>Ga0209793_1001853_pt1 | contig 11539 bp, 9 predicted proteins | sample EBPBio122009_DNA_FD_185863 | JGI IMG/M metagenome (GOLD analysis project Ga0209793, IMG submission 185863) | Wastewater treatment Type I Accumulibacter community from EBPR Bioreactor in Madison, WI, USA - Reactor 1_2/2/2009_ DNA (SPAdes) (version 2) | ecosystem: Engineered > Bioreactor > EBPR >... | reverse complement strand
CTCGACGATCATCATCGGCAGATTGTATGCCGAAGCCCAGGCGCGCCAGTCGGCGGCGACATCCTCCAGGTCGTGCGCCACCAGCAGCGGCACCGACATGGTCGGATCGAAATGCATCAGTTCCAGCGTCACGGTGACAACGCCGTCGGCGTCTTCCATGGCCCGCGCGGCGACGCCGCGAAACGCCTTGGCCGGCATCAGCATGGTCACCGGCAGGCCGGACCTTTCCAGGACCCGCTTGACGACAACGCCGCGCTGGTCGATCGAGAAATTGACGTCGCCGTTCTCGTCAGGGGTTGCGTAACTTACGGCCTGCGGCAGGCGAAACGGGTCCAGCCGCAATTCCTGGCCAGCCCAGACCGGCTTCAATCCGGTTGTCGTCATCGTCTTATCCCTGTTGCTCTCGAGAACCGTCATCCGGACCCCGCGCCGGTGTTTTCCCGGCTTGTTATGTGAGCAACCTAAGCGCCGGCTGTTACCGGCGGCCTTAGAAGTTCGGTTAAATTTGTTTGGACTTCCGGATTGGTTATCGGAATGCAACCGGGTGCAAGATTTCGGAAAGAACCGGTCAGATTACCTTGTTGGGATTCATGATCCCGGCCGGGTCGAAAGCACGCTTGATGCGCCGCATCAGCTCGGTGGCCAAAGGCTGGGCAGTTGCGATCAGCTCGTCGCGTTTCATCCGGCCGATGCCGTGTTCGGCCGAGATCGAGCCGTCGAGGTTGCGCACGATGGCGTGCACCGCATCGTTCATCTGGCGCGAGCGCGCCAGAAAGGCGGATGCGTCGGCGCCGGCCGGCTGCGAGACATTGTAGTGGAGATTGCCGTCGCCCATGTGGCCGAAACAGACCGGCCGCGCGCCCGCAACAACCGTCTCGACCGCCTTGTCGGCCAAAGCGATGAAGTCCGGGATCGCCGCGACCGGCACAGAAATGTCGTGCTTGATCGAGCCGCCCTCGGGCTTTTGCGCATTTGACATCGCCTCGCGCAGCGCCCAGAAGGCGTCGCCCTGGGCGATGGTGGCGGCCAGCGCCGCGTCCTCGATCTCGCCGGCGTCGAGCGCCGCGCCGAGAATGTGTTCGATCAGGCCGCGCGCATCGTCGGCCGAGCGGCCCGACGACACTTCCATCAGCACGTTCCAGGCGCTGCGTCCGGCCAGCGGCGCGACGGTTCCTGGAACATGGCGCAGGACAAAATCCAGCGGCCTGGCGGCCATCAGTTCAAATGCGGTGAGCGACGGCCCCGCATCCGACCGCGCCCGCTCCAGCAGCGCCAGCGCGCGCTGCGGATCGTCGACCGCGACCCAGGCGACTTCGCGGCCCTTGGGTTTTGGATAAAGCTTCAGCACCGCGGCGGTGATGACGCCGAGCGTGCCTTCGGCGCCGATGAACAGGTCCTTCAGGTCGTAGCCGGTATTGTCCTTCTTCAGCTTGCGCAGGTCGTTCAGCACCTCGCCGGTCGGCAGCACGACTTCCAGTCCCAGGCACAGGTCGCGCGCCACGCCGTAGGCCAGCGCGCCGACGCCGCCGGCGTTGGACGACAGGTTGCCGCCGATCTGGCAGGACCCCTGCGAGGCGAGCGCCAGTGGAAACAGCCGGTCGCGCGCGTCCGCCGCCTGGCGCAGATCGTGCAGGATGACGCCGGCCTCGGCGGTGACCGTGTTGGATTGCAGGTCGAACGCGCGGATACGGTTGAGGCGCGACAGCGACATCACCACCTCGCGGCCGCTGGCGTCGGGCATCTGGCCGCCCACCAGTCCGGTATTGCCGCCCTGCGGCACGATCGGCGTCCCGGTCGCGGTGGCCAACCGCAGGATGGCGGAGACCTCCTCCACCGATCCGGGGCGCAGCACCAGCGCCGCGCGGCCGCCGTAACGTCCGCGCGGCTCGGCCGCATAGGGCGCGGCGTCGGCGCCGGTCAACGCATGGGCGTCGCCGACGATCGCGGCGAAGCGCGCCATCAGTGCTCCGTCCATCGCATCGCCGGCCGAGGTGCTCATCGTCGATCTCTACGAAGTCGCTTCGAGATTGTCACGCGGCGCGGCGGCGCGCGCCAGCCGGTCGTTGATCGCCTCGCCCAGCCCCTCGCGCGGCACCGGCTCGACCGCGATGGCGTCGGGCCGGGCGGCGTCGAGTTCGTTCATGAAGGCGAACAGATTGGCGGCCGCCTCGCGCAGATCGCCCGACGGCGACAGGTTTCGCGTCGCTGACGCCCGCGCCGCGCCACGCGCCCGGCTTGCTCCAAACGCCAGCAGCGCCTCGCCTTCGCGCACCTCGTCGGCGTCGAGGCGCAGCGCCGCGCGCGGCGCATAGTGCGACAACAACATGCCCGGCGCCTGAACCTTGCCGGATGCCGCCTGGATGATCGGCGCGCCTGCGACCCGCTCGATCTCGCAGGTGGCGACGCCGCCGGGGCGCAGCAGATGCACGGCCCCGTCAACGATCCTGACAATGGTCGATTCCAGCCCGACAGGCGTGCGTCCGGCGTCGACGATCAGCCTGATCTTCGCCCCCAGATCGGCCTCCACCGCCTCGGCGCTGGTGCCGGTGATGCGGCCGGACGAATTGGCGCTGGGGGCCGCGATCGGCCGCCCCAGCCTTTGGACCACGCTTGCGGCGAAGCCGCGCGGAAACCGCAGCGCTACCGTATCGAGGCCCGCCGTCACCAGCGGATGGATGCCGGCCGAAAGGTTCAGCGGAACGACCAGCGTCAGGGGGCCTGGCCAGAACGCTTCGGCCAGCCGCCCGCTCAGCGGGTCGAACCGGCCGATGGCGCGCGCCATATCGAAGCCGCCGACATGGGCGATCAGCGGATTGAAGCGCGGGCGGCCCTTGGTTTCGAAGATGCGCGCCACAGCCGCGCCGTTAGACGCGTCGGCCGCCAGACCGTAGACGGTCTCGGTCGGCACGGCGACCAGTTCGCCGGCGCGCAACAGTTCGACCGCTTCGTCCAGCGCGTCCGCTTCGTCGACAATCCTTGCCAAGCCTCGTCTCCTTCGCGCCCGACATGGCACAGACTGGCGTCGGAAAAAATGCGTCATTCGCTAAAATTCGAACGATCGCCTCAACCTGACGTGAAAATCGATCGGGTATGAAGGACCGGACATTTTGGGGGAATGGGGTTCGAACATGCGTGGAAAATGCCTGGCACTGACGGCGACCGCCGCATTGGTGGCAATCGTCAACGCCGCCGCCGCCGACCCGTCGCGGCCGCAATCGCCGTCGATCGTCTATCTTGGTTCGGCCGAAGCGCCGGCGACCGGTAGCGGTCCGTCCATCGTCGCGCTGGGCGAACCCGGCGTCGAGAACATCAATGTCGCCGCTGTCGGCAAGAAGAACCGCCCGGGCCAGCTGCCGATGGTGATCCGTGGCGGCGTGGTCGGCGATGCCTTCACCGCGCCGACGGCCGCCGCTGTCGCGCTCCCGGATTCCAAGGCCAAGACGGCGCCCGGAACGCCGGTCGCGGCCGCAAAGCCCGGAGCGCCGATGCCGCCCGCGGCAGCCGGTGCGCCTCCGATGGACCCGACCAAGTCGGGCCTGCCGGTTGCGCCCGGGATGGCGCCGAACGGCCCGAACGGTCCAATGGGCGCGCCCGGGCGTCCGAACGGGATGCCCGGCCCGGCCGGCTCGCGCTGACGCTTTAGCCAGCTATCTTGGAGAAGTCGGCGACCTGGCCGGTCGCCGTCCGGATGCGGGCGAGCAGCGCCAGACGATTGGCGCGCACCGCCTGATCCTCATCGTTGACGAGAACGTCCTCAAAGAATGAATCAACCGGTTCACGCAATGCGCCAAGCGCGCGCATGGCGGCAAAATAGTCTTGTTTTTGAATCGCTTGCGCCGCGTCCTTCTCGGCCTGATTCACCGCTTCATACAATCTCGTCTCGGCTGGCGCGCTGAACAGGGCCGGGTCGACCGCGTCGGCTACGACCGTTCCCTTCTTCTCCTCGGCCGCCAGAATGTTGGCGGCGCGCTTGGTTCCCGCCAGCAGGTTCTTGCCTGCCTCCGTCTCCAGCAGCCCGCCCAGCGCCTCGACGCGCTGCACGATCGCCAGCAGGTCGTCTGCGTCCGGCGTGATCACCGCGTCGATCAGATCGTGCCGCGCGCCCTTGTCGCGCAGGTAAACTTTCAGGCGATCATGGAAGAAGGAGAGCAGGTCCAGCCCGGTCGCTTCGGCAAGCGAAAGACGCGGCAGCAATTCAATCGAGATATTGTTCTCCACCAATATCCGGATCACACCCAGCGCCGCCCGCCTCAGCGCAAACGGGTCCTTTGACCCGGTCGGCTTTTCGTCGATGGCCCAGAAACCCGTCAGCGTGTCGAGCTTGTCGGCCAGCGCCACCGCGATCGACACCGGGTTTGCCGGCGCGACGTCGCCCGGCCCCTGCGGCTTGTAGTGCTCCTCGATCGCGGCCGCCACCGACGGCGTCTCGCCCTGCAGCAGCGCGTATTTCCTGCCCATCGCGCCCTGCAGTTCAGGGAACTCGCCGACCACTTCGGTCTGCAGATCGGCCTTGGCCAGCACGGCGGCGCGGCGCGCCTCGGCAGGGTCGGCGCCGACCAGCGGCGCGATCTCGGCAGCCAGCGCCGCCACCCGCTGCACGCGCTCGCCCTGCGTCCCGAGCCTGGCGTGGAACAAGACGCCGAGATGATCGAGCCGCGCCATGCGCTGGTCGAGCGGTTTTGACAGATCGAGACCAAACTTTTGCGCCGACGCCTTCAGCGCATCGAGATCGGGCAGGTTCGCCTGGTCGGTCTTCCAGAAATACAGCGCGTCCGACAGCCGCGCCCGCACCACCTTGCCATTGCCGCGCGCGATGTCCCTGCCGCCGTCCTTCGCCTCGATATTGGCGGTCAGCAGGAAGCGGTTGGCCAGTCCCTCGCCCGAAGCAGGCGCAACGACAAAACACTTCTGGTTGGCGCGGATGGTGAGGCGGATCACCTCGGCGGGGATCTGCAAAAAGTCCTGCTCGAACTCGCCCATCAGCACCACCGGCCATTCGACCAGCCCCGACACTTCCTCCAGCAGGCCGTCGTCCTCGACCAGTTCAAGCCCGGCCGCAAACGCCAGGTTCCTGGCGTCGGTGGCGATGATCTGCTTGCGGCGCTCGGCGTCGAGCACCACCCTTGCCGCCTCCAGCTTGGCGACATAGTCGTCGAAGCGGCGCACCGTGATCGGCCCCGGCGCATGGAAACGGTGTCCGTAGGTGACATTGCCCGAACGGATGCCGTCGACGTCGAAATCGACCACCACCGGCTCCTCGGTCTCCGGGCCGAAGGTGCAGACGATCGATTGCAGCGGCCGCACCCAGCGCAGCGCACCGGGCCTGGCCGACGCCTTGCCCCAGCGCATCGACTTCGGCCAGGGGAAGGAACGGATCACCGCCGGGATCAATTCAGCGATGATCTCCTGCGCCTCGCGGCCCGGCCTGACCAGATGGGCGACGTAGAAATCGCCCTTCTTCGGATCCGAATGGACATGCGCCTGCGAAATGTCGGACAGGCCGGCCTTGCGCAGAAATCCCTGGATCGCCTGTTCGGGGGCGCTGGTGGACGGGCCCTTGATCTCGTCGCGCACGTCCTTCGACCGCGCGGTCAAGCCACGAATGTCGAGCGTCAGGCGGCGCGGCGTCCAGTAGTCCTGTGCGCCCTCATAGGTCAGCCCGGCGTCGACCAGACCGTCGGTGACCATCTTCTTCAGGTCGCCGGCCGCCTTGCGCTGCATGCGGGCGGGAATTTCCTCGGAGCGGAGTTCTAGCAGGAGGTCAGGCATGGTCTTTTCCTTGCCTCCCCTTCACGGGGAGGGTCGGCGCGACTGCGCCGGTGTGAGGTCGTTGTCGGTTGCGCGCGCTCCACCCTCCCCTTGAGGGGGAGGGTCGGCGCGCAGCGCCGGGGTGGGGTGGCCGTGAATGGCCGTCTGCTCGGCGATCGCCTGCCTGATCGCGGCCAGCACGCCGTTCATGTCTGTCGTCACCTGATGGTTAGAAAATCGAATGACCCGGTATCCTTCATTCTCCGGCCAGCCGGTTCTTTGCGCATCCCGGCGTCTGTGCGCCGCATCCGCGTGGATCGGTCCATCGACTTCCACAAGCAGTCGTAACCTGAGCGAGCCGAAATCCGAGCGGAACGGGCCGATCTCGACCTGCCTGCGGAAATGCGATCCCTCGATCGGTATCCGGTCAAGGTTGTCCCAAAGCGTTTGCTCGGCATCGGTCTCGAGACGCGCTTGCCGCACAGGCTTTCGCTTGAAACGGTCGAGCTTCGACATCAGGCCGCTGTCGCACCCCCACCCGCCGCTTCGCGGCGACCTCCCCCCTCGAGGGGGAGGCAGCCGTAACCGCCTGCTTTCGTCAGCAGGAACGCCTCGCCGCAGGCTTTCGCAAGATTGCGCACCCGCAGGATGTAGTTCTGGCGCTCGGTGACCGAGATCACGCCGCGCGCGTCGAGCAGGTTGAAGGCGTGGCTGGCCTTGATGCACTGGTCGTAGGCCGGCAGAACCATCAGATGCTCGCTCCTGTTGGAGCCACCTTTTGGGTCCCCCGCCGCCAGCAGCGCCTTGCACTCTTTCTCGGCGTCCTCAAAATGCCGGAACAGCGTCTCGGTGTCGGCGAACTCGAAATTGTGCCGTGAATATTCCTGCTCGGCCTGCAGGAAAACGTCACCGTAGGTGACCTTCTCGTCGCCTTCCAGACCATTAAAATTCAGGTCGTAGACATTGTCGACGTTCTGCACATACATCGCCAGCCGTTCGAGGCCGTAGGTCAGTTCGCCCGACACCGGTGCGCATTCGATGCCGCACACCTGCTGGAAATAGGTGAACTGCGACACTTCCATGCCGTCGCACCAGCATTCCCAGCCGAGTCCCCAGGCGCCCAGCGTCGGGCTCTCCCAGTCGTCCTCGACGAAGCGGATGTCGTGCAGCAGCGTGTCGACGCCGATCGCTTCCAGCGAGCCGAGATAGAGTTCCTGCAGATTGGGCGGATTGGGCTTCAGGATCACCTGATACTGGTAGTAATGCTGCAACCGGTTCGGGTTTTCGCCGTAGCGGCCGTCCTTGGGGCGGCGCGAGGGCTGCACATAGGCGGCGTTCCAGCCCCTTGGCCCCAGCGCCCGCAGCGTGGTCGCCGGATGGAACGTGCCCGCGCCCACTTCCATGTCGTAGGGCTGGAGAATGACGCAGCCATGGCGCGCCCAATAATCGTGCAAGGTCAGGATCAGGCCCTGGAACGAGCGCATCGGATCGAGATATTCGGGGCGGGAAGCAGTCACGGGCTGTCCTGTTCGGGTTTGGCGTTTCCGTAGTCGGGCGCGGCGGACGGGTCAAGCGCGGCGGCGGCGCGGCTTTTTTTCCAAAGCGCGACGCAAACGGCCCGACGGCATCGAAATTCCGCCCAAAATCAGGCCGCAAATGGCCGGCGACAACAGGAGGCCGACATGAACGCCAACCGCATCAGCGCAGCGGCAGCCGCGCTTCTATTGCTTGCCGGCGGCGCTCTCGCCCAGGTTCTCCCCAACAACGGCCCGCGCGGCGGCTTTCAGGACCGTGACCCGGTCACCGGCTATCTGTGCGTCACCCCGTCATGCGACGTGGTGCGCATGAGCGAGGCCAGTTGCATCTGCACCAAGGACAATCCCGGCGAACGACGGCTGTCCCGGCTGAAACTCACCTGCTCCAAGCGCCAGGCCGGCAAATGGATCGCCTGTCCGGTAAAGCCCCGCTTCGGCAACTGATCAGGGCAGCTTCAGTTCGAGCCCGGGATAGATCCGGTTCGGATTGCCGCGCAGGGACGGGTTCAGGTTGAGAATTTCGCGATAGCGTTCCCCCGACCCGAGCTTTTCGACGGCGATCGACCACAGCGAGTCGCCCGGCCCCACAGTGTAGCCGCCGGATGGCGACGCGGCGGGCGCCGGCGCGCCGTCGATCTTTGGCGGATCGGCCAAGATCGCCTGCGGCGACCCCGGCGCGGGCGTGGTCGGCGCATCGGACGTCCCACCCTGATCGAGGCTGGCGACGTCCTTGGGCTTCAGATCAGGCATGCCGTTCCTGAGCTTCTCCAGAACCGAGGCGAGCACCGCGGCGTCAGGCTTCAGGTCGCGGGCATGGGCCCACTGGAAGGTGGCTTCGAGCTTGCGCCCCACACGCCAGTAGGCGTCACCGAGGTGATCGTTGAGCACCGGATCGGCCGGCTGCAGCGCAACCGCCCGCTCAAGTTCGGTCACCGCCTCGTCGAACCGGCCGAGACGATAATACCCCCAACCCAGCGAATCGATGATGAAACCGTCCGACGGGCGCAGTTCGACCGCCTTCTTGATCATCGCCAACCCCTCGTCGAGGTTCATGTTCATGTCGATCCAGGAATAGCCGAGATAGTTCAGCACCTGCGGCTGGTCGGGATAGAGTTCCAGCGCCTTGCGGAAATTCGGCTCCGCCTTTGGCCATTGCTTCAGCCGCTCATAGGCGATGCCGCGCTGGTAGAACAGCGACCAGTCGCCGCGCTCCGGCTTCTTGATGCGCTCGGCGGCGCGGTCATAGACCTTTGCGGCGGACGCAAAATCCTCGGCGCCGGCGTGAACCCCGCCCAGCGCCAGATAGGCCCTGACGTCGCCCGGATCGCGGGCGACCAGGTCGTTCAGATATTTGACCGCCTCATCGGTGCGCTTCAGTTCGGCCAGGTCGAGGCCGAGCTGCAATTCGGCGACGCGCCGCAGCGGCGAGGCGTCCGGCACCTGACGGTAGAAACCGATCGCCTCTTCGAGATTGCCCTGCTGTTCGGCGACGCCGCCAAGCTGCACCAGCACCGCGTCGTTGGCGGGCGACAGCGCCCGCGCCATCTGCAGATAGAGACGCACAAACGCCTCGCCGCCGCCGCGGTTGAGCGCGCTGGCGATGTCGAACAGCATTTCGGCCGCGCCGTCCTGCACGGTGGGAACCAGCTTCGGTATCTTCTTGCCAGCCGCGATATCGGCGCGCAGCGCCCCGGTGGTGGGGCGCAGCGGATTGAATTCATCGACCCTGGCCAGCACTTCGAGCGCCTTGGCCTTGTCGCCGGCGCGGGCGAGGAAACCGGCATACGCCTCAAGCATCCGCACATAGGCTTCGGGCGCGACATCGGCCTGCGAGCGGGCGATCGTGGTTTCCTCGTAGGCGGCGGCCGCCTCGGGCTTCATGTCGGCGTAGTCGGCGATCAGCGCGCGGTGGATGTTGAGAAACAGATTGTACCACTCCGGCCCCTTGAGGGTACCGAGGTAGTCGATGCCGGCCTTGGGATCGCCCGCGCCGGTCTTGACCCAAGCGGTCATCACCCCGGCGATCAATTTGTCGAGATCGGACGTCAGCGCGATCTTGAGAAAGTTCTCGGCCTCGATGAACTTCTTGTTCCGGATGGCGTCCACAGCCAGCGCGACCCGCGAAATCCGCTCGACCTCGGCCACCGTCTTCAGCTTGTCGGCGACCGGCAGCGCCTCGTCGAAGGATCCGTTGGCGATCAGCGCCACCATCAGGCTCTGCTGCATTGCCTGATCGTCGGGCGAGACGCTAAGCGCCTGTTTGTAATAGGCGATCGCCTGACCGAGATCGTTGTCGGCCTCCGCCGCGCGGCCCGCCAGAAAGGCGCCGGCAAACGAAGTGAACGGAGACACTTCGACGGGCGCGGCCCCGGCGCCTGCCTGTCCGACCGCGCCAACCGCAGCCGCGACCGACACAGCCGCGAGCAGCGCCCTAACCTTCAATCGCATGTATTCGAATCCCTTTGCGCCAATCGGCAGCGGACACATCGGCCACAAGCATGGCCTTTTTGCGAACATGGTTCAACCGTGCTCGTCCCGACAAAACCCGCCGCCCAGCCTCAGTTGACCCGGCTGATGCAGAAATCGATGACGTCGAGCAGGGCGTTCTTCTGCGGCGTCTGCGCCAGCGGCGCCAGCGCGTCGCGGGCGATGTCGCCGTAGTGACGGGCGCGGCCGATCGTGTCGGAGATCGCGCCATAGCGCGCGATCAGGCCAAGCGCATGATTGAGTTCGGCGTCGCCGGCCTTGCCGTCCTCGATCGCCGATTTCCAGAACTCGCGATCCTCGGCGGTGCCGCGCCGGTAGGCGAGGATGACCGGCAGCGTCACCTTGCCCTCGCGGAAATCGTCGCCGGTGTTCTTGCCCAGGTCCTTGGCGCTGCCGCCATAGTCCAGCGCGTCGTCGACCAGTTGGAACGCCAGCCCGAGATTGACGCCATAGGAACGCAGCGCGTTGCGCTCGGACCTTGTGGCCGAGGCGATCACCGGGCCGACTTCGGCGGCAGCCGAAAACAGCGCCGCGGTCTTGGCCTTGATCACCGACAGATAGTCGTCTTCGGTGGTTTCGAGGTTCTTGGCCGCCGCGAGTTGCCATACCTCGCCTTCCGCGATCACCGAGGCGGCGGTCGACAGGATGTCGAGCGCGTCGAGCGAGCCGACTTCGACCATCATCCTGAACGCCTGACCGAGCAGGAAATCGCCGACCAGCACGCTCGCCTGGTTGCCCCAGATGGTGCGGGCGGTCTTGCGGCCGCGCCTCAGATCGCTTTCGTCGACCACGTCGTCATGCAGCAGCGTCGCGGTGTGCATGAACTCGACGGCGGTGGCGAGCTTGACGTGCTTTTCGCCTGAATAGCCGAACATCTGCGCCGAGGCGAGCGTCAGCATCGGCCGCAGCCGCTTGCCGCCCGACGAAATCAGGTGGTTGGCGATCTCGGGAATCATCTCCACGTCCGATCCCGCCTTGGACAGGATCAGTTCATTGACCGCCGCCATGTCGGCGGCCGTCAGATCGAGCAATGCCTGGATCGAAGGCGCTTCGCGCTTGCCCTCGCCAAGAGACACAACAACACCCACGGACAAACTCCTGCCTGTGCGCCACCGGGCGCTGACGCAAATTATGTCGAGTGCTCGGGCGTCGGCAAGAGGCGAATTGGCGCGGCGACAGGAACAGTATCGGCGGTTTGACCGGGTAAAAAAGCGTGGTAACGGCGAGGACCAATCGACGTTCATCGTTTGGAGCGTGGTATGAGCAAAAATCGCGGGATTTCAGGAGCGGAGCCGAAGGCGGAGTTAGCCTCCGTTGAGGCTTCGCGACGCCAAAGCCCGTGATTTGGGCCATATCCCTTCGGGACGCGGCGGATTTGGGGCCTGAGCTCGTTGAAAATCCCTTGTGGTGGTCAACACCACGGCGGTCTTTTCGCCTGCTCGGGCCCCAAATCCGGCTCGCGGCACGCCCGAACGCTGAATGTCGACTGGTCCTAGCGCCATCCAAATCGCGGGCTGAAAACATGACTCCGACGGTGCACGTCTACGCCTCCCTGACCTTCGCGGTCGTGCTCGAAGTCATCGCGACGTCGTTCCTCAAGCAATCGGCGCAGTTCACCAATCTCGTCCCCTCGGCGCTGACGCTGGTGTTCTACGCCGCCGCCTTCTACGTCCTGTCGTTCACGCTGACGGTCATCCCCGTCGGCATCGCCTATGCGATCTGGAGCGGGCTCGGCATCGTGCTGATCTCGCTGGTCGGCTATTTCGCCT
>Ga0209793_1001852_pt1 | contig 11545 bp, 9 predicted proteins | sample EBPBio122009_DNA_FD_185863 | JGI IMG/M metagenome (GOLD analysis project Ga0209793, IMG submission 185863) | Wastewater treatment Type I Accumulibacter community from EBPR Bioreactor in Madison, WI, USA - Reactor 1_2/2/2009_ DNA (SPAdes) (version 2) | ecosystem: Engineered > Bioreactor > EBPR >... | reverse complement strand
AGAAACAGATATGGGCACCATTCTGCCGGGGTTTTTCAGATGAAGAGGGGTTTTGTTCTTCCGATATTCCCAGCCAGATACGCCCGCCATTAAGCTCGATGATATTTTTGGCAAGCGGAAGCCCCAAACCCAAATGCTGGGCTTTCGCAGAAAAAAACAATTGAAACGCCCGGCTACGGCTTTCACCGAGGAAACCCGCGCCGTTATCGCCTATGCACACCACGGCTTCACCTTTATTCTCGCCAGAAGGCATTGTCAGCAGCAGGTTCCCTCCGCCCGGCATAGCCTCGGCGGCATTGGCCATTAAATGCTGCAGCGCCTGGCGAATTTGGCTTTCATCGGCTCGCACAAAAATTTGCTCCGGCAAACGGTCATCGATCTCGATGTCATTTCCCAGAAGCCCCTGCCTCTGCAATTCACTGACAACCCCGCGAATGGCGGCTGTTAAGTCGAGGACGGATGTTTGTGGCGGAGGCAGCTTAATATACTCAGCAAAGCGGGTCAGGATGTGATTGAGCCGGAGCGACTCTTTTTTCACCACATCCAACAGCATTTGGTTTTCCTCGCCGGTCAGCATCGTATCCGGCTGCATGGAATCTTGTAAGAGCGTCGCCGCCGTAACAATGGAAGAGAGCGGATTACGCAACTCGTGCAGCAAACCGCGCAACATGATTTCCAACTCCGGATGATGCGGATCGAATGGCGGATAGCCATCAGGCGGCCCTGTTTTTTGTTCTTGGGATAAAATCGTCATTCACCTACTTTCTATTCACAACATTAATCGTAACGGCGGCGTTGCGCCGCAGGCGGCACTTTGAGCGCTTCGCGATATTTGGTCACGGTGCGGCGCGCGATTTCAATACCTTTCTTTGCCAATTCCCGGCTGATCTGCTCGTCGGAATAAGGATGGCGCGAATCTTCCTGAGCCAATAAATCCTTAATCACTTCCTTCACGCTCAAACTGGCATCGAAAAAGATTTCGCAAGGAACGACATCGCCTGAAGGAATCAGAGCGAATTTTCCCGATACCGCCCGGCCGACCGTACTCTCATGCAGCCCTAACTTGTGCGCCACGCTCAATCGCGTCAGCGGTTTCAATTCATGCAAGCCGCGTTCCAAAAACTCACCCTGCTCGGCGGCTACCGCCTCGACGATGAGCTTCAAGGTTTTGCGGCGTTGGTTCAGGTTGTCGATAAATTCCCGGGCACGAGTGAGATACTGCTGCACATGTTCGCGATCTTTCGAGGAATAACCAGTGGGATCTTTACGCATGGCGTCCCAGAGCTGGCGGTAAACACCATTAACGCGCAGCCCCAGGCTGCGTGATTCCTGCACCACGACTTCGTAAATCTGATTGCCGTTTTCCGCCCTCACTTCGAGTTTTCTGATCTCCACGTCAGGGCGCACACGGCCCTGCTGGCTGCCACCCTGCGATTGCCAGGACGGCCGATACTGCCCGCCTGGATAGGGAGTGAGCCGGATACGAATAAAATCCGCCACGTTCTGAATCTCCAGAACCGAACGGCGCATCTTACGCGCGATGTCCTCATAGGAATGCCGCGCCATCGGCTCCCAATATTTATCGACGATTTTCAACGCTAACCGCGCAATGGCCTTGTCTTCCTCGCTTTCGTTGTCACGCGACTCGAAATTTGCGAGTTGCAAACGCAGGCATTCGCGGAGATCGCGCGCGCCCACCCCCACCGGGTCGAGTTGCTGCACCTCGCGCAGCACTTCTTCCAGGAGTGACAATTCGACATCCAACCCTTCAGCCAGGGTTTCGAGATCGTTGTCGATATAGCCATCGTCGTTGATACAACCAATGAGCGTCAGGCCCAATTGATAATTATCGGGAGTGCTTTGCAGCCGCCAGGCCCAACGCAGATGCTCACCGAGCGTTTCGGGAGCAGCGATGCGCGCCATCACGTCATCGGTTTCAGGATCGCCAAATTGCTGGGCTTTTTCCGTGGGAGTCGCTTCGATCGACAGATCGACTTCTTTTTCGTTAACCGGTTCTTTTTCATCGTCTTCTTTGGTGAGGCGGTAGCCGCAATCGCGGCAAACGGCAGTGAGCATCGTAGCCCCGCAGGCAGGGCATTCGCGTTCCGCGCTCACTTCCAGAGCCGGGTTATCCTGCAATTCGACTTCAATCGCCTGGTTCAGTTCAACGCCGGGTTGTTGGAGCAACTCATAAAACGCAATCATTTTAGGATTGAGCGTTTGCTCCATGTTACTGCTCATACCGATGGAAAGTGCCATAATCGTCTATCGTTATTCTGTAAAAAAATATAAATTGGGGCCGGACAACTTCTTCCTCTTGTGCGACTCGTGTGCCAACACCCACTCAAGGGCAGTTATTACGGTTTTACACTTTTGCCGCGAGTGCCAAACTGTCATAATCAACAAAGGTTTTTAACGTGGAATTTCCTATGTCTACTCCCATCTTTATCGACGAACCGCTTATCATTCCGGTCACCCCGGGTGAAGTTTTAGTGCGCATCTCCCAAGTACTCGGCGCTCTGGCAGCAGGCAACGCCCCGCTGGCGGCGCAGCTTCAGGCCGTGCGACAGGAATTACTTACCTCTCTGGAAACTGGCGATGCGTCCGCAACGGCAACCGCGTTGCAAACCGCGCAGGAACTGTTGCGGGAAATTTATAACACGACAAAAGAAGATATTCCGGCGCTGGCCGCTCTGGGTTTTCCGTCACCCGCACAAGTCGAAGACGAAATGTGGGTCGGCACGGTCGATATTCAAAAAATCAGCGTGACCCATACGATCGTGGGCAGTCAGGTGCATACCTCCCTGTCCTTCCCGCGCGCCGCCAATGCTAAATCTTACTGGCTCCACGAGGTGCGCTATTTCGCCGCCAACCCCGAAGAACGCGTGGAAGACCCAATCCTGCAAAGACACAGCCCTCTCTTCGAGCGAGTGCGCTTCATTCCGGGCAAAAGAATTCTCCGCATCAGGTCACGCAACTTCAGCACAGATGCGATCACGGAAGAATTCACAATTGAAGTTCCGCATCCCGAGTCAGCGAAATAAGCTTAACGCGGTTCTCGTTAGGTGTGAACTCTGTTTGGACAGGTAGTACTTGAGATGAAGAGTCCCGATCGTAACAGGCGGGCGTTGGCTTAGTAGCTTGTCATCCTCGCGCACGCGGGGATCCAGTACACGGCTTTTTGTTTGAAGGTTGGGCTATAGAGCTTGTGCTTGTGCCTCTCTACCCGGAGAACTGTCACTTCTGGATCCCCGCGTGCGCGAGGATGACAGAGTAAGAAGAATATCAATAGCGAGAAAAGATGACGTTACAAGGCCCATGCCTAACGAGAACCGCTCTAAGCTGATGAAACCGGCCAGTAAAAGCTATCGGGGGTGGGGCGGGCACCGAAAATAGCCTGCCCTACTCGGACAACCGTGGCACCTTCTTCGATAGCGGCCTCGAAATCTCCCGACATCCCCATCGACAATTGCGATAGCTCAATGCCATCGGGGGCATCTTGCGCCAGCCGATCGCGCAGTTCACGGAGTAATTGGAAACAGCCGCGCACCCTGCTGCTATCGGCAGAGAGTGCCGCAAGCGTCATCAATCCACGCACACGCAGGCTGGAATATACGGGCATTTCCTGGATAAAAGGGAGTGCCTGTTCGGGAGCCAGGCCATATTTGCTGGCTTCTCCCGAAGTGTTGATCTGCACGAAAACCTCAAGCGCCCTGCCTTCGCGCTGCAACCGCCGGTCTAACTCGGCGGCCACATGCAAACTATCCAATGCCTGGAATTCATTGGCAAAACGGGCTACATATTTGGCTTTATTCGTTTGCAAATGCCCAATAACCGACCACTGTAAACCATCGAGATCGGCTAACATCTGCGCATGGCTTCCTGAACTTTATTCTCGCCCAGATAGCGGCACCTTGCCGCATAGGCCAACCGAAGATGATCTTCGTCTATGGTTTTGCTGACCGGTAAAAGCCGGACCTCAGCGGGTAAACGCCCCGCGCGTTGACAGGCTTGCTCAATGCGCCCCTGCACCGCCTGGAGGTTACGGGCAATGTCTTCCTGAGTCGCAGCCCGCGGATAGCCTTGCGGCTTCACTTGTTCATCCATCTCCAACAGGTTTATTTACTCAGCTTTATCCGTAATTACCGGTGCCGCTTCCTTATAGGGATTGAACATCCCTCCACTGCTGGCCGGCGCGGGTGCGGTTTGCGGCTGGGTCGGAGTTTGGGTTCCATTGGCACTTGCCGGGTTACCCGCTGGCGAAGCAACCGGAGCGCCGGGCTGCACGGGCACGACCGGGGCCGGAGCAACTGTAGTGGTGGTCGTGACTGTGGCGGGTGCAGGTGCGGGCGCCGGGGCCACGGCGGGAGCACCCGTTACAGGAACATTGGCAGTAGCCTGGGCAGGCGGTGCCGCGCCGGGAGCAGGAGTGACATTCACCGTAGTCGTAGTTTGCGTGCCCGGAGCAGCACTACCGGCTGGGGCTGCGGCGGGCGGTGCAACATTAGCCGCCGGAGTAGCGATCGGTGTCGCCGTAGGGGCTGGCGTCGCCGCTGGAGCCGCCGCCGACTTCTTCACCGATGCCGCCGGAGCAGTGACTTCGCCTTCTTCAGGCGCACCTCCCGAAAAAGATAACCATAATCCACCAGCCACCAAAACAACAGCACCCACAGCCAGCCCAATACGGGCTTTGGGCGATTCGGGTAGTTTCAAGTTAGACATCAAAAAGCCCCCAACAATATTGTGCAAACACAAAAATACTAACCGGTACAGCCACCGATTTCCACTTACCAACCATCGAAATTTTAAAATCGCCATCGAAAGCGCAAAAAAAATCGAAAAATTTCTCTTGACAGAAATTACCGCCTCATGGCATAATCTCAGCAGACGGAATTCACTGATTCGAGTGAATTCAAAAAAGAGAGCCATGACGAACGCAAGCGAAAGCAAAGGCGATACAACTCACATGAAAACCTTATCGTTGGGTGAATACGGGAAGTTGCTGGCAATGCGCCCCCAGGGCAAGCGCGTTCAGGAGTCGCTCGATGCGCAGATGCGCAGTCTGCCTGCGGGCGGAGTGCTCGTGGTCGATTTCGACAATGTCGAGATGATGGACTACTCTTTCGCCGACGAAGCGCTGGGCACACTCTATTCGCGCCTGGCCGCCAAAGAGTATCCCGATCGCTATCTGGTTCTGGTGACCGATGAGAGCGAAATCACCCAGGCGCTGCTGGAAAATGTCGAAGTCGCGCTCAACCAGCGTGAAGTCGCCGCCCTGGTGGTGCCGCGCGAAGTTTTTTCAGGCCAACAAACCGAAGACAAGCCACAATGGCGCATCATCGGCCAGTTGCCCGAACATTTAGTGGAAACGCTCTCGGCCGTCATCGATAAAAAAGAAGTCACCGTGCGCGATCTGGTGGAGGCGTTGGGTCTCGATTCCGTCACCGCCTGCAATAACCGCATCGCGCGCCTGCATCAATTGCGCCTGGTGCGCCGTAAAGCGACCATCGTGCCCGAAGGTGGCCGTCAATACTGCTATTCCAGCGTGTTAGCCGCCGCTAAAAAATAAATGAAGCCTTTTTGCGAGGCTATTTTTACGAGGTAAGATCATGCAAAACCTGCAATACCAGCCTATCGAGAACACCGTTGAAGCTCCCACAACCCTGGCTGCTCCTCTTCTGGCAGCAGTTCCGGCAGTCTGTGAAATTCCATCCGAACCCACGGTAGAGGAAGAAAATCTCTGGGACGTGTGGCCCTACTGCTGGGCGACTGCCGCCTGGGATTTGACGCAGGATCGTTTTCACTCATTTCACGAAAAACTATCCGAATGGCGTTTGGCGCGAGCCAACCAGCGTGAACGAGACAGTTTCCAGGCCGAATTCTGGCAGTCGTGGAATAGCAGCGCCGAAGGCGAAGACCGTGAATTGCGCCTGATTTAAAACCAGTTTTACGATTGGACGTGGCGTGATGGGCAGGAGACGCGATGGGGGCACATCTTAATAATTCGTAAAGTAAGTTTTTACGTGTTCCTGTGTATGAACCTCGCGCTCTGTCATTCCGAGGCACGAGGAATCTGGTAACAATGAACTAAAACATTTACCCCTGTCATATAAGGTTTAGGGAGGTGGAATGAGATTCTTCGCTGGCTCAGAATGACAGATTGCAAGGCCGAGTCTTCGAACCGATATTCCCAACACCGAAAGAGTAAAAAATTATTTTACACACATCTTAATCCCACGAATTAATACCCTCACTCTCCTGTATTCATAGCACGCAAAGCCTTCGGCTACGCTCACTTCGTCGCAAGTTTGCGCAACGTTTTATGAACCACAGATTGAAGTTTGAATTTGCAGGTAAGTCGACAATCTGTCCCAACCAACGGCAACGCCACCCGGTTGCCTTGCTTCTGCATTCATCATTCCACCTTCTGAATTAATTCCCCCCACCACGCGAGGAGGTTAATTTTCAGAATTGGTATAACCCTGCTGCAAATGTAAAGCTGTGTAAAAGTCGAACAATGTGCAGGGAAGACGCTGGATTTTCCGCTAAACTGAAAGCGTGTCTAACCCCGGTGTGCCCAGCTCTTCTCAGGTGCCCTCCCCCACTTCCGCGCCCGGCGCCGGAACAGCGTTAGGCCGTGTCGGTTTTTTGCAACACCGCACCGGCGACCGCATCAAAGACCGCTACGAAGTGCTCCAGCACCTGGGCGGGGGCAATTTCGGTTCGGTATACCGGGTGCGCGATACCGCCGTCGGCAACATCCTGGCGTGCAAGGAGATGCACGTCCTCGACGACCCCAACACCAGCATCGACGAACGTGGCCAGGCGCTCGACCTCTTCAAGCGCGAAGCACTCAACCTCGCAACCCTGCGCCACCCCAATATCCCGTCTGCCTATTTCGAACAGGAAGACGGCCACTGGCGAATATGTCCTCGTTGCGGCTTCGATTTTCCCGCAGCACCGGTATGCCCCGACCACGGCGCCACGCTGATGACTGTCAACCAGCGCTATTACCTGATGATGGACTTCGTGGACGGCCCCACCCTCGAAGAGCTGGCAGTGCGGGTGGGCAAACCTCTGGAAGAAAAACAGAGCCTGGCCTGGATGGAGCAAATCGGTTCGGCGCTCAAAAGCCTGCACCGCGTGGGTATCGTGCATCGCGATATCAAGCCCGATAACATCAAAATTCGCTCCGACAACAAAACCGCCATGCTGCTCGACTTCGGCCTCACCAAGAAGGTTGAGGAAGCGGGCGGCTACGGCACCGTTTCCATCAGCGGCACGACCCGTTTCGGCACCCTGGGCTATGCGCCCGAAAATCCGCGCGAACGTGAAAATCCCGAGCGTCGCTCCGATATCTACGCCCTGGGCATGACGCTCTATCGGCTGCTTTCTTGCCGCGACCCGCAAGACCCGATACAGCTCAAGGAAATGCGCGACTACTCGCCGCGCCATTTCAACAGCAAAATCTCGCCTGCTACCGAGCGTCTCATCGCTGTGGCCGCCGCCCCCGAGGTTTCGTGGCGCTACCAGACGATCGAAGATTTCCTGGACGACCTGAAAGCGATTCACACCCCTAACGATTCCCAGTTAGCGACCCCGGCCATTACCTATGCCGACGGCTCGCGCGCCCGCAATGCCAACGAACTGGCGCGGCTGGTGGAGCGCCGCCCGGATGAATCGCTGCAATACCTCTTCGACGGCACTCTCACCACCTGGCTGCAACAAAACGGTTTCGCCGCCGCCGCACGCGCGGCGTTGCGCGTGGTGGATGAGCACAAGGAACAGCCTCACCGCGCGCTGGAGCTGTTTCGCCGCTCTCTCTACCCCAGCACCGCCACCGGCATTTTGCCACAGTTAGCCGTTGCACCCAACGCCCTGGATTTTGGCGAAGTGGAAAGCGGTTCCGTGCTCACCGGCCAGCTACGGATACGCAATACCGGACCGGGGCTTTTGTGGGGCGAAATTGAAATCGAAGACGCTGCCGATAACAAAACTCCCTTGCCCGGCTTGCAGGTTCAACCGGCCTTCGAAGGCAACGATTCCATTTTGGACGTGCAGCTCGATACGCGCAAAGTCTCCAGCGGCAGCTACAGCGGAACACTCAAAATCAGCACCGAAACCGAATGCCGCCGCATCGCTGTTTCTTATGTCGTGGAAGCTCTGCAACTCTTTGTGGAGCCGGATACTCTCAATTTCGGCACCATTGAAGTGGGACGGCGTGAAACGCGAAAGCTACGGGTGCGGCGTCAAAAGCTCACCGCCAACGGCGGCAGCCCGCGCGGCACTCTCTATGCAGGCGACAGCCTGAAAGGCTTACAGGTTCCCGAACGTTTTGAAGGAACGGAACCGTTCGAGGTGACGGTCGATGCGACCACATCCGATATCGTCGCCCAGTTATATCAGGGCACTTTGCAACTTGATACCAACGGGGGACGTTTTAGAGTTCCCGTTTCCTACCAGATATCACTCAGCCCGGCGCGCATTCTCAACCTGATTGTCGGGACGGCATTCATTACCGCCCTGTGCGGAGGCGCGCTACGTCTCGGCTATGCGCTCATGAACCCCGCCTATGCCCTGGCCTGGCTCGTGCAGACTCAGCCTTCCGGCTCGCACACCATTCCTGCGCCAGATACTTTCGGCTGGGGAGCAATTGCTGCCGGAGCCATGGTGGGCTGGTTCTTTTCAAAACAAATCGCGTTGCGGCTTGTCTCGGATAAGAGGCACCGGCGAGATCCGGCATTGCGCTCGATTATTGCCACTTTTATTGTGCTCTGCGGTATGCCTTTTGGCTGGTTGGCGGCTTTCCTCTTGCACTTTGCGTTTTGGGGTTTGGGAGATTGGTTGTTATATCCACCCGCCCAGCTACAAACATGGGTGCAACCGATCATGGCGCCCATCGCCTGGGCCGGGGCAGGCGGTATCGGCGGTTTGCTATGGGGCATTGCCCGCGCCGGGGCTGCCATTGGCTATCCCTGGGCGCGCTACGTGGTCATGGTCCTGTTAGGCGTGATTTTTCTGATGTTGCTGCTCATGGCAATGCTGGCTTAAATTAAGTGAAAGTTGAAAATGGAGAATGGAAAATAGACGGCAAACCTCATTTTCAACTCTCCATTTTTCACTTTCCATTCTTCATGCGTATATTGCATATCCTCGAAGCGACCGGCGGCGGCACCAGGCGGCATGTCCTGGACTTATTGCCGCAATTGCAACGGCGCGGCGCGGCTTGCTCCCTGCTCTATTCATCGCTGCGCAATCCGCATTTTCGAGACGATGCTGCCGCACTGGAAAAAACCGGCATTGCTACCCATGAAATCACTATGGGCCACGGCTATCGGCGCGGTGGCGATGCCGCAGCATTAGCCGCGGTTCATACTCACCTGAAAACCTACGAATACGATCTCATCCACTGCCATTCCAGCAATGCGGGACTGCTGGGGCGCATCGCCAATCGGTGCTCACCGCGCCCGTTACCCACCGTTTATACCCCGCATTACATCGCCCTGGCCGCCGGGCTACCTCCCCTCCAACGCCGCGCGGCGCGATGGTTTGAAAAGTTACTCGCACCGCACACAACACACTACATCGCAGTCTCTCATCATGAGCGGGCCATCCTGCAACGCGCCCGGCTGCTTTCCGCCAACAATGCGACCGTCATCCACAACGGCGTGGCTGCCAACACATTTTCGGTGCATGACACTCAACCTGCATCTGGCCCCACAATCGGTTGCTTTGGCCGCTTGACGGCGCAAAAAAACCAGCAACTCCTGCTTCACCTGCTCCCGCAATTGGCACGCGAATTTCCGCAAGTACAACTTCTTTTGGTGGGCGACGGCGAAAACGAGCCTCTTCTGCGCAGTCAGGCAAAACGCTTGAACTGCGAAAACCAGGTGATCTTCCGCACCGACCGGCGCGAAGCCTGGCCGGATTTTGCCGAGTGCGACGTGGTGGCATTGCCTTCGCGTTGGGAAGGCTGCTCCTACGCCCTGCTGGAAGCAATGGCCTGCGGCAAGGCGATTGTGGCTTCGAATCGCGGCGGAAATCCCGAAGTGTTGGGCAAAACCGGCCTCCTTCTTCCCGCCCACGAACTGAATGAATGGCAGCATGCAATTACACAATTGCTGCGCGATCCACGACGCCGCCAAAGTTTGGGCACAGCGGCCAGGGAGCGCGTGGGCCACTATTTTCGTTTAGAAGCGATGGTCGAAAAAACTCTCCAGGTCTACCAGCGAATTCTCTCATGAATGATACGCCTTCCACCTCTCCCCATCCTCGCCGCTCCAAGCGTCGCGCTGTCGTTTTTATTCTGCTTTCGATCGTCCTCATAACGACCGCTCTCACCGCTTACCAATACCGCAAAGGACTCCTCAAAGTCGCACGCTATGCCCCCACCGCAGCACGCGGTGTGTTTCCCAACGCCGTCCAACGCGTTGCCCCGCCCAATGCCACAGCTAAGAAAATCGTGGATAGTTCCCACGCGCAGATCGGCACCATCTATGATGCCGCCTACAAACCGATTTCCTATCCCGGCGGCGATGTCGACAAAACCAAAGGCGCGTGTACCGATGTCGTGGTGCGCGCCTTACGCGGTGTGGGGGTTGACCTGCAAAAACTCATGCACGAGGATATGAAGAAGAACTTCCGGCGCTATCCGCAGAAATGGGGTTTAGACGGGCCGGACAAGAATATCGACCATCGCCGCGTGCCCAACCAGATGAAGTTTTTCGAACGCCACGGCCAAACCCTCACCAAGAGTGTGGATGAAAACTCACTCAAAACTTGGCTGCCGGGCGATATCGTGTGCTGGGACATGCAAAACGGCCAGCTTCATACCGGTATCGTTTCCGATGGCTTGAGCAGTGCTGGAGTTCCGCTGGTGATTCATAATGGTTGGGTATGCGTGGAAGATGATTCGCTAACGCGCTGGAAGATTATCGGGCACTATCGGTTTCCGAAACGGGCAAACAGTGTTTAGTTTGTAAAAGGGCGAATCTCAAAAAATTAGCCACAGATTAACACAGATTTCACAGATGTTAGGCAGAAGTCGTTAAAACGTTTGATCTCGTCATCCGTTGATGAAAGCCGTGTACTAATCGTAAATTTAACCTTAATCCGTGTAATCTGTGTCAATCTGTGGCTAAAGAAAAAATTGCGCAAACTTGCGACGAAGTTTGCGTAGCCGAAGGCTTTGCGTGCTATGAACACGGGAGAGTTAAAACTCCTGGCGGCCGGTTCAATCACTCGTAATCTTCAATCTGTATGGGCGCTGTATGCTGCCACTTGCCGCGAGTGAAGTCGGGGAATTTTTGCGGGGCGCTGCCGTTTTCCACCGAATCGCGCGTCAAAGGCGTGATGACGCTCCACAGTGCGGCGTCGTAAACGCTTTGATCGAGCGGCTTGCCCTGCAAGAGACACTGTTGCACACGCCACCACATCATGTAATCCATGCCGTCGTGGCCGCCGTGTTCGGCTGCGATTTTGCCGACTTTTTGCCACAGCGGATGGTCGTAGGCATAGAACCACGGTTCCATGTGCGTATCCCATT
>Ga0209793_1001838_pt1 | contig 11674 bp, 8 predicted proteins | sample EBPBio122009_DNA_FD_185863 | JGI IMG/M metagenome (GOLD analysis project Ga0209793, IMG submission 185863) | Wastewater treatment Type I Accumulibacter community from EBPR Bioreactor in Madison, WI, USA - Reactor 1_2/2/2009_ DNA (SPAdes) (version 2) | ecosystem: Engineered > Bioreactor > EBPR >... | reverse complement strand
TGGTTTCCGGGGCTGACCTATACGGGACGAACCTATCTGTGGTCGTTCACCGGCGAATACATCATGCAGCGACCGTGGACCGGCTACGGTTACGAGAGTTTCTGGGGCGACTACGTCAAGGCGCAGGAACTGCCGTTCGACAAGGAATGGGACATTCGCGGCATCGTTCACAGCCATAGCGGCTACATGGACATCGCGGTGCTGATGGGGCTGCCGGCGGTGTTCGCCTGTCTGATCGCCTTCGTCGTCGCGCCGCTGTCGGATTTCATGCGCGTGCCGATGCGGCGCGAGAACGTCCTTCTGGCCGACCTGTTCCTGATGCTGCTGCTGTTTGCGTCGCTGAACTCGTTCCTGGAATCCTTCTATTTCCGCCGCGTCGACCCGGTCTGGGTGTTCTTCCTGATCGGCGCGTTCGGGCTCAGGCTCGTGGCGCGGTTTCCGGTCAGGGGCCACGCCGCGCGATAGCAGGTTGCATGCGCGCCGCCGACGCGGCATGACAGGCCGGACAACGGAGACAGTCATGGCCGACAGCGTCATTCTTGCCGGATGCGGAAACATGGGCTTCGCCATGCTGCAAGGCTGGCTGAAATCGGGGCGGCTGAAGCCGGGCGACGTCTTTGTGGTGGAGCCGAATCAGGCGCTGCGCGAGCGGGCGGCGGCGCTTGGCGCGCATACCTTCGCCGACGCTGGCGACCTGCCCGGAACGCTTGCGCCGGCGCTGGCGGTGTTTGCGGTAAAACCGCAGGCGATGCGCCAGGTCGTGCCCGCCTATGTCCGGTTCGCCGGCCAGGACACCGCGTTCCTGTCGATCGCGGCGGGCGCCCGCGTCAAGGTGTTCGAAGACATTCTCGGCGCCGACGCCGCGATCGTGCGCTGCATGCCGAACACGCCGGCGGCGATCGGCAAGGGCATGATGGTGACGTTCGCCAACCCGAATGTGAGCGGCCGGCAAAAACAGCTCATCGCCGACCTGCTGGCGACGTCGGGCCAGGTGGCGACGATCGACGACGAAGGGCTGATGGATGCGGTGACGGCGGTGTCGGGCTCCGGCCCCGCCTATGTGTTCCACTTCATCGAATGCCTGACCGCGGCCGGCGAAGCAGCCGGCCTGCCGCCGGAAACGGCAAAACTTCTGGCGATGCAGACCGTCTTTGGCGCTGGCGCGCTGGCGGCGGCGAGCGACGAGACGCCGGCAAGACTGCGCGAGCAGGTGACAAGTCCAGGCGGCACCACCGCGGCGGCGCTTGGCGTGCTGATGGGCGGCGACCGGCTGAAGACGCTGGTGACCGAAGCGGTGGAGGCCGCGCGTCGGCGCAGCATCGAACTGGGCTGACCGGGCCGGAAATTTTTCAGGAGGATGTTTGGATGAAATTTGTTCGCTACGGGCGCGCCGGCGCCGAAAAGCCGGGTCTGGTCGGCGAGGACGGCAAGATCAGGGACCTGTCCGGCCATGTCGACGACCTGGCGGGCGCGGCGCTGTCGCCGGCCTCGCTGAAAAAGCTCGGCCGGCTGAAGGACCTGCCGGCAGTGAAGGGCAATCCGCGCATCGGCCCGTGCGTCGGCGGCGTCGGAAAATTCATCTGCATCGGGCTGAACTATTCAGACCACGCCGCCGAAACCGGCGCCGCCGTGCCGCCGGAGCCGATCATCTTCATGAAGGCGACCAGCGCCATCTGCGGCCCCAATGACGATCTCATGATCCCGCGCGGCTCGAGCAAGACCGACTGGGAGGTGGAACTGGCGATCGTCATCGGAAAGACCGCCAAATATGTCGACGAGGCCAGCGCGCTGGACCATATCGCCGGCTATTGCGTCGCGCATGACGTGTCGGAGCGCGCCTTCCAGCAGGAACGCCACGGCCAGTGGACCAAGGGCAAGAGCGCCGACACGTTCGGGCCGCTGGGGCCCTGGCTGGTGACCCGCGACGAGGCGGGCGACCCGACCAACCTGAAACTGTGGCTGTCGGTGAATGGCAAGACGATGCAGAACGGCTCGACCCGCACCATGGTCTACAAGCCGGCCTTCCTGGTCTCCTACCTGTCGCAGTTCATGAGCCTGCGGCCCGGCGACGTCATCTCCACCGGCACCCCGCCCGGCGTCGGACTGGGGATGAAGCCGCCGAAATTCCTCAAGCCCGGCGACGTGGTCGAACTGGGGATCGAGGGGCTGGGCGCGCAAAGGCAGCATGTGAAGCAGGATTGAGGCGGCGAGCGGCTGAAGACGCGGGCCGCCGAGGCGGTGGATGCCGCGCGCAAGCGCAGCGTCGAACCGGGGCAAGGTCGCCAACAGCGCCGGGACGGCTGGTGGGCGCGTGGCGAAAGATGCGGTCTTGTTGTCTCACTCGCGCCGTCTGTGCCGCCGCGCACAAGCGCGGCGGCGGGCCTGGGCGAGCGCCTCTGCTCACCCGCAGGTTTTGGTATTTTCCAGCGCCTTGCTTCGGTCGGCGATATTCAGCGCGCCGATGCGTTTCACCGCCTCGTAAAAGCGCGGATAGTCGCGCTCGCACAGGTCGAACAGCCGCAGGAAGGCCGGAACGCGGTCGTCATAGACCGACGCCGCCGCCAGCTTGGCGTTGTTGATCGGCTGGTCGAACCAGGCGTCGTAGCGGCGGTCGCCGTTCCAGCGACGGTCGCGCATCTGGCGGTAGCGGGCGCGCAGCCGTTCGATGGCGGCGGCCTTTTGCGCCCGCATCCGCTCCGGCGGCGCGGCCGAGCGATAGATGCGGTTCAGCTCGTCGCGCGCCGGCAACAACAGCGTCAGGAAATCGGCATGGCGTTTTCGCGCCTCGCGGTAGGCGGCGAGGCCCGCCGCGTCGCCCCGCGCGCCGAGCCACGCCTCGACGCCGGTGGTCTCGACGGCGACGGCGAACGCCTCGTTGAACCCGGAATCGCCCTTCACATAGACGCGCTGGTGCGCCAGTTCGTGAAAGATCATGCCGGCGAGATAGGCGTCGTCCTGGCCGAGCATGGTGTTCAGCAGCGGATCGCTCATCCAGCCGAGCGTCGAATAGGCGATGACGCCGGTGGCGTGGACGTCGAAGCCGCGGCGGCCGAGCGCAGCCGCCTCGCGGCGCGCGGCGGTCTCGGAGAAATAGCCGCGATAGGGGACGCAGCCGAAGACCGCGAAGCACCAGACTTTTGGCGCGAGCGAAAATTCCGGCGCGGCGTAGATCGCCAGCGTCACATAGTTGCGGCCGAGATCAACATATTTGCGATAGCTGTCGTTTTGCGGCAGCGCCAGGCGGTCGGTGGCGAATTTGCGCAGTTCGACGGCGGTCTCCAGCCTGGTGCGCAGCGCGCGCGGCGCGGCAGGGTCGGCGATCACTTCGGCGACGTCTTTGCGCGCCGCCATGATCTTGATGTGGCCGTTGACCGCGCCGGCCAGATAGGACGCCGACGTGCAGCCGGCGACGCCAAACGCCGCGCAGGCGATCACCATCAGTCGAAACAGCACAGGGTTCATCCAACCGCCCGCATTCCCGCCTGACATACGCCGGGCAAATTGGCGTGCGTCAAGAGACGTCATGCGACGCCATCGGCAAGGCCAGTCGACGCCCAGAAATGTAAGAGCTCGACCTGCAAATGCGAATGAATGTCCATTTCCAAGGTTGGATATAAGCGTATCGCAAGAAAGGAATAACAGCCTCACGAAACAATCATATTATAGATATAAGTTGGGTTTTCTACAAATGGCCTATTAGCTGACCGGCATTTTCAAGGGGGAATTTATCATGACCGGAAGAAAAGTACCTTACGCCATTGCGGGGTTTCTGATCAGCATTGCGGCTGGACTGGACATTGCGTCGGCTGATCAGACTGGATGGATCCAGGCCAACGAAATCAAGTAGCTGATGAAGAAAATTTCCGGGAAAGGGGCCCTGACGGGCATCCAATGCAGGCAAAACAACAAGACGACCAAGAATCATATGGACCGGACGGAAATAAACGTCTCGTACAAGATGTCACGCAACGCAGAATCCGCGCGATTTGCTGAATACAATCGATGGGCGATCGGTGGATCGGGCTATCTGGAAAAAGCGAAAATGACGGCAAAAAGCAAAGGACTTAAGCTGGTCGGCTCAGATTCGTTCGCCGTCAAGGGAGATCCCTACAAAACTTTTTGCGCCGTATTCAGCAAGGGATAGAGCGCCGCGCGTCCAATTGGACGCGCAAAGGACGCTCAAACACTTTGAGCCTGCTGCATCGTGCTTTCGAAAATCGATTCCGATTTTCTGGCCGATGCGGTAGCGGGCAGACATCCCAAATACGAAAGTCGGAAGATAGGCACCGCCGATAATTCCTGTGCGGATCATGTCGGATCGAGCCGGTTCAGCCCAAGACCGTAGTTGAAATCCAGCCATCTCAATCTTTTGGAAAAGTGGCGCCCGGAGGCGGATCTGAACTACCGACACGCGGATTTTCGCGTCGTCTGATCTACCATCTGAACTATCCGGCCATTGGCTTCGAAACACGCTTGGCGGGCTCGCCCGCCAAGCGCCGGCGCCTTGAACTGCAGCCGTGAACGCCTTGCCGCCAGAAACAAAAAGCCCCCGCCGTGGCGAGGGCCTTATCTGGTGCTGTCGAAGCTTGTTAACCGCCAGACCGCGTTTTCTGAACTGCCAAGCAGTGTGCGTAGAATGCGCCTGTTCGATCATGAATGCAAGAGACCGGACCCCGGGCATGATCTTTCGATCACACCCGGCATGGCGCCTAGCAGTTCAGAGAACGCGGTCCAGCGGCAGCCATCAACGTTTTCGGGAACAGCAACGCGGTTTCCGCACTAGATGAAACGAGAGGGCAACAACCGGTTGCCCTCTCGCTACTGCCGTCATATTATCATGGACCACCTACCTTCCTGGTGGCACCAATATTGCTGCGGATTTTCGCTTGCAGGCTGATCCGCAGCAATGTTACCACGAGCTCAGGATATGCTTGAGCTGTGATAAAGTCAACTTCCCCCATCAACGTTTAATTTTCTATTGTCGAGAGCTCGGAGTCCCGCAGGCTGCAATCTGACATCCCCCGGCACTACCAAACAAAAAGCCCCCGCCGTGGCGAGGGCCTTATTTGGTGCTGTCGAAGCTTGTTAACCGCCAGACCGCGTTTTCTGAACTGCCAAGCAGTAGATAAACAATATCACCACTCTCCGCTTGAAATCAAGCGCCAGTCGCCAACGACGCCTGCCCTGAACGATCGTCGCTTCAATTTTCAGTTTCGCCTTTACAGACTTGCCACCCGTCCGCGAGGCGGGCAAGTTGCACTTGGGACGATTTAGGGGGAGCGGCATGATCCTGGGAATTGATCTGGGCACCAACTCGATCGGCTGGTGCCTGCTGGACGGGGAGAGGATCCTCGCCGCCGGCGTGCGCATCTTTTCCGATGGGCGCGAGCCGAAATCCGGCAACTCGTTGGCCGAGGGCCGCCGCGTGGCGCGCGGCATGGCGCGGCGGCGCGACCGCTACAAGCGGCGGCGCAAGGCGGTGCTGCGGACGCTGTCCGAATACGGGCTGATGCCCGCCGACGCCAGGGCGCGCGCGGCGCTGGTGGCGGAAACCAACGACGCGGCGGCGGGCGCGGTCGCGCACGACGTCTATGCGCTGCGGGCGCGGGCGCTGGACGAAAAGCTGCCGCTGCATCATGTCGGCCGGGCGCTGTTTCACCTGCAGCAACGGCGCGGCTTCAAGAGCAATCGCAAGGCCGACCGCAAGGCCAACGACAGCGACACCGGCAAGATCGCGCCCGGGCAGGAACGGCTGCGCCTCGCCATGCAGGAACAACACGCCCGCACGCTGGGCGAATTTCTGGCGCTGCGGCGTGGCGGCGATCCCGCCAATCGCGGCACGGTGCGGGTGCGCATCGACGCCGAGGCGGCGCTGGACGCCAAGGCCCCCTACGATTTCTATCCCGATCGTTCGATGCTGGAAGACGAGTTCAGGCAGATCTGGGAGGCGCAGGCGGCGTTCTGCCCAGACGTGCTGACCGAGGAACGGCAGGCGCATCTGTACCGCGTGATGTTTTACCAGCGACCCTTGAAGGCGGCGGTGGTCGGCAAATGCAGCTTCAACCCGGCCGAGCCGCGGCTGGCCAAGGCGCATCCGCTGTTCCAGCGGTTCCGGCTCATGAAAGAGCTGAACGAGCTGGAGCTGGTGATGCCCGACCAGACGCGACGCAAGCTGACGCTGGACGAGCGCAATGCGCTGGCGGCAAAACTGCGCGGCGCCAAAACGGCGAGCTTTGCGTCGCTGCGCAAGGTGCTGAAACTGTCGGAGCGCGGCGCGGTGTTCAACAAGGAGGGCGAGAACCGTGACAAGCTGGCGGGCGACGAGGTCTATGCCGCGATGTCCGATAAGGCAATTTTCGGCAATCGCTGGGCCGACCTGTCGATGGAGCGGCAGTGGGAGATCATCGAAAAACTGCGCGACGAGGCCGATCCGCTGGCGCTGCACGCCTGGCTGGTGGATCATGCCGGCCTGTCCGACGACGCGGCGGAAAAGGCGGCCGGGGCAAGACTGCCGGAGGGTTACGGGCGGCTGGGCAAGACCGCGCTGGCGGACATGCTGGCGTTCATGCAGGCCGAGGTGATCCCCGAGGCGGAGGCGGCGAAACGCGCCGGCTACGACCACGCGCTGGCGCGACAGGATGACGCCGTAGAACGGCTGCCAAAATATCAGGAGATTCTGGAACGGCGCATCCCGCCCGGCACCAACGAGCCGGACGACGAATACGACGTGCGCAAGGGGCGGATCACCAACCCGACCGTTCACATCGCACTGAACCAGTTGCGGGCGCTGACCAACCGGCTGATCGACCGCTACGGCCTGCCGGAACGCATCCATGTCGAGCTGGCGCGGGAATTGAACCGCAGCGAGGAGCAGAAGAAGGAGGCGACGCGAAAGAATGCCCAGAACCGGCGCGAGGCGGAACGGCGGTCGGAAAAGCTGCGCGACCTGGGCCAGCCCGACAACGGCTTTAACCGGCAGCTCCTGAAACAGTGGGAGGAGTTGAACCCAGATAATCCGCTCGACAGGCGCTGCATCTATTCCGGCGCGGTGATCGGTCCCGCAATGCTGTTTTCCGGCGCCGTCGACATCGACCACATCCTGCCCTGGTCGCGCACGCTCGACGACAGCCAGAACAACCGGCTGCTGTGCACCCGCGAGGCGAACCGCGAGAAGCGCAATTTCGCGCCGGCCGAGGTTCCGTCATGGGCCGACCGCTACGACGAGATTCTGGAACGGGCGCAGCGACTGCCGCAGGCCAAACGCTGGCGGTTCGCCCAGGACGCGATGCAGCGTTTCGAGAAGGAGCGCGACTTTCTCGACCGGCAATTGACCGACACGCAATATCTGGCGCGGCTGGCGCACGACTATCTCGGCGCGCTCTACAAGGACGAGCAGGCCGACGGCGACGGCGTTGTCAAACGGCGCAATCATGTCGTGGTGGTGACGGGGCGGATGACGGAAATGCTGCGCCGCCACTGGGGGCTGAACAACATCCTGTCCGACCACAATTTCGCCGACGCGGCGAAGGGCAAGAACCGCAAGGACCACCGCCACCACGCCGTCGACGCCGCGGTGATCGGCGCGACCTCGCGCAGCCTGCTGCAGAAGATCGCGACCGCGGCCGGCGAGATGGAGGCGGAGGGCGCGGAGAACGCGCTGCGCGACGCGACGCCGCCCTGGCCATCCTTTCGCGACGACCTGAAGGCGGCGATCGACCAGGTGGTCGTCAGCCACAAGGCCGACCACGGCACCCTGCCGAAACCGGGCGAGCCGGGCAAGACCGCCGGGCAATTGCACAATGACACCGCCTACGGGCTGACCGGCGAGACCGACGCGCGCGGCAACCCGATCGTGGTGCGGCGAAAGCCGTTCCTCAGCCTCGAGGCCAAGGATCTGCCGTCGATCCGCGACACGCAATTGCGGGTGCTCTTGGAGGAGGAAACGTTCGGCCTGTCGGGCAAGGAGTTTCTGGCGGCGCTAACGCGTTTCCGCAGCAAGGACGGCCACGACTACCGCAACATCCGCCGGGTCAGGATGACGGAATCGCTGGCGGTGATCCCGATCCGCGACAAGTCGGGCCGCGCCTACAAGGGCTACAAGGGCGACGCCAATTTCCGCTACGACGTGTGGGAGACGCCCGACGGCAAATGGCAGGCCGACGTGGTCACCATGTTCGACGCCCACAAGCCGGACATGGACTGGCAGGCGCGCCGCCCTCACCCCGCAGCGAAAAAGGTGCTGTCGCTGCGGCAAAACGACATGGTCGCCTATGACGATCCGAAGGGCAGCGGCGTGGCGCTGGCGCGCGTGGTCAAGTTCAGCGCGGCGGGCCAGATCGTGTTCGCCGGCCATCGCGAGGCCGGCGCATTGAAGGCGCGCGACGCCGATCCCAACGACCCGTTCAAATATTTCTCAAAGGCCGCCAGCGGGCTACGCGACATCGGCGCCCGGCAGGTGCGCGTCGACGAGACCGGACGCGTGTTCGATCCAGGACCGCAGGCGGGCAAGAAGCGGCGGCGTTAAGGTAAACAAAAGGTTGCGCTTTTTGATTGCGCAACCTGTGATTACACTTCCGTCACGATGGAACGTGTGGTTGACATCAGCATCGACGGCCTGCACCTGGCGACCGATCGCGGCTTTCTGACCGTCTCGGCGTCGGGCGACGAAAAGGGACGGATCGCGCTCGACGACATCGGCGCGCTGATCGTCCACGCCCATGGCACGACATGGTCGAACACGCTCGTCGTTCGCCTGTCGGAACGCGCCGTGCCGATGGTGATCTGCGGGACCAATCACGCGCCCGTCGCCTGTGTGTGGCCGCTGGACGGACATCACGCGCAAGGCGCGCGGATGCGGGCGCAACTGGCGGCGGGACGCCCGCTGGCAAAACAATTATGGCGGCTGCTGGTGGCCGGAAAGATCAGGATGCAGGGCGAGGCGCTGAGCTTTTCCGGCAAGGAAGGCGGGGCATTCGACCTGCTGGCCAGACGGGTCAGATCCGGCGACCCCGAAAATGTCGAGGCGCAGGCGGCGCGGCGCTACTGGAAGGCGATGTTCGGCCAGGAGTTTGCGCGCGACCGCAGCGCCGACGGGCTGAACGCGCTGCTGAACTATGGCTACACCGTGCTGCGCGCCGTGGCGTCGCGCGCCATCTGCGCTTCGGGGCTGCACCCGACCATCGGCGTCTTTCACTCGAACCGCGCCAACGCCTTTGCGCTGTCGGATGACGTGGTCGAGCCGTTCCGCCCCGTCGTCGACCTGCTGGCGGGGCAGCTTGTCAGCGACGGCGTCGACGCCGTGACGCCTGAAGCCAAGCGGCGGCTGGCGGCGATCGGCGCGGTCGATCTCGACATGGGCGACGGAACCGTGTCGCCGCTCAGCCTCGCCGTCACCAGGCTCGCCCACTCGCTGGCGACCAGTTTCGAGACCGGCGCGGCGGCGCTTGTCCTGCCGGCACGGCCGGCGCCGGCCCGCGACGCAGGATCGGATGAATGACCGCGCGGGCGCTCAGGGCCAATACCGGCCCGTCCTCTCTCAGTGGGTACAGGCTGATGTGGATGCTGGTGACGTTCGACCTGCCGGTGGAAACCAAAAAGCAGCGCGCGGCGGCGACGCGGTTTCGCAACGACCTGCTTGATCTCGGCTTCGAGATGAGCCAGTTTTCCAATTATCTGCGCTTTTGCAACGGCAAGGAGCAGTTCGACGCCTACGTGCGACGGGTGGAGACCGTGCTGCCGCCCTGGGGACACATCTTCATCTTCCAGTTCACCGACCGGCAATATGAAAACATCGTCCGTTTTTCCGACCAGAGCCGCAGGCGGCGGCAGAAAAACCCCGAGCAGATCGCGCTTTTTTGACCACGGCGGCGGTTTTTTCAGCGTCGACGGCGGCGATTTCCCAAGCAAATTCAGGGAGATCGCCGCCGATCGAGCTTAGCAGTTCAGAAAACGCGGTCCAGCGGCAACATCGCTGCTTTCGGGCTGTTGCGCGAGGATAGCTTAGCAGTTCAGAAAACGCGGTCCAGCGGCAACGCAAGAAGACCAACGTCGCCTTCAATGTAGAGCTTAGCAGTTCAGAAAACGCGGTCCAGCGGCAACGCGAGGTCCGCGCGATGATCCGCGAAGGAGAGCTTAGCAGTTCAGAAAACGCGGTCCAGCGGCAACGGCGGCAACAAGCACCGCGGCAAGTCTTTCAGCTTAGCAGTTCAGAAAACGCGGTCCAGCGGCAACTGCCGCGAACATTGAGCCGCTTTTCCTCGAAGCTTAGCAGTTCAGAAAACGCGGTCCAGCGGCAACTCCCCAATGGTGGGCCGCGTATCCGGTCTCAGCTTAGCAGTTCAGAAAACGCGGTCCAGCGGCAACGACCATGCCCGTGTTGTGCTGCGCCATGAAAGCTTAGCAGTTCAGAAAACGCGGTCCAGCGGCAACCTTTCTGATGTCTTCAAGAAATTCGGCGTGAGCTTAGCAGTTCAGAAAACGCGGTCCAGCGGCAACCCCATACCATTGTCCAAACTGGACGATGTAAGCTTAGCAGTTCAGAAAACGCGGTCCAGCGGCAACAATCTCTTCGGCGGGGAAAAGAAGGAAGGCGAGCTTAGCAGTTCAGAAAACGCGGTCCAGCGGCAACAGAAGGACTGCGCTCCGGCTGCGGCAGTGTAGCTTAGCAGTTCAGAAAACGCGGTCCAGCGGCAACCCGTTGATCGAGCAGCCGAAACTGTTGGCTAGCTTAGCAGTTCAGAAAACGCGGTCCAGCGGCAACGAAGCGCAAGCAGGGCACCGCCGAGGCGCAAGCTTAGCAGTTCAGAAAACGCGGTCCAGCGGCAACGGTGCTGGACATCGACGGCTCGGCGCGCGGAGCTTAGCAGTTCAGAAAACGCGGTCCAGCGGCAACAGCTCGACCGCCAGGTCGCGCTGTCGCTGCAGCTTAGCAGTTCAGAAAACGCGGTCCAGCGGCAACAGAAGTCGTAGTAGCTGCCCGCGCGCGACAAGCTTAGCAGTTCAGAAAACGCGGTCCAGCGGCAACATCATCACCGGCGTGCTGGCGCGCATGCAGAGCTTAGCAGTTCAGAAAACGCGGTCCAGCGGCAACACCAGTTTGGAGCGGACGGGAAATGGGCAGAGCTTAGCAGTTCAGAATACGCGGTCCAGCGGCAACTTTGAAGCGGCGACCGTCGCCACGCTCGGTAGCTTAGCAGTTCAGAATACGCGGTCCAGCGGCAACGGGATGCAGGATCGGACGGCAGCGCGACAGAGCTTAGCAGTTCAGAATACGCGGTCCAGCGGCAACAAACCCGCTTGGCGGTCACGCCGCCGCCGGAGCTTAGCAGTTCAGAATACGCGGTCCAGCGGCAACACGCTGCGCGAGATCGCCATCAATACCGGCAGCTTAGCAGTTCAGAATACGCGGTCTAGCGGCAACGGATATCGACTGGCGTCGTCGATTCGAAGTAGCTTAGCAGTTCAGAATACGCGGTCCAGCGGCAACCCGATCGAGAATATTCACCTCGAATGGATTAGCTTAGCAGTTCAGAATACGCGGTCCAGCGGCAACAACGGCAATTTCAACCGGATCGCGCTGGCGAGCTTAGCAGTTCAGAATACGCGGTCCAGCGGCAACATCTTGAACTGATCGCCGCCGGTCTTGGCCAGCTTAGCAGTTCAGAAAACGCGGTCC
>Ga0209793_1001835_pt1 | contig 11698 bp, 9 predicted proteins | sample EBPBio122009_DNA_FD_185863 | JGI IMG/M metagenome (GOLD analysis project Ga0209793, IMG submission 185863) | Wastewater treatment Type I Accumulibacter community from EBPR Bioreactor in Madison, WI, USA - Reactor 1_2/2/2009_ DNA (SPAdes) (version 2) | ecosystem: Engineered > Bioreactor > EBPR >... | reverse complement strand
ATCGAACTGGTCGGCACGATGGCTGGCGATGGGCTGTCCCCCGAGCCGGCCCTGGTCGGCCAGGTGCGGCGGGCCACGAGCCTGCCGATCCGAGTGATGCTGCGGCTGCGGGAGGGCTTCGGCACCGACGGCGGTGAGGTGACGCGGCTGCAGGGGCTGCTGTCGAGCTATCGGTCGGTCGGCGCCGACGGGGTGGTGCTCGGCTTCCTCAATGCCCACACCGAGATCGACGTCGGCGTGGTGCTGGAGATCATCGGGGAGTCACCGGACTTCGGCTGGACCTTCCATCGTGCGGTGGATTCCTGCTTCGACACCGACACGGCCTGGTGGGTGCTGCGCCAGCTCCCAGGGCTGGACCAGGTGCTGACGGCGGGCTCGGCGCGTGGGGTGTCGGAAGGTCTTGACGACCTGGTCGCTCGGGCGCAGGCGGACGAGTTCGCGCGATCGGCGATCATGGCCGGCGGCGGGCTGCTGCCCGAGCATGTGCCGTGGCTGGCCCGGTCGGGGGTGCGCTCCTTCCACATCGGCTCGTCGGCGCGCCCGCTGGGATCATGGAAGGCGTACGTGGATCCCGACCTGGTCGGCACCTGGCGTCGGCTGGTCGATGACGCCGTGCACCGGAGCGAGCCCGCGTGATCTTCATCGACCCGCCGACCTGGCCGGGTCACGGTCGACTCTGGTCGCATCTGATCAGCTCCACGTCCTATGAGGAGTTGCACGACTTCGCCGCCTCGGTGGGGATTCCGCGGCGGGCGTTCGAGCGGGATCACTATGACGTGATCGCGGAGCGGTACGAGTCGGTGGTGGCCGCCGGCGCGCGCCCGGCCCGTTCCCGAGAGCTGGTGGCCATGTTGCAGGCGGCCGGTCTGCGACGTCGGCATCGGTCGGCGCTGGCGCCCGCCATAGGGCGGCGCTGGCCGCAGCCGTTGCGGCCGGGAGATCTGGTAGCGGTGGTGGCGCCGTCGGGCCCGGTGTCGTCGGATCGGCTCGCGCATGGGGTGGCGCTGCTGGATTCGTGGGGCCTGCGGGTACGGATTCAGCCACACCTGCTGGGCAGGGACTCGGCGTTGCCCTATCTGGCGGCGGGCGATCGTCAGCGGGCCGCCGATCTGAGCAATGCCTGGGCCGACCCCGAGGTGGCCGCGGTGTGGGCCGCCCGGGGTGGCTATGGCGCGCAGCGGATGATCGATCTGCTGGATTGGCCGACGGTTCGGGCCGCGGAGCCGAAGTGGTTGGTCGGATTCAGCGATATCACCGCGCTGCACACGCGACTGAGTCGCGAACTGGACCTGGTGACGGTGCACGGACCGTCGTTGGCGTCGGCCGGTCAGCTGGACGACGAGTTGTCCGTGGCTGCTCTGCGTTCGCTGCTGATGGAATCGGCGCCGGGTGCGGGATCAGTGCTGGTCGAGGGGCGCGGCCTGGTGGCCGGAGTAGCCCATGGGCGGCTGGTGGGTGGGAACCTCTCCCTGATCGCCGCCGATATCGGGGTGGAACCGGCGCCGGAGACCTCCGCGATCGCGGTCTTCGAGGACGTCGGCGAGGATGCGTACCGGGTCGACCGGATGCTCACCCAGCTGCTCCGATCGCGCTGGTTCGATCAGATCAGGGGAGTGGCGGTCGGGGAGTTCAGTCCGGGACGGAACCCTGGCCCAGCGGCAGCTGACCTGATCGTGGCCGTGATCGCCGACCGACTGGAGCGACTGCGGATCCCGATCATCACGGACGTACCGGTCGGTCATGGGCCTCGAAACCTGGCCCTGCCCCTCGGCGCCGCCGTCACCCTGTCCGCCCCGGCCCCGGCCGGCTCTCCGGCCACGCTCGCCCTCGCCTGATCTCACCGAACTTCCGGTTATTGGTCCACCTGTGGCGTGGACAGGTAACCGGAAATCGCAGGGGACTGCCAGGGGCACCGAACTTTCGGTTGTTGGTCCACCTGTGGCGTGGACAGGTAACCGGAAATCGCAGGGAGTCAGGCGGCGGCATCGTGGAGCGCGGCGGGCAGCGGGGCGGAGTGCACGACAACCAAGCTGGTCACGGCACGGGTCAAGCAGACGTAGAGGCGGCGGAGGCCCGTCACCTCGTCAGGCTCGCCCGCCACGAGGTCGGCCGGCTCGCTGAGCACGACGTGGTCGAACTCGAGACCTTTGGCCAAGGAGGCCGGGACGAGGTCGACGCGGGCGTCGAAGATCTGGGCGTCCTCGCCGAGCAGGTCGTAGCGGATGCCGGCCTTCTCGAGGGTCTTCCGAACAGTCGCCACGGCAGCGTCGGGCACGATCACACCGACAGTGCCTTCTCGCCCCAGCGCCTCGGTGGTGGCGGTGATCAGGTCTGCTGTGGTGCCACCACGCAGGTCCAGGGCACCGCGATTGCGCCGGACCGAGTGTGGCGGAGTGAGCTGGGGCGCAATGCGTGGCAGCAGTCGGGCGGCGAAATCGATCACCGCGCCAGGCACTCGGAAGCCGGCGGCCAGTTCCTCGACCGCTGCGCCGGGATGCCCGAGGTGGGTCATCGACTCCGCCCAGGATGAGGTGGCCCACGGGGTGGTCGCCTGCGCGAGATCGCCGAGCACGGTCACCGAGCCGGTGGATGCACGGCGGCCGACGGCCCGCAGCTGCATGGGGGAAAGGTCCTGTGCCTCGTCCACGATCACGTGGCCCAGGCTCGGCGTCCGATTGATCAGGTCCGCCGCCTCGTCGATCAAGACCACGTCGGCCAGCGACCAGCGGGCGGAGCCGACGCTGCGGGCCGGCTTCCGCATCAAGATCAGCTGCTGCTCTTCGGGCGACAGGATTCCCTCGGCGGAGGCGGCCAGGAACTCGGCATCGGTGAGCAGCCGCAGCACGAGTTTGGCGGGATCGACCTTGGGCCACAGCGCATCGGCGTACGTCTTCACCGGCCGGGACCGGGCGACGGCGTTCTGTACGCGATCGTCGGGTGAGTCGCCGGAGGCCTCCATCCGCAGCAGCACCTGGTGTGCGAGCCGTTGCGGCAGCATCGTCCGGCCGGCTTCGTAGCGCACGCCACGCGTCCTCAGCTCGTCGAGGATCTCCTCGACGAGATAGGTGGCTACTCGCCACTGATAGGCGCCACGCGGCACCACCAGCGTCTCGCTCGGTCGGCTGACGCCGCCCCAGACTGCACGGCGCAGCACCTCGGCCATCCGGGCGTCACCCTTGATCAGGGCCGCCGGCACCGGATCAAGTCCGCGGATTGCTGCTCTGGTGGCATCGGTCACCAGCGAGGAGACGGTCGCTTGCTTCGCGTCGATCTCGCCGAGGGCCGGCAGCACGTCGCCGATGTAGGACAGGAAGCTGTCGTTGGGGCCGACCACCAGCACGCCGGATCGAGCGAGCTGGTCCCGGTAGGCATAGAGCAGGTACGCCGCTCGGTGCAGCCCGACGGCTGTCTTACCGGTGCCGGGGGCTCCTTGGATGCAGAGCGAGTCGGCGAGTTCGGCGCGGACGATCCGGTCCTGCTCGGGTTGGATGGTGGCCACGATGTCGCGCATCGGCCCGGTCCGCGGACGCTCGATCTCGGACTCGAGGATCTCCGATTCCAACCCGGAGACTCCGCCGACGGAGGTCAGGTCCTCGTCCTCGTATGCGGTCAGCTGCCCGTGAGAGAACCCGAACCGACGACGCATCCGTACCCCCATCGGCTCGCCAGGGCGGGCCTGATAGAAGGGCAGCGACATTTGGGCACGCCAGTCGATCACCATCGGCTCGCCGCCGATCTCACCCGTGACGTGCCGACGGCCGATGTAGAGCGTCTCGTCGAGCTCGCCGCCCAGAGTCGTGTCGTAGTCCAGCCGGCCGAAGAACAGCGGCACCGTCGGATCGTCTTCCAGCGCCTTCATCCGTCGATAGAGCACCTGCTTGAGATGCTCGGTGGACACATGGTTGGCGCCGCTGCCGACTGCGGTCAGTCCGGCCGTGTGCTCGCGCATCCGCTGCAGGGCGGCGCGGGAGTCGGCGAGATGTTGTCGCTCGTGGTCCAGGGTCGTCTCAGTCTCGCGAGGGTTGGTCGAGAGGGCCGGTTCGGATGCAGGCATGGCAAAGCCTCCGATCGCCAGGGGTGGGCCGGCGGGGAATCAAGCGCGCGGGTGGAGGAGCCGGGTGACTCTACCAGCCGCGTAGGCGGTAGTCATCCGATTTTCCTCCACCCGCCGGCCCGGACTCAGGCGCGGAGCGTCACATCCTCCTGGGTGAGCGTGCCCTGACTCCGTGTCTCGGCGCAGGTGGGCACCTGGATGGGTTCGCTCTCAGGTTCGGGAACGGTGACCGGTGGGTACAGGTCCCGCTCCGAATTCCGGGCGACGAGACCGTAGTGCCGGACCCGCTCCTCGGCCTGGAATCGCAGCCACGCGCTGATGGTGGCCCACAGTGTGGTCTTCATCGTCTCCTCCTTAATGTTAGTGACCTATCACATAGTAAGAGGGCTGTAACATAGAATCAAGAGGGTTTGCCGGACGATCCGATGGAGCCGGTACGCCGGTGGTTGGTGAGGGAGGGCGAAGTGGGCTATCACCACGGTGATCTGCGGGCGGCGCTGATTCTGGCGGGCATCGAGCTGATCGCTGAGAAGGGCATTGCCGGTCTCTCGGTGGCGGAGGCTGCCCGGCGAACCGGGGTGAGCACGGCGGCGCCGTACCGGCATTTCGCCAATCGCAACGCGTTCCTGCTGGCCGTGGCGACCGAGGCCGGGCGGATCATGGGCGATCAACTGGAGGCTGCATTGGAGGCGGTACGAGAACGATCAGCCGACCCGCTCGATCAGCTCGAGGCCATCGCCGAGACGTACGTGCGGTTCATGATCACGCATCGAGCCGGCTTCGATCTCGTCTTCGTCCGGGAACTCCAGGAGTCCGAGGATCAGGCTCTGCGGGACGCCGGACGACGGGTGATCGACCTGATGCTGGCGCCGACGATCGAGGTCAGCCCGGACATGCTGCGAGCCCTCGAGCTCAACGAGGAGATCTGGACCAGTGCGCACGGCTATGCGGCGCTCTGTCTGACCGGGCTGTTCCGGGCGGAGGACGTCCTTGCATCGGCCCCGCGGGCGGCGCGCCGACTCGGGCAGGCGGCCTCAGGTCGCCTCTGATGGTCCCGGTCCGTACGCTGACCGCTGTGAGCACCGAGACCGGCCGCACCTTCGCGATTCCCCAGGACCCGGCAGATCGGCCGGTCCGCCGCCGACGGGCGGTGCGGGTGATCGCGGTCGGGCCGGATGACCGAGTGCTCCTGTTCGAGGACAGCGACCCAGGCATTCCGGGACTCACCTGGTGGGTCACCCCTGGGGGCGGCATAGATCCTGGCGAGACCGAGCGACAGGCTGCCGTACGGGAGATGGCCGAGGAGACCGGCTATGTCTTGGCCGAGGACGCGCTGATCGGTCCACTGGCAACGCGGTATGTGGTGCACGGCTACACCGATCAAGTGCTCGAGCAGCACGAGTCCTTCTATCTCGTGAGGGTGCAGGCGTTCGAGGTGGACGTCGCCGGGCACACCGTGGACGAGCAGGTCACTCTGCAGGGTCATCGCTGGTGGAGCCGCGAGGAGCTCGCGAGCAAGACGGCCTGGATCTGGCCCGCAGAACTCCTCGGGATCTGGGACCGGGCCGCCGATCTTTCGCTGCCGGTGCTGGAACTGGGTCGGCAGGAGGAGTCCACGATCCCGGTGTAACCGCGGCTCGAGCAGGGTGAGGTGCGGTTAGTCGGCGGTTTCCAAGAGCCGGGTGGCCCAGGTGGTGTGGCCCGGGGGCGCGAGACGTTCCCGTGGTTCGCGTGGCTGGCGGTCGTGTGTGGCCCTGGGGCGCAAGATGTCCCGGCACTGCGTCTGGCCCGTGGTCGTGTGTGGCCCGCCGGCGCGAGACCTTCCCGCGGCTCGTCTGGCTCGCGGTCATGTGTGGCCCCGGGGCCGCAAGATGTACCGGCACCGCCTGATTCGTGGTCGTGTGTGGCCCGGGGGCGCGAGACGTACCGGCCATCTGCGCACCCAGCGGTCAGGTGTGGCCCGCCGGCGCGAAACGTTCCCGCATCCCGTCTGCCTCCCGGGCGTCTGCGGCCCCGGGGGCGCAAGACGTACCGGCCATCCGCGCACCCAGCGGTCATGTGTGGCCCCCGAGTGCGAAAGGTGCCGGCGGACGCGCAGAATGAGTCCACCGGCACCCGGAGTCAGCGCCGCCCGCCGCCCATCCCACCGGCTGCGGCCTCGCCGGCGGTGACGGTCGCGGACGAGGTCGCCGAGCCCAGCTCACCGCTACTGGACAGGCCGCCGACCGAGTCGCCGCTCGCGGTGCCGCCGAGGTAGACGGAGTATTCGTCACCGCTGGTGATGCCGGCGGTGGAGACGACCACGTTCTGCACGGTCTTCCCGGCTGTGTACGTGGCGATCACCTTCTTGTCGGCATCCACGATCTGGATCACCGTGCCCGCCTCGACCGCGCTGTCCAACGTCGCCGAGACCCAGCCCTGCTTGGAACCCGTGGCAGGAGAGACGACCATGCCGGCGCTGCCGGCGGCGACCAGAGTGCCGCCGTCGACAGTGAATTCCCCGTTGACGTCGAGCGCTCCGTTCCCGTTGCCCGCGGGCCCGTTGACGACCACGGTGCCGCCCGCGATCGAGGCAGAGCCGTTGGAATCCAGTCCGTCGCCCTCGGCGTTGATGACCAGAGTTCCGGCGGTGATGGTCACCGAGTAGTCGCCGACCTCCTCGCCACCCCCGCCAGCGCCACCCCCGCCGCCGGGACCAGCGCCTTGCTGGTCACCTGCGGCTGAGTCCTCGGTCCCGCTGCTGCCGCCGGCGGCGTTCACGCCGTCATCGCTCGAGGTCACCGTGGTGTCCCCGCCGCTGACGGTGATGTGCGCTGCCTCCAACCCCTCGTTCGAGGTCGACACTTCGACGGTGCCCTTGCTGATCAGCAGCTCGTCCTCGGCATGCACCGCGTCATCACCGCTGGCCAGAGTCACGGTGGCGCCGCTCAAGGCTGCGGACCCGTCGCTGTGCAGCGCATCATCACTGGCGTCGACGGTGATCGTGCCGCCCTCATAGACACTGAGCACGCCGGATTTCAAGCCCTTGGTCGAGTCGTCGTCGCCGGCCTGGGACTCATGGCCACCGCCGGTCGTGGCGCTGACCGCGCCACCGGTGACCACCAGGTCGGTGGCCGCATCGACGCCATCGCCGGCGGTCGTCGTCACAGTGACTTTGCCGCCCTGGATGTCGACGTACCCGGCTGTCTCGTCCTCGTCGTTATCGGACTTGATGCCGTCTCCGCCGGAGGTGATCGTGATGGTGCCGTCGGCGACCACGACGTAGTCCTTGCCTCGGATGCCGTCGTCCTTCGCCTGCACGGTGATCGTGCCCGAGGTGATCAGCAGCCCGTCGGTGGTGGCGATGCCGTCGTTGCCGTTGCCCTTGACCGTCAGCTTCCCGGTCCCGGCCAGGGTCAGATCGGCGGTGCTGTAGAGAGCAGCGTTGACCTCGGCGTCGGTGGCATAGCTGTCGGTGTCGCTGAGCGTGTTCTCACTGCCGTCAGCGGTGATGACGGTCACCTCGTCGGCGTCGGTGGCGGCGATCGCCGCGCCGCTGCTGCTGGCGATGTCGACCCCGTTCAGGACGAGGACGACATGTGCGTCGGCGGCATCGATGGTCACCTGGCCGTCGGTCAGTGAACCGGACAAGACGTACGTGCCCGCTGCCGTGATCGTCACCGAGGAGCCGTCGATCGTGACGTTCTTGCTGCCGTCGCCGGACGCGGTCGCTGAACTGCCGGTCAAGGTGATGGTGGTGGCGGTCGAGGCGTCGTAGCTGGTGGCGTCGGCGGAGTGGGCTTCCTTGTTGGCGGCGAGCACCTCCGCAGCGGTCTGCGCTGCTGAGACGGACACGGTCGAACCTGCGGAGGTCGTCGAATCGGTGGCGGAGTTGCCGGAGGCGCCGACTCCGCAGCCGGCCAATGCCCCGACGCTGAAGACGGAGAGTGCTGCCAGACCGGCGAGTCGGCGGCGTACGGTCGTGGGTCTTTTCAGGGCGTTCATGAGGTGAGCTCCTCGGCTCTCAGCTGTCGATGCAGGACGGGACGCCAGCGATGGGCCGGCAGTTCGGGATGCAGGGCCGCAAGACCGGTGCCGAACTTGGAGATGGAGCAGGGGCGGTGTTGGTGTGCCCACAGCGCGCGGTCCATCTCCGCAGCGCTGCCGGCGCATTTGGTCTCGACGATCGCGTGGCTGTCGACTCGCCGCCGCCGGCTGCCGTCGGGCAGCATCCAGCACAGGTCGGTATCGATCGTCACCCGACTGCGGCTGGCCGGCAGGAAGAGCGTCACTCGGTGATAGGTGGTGATCAGGACCGGTCGCAATTCGGTCGAGTCAGGTGGCCTGGCACCGGTCTGCGCGACGGCGTGGCACGCTTCGGTACGGTCCTGGCTGAGCAGGTGCTCGCCGTCGCCCGCGTACGGCAGCTGTTGCTTGACCGTGGCGCCACGCGGCCCTCGGGTCTTGACCTCGAGCAGGTGTTGGCCGCTGTCGAGATAGCTACGCGTCCTGATCTTGAACCGTCGCCGGCGACGCAGCGCGGTCAGCCGGTACGCGAGCAGGTCGGCCGTGTCGAAGTACACCGAGCGATAGCAGAACTGCCGGCGAGCCTCGATCTGCAGTACGCGAGTCGTGCTGGGCAGTGTCGCCAAGACGTCGTCCAGCCGATCGACCTCGACCAGGTATTTGCGGTCGATTCGGGTCAGCAGACCGGCCTGCTCGCTGAGCTCGGTCAGCCCGATCGGGGCCATGGTGGCGATCATCGGACGACCTCGTGAGTGCGAGCGTTGTGGATACGCGCGGTCAGCGCCGACTCGCTCGGCACCGGACGGGGAGGGACTCGATAGCGGACATCGACCATGGTGGTGTCGTTGACCAGGTCGAGCCTGATCACCGAGAGATTGACCAGCTTGGCAGCGAGCAGCATCTCCAGATGCGAGCGCAGCACCTCCTCGTCGCGGTGCGCGACATCGACCACGATCGTCTGTTGCCGATAGCCGCCCAGCAGCCGAGGGTGGTCGGCGATAGCGAGTACGGCGATGATCAGCACCACCAGGCCGCCTACCAGCAGGCTCGGCGTGCTGGTCAGCCCGGCCAACAGACCCAGCGCCAGCGAGGCGAAGTAGTAGGCCACCTCGTGCTGGGCGATCTCGCTGGATCGCAGCCGGATGATCGACAAGACCCCGAACAGACCGAGGCCGAGCCCGGCACTCACCGTGCTGGACCCGAGCACCATGGCCACCGCGAGGACGCCCACGTTGACGCCCAGGAAGGCGGCGACGAGGTCCTTGCGGTGATGCCGAGGAAAGTAGACGGCAAAGGTCAAGACGACGATGGCGATCAGGTCGATGCCGATCATGATCAGGGAGGTCATGGGAGTTCCTTCATCAGTGGTTCACGATGCATTCATCCTGGTGAACCGACCTTTGAGGTTTCTGTGAAGAAGCGGTGTCTGACCGATGAGGTCGGGCCCTGAGGGGGGCTCAGCCGCCGCCTCGACGGACGGTGATCCCGCCGCCACCGCCACCGAAGCCGCCACCGCCGCCGGTCAGGGTGCTACCGGTACGCCGGCGGTTCGTCGTGGTGCCGGTGGTCGGCAGCGCCTCGGTGGTGTCAGCCAGCGACACGGTCGTACCGGCTGTCACACCGTCGGTGAGCTGGACACGAGTCCCGTCCATCACCCCGAGCTGGACCCGCTGGGTGGTGGTGCTGGAGCCGGACACCACGGTGACCGTGCCTGAGCCGTCGCCGGTGGGCCGGACGGCGGAGACCGGGACCAGCACCGCGTCCTTGGCCGAAGCCACGGTGATCGTCGCCGTGGTGGAGACGCCGGAGGCCAACGCCGTACGGTGCTTCCTGGCCGTGGTCGCGTCGATCGTGAGCGTGACCGGATAGGTCGCGGACGAGTCGGACGAGTCACTGGGCAGCAGGCTGATCGCGGTGACCTTGGCCGGGAACGTCGTGCCGGGGGAGGGAGAGACGGACGCCTGCTGCCCGACTTTCACCGAGCGGATGGCGTCCTCGGATACGTCGATAGTCAACTGCACCGCCCCGGTGCCGACGATCTCGATCGCATCGGAGGTGGCCATCGACTCACCTTTGGTGAACGGCTGAGTCGCGACGGTGCCGTCGATGGGTGCCAACAAGGTCGCGTGGTCGAGATCGAGTTCAGCCTGGGTCAGCGCCAGTTTCGCCTTCTTCACGCTTGCCGTCGCCGCCGCGACGCTGGTGGTCTGGCCGCCCTGGCTGCTGCGTGCTGAGTTGGTCGCGGAGGAAGCTTCCGATGAAGACCCGGCGGATGAGGAGCCGGTCGAGCGTGAGTTCGAGGAGTTCGTCGCCTGATTGCTGGACGTCGTCGACTTGGACGTCGTCGACTTGGACGGGGGCGGCGCGGAGGAGTTCGACGGAGACGTCGTGGGTCGAGGGGATGGTGGCTCGGCGGTCGAGGTGCTGCTCGGCCTCGGTGACGGATTGGTCGTGGGTGGTGTCGAGGCGAGTTCACTGGCGGCCGTGGTGAGCGCTTGGACGGCGATGGCCAGCGACTCCTGCTCGTCGACGACACCGTGCTGGGCTTGTTGCGCCTTGTCCAGCGACGCCGTACAGGCATCGAGGTCATAGCCCGCGTCCAGCACGACGGCCTGACCGCCCGGGGCGCTGTCGGCCGCTGACGCCGATGGTGTGCTGGACGGGGTGTCGGTCGGAGGCGGGGTGTCGGACGGAGGCGGGGTGTCGGACGGAGATGGGGTGCCGCTCGGACTCGGGGTGTCGCTGGGGCTCGGGGTATCGCTCGAGCTGGGCGAGTCACTTGGACTCGGTGACTCCGAAGGCGCAGCGGACAAAGCGGCGCGGCAGATCTTGCCGGCATCGGCGACCGCGCCGGTCGCTGTGGACAAGGCGTCGGTCAGCGACTGCTGGGCGTCCTTGACGGCCTGCTGCTTGGCTGCGATGTCTGCCGCGCTCGGCAAGGTCGCAGGTGCACTGGGGGAGGTGGTCGGGGAGGCCGACGGGGTCGGTGATGCGGACGGCGCGGGCGTGGTCGACCTCGCCGGCGGCGAACTCGAACTCGATCGGCTCGGGGTCTTGCTGGACGATCGATCGGACGACCGGTTCGCCGAGGGTGCGCTGGCGGACGCCTTCGCGGAGGCGCCAGCAGACGTGCTGGCTGAAGTGGATGCGCTGGCGGAGACTTCGTCCTCAGCCGCTTGTTCGGCTTGCTCCAAGGTCAGCTTGGCGGCAGCCAGATTTGCCTCGGCTTCGGTGATGGCGTCCTTCAGATCGCCGGTGTCCATGGTGGCCAAGACATCGCCGGCCTTGACGGTGTCGCCCACCTGCACCTTGACCGAGGTGACAGTGCCCGCGGCGGGGAACGACACGTCAGCGTTCTTCACCCGGGCCAGGGTCCCGGTGCCGGACAGCGTCTGGCTGATGGATCCCGTCGTGGCAGTGGTCGTCACATAGCGGACGGCGGCCGAACTCGACTGCAGCGCCTGGGCGCCGAAGGCGGTTGCGGCCGTGAGGGCAACCGCTACCGGTACGCCGATGATGATCATCCGACGACGGCGACGCCGTCGTCGACGTGCCGCTGCCGAGATCCGCTGAGGCGGTTTGGACACAGGGTTCATCAAGACTCCGAGCTCATCGGGAGACTGGCCTCATCAGGAAGAG
>Ga0209793_1001833_pt1 | contig 11710 bp, 11 predicted proteins | sample EBPBio122009_DNA_FD_185863 | JGI IMG/M metagenome (GOLD analysis project Ga0209793, IMG submission 185863) | Wastewater treatment Type I Accumulibacter community from EBPR Bioreactor in Madison, WI, USA - Reactor 1_2/2/2009_ DNA (SPAdes) (version 2) | ecosystem: Engineered > Bioreactor > EBPR >... | reverse complement strand
AAGGCCCCGGCACCCGAGCCGCCGGGATCGCCATGGCGTTCAAGCTGATCGAGTCCGCGCAGCGGCGCTGGCGCGCCGTCAACGCGCCCCACCTGGTCGCCCTCGTCCGAGCCGGCGCACGCTTCGAGAAAGGCGAACTCGTCGAACGAGACAACCAGAACGGAGATGACCAACTCGCCTCATGACACACCAATCCACAGGTCTTGACAATTCCTCACACGGACGTCCAGCGAGAGCTATCCTTCGCGCACAAGATGACCGCGATCCTCTACCAGAAACTGGCTGGAAACCCGAGGCGTATCAAGCGGTTCCTGAATGACATGAACGTGCGCCGCTCGATTGCGGCACGACGCGGCATCGAACTGGAAGATGAAGTCGTCGCGAAGCTAATGGTGCTTGAGGTGCTTCTCCCTGAGCAGTTCAAGGTAGTGCTCTCCTGGCTACGGGGCAGCGAACTCCGTGACCGTCTGACGGTACTTGAGCGGATCGCGAACAACGCTGAGGAAGCGCCCAGCGAGACGGACGCAGACGGTGAACGGCTGTCCGTGGGAGCGGCCAACCCGGACGATGACGAACTAATATCTGAGGCACAGCAGCCAGACGAGCCGAACCCACCGAAAAAGGCTGCCAAGGCAACCAGGTTGAAGGCGGGGACTCCTGATAACCAGCAGACCGACCTGGCCGATGATGACGAACCGGGCCGCGTCGACGCTGCCGATTCCTCCCCGGCGGCTACGGCACCTGACCCTGGCTTTGATGATGACCTCATCCGCTGGGCCAAGCTCGATCCGCTGCTCGCCGAGGTGAATCTCAGCCCGTACTTGCACCTGGCTGCGTCGTTCAGCGGTGACCTTCTCGTCAGTGATGAGCTTCCTCAACGACTGCGGGATGTCGCTGCCCAACTCACGGTCACCGGAGCTCTCGGCTCGTCAGCCGCGGATCAGCAGGCGGCACGCGTTCCAGTGGAGGATGCCGCCACTCTCATCCGGCACTTCGCGCGTCTGGGTCGCGATCGCATTCCCGAGCAACGTGGCGCGGTGGTGGCCATCGGCCGACTCGCCACTGCACACCCGTCGCTCACCGCAGCCGCGCTCAAAGGACTAAAGCGCATCCCAGCGGAGGACCTACAGGTCGGCACCGCTGTGCATATCAGAGGCCTCAAGCTCGAAGGCATCGACGTGGTGATCGCTGACCTCGCATCGCGAAGCTCCGGAGCAGCGAAGAACGCGCTCACCGTGAACAACAACGTCGGGCGCCGCTGATGGGACACAAGGACTCTTTCTCCGGCGGCGGTGGCAACATCGGCAACGACCTGCGTGATGGCATCGACGACTGGCTCGAGTCCCTTCCTGGCGGCGCCGGCACTGGTGCCGACACATCGACGGACTCTGAGCCAGGCGAATCCGGCGAGCCTCAGCCTGGAACGTCGAGTGGAACGGGGGCCGGTAAGAAGCCCAAACTCTCTCCCACGGCACGGCGAGTCTTACCGACTGCGGCACTGTTCAAGACCTCCAGCGGAACCGGCTCCAGCTCCCGGCGGGGTAAGCCCGCCCAGTTCACAAGATCAGCCGCGGCCAGCTCCAGAGTCGCAGGGCGCGGCGCGGCCGCTGCCTATGCCTATCGCACGGGTAACTCACAGGTACTGCGCGAACTCGGCCTCGACTACGAGGCACTGCGGTCGAATCCGAACGTCATCGACGTTGTCCACCAGATCGCGCAGAGAGTGTGCGAAGAACTGCCGCCTGGCACGATCGATACAGAGGAACAGATCCGCATCGTCGCAGACATTGCAGAGTGGATCGTGACCACGGACGTCGACGGCAACCCACCAAGTCCAGACGAGATCGCGGTTCAAACCCTTGCAGTGGTCCTGAACTGGGCATACCTCACCACCACTGCGGCGGAGGTCAACACCAAGAACCTGACTGCCAACGAACGCATCGCGTTTGAGGCTGACGTCAGGGCCGCATGCGAAGAACTCGCCACCCAAGCTGAGCTGAGTCCAACCGGCGCGACACCGTCGGAGTTCACGGCCGCGATCGAACATGGCCTGGAGTTCCTACAAGCGGTCTACGGGGGCTCCGATGAGTGAGTTCGGACTCAAGTTCGCTGTCCCTAAGAACCTGAGCGCCAAGGACGCCCGCCAGAACTTCTACTGGCCCAGCAGCGGCCCGGGGAGCTTCGTAACGGACCTCACCCCCAAGCTCGGAGCCTTCGGTCCCGTCAATCCGCTCAACGCTGATCTGGTCCGCCTTGCCGTCATGGTGTACGCCGCTGACCGCTCGGTCCTCCGCGCCACCGGCACTGTGAACTGGACCTCTCGCGACCTGGCGCTGACCGTTCCCGTCTCCAATCCAACGGTATGGAGCACCTACGCTGACGACCTTGCCCACCTCCTCGGGTTCCTGTCGGGCGACAACTGGAGTATCGCCTTCAGAAGCGCTCGTTTTCCCAAAGAGACGATCGTCCCGAACACGCACCCAACGTTGGAACGAGTCGTGCTCCTCAGCGGCGGTGCCGACTCCGCGGTCGGTGCCCTGTTGGCGCGGACCAAGCCTGAGGAACATGTCCTCATCTCGCACCATGGCGGCAACAGCATCGCTCCGGTCCAGCGCCGCGTCGCCGAAGCCATCAGCACTCTCGTGCTGGAGGGGTCGGTCCAGGACCACATCCAGGTCCACTTCCGCAGGATGCAGGCCCAGCCAAATGGCTACAAGTTCAAGCAGGAAAGCTCCACGCGCACCCGCTCATTGCTTTTTCTAGCACTCGGTCTCGCGGTCGCCTCGGTCAATAAGGTTCCGATGTGGATACCCGAGAACGGATTCGCGTCGCTGAATCCTCCAATGGGTGCTGATCAGATGGGGAGCATTTCGACGAAGACCACTCACCCGTGGCTCATCGCCGAACTGAGCCGGATAACAACTGCGGTCGGCGCACACGGGGCCATCGAGAATCCCTTCGCAGAGCAGACCAAAGGTGAGATGTTTCGCTGGGTCGCGGACACCGTGGGAGACGCTGCAGCATCCGACTTCCTGAGACATACCGACTCCTGCGGCTTCACCAACAAGTGGCGCTTCGGAGTCGCCAAAGACGTCCACTGCGGCGTCTGCTTTGGTTGCCTGATGCGCAGGGCGTCGTTCGCGGCCGCAGGAATTGAGGACCGTAGTTCGTACGCCGTGGACAAGCCACCGAACGACCGCGCGGCAAACGCCCTCAGCAAGCGCACCCTGATGCCGAGCCTCGCAGCTTTCGTGGCACGCGGTGTCAGCCTCATCGATATCGCCGCGATGCCTCTACCCGAAGGCTACTCAGCCGCAGCAGCCCACGATCTCTGTCGCCGAGGTGTCGCAGAACTGGCCGAACTGGCATGAGCGGCAACTGGCCACCACTCGACATGCACGCCCACGTCGACGTCACCATCAAGCCGCGTGATCTTCTTGCGCTCCGCGCCGTAGTGTTCGCCGCATCCCGGAGCCTTGGCGAGTCAGAGCAGGCGCTCGATCGCCAACAACAAGACCTGCTTACCGTTTGGGGCGTTGGCGTGCACCCAGGAGTCAAGGAGGCGCTAGAGACATTCGAACTCGACGCCTTCAAGAGGTTGCTGAGTCGCACCGCCTTTGTCGGCGAGGTCGGACTCGACGGCAAGGCCAAGTCCCGGCTCGGACTCCAACAAGAAATTCTGGGCAGCGTCCTCGCCGAACTTCAGACCTCGCCCCGAATCACCTCTCTGCACAGCTACGGGGCGACAAGCGAACTCCTCGAACTTCTAGAAGCTATCCCAATAAGGGGCGCAGTTCTTCACTGGTGGCTCGGCGACGCCGCCGCAACGAAGAAGGCGCTCGAACTAGGCTCCTACTTCTCGGTCAACGTGGCGAACATGAAGAATGCGGAAGCGCTCGACCAAGTTCCCTTGGATCGAATCTTCACCGAAACCGACCATCCCGACGGCGACAGGTGGTCGCCCAGGCCCCGGCAACCTGGAAACGTCTCAAAGGTTGAGGTCGAGCTGGCGCGACGCCGAGGCATCGAGCCAGCGGACGTGCGTCGTGCCGGCTGGGAGAATCTCCGCTCCATTACCGAGTCCACACGCAGCCAAGACCTGCTACCCCCGCGATTGCAATCCATCCTGCTTGCCGTGTAGATCCGCCGCGGTGGGCCGTTGAGCGAACGCTCGAAGCTTCGAATGCCCTCGCCCAGAAGGTAGTGGTGGCGAGACTGGCTTTCGGACGTCACGCCAGGTGTATGCGTCGAAGAACGTTAGCCAAGAGGATAACGGCGTCCGCCGCTATCTCGGCTTCAGTCCGAGACACTGGGCGCGGCGATGTTTCACCGCTTGGGCAAACTCGATCGCAGATCGTACGAGTTTTCTCAGTTCGGCGTTGTCCGAGCCCGGGAGCTCTACTTCAACGAAGCGGTCAAGTCGCGCCTTGGTGCTCGCCACAGACGGTTCGGGCTCGTCTCCGCGTTGATGCTTGCCGTGCTCGTAGACGGTCGCCGACAGAGCTTCGAGGACCGCGACGCAGTCGTTGCCGACGTTTGAGTGGTCCTGCTGGGTAGAAGCGGACTCGAAGTGCCTGCGAAGTTCGGAAACCTCTTCGTCCACCCGGGGCCATCCGGTCACCGGGTGCGGCGAGATGGCGGTAGCGAGTGTGGAGGTGATGGACCCGGCTTCGCGTTCATCGAGAATCGTGTGGAGCGGGTCGAAGTGCTCGTCGAGGATGTCGCGCCTGGCCTGCCAGCCCCCTCCTCCGACGGCACCCTCCCTGCGCCAGTGCTTATAGAAGGTGTCAAAGTCCCGGAACGGGGGGTCGAAGGTTGTAACACCAAGCCTGGCTAGAACTCCTTTGAGCGCGCGCATGACAATGATTGACTCGTCTTGGCTGATCTCCGCGCCGCTGGTTCCGTAGCCTTCAAACTGCTCGTGAGCGAACCTGGCGAGGGCGACCGCAACTTCGATGTCCGGGCGCTCCTGGATCGGCCCGCGTGTCACGGCTAGCAGCAGTTGCTCGTTGAGCGTCTGCTCGGTCGTGGTGGACGATCCTCCCCACGGGTCAGGGACGCTGCGCTCTGTCCAGAACTCCATGACCTCATCCTCCAAGGTTATCTAGCGGCTTGGACGCCGTCGTATCGCAACTTCTGAACTCCGCGTTGACGCCTGGTGCTGCATACAGTGGTCGAGGCTTCGATCATGTAGATCGCCGCAGTCGTCAGACCGCTCGGGCCGAGGCGGATGTGTCCCGCTCAGCGACACAGTTCGGATCCCGTGTGGCGACGCGTCGCTGCCGTCGACGTGCACCGGCCTCGCGGAGGCGGACTCGGATGAGCCATGCGACGCTGGCAGGCCCGAGCCAGAGCATCTTGAACCCGTTCCAGATCGTCAGCAGGACGAGCAGGTGCAGCCAGCCTGGCGCACCCCGATCGATGAGGCCGGTCAGCCACACGGCGGCAGCGAAGTACGGGATGGCGAGCAGCATCGCTACTGGCCCCCACTTCATGCCGCGCCTGGCCCGTATGGCGTCCGCGAGGATGTTGGTGGGCATGTAGCAGCGCAGGAAGTTCCGGACGTGGAGGCTGACCACTATCAGGAGGCGGAACATGTTCGGCTCCTCTCAATCGCACGTTTCATCTGAGGAGGCAGTGCGTTGAGAAGGGCCCGAAGTCGGGCCGACCGCGTGCGGCCGAGTGGTGAGGAGAAACCTGCCTCACTTCTACGATACGCCCGAGTTCTGACATCTTGAAGGGCTCACAGGCGCGGGCCGATGGGGTCACGTCCGATAGCGCGCCGTCCCGGTTCAGCCTGCTGGGCCTTGGTGATGGCCTGTGCCCGGAGGAGAGCGACATCGGCGCGGGCGCGGTCGATCTTCTGCGTCGCGCTCTCTGGTTCGGGGCCGAGAGCGCGGCTGCTGGTGATCTGATAGCGGTCGCGATAAGCCGCCACCGCTCTGGCGTTGCGCCGCCACGCCTTCGCTTCTTTCTCGCCCTCGGGTTCGGGGCCGAGCGCGGCAGTCCAGGGCTCTTGGTCGGTGAGGGCGCTATCCAGGACGGTGGTGGCGCGGTGCTCGATGAGCTGGCGGCGTTCATCGAGAGCGTGGCGCATGTCCTCGGTCATCGGTCCGTCGGCGGACGGGATCAGTCCGACGATCAGTCGTGGTGCCTTGCGGGTGCGGCCGGACTTGGCGGGACGTGCGGTGGCGCGGGCGACGCGGTGGTGAAGGACGGAGGCGATGTCATCGGCGTCATCGAATCCTCGCGCGGCGACCAGGCGCGGGAACAGGCGAGCAAGGTCGTGATGGTTAGCCTCAGCCCTGCGGAGTTCGGCAGTGAGCGCCCCGAACGCCTCGGACTCGATCGCGGCGTCGGCTTGCTCGGCGGCGAGGCCGGAGGCGCGGATGAGGGTGGCCCAGCGGTCTCGTTGCGCGGCGGCAGCAATCGTTTCGTACTCGGCGGCGAGTTGGGCGATCGAGCCCCAGTGCTCCTGCTCGGCGGTGATGGTCTCGTGTGCCGACAGCTCGGCGCCGACGTGCTGGAGCACCCCGAACAGCACGGACCGGCCGGTGGCGTCACGGCTGTCGCCCGGATGCGGCTCGGCGTGCTCGTCGGGCCGGTCGAGGACCACATAGGCGCAGTTGGCGTGCTTGCCGCGGGTCATCGCGACGTAGAAGTTCTCCCTCGTTGTGGTCGGCTCCACCAGCACGTGGGCGGTGTCGACGGTGACACCCTGCGCCCGATGGGCGGTGACCGCATAACCCAGATCGACATGATCGGACACATAGGCGGCGGGGAGGACGATGGAGCCGCCGAACCGGCGGCCGGTGTTGCGGATCGTGACCGAGCCGTCGTCGCGGACGCCGGTGATGGTCCAGGTGTCGCCGTTGCGGACCCAGTCCTTGCCGTTGCGTAGGCGCCGGTCGTTGCAGCGGGTGATGATCGTGTCTCCGACCCCCGCCGTGGTCCCGTCAGTGAGTTCTACTTCCCGGCCCGGCTTCAACGTGCCGTCGAGGATCAGATCGGCACGGGCGCGCTGGTTGAGCGTGGTCACGTCGTCGCGGGTCTCAGCGATCAACACCGACACCAACCCTCGCTCCCTGTCTGCGCGCCAGGCGGTGTAGGCCGCGTCGGTCATCGCTTCGGCGTCGCCTTCGTGGATGCGGTCGTGGTCAAGGTAGGTGTCGATCACCTGCGTGCGGCCGTGACGGAGTGCGAGAGAGGCGGTCTTCTCCCAGGCGTGGGTGAACCGGTGCACGTCGACCAGCTCGGGCGCATCGTCCCGGTCGCCCACGAGCAGGCCGAACGCGCCTCCGGGGTCCACCGACTGGAGCTGAGCGAAGTCGCCTACCAGTAGCACCTTCGCCCCGGCCCGTTCGGCCAGGTGGGTGATGCGGTCCAGCGAGAGGGTGCCGGCGAGGGAGGCTTCGTCGATGATGACGAGCTGACCCGTCTGGAAGTCCTCGCCGTGGACGAGGTGGTTCTGCCACCACTTCGCGGTGTTCTCCGTGGCGATGCCGAGGTCGTCGGCGAGCACCTGTGCGGCCACCGCGGACGGTGCGAGCCCGACGACGGACCCGGCGCCGTGCTCGGTCTCCCACGCGCGGCGCAGCGCGTTCATGGCGGTGGTCTTGCCCGCACCGGCCGGGCCGACCAACACATCGAGAGCGCGGCCGGAGACGGCGATCTTCATCAGCGCGTCGGCTTGATCCTCGCCGAGCATCCGTCCCTCGGCATCGGGCCGGGCGGTGATCCTCTCCACCGCGCCCACCGGGACCGTGGGTGCGACCATCGCGTGGGAGCGGTCCAACAGACGGTCCTCGGCGGCCAGCAGCAGTTCCGAGGAGAACACCGTCGAGTGCTTGGGTCGGAACACGCTCGTTCCGTCCACCCGCCGGAACGCGGCCGGGCTGGTGGCGAGGTCGGGCGGCGTCAACCGCAGTGAGGCTTGCTCGGCGGCGTCGGCGATCATGCCCACGACGGCCTCGCGGTCTTGCATGGTGGCGAAGCGCCAGCCCATCGTCTGCCGGGACGCCTCGGCCATGAGGTTCCACCGCCGCCACGTGGAGCGCTTCTCACCCACCACCCCGACCACGACCTGGCCGAGTTCGCCGATCGCGTCCAGCGGCACGTCGTCGGCTCGCAGCAGCAGCGGCTTGTCGTTGTCGGTGACGGTGCGTGCCCAGCCGGCGGCGTCCTGCCCGAGCACCTCGGTCGCGCGGGTGCGCCAGTCGGCGGTGAGGTCGGCCAGCGACCGGACCTTCTTCTCGGGCCGTGTGGACAAGGTGGCTTGTGCGCGCAGCTTCATGATGGTCGCCGGGGACGGCCGCCGGCCGCGCTTGCCCACGTAGTCGGCGATGAGGCGATCGGTCTCGGCGTCGATGTGCCGGGCACGAGTCGAAAACTCAGCCACCAACTCCTCCGGCACGCTGCTGATCGCCCATGCCGGGTTGCGGTCCCGGCCCATGTCGCGGGTCTCCCACTCGACGCCAAAGGTGCGGGTCATGTGATCGGCGAACACCGCCTCGTGCAGCTCCGACAGGGCGACCACGGCGGCGTGCATCGGCCGACCATCCAGGCTCCGCCACTTCCCGTCGAGGGCGGTCTGGACCTTGTTGGATATGACGACGTGGGTATGCAAGTGGGGGTCGCCAGCGCGCGAATCGAAGTGATCGAACGCGGTCGCCAGCAGGCCGGTGACATCGACCTGTGCAACGGCTCCATCGCCGGCGGTTGCACCGGTGCGGGTGGCTGCAACCTCGCGCTCCATGAACGCAACCACCTCCGCAACCGCCCGATGATGCGCCTCACCGATGAGCGCCTGTGTGCCGGCGTCGGCGACCGCCCACAACGCCGAGGCTGACTTCGGGATCGAGAAGGTGAAGTCGAACCCCGACACCGCTCGACGCATCCCGCGTTCGGTCTCCTCGGCCTCGATCTGCGCGACCGCGTCGCCCTTGGCCCCCGGACTCAGGCTCGGGTCGAGATCGGCGATGCGGGCCTCGATTCGCTCCGGCACCGACTTGTAGGCAGGGAACGCATGACCGAGCGGGTCTCCGGTGATCGGATCGCGCCCCATGCCCATCAAGAGCTGGAGCTGAGCCTCCGAGACCCGATCACCAACGGCGAGCTGGCCCTTGCCGAGCGCGGCGACACCAGAGCCGAGCCACTGACCCGGTGGAGTACCCGCCTCCGCGTAATAGCGCGTCAGAGGTGTCGACAGCGACCTATCACCGTCGGCGGCGGCCACCGAGCGCACGAGGTACTTGTAGCCGTCGCCGGCCGACATCACCCGCATCGAGACCGTCATACCACGGAGGTGCACTCCGTCGGCGCGGTCGTCCTGGTGACGTCACATCGGCCACCAATCCAAGCGACGAGTCGTCTTGGTGACCGGCTCTACCGCTCGGTCCTGAGTTCGCAGAAACGCAGCATGTTCCCGAAGGGATCGGTGACGGCGATCGTGGGGCCTCCGGGGGCATCGTGGTCGATGCCGGGCCGGACGCGGGGATGCGGGCGTCCGGAGATGTCGGCATGGAGGGCGGTGACGTCTGCGACGGGCACCCATACCGTCGTGCCGGGGGTCCCGTCGCCGTGGTGCTCAGACAGGTCCAGCACTGTCTGGTCGCGACGAATGCGCGCGTACAGGGGCATGTCGGGCTCGAAACGGTGCTCCCACTCGACAGCGAAACCCAAGTAGTCCAGGTAGAACTGCCGGGCCAGCGTCTCATCGTGGATGCGAAGCACCGGAACCGCGGGTCCCGTCCCTGCGGGCGAGGTGCGCAGCATGGCCGATGCGGTGTTCCAGTCGGTGAAACCGAGCTGCTGCGAGACAACCTCCAGCGCGCGGCTGTGGCTGATCGAGATGTCGGTCGCGGCCAGGCTCCGCCGAAGTGCTCGCGCGGCGGTCTTGGCATCGTTCAGTGTCAGGTCCATGAGTTCGTCGCTCTCCCGGTGCTGGAGGTGGCCGGTGCCCGCGTTGCCGTCCGGGGCACCGTGACAGTCACGAGAACCTCTGACAGGAGAATCATCCGATGTGTTCACCAAACCGAGCGCGCCGGTGCGGGCGGCGGGCCCATCGGGAGGCCCTACCTGCCATGGTATCAACGGCTCGGCTTCAGGCCGATGCCCTGGTGCGGCGCACGTAGACTGAACCGCGCAACACGCCGGAACAGATGCGGCTACTTTTGCGCCTCCGCGGGGTACCTTCCTCCGCGTAGTAGCGCGTCAGGGGCGTCGACAGCGACCTATCGCCGTCCGCAACGGCCACCGAGCGCAGCAGGTACTTGTAGCCGTCCCCGGCCGACATCACCCGCATCGAGACCGTCATGCGGGGAAGGTGCGCGCGAGCGACGCGGTCTGAAGTGACGCGGCGAACTCTGGTCTACTGGAGTGTATGAGTGCTGATGGTGGGAAGCCGGTGGGGCGTGACCCTCTGCCGCTGAGCGGGAAGTCGGTCGTGGTGACCGGGGTCAGTCGCCGCGCGGGGATTGGCTATGCCACCGCGTGCCGGCTGGCCGCGTATGGGGCCAGCGTGTTCTGTCACCACTTCTCGCCCCACGATGAGGAGCAGGACTGGGGCAGTGACGATCTCGACGCCGTGCTCGATGGCGTCCGGTCCTATCTTGTGGGTGAGGCGCGCGTGGCTGATCTGCATGCCGATCTGTCCGAGCACGGTGCTGCTGAGCGGGTGATCGCGGCAGCGGTCACCGAGTTCGGTCACGTGGATGCTCTGGTCTGCAATCAGGCGCTGACGGGTTCTGACGGGGCGATCGGCGAGCTGAGCGGCGCTGACCTGGATCGCCACTGGGCGGTCGATGCTCGCGCGTCGATCCTGCTGGCTCAAGCCTTCGCCGGTCGCCACGATGAGGAACGCGCGGGGTCGATCGTGTTCCTGACCTCCGGGCAGGCCCTCGGGCCGATGCCGGGCGAGGTCGGCTACGCGGCGGCCAAGGCAGCCCTCGCCGGGGTGACCACGACCATCGCTGATCAGCTCGCCGATCGCGGCATCCGCGTGAATACCGTGAACCCTGGCCCGGTCGACACCGGCTATCTGAGCGAGGAGATGTGGCAGGTGGTCGAGCCGATGTTCCCGTTTGGCCGGTATGGGCACCCGGACGATCCGGCGCGGCTCATCGCCTGGCTGGTCACCGAGGAGGCGTCCTGGATCACCGGCCAGATCATCAACACCGAGGGCGGCTTCGGCCGCTGGCGCCCCCGCGGCGGGTAACACCGACGCGTCTCGCCGCATCCGTGCTCAATGCGAACGGCACGCTCTTCAAGAATCATGATCCGCAGGCGGCCGTTGGCTCTTGACCTGTGCACCGCGGTCGGGAAAGTAGGCTCATGCTGCGCAAGAACGCGACGACTGACGCAGCTACTCTTGCTCCACCACGGGGTTCCCGCCTCCACGTAGTACCTCGTCAAAGGCGTCGACAGCGACCGATCACCATCGCCGGCCGCAACGGTGCGCAGCAGGTACTTGTAGCCGTCTCCGGCCGACATCAAGCGCATCGAAACCGTCACCGCGTTCACCACCTTTCGGCGGTCAGGTGAGCAGACCTCCACCGCGCGAAGCGCCGTCAACCCTGGTTGATCTACCGGTGCAGGGCTCGTATTCGAGTTGGGCGAATTGGGCTACTGCGGTGAGATCGGCGTTGATGCGCTTCAGGTGATGTCGGCGTTGGCGGGAGCGTTTCGGACGGCGTTGACGAGGAAGTGGTAC
>Ga0209793_1001832_pt1 | contig 11711 bp, 5 predicted proteins | sample EBPBio122009_DNA_FD_185863 | JGI IMG/M metagenome (GOLD analysis project Ga0209793, IMG submission 185863) | Wastewater treatment Type I Accumulibacter community from EBPR Bioreactor in Madison, WI, USA - Reactor 1_2/2/2009_ DNA (SPAdes) (version 2) | ecosystem: Engineered > Bioreactor > EBPR >... | reverse complement strand
AGGAGTATTTCGCCGAGACGATGGTGTCGGGCGACACCTTCATCTTCGCCGGCGAGGTGCTGCGCTTCGAGGGCATCGTCGAGAACGAGGCAGTCTGCTCGCGCGCCGCCGCCGGCACCGATCCGAAGATCCCGTCCTATGACGGCGGCAAGTTCCCGCTCTCGACCTTCCTCGCCGCCCGCGTCCGCGCCATCCTAGCATCGCCCAGCCTCTGGCATACGCTGCCGGAGGAGGTCTCCGCCTGGCTGCACGCGCAGAAGCGGATCTCGCGCCTGCCACAGCCCGGCGAACTCCTGGTCGAGACCTTCCCCCGCGGCGGGCGCTTCTATCTCGCCGCCTACCCCTTCGAAGGCCGCCTCGCGCACCAGACGCTCGGCATGCTGCTGACGCGGCGGCTGGAGCGCGCCCGGATGCGCCCGCTCGGCTTCGTCTGCAACGATTACGGGATGGCCTGCTGGACGCTCGGCGACATGACGGCCGCGATCGCGCGCGGCGCACTCAACCTCGACGACTTGTTCGCGCAGGACATGCTCGGCGACGATCTCGAGGACTGGATGGCGGAATCGGCGCTGATGAAGCGCACCTTCCGCTCCTGCGCCATCATCGGCGGACTGATCGAACGGCGCTTCCCCGGCCAGGAGAAGAGCGGCCGGCAAGTGACGATCTCGACCGATCTCGTCTACGACGTGCTGCGCCGGCACGAGCCCGACCATATCCTGCTCAAGGCGGCGCGCGCCGATGCGGCGACGGGCCTGCTCGACATTCGCCGGCTTGGTGAGATGCTGACACGGATCAGCGGCCGAATCGTGCATCAGCCGCTCGACCATGTCTCGCCGCTCGGCGTCTCCGTGATGCTCGAAATCGGGCGCGAGGCAGTCTTCGGCGAAGCAGCGGACGAGATCCTGGCGGAAGCAGAGGCGATGCTGACGGAAGAGGCGATGGCGTGACAGCGGCTGCGGCAGCCTTAGCGAAGACGAGCGAGGCCTTCATGCTGGGCCGGCTCGCACTCATGCCCGATCTGTCCGGCGCGCTCTGGCTGCCGGAGGAACGCACGCTCGTCGTCGCCGACCTGCATCTGGAGAAAGGCTCGGCCTATGCGGCGCGCGGCGTGATGCTGCCGCCCTATGATTCGACCGCGACGCTTGCCGCACTTGCCGCCACGATCCGGCGCCACCAGCCGGCGCGCGTAATCGCGCTCGGTGATTCCTTTCATGACCGCGATGCGGAAAACCGTCTCGCGCCGGAGATGCGGGCCGGCCTCGCTGCGATGCAGCAGGGCCGCGACTGGCTCTGGATCACAGGGAACCACGACCCGGCGATCAGCCGCGCCATGGGCGGCGAGAGCATGGCAGAGATCGTGATTGCCGGCGTGACCTTGCGCCACGAGCCTGCCGTTTGCGAGGGCGGCTACGAAATCGCCGGGCATCTGCATCCGGCCGCCAAGGTCAGGATGCGCGGGCGAGCGATCCGGCGGCGCTGTTTCGCATTGTCGGCGCAGCGTTGCGTGATGCCGGCGATGGGTGCTTACGCCGGCGGCCTCAACCTGCGCGACGCCGCTTTCCGGCCGTTGTTCCGCGAAGGATTGAGCGCGCATCTCCTCGGCGACGGCCGGCTCTTCCGGATCGATCCACGGTTATTGTTGCCGGATTGATCGAGCGGGTTGCGTCCGTCACAAGGTTGTGGCATCAGGGCGCCGCTTCGGAACGACGCCAGCGCCCGCAACCGCCTCAGAGCAACCGCGAACGCATCGGCCGCCGGACCTGCTGCGGTAGCTCAGTGGTAGAGCACTCCATTGGTAATGGAGAGGTCGAGAGTTCAATCCTCTCTCGCAGCACCAGTCTTCTCTGATTTTATTCTGATACTTAAGTAATTTCAGTGGCTTGAAGCGCCCCGCCTTTCACACGCGGGATGCACACTTATGGCATTGAGAATGGCACAGCCCTGGACGCATCCGAAGACTGGAACCATCTACCTACGGCAGCGCACGCCGGACTGATCTGAGACCGTTTGCTGGAGCGCCGGAGGTTGGAGTTTCCGGCCTTCGATTACGGCGGTAGGCTGGGTGTTCCGCCGGGATTCTGCAGCAGGATCGGAGGCTTGTTGCCGATGGCCCCGTGCGGCCGATCCTCGTTATAATATCTGAGCCAAACCTCCATCTTTTCGGCCGCACCCGCAAGTGTCAGGAACCAGTGCGTGTTCAGGCACTCGCTGCGGAAGCGGCCGTTGAACGCCTCGATGAAGGCGTTATCGGTGGGCTTGCCTGGCCGAGAGAAGTCCAGGGTGACGCCCTTGGCATAGGCCCACAGGTCGAGGTCGCGGCTGACGAACTCGGAGCCCTGATCGACCCGAATCGTCCTCGGATAGCCCAGCTTCGCGCAGACCCGTTCCAGCGTGGCGACGACGTCCTCGGCCCGATAGCTGAAGCGCGGGTCGGCCGCCGGCGAGAAGCGGGAGAAGGTGTCCACCACCGTCAGAACCCGGATCTTGCGGCCCGTGGCGAGCTGGTCATGGACAAAATCCATTGCCCAGACATCGTTCGGCCGCGTCGCCGGCGCGCGATCCTCGCGCAGCTTTGCCTTGACCCGGCGCTTGGGCATCTTGTTGCGGAGTTGCAAGCCTAACTCATTGTAGATCCTTCGAATCCGCTTCTGATTGACATGCCGGCCCTCGCGCCGCAGCAGCACGTCCGCACGACGATAGCCGTAGCGAACGCTTAGTCTCGCAGATTGCTTTGATCCGGGCGGCCAAGGGGGCCTGATCGGGCCGGCACGATTTGTAGTGGTGGCTCGACGTGTCGAACTCCAGGACCGCACAGGCCCGCCGGATCGACACCTGCCACTCACCACAGACCAGGCCGACGAGCTCGCGCTTGCGACCAGGCCTTAGATTTTTCGGCGGATGACGTCCTGCAGCATCTCACGGTCCAGCGCGAGGTCGGCAACGAGCTTGCGCAGCTTCGCATTCTCGTCCTCGAGCTGCTTCAGCCGGCGCATCTCGGCCGGCAGCAACCCCTCGTACTTCTTCTTTCAGTTGAACCGAAGGTCCGCGAAGCGAATTACGTCGCCTGGCTGATCCCAGCTCGCCGGCAGATCTCCGCCACCGGAAACCCGTCGGCGCCCTGCTTCAGGATGAACGCCTTCTGCGCGTCCGAGAACTTCGAATCCTTCATCGTCTTCCGCTCCTCCCAGCCCGTGGGAAACGACGCGGAAAACTCTAGCTCAAAGCGGTCCAGTTTTAAGGGCTCAGATCAGGCTCAGATCAGTGCCTGAACGCTCCCGAGACCTTCGCGAGCTGGACGCCGAAATCGCCCCGGCCCAGCAACCCTGACCAGCTCAGCCGGGGCGATCCCGGCACGTCCGACCAGACTTGCAGGGGAGGCTAGCCTTCAACGCGATAAGGGGGCTGCCCTTCAACGCGATTTGACAGCCAACGACGAGGTCAAACCGAGGATTCCGAGATAAAGTAGCCCTTGTTGTCGGTGAACGCGACCGCCAGCTCGCGCGGCGATCCGAAAGACGAGGCGGGAGTTTGTGCTCATGGTCTTCCCCAAATTAATGCGCGAACAACTCCCGCCGCCTATCGGTCGGCCTGGCGAGTGAAGACGTGCGGCAGCTCCGGGCTGAGCCAGTGCATGCGCGTGACCTGCCCGGCGCCGTCGCGCTCGAAACGGATCTGGACGAAGGGCACATCGCCGGTAATGGTGACGATGGGTTCATAGGATCCCTTTGCGACAAGCCGCGCCGAGAACAGGTTGAGATCGTCCCTGTTTGCATCGAGCTCGGCGACGGCTTCGGTGCTATTAAGCGTCATCTGGAGCTTGCCAGTGACAAGCGCGACCGTCGCGATGCCCAGGATGGGAGAGATGTAGCTGCCCGCGAACGAACCTGCATTGGCCGGCAGCGGCCCTGTGACGAATGACGTCACTTCCTGCTTCTCGCGCTCCCGGTTCGCGCGGGCCGCGGCGGCACCCAGCGCGATGTTGTCGACCTGCGGATTGTCGAGAACGCGATCGTAGAACCATTGGGCAACCGCATCGGCCATCGCCGGACTGCCGAGATTGGTCAGGATGACGATGCCGGTCTTTGCATCCGGCAGGAAGCCTATATGGGCACCGAAACCTGAGGTCCCGCCATTGTGCCAGATCACGCGGCCGCGCGGCGTCGCCGTCACGGCCCAGCCGACCGCGTAACTCGTGCGCTCGTTCATCGCGACGCGCGGTGTCCAGGTCACATCGAGATTGTCCTCGGAAACCAGGACCTTGCCGCCGAACTGTCCGCGGCCGAGCTGCAGGCGCAGCCATTGCGCCATGTCCGGCACATTGGAGTTGAAGGCCCCGGCCGGGCCGAGCGCGTAGGGGAAAGCGGCATGGAACGGAATCGGCACGGGCCGTTCGTCGGGCCGGTGGCCCGTCGCGTGATCCGCCGCCTGTAGGATGGCTTCCGGGCTGGCCGTCGTCGACGTCATCCTCAGCGGACCGAGCAAGCTCCGCTTGGTCGTTTCGAACCAGGATGCAGCGCCGTTGACCTTCGCCACCACTTCGCCGCCGATCACATGGGGGATGTTCAGGTAGCGGAAATCCGATCGGAAGGCTCCGGTCTGCGGAGCGACGCGCAGGGACCGGATCATGGTGCCGGTGTCGTAGCCGAGGAAGGTCAGGCCATCATTGACGTAGGGCGTGAGCCCGGAGCGCTGAGCCGCCAGATCGAGGATACGGAAATCGCGCGTGATCCAGGGGTCGACCAGCTGGAAGGACGGCATGTAGTCGACAACCGGATCGGCCCATTTCAACTTTCCAGCGTCGACGGCCTGCGCGATCGTGGTCGCGAGAAAGGCCTTCGTCGTCGACCCGACTTGGAAGATCGTGCCGGGCGTCACCGCATCGGTCTTGTCGATCGCCTTGAGGCCGAAGCCCTTGCTGTAGATCAGCCGATCCTCGAACACGATGCCGACCGCGAGGCCGGGCACCGAGAAGGCCTTCATCCCAGCTGCGACCTGCTTTTCGAGCTCGGGGACGAGCTGCTGGAGCGCCTCGCCCGTCACCTCGGCACCGGCAGGCGGGACAACCGCAAGCGCTGCCGCGGCCACGGTGAGAACTCCTCCGAGAAAGCCTCCGACGCTCCTCCTTCCGGGGGACCGCGGCTCTGCGGCATGGGATGAACGCATGGGGACTCCGGGTGGCTTGAGGCTTCGATGGCCGGGGAGCGGCAATGGCGCCCTCGGGAATATTGAGGTCGAGGATCAGAACCGTACCGCCGCGCGCAGCATTGCGCTCTGGTCGAGATAGCGGTCGCCGGCACGCAGGCCGTATTCGGCCTTGAGCTCGAAGCCGCCCTTCGTCCGGTATTCGAGACCGGCGGTGAGGTTGCCATAGGTCTTCGGCAGGTTTGTTCTGACTGTGAAAGGAGCCACGCCTTTGCCGGCTAGATCGGCGAACTGCAGGCGACTGGTCCAGTCGCCATTCGACAGGAAGCTGACCCCGGCGATGGCGTAGGTCCGCAAGGTCGCCTCGGCTAGATCGAAGCGTCCCCCGATCTCGACGCTCGGCGTCGCCATGAAGCTGGTGTGGCTAGCCCCCCGCGACGCCAGGTCGAGTACGCCCGCTCCCTGCTCGCGATAGGCTGATTGGCTGGCATAATTGACGTCGAGATCAAGGAACGGACGCAGATACCAGTTCTGGAAAGCGAATTCGTAGGACGCGCGCAGCCTGCCGCCGAGGTGATAGGTGTCCGAGTTGCTGGTGGCGCGCTCGCTGACGCCGGGAAACACAATCCAGCGGGTCACGTCGGCACTTTCATGGCCCCCGTGTATGGCGGCCGCGAACAGCCACGGTCCGATCTGCCGCTTGAGCGCAAGCCCGGCACTCACAGTCTGGCTCGACATCTCCACGGCATGCTGGTCGGCCGTCATGTTGGCTGCGGCGTAGCTCAGCGAGCCACCCAGGAACCAGTCCGGTGCGATCTCCTTCTGAGCCCCGACCTGATAGGTCGTGCGTGTAGTGTGATAGCCGCTGCTTTCCGCCGAGCCGTCGCGATCGAGGCGATTGCCGGTGATGCGGCCCCAGAGGCAATCGCCCTCGCTTAGGCGCGTGCCGCCATCGACGAAGAACGGACAGCTCATCAGACTGTTCAGGAACGCGAAGGACTGTTGAAGCTGCGATGCCGCTCCGCTATGGGCGGCATCGTTGGCGAGTGCACCGAGCGCCTTGACATAATCGGTGCCGCTGCTCAGCGTCGTGAAGCGGTTGAAGAACGGGCCGGTTCTGGGATCGGCCAGATTCCACTGCGATTGCAGATGCACCGCCAGTTGCGACTGGCTGTTACTGAGCGCGACGCCGACCGGAGTGAAGTTGCCATTGACCGCGATCAGCGGATCACGCCACGCGTAAGGGCCGTTGTTTTTCAACGTGTAGCTAAAGACCGGGCTATCAGTTTTGACCGCGGGGATGCTCGTCTGAGCTGTATCGAAATGGCCGATGCCCAACCACACGTCCTTGACGGGATTGTGCAGGACCGGTGTCAGCGTGCCGGCGAAAGTCGATACACCGGAAACCGAGATGAAGTCGCCCCTGTGGTTCGTGAAGTCGAGATCCGGCGCATAGACGCCTGAAATCTGCTGCAACGAACCTTGGATCCGCGAGGTCAGGAACACACCCGGCCCGCCAGGGTTCAGCGTGCCCGCATTGTTGATGACCGTTGCCTTGACGCTGGCGCCGCTCCAGAACGTGCCACCCGCATTGTTGTTGAATGTACCGCCATCGCCGTACTGCGGATCGCTATGCAGGTTGATATCCCCGGAGACCAGCCCCGTATTGTTGACCGTAACCAGGGCGATTGTGCTGATGGCAGTCTTAGCGCTGATCGTTCCGGCATTGTCGATGGTCGTTCCAGCCCATGGCGCGACCGAGAGTATGCCGATGCCGGTTTCGGTATTCGCCGCAACGGTCGCGTTCTTGCCGACGTCGATCGTGACGGGGCTTCCGCCACCGTAGGAGCCGGTGGTCAACGCGACGATTGCGGGCGAGTTCGCTCCCGTCGCAATCACCGAAGCTCCGCCCCCCACCGTGATGCCGATCGTGCCGCCGCTGGTCGGCATGTTGCCGATCGTGTTGAACTGGTGGAGCGCGCCGTCCATGAAGACGCCACCGCCGCCGACGCTCATGGCGAAGATCGCGGGCGCATTGGCACCATGGGTGATGACTGAGCCGCCACCGACCGTAACGTTCACATTGCCGCCGTTCCCAACCGAACTCGTGATGTCGGTCGCCCTGATCAGGCCATCACCGTAGCGCGCCGCCGAAGCGTCGCCCGTGAGTCCGCCGCCGCCCCCGATGCTCTGCGCCAGAATGCCAATGGCACCGTCGCCGCGCGTCTCGATGGCGCCACCGGTCCTGACGTTGACGCGGCCGCCGGCATTGATCGATGGCGCGGCATTCGACGGAGGTGTCCCGGAGTTGGACAATGTTGCCTGTCCTGGACGGGTCGCAAGCCCCGCGATGCCGCCGCCACCGCCAATGCTCTGTGCGACAATCGCATGCGCGTTCATGCCGGAGGTGTCGATCCGCCCCCCCGGATTCTGCGTCACACCGACTGTGCCGCCGGCGCCCACAACGGTGCCCGCCGAGCCGAACCGCAGGGTGGTCGGAAGATTGCGCTCTGCGACGCCGTTGTCGTACGCGATATAGCCACCGCCCGCGCCGACACTCTGCGCCAGAATGCCGAATGCCATGGCGCCGTTCGTCGTGACAAACGATGGCGAGACCTTGTTCGGATCACCTCCGACCGTGACATCTCCGCTCTTGGCGATGACCGCAAGCCCCGCCCCCCCGGGGTCGCGCTGAGCGCCGAGCCAGACATCAGCGATCGCGGCCGGCGCATTCGCCGAAAGAATCGCGATGCCGCCACCGCCGCCGACACTCTGCGCGATAATGCCATGTGACAACGCGCCGGAGGTATGGATCGGCGCATCAGCGGTTCCGGTATTGTCGATGCTCACCGCCCCGCCGGTCGCCAGCGTGACGTCAGAGACCGAGGCAGAGAGCTTTGCACCGAGCACGAGCGTGTACTGCATGCTCTGCGCGCTGACATTGGCCTGGCTCGCGAAACTGGTCGACGAAAGGCCGCCGCCGCCGCCGATGCTCTGGCCGATGAGCCCGGCCGCGTTGACACCCTTTGTGGTGATCGCTCCGCCATTCCGAATAGTCACGGACTGGCCAAGATCACCCTTACTATTCGGAACGGGAAGAAAACCGCCCATATAGCTGCGCGCACCGCCGAGGGTCATCGTTGCGCTGCCGCTTCCCGGGAACAATGGTGCGTGGCTCGATGCCGCGATGCCGCCGCCGCCACCAATGGACTGCGCGATGATGCCGGGCGCTTGTGCGCCTTGCGTCGAGATTCTGCTGGTCGACGCGCTGGCATCTACCAGCACGATACCGCCGTCGCCGCCCAAGCCGTTCTGTCCACCGACCGTTTTATGAATGACGTCGGAGAGGAGCGATCCAAATTTAGTGCCGGCCGTTTCGACAATGTACTTCATCGTTTGGAGGATTTCGGCGGCGTTGCTGCCCCCCGCTTTCTTGACGGCATCCTCTAGACTTTGCGCGGCAACTGCCGCGGTTCCACCGCCGCCACCGATCGACTGTGCGACGATGCCGGCGGAGGCGAGGCCGGTCGTTGCGATCGTCCCCGTATTGATCACCAGCGCTGGGGTCGCGGTCGTGCCGCCGCCATCGCCGCCGGCCCCACCGTTGCCACCGACCTGGAATGTGGGATTGAGCGTCGGAAAGCCAAATGTCGGGCCGTCCTTGACGCCGGTCTCGATGGCCTTGGCGAGTTGATCGATGCTGGAGATGAGGTTCGTGACCGCGCCCGAATCGATGGCGCCGGCATTGCCACCACCACCCCCGATACTCTGCGCCACGATGCCGGGCGCGTGGGCTCCGCTGGTTCTGATCGTGCCGCCGTTGCGAATATCGAAGTAGCTTGCGTTGCCGCCGCTGCCACCGCTACCGCCGATGGTTACCGAGACGTTGGCACTGAATTTCTTGTCCCATGCGGGAGGCCAAAATGTCGGCAACGCGCCCTTCTCGATCCAGGCTGCAACGGTCTTGGCGGAACTAAGAAACGTAATGGGTGAGCCGACTATGCTGTTGAACGAGCTCGTGTCGTGCTGCTGCACGGTGCCGCCATTGCCGCCGCCACCGCCGATTGACTGAGCCAGGATACCGACGGAGCTAGTATCCCCCGTCATAATCGTTCCCGTATTTGCCACGCGGACCCAGTTGCCGTTGCCGCCGCCGCCGCCGTTGCCCCCGTGGCTCACCGTGACGCCGATATTGATGTTGGACGGTCCGACGGTCGGAATCTTCATCGGCGCCAGCACGCCACCGCCGTTGCCGCCACCGCCGCCGATTGATTGCGCGGTAATGCCGTTGCTCATCGCGGCAGCGGTCGTAATGGACCCCGCATTGAAAATGTCGGGAATGCCGCCGTCGCCGCCCGCACCGGCTGTGCCACCGTGAGTGACTGCGATCGAGAGTGTACCGCTCGGGTTGTCGTCGGTCGGCGGCGCTATGGTGATCGTGCGCGAACGGGCAAGGCCGCCGTCGCCACCGCCGCCGCCGATTGCCTGCGCGACAATGCCGGCGCTGTGCGGCCCGCTCGTCGTGATCGAGCCGCCCTTTTCGTTGTTGAACTGAATGATGCCACCGTTGCCGGCAACGCCGCCATTGCCACCGGTCGACAGCGTGACGTCGAGCCCGACGCCGACGCCGACCGCGTTGGCAGAACCCGCGCGGCCACCGCCGCCGCCAATGCTCTGCAAGAGCACGCCGGCCGAGGACGCACCAATCGTCGCGATGCTGCCGGACGAGGACGAGGCAGCGATGTTGCCGGCCGAACCCGCGACGCCGCCGCGTCCGCCGATCGCTATCGTTGCAATAATGCCGGTCGCGTTGGCATCGCCGCCAACACCGCCGCCTCCGCCGATGCTTTGCAAGATCGCGCCCGGACTGTGGTCGCCCGCCGTGGTGATCGTCCCGGAATTGGCCAGCGTCGCATCGCCGCCATTGCCGCCGCTGCCGCCATTGCCACCACCAATGTAGAAGATGCCGTTGCTGACACCGCTCTGCCCGCCGCCGCCGCCTACCGTGTGCGCGATGATGCCAGCTGCGTCATTGCCGGCGGTACCGATAACGCCCGCATTGTTGATCGCGATCGCGCGGTCCGCACCACCCCCTGGAGCGCCCGAGCCACCGGACCCGAAGGCCCCGCTGGTGCCGCCCGGGCCGCCTTGACCGCCGAGAACTTGTGCCACGATGCCGCGAGCCCCGACGGTTTCGCTCGTGCCTGTCGAAATTGCGCCCGTGTTGCTAACCGTGATCGCGCCCGGCGTGCCGCCCGGCGCACCCCTATGTCCGTCCCCCCACGAGCCGTCGCCGCCATTACCGCCCTGCCCACCTTGGCTCAAGGCAAAGATGCCGACCGCGCGATTGCCGGATGTTGTGATGGTTCCAGCATTGTTGATCGTCACCGTACCGGCATTGCCACCAGACTCGGCGCGGGTATCCTGGCCGTTCAGGACCGATGCGTCGCCACCGATCGAGCGCGCGATCACGCCATAGACGCCATCGCCGCTGGTCGTGATTGTCGATTGAGCCTCGGATGCGAATGTGACGTTTCCGGCGTTGCCGGCGCGCCCCGCGTTGCTATGCCCGCCGAAATCGCCCGTGTGGATAGCCGTGCCGCCGTTGCCGCCGCGCGAGATCAGACCCACGCCTGCGCTGGCATCACCCGGCCCGGCTCCGCGCACCGTGATCGTCGTGCTGCCGCGCAAATTGACGGTGGCATCGCCACTGTTGCCGCCGGACCCAGCATCCCGTTCTCCACCAAAGCCGTTGACCAACGCGCTGTCGCGGCCGAGGCCGCCCGAGGATTGCGCCGCAACGCCTAAGCCGATCGCGTCGACCGTGACGTCTTGCAGCGTCACCCGCGCGAGATGGCCGTCGGCGCCAATGCCGTAGCCGCCGTTTGGCCCGTTGGCATATCCCGACTGGCCGCCATCACCTCCGGCCGAGCAGATGTCGATGCCGCGGCCCGCGCTCATGATCGTGCTGTATTGAACAAGGTAATCGAGATTGCGCCCGACCCCTCCGTTGCCGCCCCAATGATAGGACACTGCATCGCTATCGCCGTCGCCGCCTCGGCCACCGCTGACGTTGACCGTCACGCCGGCTTGCCCGGTCGTGGTCGAACGCACGATCAAATCACGATCGGTCTGGATGAAGTCGCGCTGCCCCGGGCTCCCATCGTGTCCGTTGCTGTTTGTGCAGCAGCCGCCGTCGGCGCCACGGAAGTCATAATTGATCGGTCCGGATTGCGCCGCGGCCGGTCGCGCCGCGAGCACAAGGCCGCATGCCCCCGCCAGCGCCAGCCCGGAGACCGATTGGCGCAACGCTCGCCGCGCCGCGCGCGACGACGAGAAAATCGTCAGCCGCAATTCCAGTAAAGGAAGGGGGGGGCATTTCCGACTGAATCGTGCAGTGGGTGCCCGCGAGGCGCAGACGTTCATCGCGATCCTGCTCCCCCGCTCAGCTGTCCGTCGTCAGATGATTTGAGACGGTTTTCGTTTCTCAGGAACGGAGGTTCTGGCTCATCTTGGTTTGAGGTTAGGCGGCCTTGGCGTGGTGCTGCAAGCGACGCTGCTGCAAGGTC
>Ga0209793_1001829_pt1 | contig 11717 bp, 13 predicted proteins | sample EBPBio122009_DNA_FD_185863 | JGI IMG/M metagenome (GOLD analysis project Ga0209793, IMG submission 185863) | Wastewater treatment Type I Accumulibacter community from EBPR Bioreactor in Madison, WI, USA - Reactor 1_2/2/2009_ DNA (SPAdes) (version 2) | ecosystem: Engineered > Bioreactor > EBPR >... | reverse complement strand
GGGCGACCTCGCCCACCACACCATGATTGGACCCAGTGCTGATTGGGCGGCAGCCGGACCTTCCCTGTCCTAAAAACCGCAAAGGGACACAGATGCTGACTTTGACATCGCTCGGCGCGCCACCGCATCCTTATCGACTGCGGGCTGTTCCAGGGGCTCAAGAACCTGCGCGAGCTTAACTGGGAGAAGCTTCCGGTTCAGCCTGGGGCGATCGGCGCGGTCATCCTGACGCATGCCCATCTCGACCATTCCGGATAGTCGCCGGCATCGGATAACACATGCCTCGTCTCACTTGCGCCAAATCAAGAAAGTTCCTTTGCCAATGGCGTATCAGGGGGGGAATGAAGGATCGGATCGTGGTCAAGGCACAAGAACTACCCTCGAGTTTCCACCACGTACGGTTGGTTCTCGCTCGCGGCAAAGACCATCCGGAGGGAGATCGGGAAGAAGGCTATGATCTTCTGGTTCCGCTCAACCACGAAGGGTTCCTTGATCCGCTCGAATGGAAGAAATCTCGCGACGCCTGTCGCGTCCGATATTTTCGGGACGGTAAGACGGCCCGCATCGGGCTGTTGCGGCGCAAGCCCGGCGGGCAATGGTATTTCGATTACGAGCCGGGTGATCGGGACGACGAGATCGGTTTCCGCCTGGGCGAGGAGTGCTTCCGTCTTGGCGAATACATCTCGGTCGGGCGGGAAGGCGCGTTTGTCACCTATCAGGTCGCGCGCGTCGAAAAGCCCTGACGCCGGGGCGAAATTGCAGAAAAGGAGAAAGAACCTTGTCGAATACCCCTCACACTCTTGGCGACGAATTCCCGGACCAGATGGACGCCATTCATGCCCTGAAGGCGAAGAGCCCGGAGTTTGCGCATGTTTTGAAGGAATATGACGCGGTGAACGACAAGATTCATCGGTCCGAGACACGTCTCGACGCCATTTCCGAAGCAGCCGAGGCCGATCTGCGCCGCCAGCGGCTGATGTTAAAAGACAAGATCGTGGCATCGCTCCGCAACGCGTGAGGGGACAGCGAGGCCGCGTTTTGCTGCCCCGCTTGCATTACCCGGTTTCGGGGAGATCAGCGACACCACTCTCCCCGAAACCATCGCTTACAGCCGACCAGACCGCCGCATCAAGGCTCGAGTGTGGCTGCATGCCCGGCCGCAATCTCCCCCTCACCGAAGGCGTCGATACCGGCAGCGTTTGCCTCGTCGGTATCGATGTGCATTTCGGTGAATGCCGTCTCGCCGACGCGTACCAGAACTTGCGTAAAGGTCAGTCCGCGGGCGCCGTCACCGACGCGCACATCGATCAGTTCCCGGTCCGCGAGGCCAAGCCTGGCCGCGTCCTGTGGGGTGGCATGGACGTGGCGCGCCGCCACGATCAGCCCGTCACTCAAGAGCTTGCCGGCCGGGCCGATCAATGTCACGGAAGGTGTGCCGTCAAGCTGGCCGCTTTCGCGCAACGGCACGTCGATGCCGAGCACGAAGCTGTCGGTACGTGAGACCTCCACTTGCAGACGCTCCCGCAACGGTCCGAGAATAGCAACCCGCTCCAGTCTTCCTTTCGGGCCTTCCAGTGTTACCCGCTCTTGCGCTGCCCAATGCCCCGGTTGGCGGAGCGGCTGTGCCGGCGTCAAGGTGTAGTCCTTGCCGAACAAAGTTTCGACTGCTGCGGCCGATAAATGGACGTGACGACCGGAAACGGCCACCGGGATCGTTTCAGTGGCCGGCGCTTTACGGGCAAGCGTATGCGCCGTCTCGCGAGCGATCATCAATTGCTCTGCCGTTTCCGTCACGATGACACGAACACGCGAGCCATAGGACTGAATTTGCGGAGCGGCATGGTCGGATAGATCCGGCGCGTCATTGCGGTCGAAGTCGAGTTGCAACCCCATGAACGCAAGGCCGTCGCAAATGCGCCTTCGCATCGAGGCCGAGTTCTCGCCGATACCGCCGGTAAAAACCAGGGCGTCGAGTCCACCCATAGCGGCGGCATAGGCACCGATATATTTGCGTGCCCGGTACGCGTAGATTTCGATGGCGAGTTGGGCCTGTCTGTCGCCAGCGACGGCCTTGTCCTCGATATCACGCATGTCAGATGAGCCCGCCAGCCCCTTGAGGCCACTGTCGTTGTAGAGCGCGGCTTCGATGTCCGGGATTGTAAGACCCAACTGCCTGGCGAGAAACCCGAAGGCGCCTGGATCGAGGTCGCCGGAGCGCGTGCCCATCACGAGCCCTTCCAGCGGTGTGATGCCCATGGAACTATCCATGGAGCGGCCGCGGTTGACGGCGCAGACGCTCGCCCCATTGCCGAGATGCATGGAAATGATCTGCAGATCGGAAAGTGCCTGGCCGACTTCCTCGGCCGCTCGCAGCGCCACGTATTTGTGCGAGGTCCCGTGGAAACCGTAGCGGCGCAGGCCGGCCTTACGCCAGGTCTCCGGCACCGCATAGGTGGTGGCGAAGGGTGGATTGGTGAGATGGAAGGAGGTGTCGAACACCGCGACTTGCGGCACTGCAGGCCAAAGCGCGCGGCAGAGCCTGATGGCCTGCAGATTGCCCGGATTATGTAACGGCGCCAGTGGTGACAGCTCCTCGATCGTCCCGATGGTCGCGTCGTCGAGGATCGCGGGCCCGGTAAATCTACTGCCACCATGAGCGACGCGATGGCCGATCGCCTCGGGCGCACCGAGGTCGAACTGCCGAAGCACACCAGGGATAGCGGCGATGGCGCCGCCGATGTCAGCGTAGCGGACCGAGCCGCTCTGATCCGTCTTGCCACAGCGAAAACGGAAATCGCAGCCTCCCTCCCGAAAGCGTTCGAATGAACCTTTGAACATCTCGCGGGATTCCGAGGCGATATCGAATACACCGAATTTGAGACTGGAGCTGCCGGCATTCAAGACGAGAATTTTCATTCAGTTTCCCTGATCGTTGAACAGTGTTCCGTGGTCTGCGGGGTGATGCGCCGAAGTGCGTTCAGGCCCTGGCAAAGTTGTTGGTTGCCGGGCCGCAGTTCACAGACGGCCAAGATACAGAGACGCTGCCATGCCGGCCGCAAGGCCGAGCACGCTAAGGGCGCCGACGGGCCCGCCGATCCTTGAGCCTCCGACCCATGCCGCCATCACGGCTTTGACAAGTGTATTCATGGCCACGGCGATCAGGATCGCATCTGCCGCAAGACCGGGCTCGATCGAATGCGACGCCAGGCGGGCCATGGAGATCGAAATCGCATCCACATCGGCGATGCCCGAAGCGGCGGCGGTCACGAGAACGCCCGCATTCCCGAACGACTGCTGAAGCAGATGCGACACCACCATGACCACGGTGATGAGTGTCCCCATTTTCAGGGCAGGCGCCAATTCCAGCGGGTTGGTGATCGTAAGTTCCGGCTGTTCGGAGGAGCCGCGACTTTGTAGCAGCAGGAGCCCGGCGCCGATGGCGAGCACGCCACCGCCGATGAGCAATGGCCATTTGAGATGCGGAAGCAAGCTTGGGTTCAAGGCCGTCGCCACGACTGCAACGCGGATGATCATGGTCAAGCCGGAAAGAAGCACGCCACAAGAAAGCAGCGTGCTGGACTCAGGGTGCCGGCGGGCAAGCCTTGCCAGCGTCAAGGTCGTCGCTGTCGAAGAGGCGAGCCCGCCCGCAATCGCCGTCATCAGGACGCCAAGCCGGTCCCCGAACACGCGGACGGCGACGTAGCCGGCGAAGGAGACCGCGGCGATCAGGATGGTCAGCAACCAGATCTCATATGGATTGACGGTGCCCCAGGGATCGACCGGCCTGTTCGGCAGGATCGGCAGCATGAGAAAGGTCATTGCCAGAAGCGTCAGGCCCGACCGGATCTCATTCCAGCTCAGCGACGCGACCCAACGATGCAACGGCTCACGCAGGGCAAGCAGCATAGCCGTGGCAACAGCCCCCGCGATGGCGGCTACAAGGTCGCCGACGACGGCAAGCGTTCCCAGCAGGAACGTGGCTATGCCGGCGATGACGGATGTCGCGCTGTAATTTCGCTCGGCCCGCGCTTCGAGCCAGTGGTAGGAGGCGAATGCCGCGGTGAACCCGAGGAAAACAAGACCGATCACGAGGCCAGAGTCGAACTGCCGGGCCAGGGCGCCGGTAATGCCGCCGGTGAGACCGGTCAGCGCGAACGTTCGTAGACCTGCCGCGCGCAGATGGTCTTCCTCGTTGCGGGTACGCCATCCACGCTCCAGGCTGATCAGCAGACCGATCGAAAGCGATACCGCAAGGCGGCTGAGCAGGGCGTCAGTGTCCATGGTCTCCCGAGTTGCCTTTCAGCATCTGGCGTCGATGTCGATGATCATTTGTCTATGAAGAACCTTGCCTCAAACCCGTCAATCCTGCCGCTCGCGGGAGATTGGAGTTCTATCCGCCCGTTTGTTCCGGCAGCGATGGTCCGGGCGATGGCGAGCCCCAGGCCGGCCCCCCGCACCAGAGCCTGACCGCGCTCGAAGGGCTCGCTCAGCCGCGCAAGCACTGCGGAAGGCACGACCGGGCCGGCGTTCGTGACGCGCAGACAGCCGTCTGCCGACAAGGTGACGGCGACCGGCTCGTCCCGCACGCCATGCTTGAGGGCGTTTTCGATCAGGTTCCGGGCCAGGATGGCGAAGGCGTCGGCGTCGATGCTTGCGAATACCGGCGCGTCTGGCAGTGTCAGGTCGATGCGCCCCACCGTCTCGGCCTGCCCGTCGAATTCGCTCACGACCATCCGCAGGATGGCGCCGATCTCGACCGGTGCCTCGGCGAGAAGGCGTCCCCCCTCGGCTCTCGCCAGTTGCATGAGTTTTTCGGTGAGGCGGGAAAGGCGCCGCAAGGCGGTCTGTATATCCTCGGCGCGCTCGCGCGTGGCGTCGTCCGGCGCTTGCGCGATCATGCGCTGCGCCTGCGCCAGTGCAGCAGCCACCGGTGTCCGCAGCTCATGGGCCGATTTGGCCGCCAGGCTGCGTTCAGCCTGCAAGGTACGCGTCAATCGGTCCAGGAGGTGGTTGACAGCTTTGGCGACGGGGCCGATCTCCGAAGGCAGGTCCTCCGCGTCGATGGGTGTCAGATCACCGCCGCCGCGCGCTTCGATCTGCGAGCGGAAGGTCCGAACCGGGGTCATGGACAGCCGGACAATGACCCAGATGCCGATCAAGCCGAGCGGGACAATGACGGCGAGCGGCAGGCTCAACCCGAGCAACAGTCGCCCGGCGGTCATTCGGCGATGCGACAGGGGCTCCGCGATGGTGATGGTCAGGTTCTGCTGGAGGGTAGCGTCGGAGTAGAGGCGGTGCGTAGGCGTCGTGGCAAAGCCCATTCCGGAAAACGGCGGGAATGCCGCGAGATCGGCGCTGTGCGATCGCAGCAGAACCGTGCCCGCCGCATCGCGCACGACATAGGTGAAATACTCGTCGTGCTGGCGGAGTGTGGCAACGCGCTGTTCGGTGTCGTCGGCATCGCGGCCGATGATCTCGATCGCCGCAAGCGGCAGGATGCGTTGCGCCGTCTCTTCAAGGGCGCTGTCGAACACCTCGTCCATTTCATGGCGCAGCATCTGCGCGGTCACGACAGCGGCAAGCGCCCACAACACCGTCAGCCCCAGCCCCAGCCATAGCGAGAGCCGCCATTGCAGGCTCCTGGGCCGCTTCATCTTGCCATTCCAAGACGATACCCGATGCCTCGAACCGTATCGATCACGCCGTGGCCGAGCTTCTTGCGCAGTCTGCTGACGTGAACCTCGATCGTATTGCTCTCGACCTCGGCGCCGAACGCATAGAGCCGGTCTTCGAGCTGTGCCTTGGTCATCGCGATGCCGGGCCGCTGCAGAAATGCTTCGAACAGCGCCCATTCGCGCCCGGTAAGCTCGACAGGGCGCGCGCCGTGCATCACGGTCCGGGCGGCGAGATCGATGCGCAGGTCGCCGATCTCGATGAGAGGATTCGGGTTGCCGCTGTATCGCCGCGCCACCGCATTCAGCCGCGAGGAGAGTTCCGACAGATCGAACGGCTTGATCATGTAGTCGTCGGCGCCGGCATCGAGGCCCGCGATGCGGTCGGAGATCTGGTCGAGCGCCGTCAGGATGATGACCGGCGTCACGCTGCCCTCGGCTCGAAGCTTTTTGAGAAAGGCAATGCCCAATCCGTCCGGGAGCATCAGGTCGAGCAGGATGAGATCGTATGCAGCGCTTTGGAGATGTTCGCGCGCCGCATCGAGCCGTGTCACCCAGTCCACCGAGTGGAGGGCGGCGACCTGCTCGCGCACGGCCTTTCCGAGGATTGCATCGTCTTCGATCAGTAGAACTCTCATCCCAGGGTCACCCGTCTCGCGATCCTCCTGCCTAGCGTCCGATGCTGTCGGTTTGCTGAAGGCCGCCCCCATCGCCGCTTCAGGCGTTCGTCAGGAGAGCGTGCCATGGTTCCCCTGAAAGCGCGTTGATCAGGAACAATGAAACGATGAAACATTTGCTGGCCGCGATCCTCGTTCTGGCGTTTTCCGGTCCCGGTATCGCCAAGGCTGACGACGACGATTGCCATGTCTCGATGGATCGATGGAAGCCGCGGGAAGCGGTCGAAACAATGGCCGCCAGCCAAGGCTGGACCGTTGCCAGGATCAAGATCGACGACGGCTGTTACGAAATCCGGGGAACCGACCGGAATGGCCTGGCTTTCAAGGCCAAGGTCGATCCGGAAACCCTCGAAATCGTCAAGTTCCGGCACAGGGATCGCGATGACGACCGTCACGGATCGAGGCGTCAGCGGCTGCCAGCCTCGGAGAACGACGCCGTAGGCGGGACATCCTCCAACACCCTGCTCGGGACGACCGTGCGGCCCAAAACCACCATCAAGTAGCAATCCCATATCGCTGTCGCTCAAGCACTGCGACCGTCGCAAGGAGATCCCGCCATGCCTCATGATCCGGCCCGTTATTCCAGAAGTATGATCGTCATCCACTGGCTGACGGCCCTGCTGATCCTCGGGGCCTGGCTGACCTCGACGGGAGGCCGTCATATGGCCGAAAACCCGCCCTTGCTGCATTTCTCGTTCGGGTTGGCCGTGCTCGTCCTGGTGCTTCCGCGCTTGATCCTGCGCCTTGCGGGCGGAACCCCGGACGCGCCGCAGTCCAATGGCCGTCTCGCCCTTGCCGCCAAAGCCGGACATGTGCTGCTGTATCTGTTCCTGATTGCCCTGCCGTTGAGCGGTTGGTACGCGGCGTCGCGCCTCGGTGTTCCCGTTTCTTTCTTCGGCTTCCAGCTTCCGGCGATCACCGAGCGGGTGCAGGGCGCACCGGGCCTGATCGCGGACATTCATGAGAATGCCGGCACGATCATCCTCTACCTCGCCGGACTGCATGCCGCGATGGCGGTCTGGCACCAGTATGTCCTGCGCGACGGGACGCTGCAGCGAATGTCCCCACGCTGACGCGGCGACATTCGCTGCAGCCTTGTTCACTCCCCGGAGTTTTCGCGGCTGGCCTGCCAACAGGCCGGCCGCTCCTGCGTCTGCTGCGGACCTGACCGTGTCCGATGTTTCCTGACGAAGTGCTGACGGAAAATCCCGATGGCCGTCAGGCAGCCCTCAGGCGGCGTTGCCAGAGTGACGAGGACGGGTCGGCGCTCTGTGACGACCCGGACACCGTTTCCTCGCAAAAGGCAAGCCGACATGAAATCGCTTCTCGCAGTTCTCGCCATGACAACCGCCCTCACGTTCCCCGGCCTCGCCATGGCCCGGCCGGTGACATTGACCACAACGCTGACTAACTATGGCGGCGACGGCGCCTATCTCGCGCTCTATGTCACCGATCCCCAGGGCAAATATGCTGGCACGCTCTGGGTCGCTGGCGGCAAGTCCAAATATTACGAGCATCTATCGGGCTGGTATCGCGCCACTGGCGGCCGCGCCGGTATCGACGGCATTACCGGCGCCAGCGTTGGTGCGGGGCGCACGCTAGAGATTTCGCTCGACCTTGCCGATGCGCTTTTCGACGCAGGTTACACGCTGCATGTCGACGCGGCTGTGGAGGACATGCGTGACAGCCCCAACGAGGTCGCCGTTCCCCTGACCACTGCGGGCGCGAAGACGCCCGTTCGCGGTCGACGCTACGTCTCGACCGTTGCCTACTCCTTCTAGGCGGTGGACGACATGATCCGTGTCATCCATCGCTGGCCAGGCCTTCTGGCCGCTCTTTTTCTGCTGGTCTTGAGCCTTAGCGGAGCAGCACTCTCGCTGTTTCCCGCCGCCGAACGGTTGTCCGCCCCACAGGCCGAGGCAGGGCTTTCCGTCACGACGCTGGCCGGACGCATCCTCGCCATCCACCCTCAGATAGAACAGATACGTCGCGCGCCCTCCGGCAAGATCACCGCCTACTGGTTCGAGGATGGGGCGCCTCAGGCCGCCATCATCGATCCCGCAACAGGGCTGGGTGTCGCCTCCAGCGATCCGAATGCCGTCAAGCAGTGGCTTACCGGTCTGCACCGGTCGCTCTTTCTCGGTGACGGCGGGCGTATCGCGGCGGCAGTGGGCGCTGCCGCCATGCTGGTCCTGGCTGTGTCCGGCACCATGCTCGTCGCCCGCAGGGCCGGCGGCTGGCGGCGATGGTTCGCGCCGATACGCGGGCCGCTCGCCGGAAGATTGCATGTCGAGATCGCACGCGTCGCCGTCGTGGGCCTTGTCTTGTCCTCGGTCACTGCATTGTGGATGACAGCGTCGACATTCGATCTCCTTCCCGACGCGGCCACGTCTCCCGTTGCCCGGATCGAGGCGAGCGGCCGGGCCGGCATGGCCACATCGCATATGGACCTGCTGAAACGGACACCGGTCACCGAACTGCGCAGCCTGGCGTTTCCCGATCCGGCCGATGCGACGGATGTCTTCACGCTCAAGACCGATCGCGGCACGGGCTATCTAGATCAGGGTACCGGCGTGCTGCTGGCCTGGAGCGACTTGACCCGATGGCAGCGTCTCTCGGAGACCATCTATATGCTGCATACCGGCCACGGCGCGGCCGCCTTGGGCCTCGTGCTCGGCATGATGGCGCTCGGCGTGCCGGCGATGGCGGGCACCGGCCTCACCCTGTGGCTGGCGGGTCGGCGCGGGCGGCCACGGATTCACGGCAATGTAACGGCTGGACGTGCGGAAACGATCCTGCTTGTCGGCAGCGAGAGCGGCAGCACATGGAGCTTCGCTGCGACACTGCACGCCGCGCTGACGAAGCTCGGGCAGGCGGTTCACACCGCGCCGATGTCGTCATTCGATCCTGAGCGCTACCGGCATGCCCGGCGCGTTCTCATTCTTGCGGCAACCTATGGCAATGGCGATGCGCCCGCTTCGGCGCGGGGGTTTCTCGATCGCCTGCAAACCCTGCCGGTAGAGCCAACCATTCCGATCGCCGTGCTCGGCTTCGGTGACCGCAGCTTCCCGGCCTACTGCACTTTTGCCCAGGTCGTTGCGAGGGCCGCCGAGGCGCGAGGATGGAGCACGCTCATCCCATACGAAACCGTCGACCGGCAGTCACCGCAGGATTTTGCCCGTTGGGGACGATCGCTGGGCGAGGCGATGGGGATCGGGCTGGAGCTTGTCCATCGGCTAGCCTTGCCGGCGGCCTCCCCACTGACCCTCGTTTCGCGACGCGAATATGGCGCGGAGGTGCAAGCTCCGACAGTGATCCTGCGGTTCGCGCTGCCTAAAGTCCCGTTCTGGCATCGGTTGGCCGGGCGTGGCTTCGGTCGGTTTTCGGCGGGCGATCTTCTCGGCCTGCTGCCCGAGGGCTCGTCCGCTCCCCGGTTCTACTCGCTGGCTTCGGGACGGCGCGACGGCTCCATCGAGATCGTCGTGAAGAAGCATCCGGCGGGGCTCTGTTCCGGGCAGCTCTTCAATCTGGAGCCAGGATGTGCCGTTCGCGCATTCATCCGAAGCAATCCCGGCTTCCATGCCGGCAGGAGCAGGACACCGCTGATCCTGATCGGAGCTGGAACAGGGGTAGGGCCGCTGGCGGGCTTCGTGCGCGCCAATGCGCGTCGCCGTCCGATCCACCTGTTCTTCGGAATGCGTCATCCTGTCAGTGATTTCCTCTACAAGGACGAACTGACGCGCTGGCACCGCGAAGGGCGCCTTCGTCGGCTCGTCGGGGCCTGCTCGCGGGGGCGGACGCCGCGTTATGTCCAGCACGCCCTTCTTGAGGACGCCGCCCAGATCGCGGCCCTGATCCGCGGTGGCGCGCGCGTCATGGTCTGTGGGGGGCGGGATATGGCCGTCGGTGTTTCGGCGGCGCTTGCTGAGATTCTCGCGCCAGCCGGATTGACGCCGGCCCTGCTCAAGGCGGAGGGACGCTATGTCGAAGACGTCTACTGATCCGATCAGGCACGCGCTCAACGGACCAACCATGGGAACGCGCTGGTCGGCGCTGTTCTACGCGCCGGCAGGATTCGACCTGGAGCCGGTTCAGCACGCTCTTCAAGCGGAAATGGATGAGGTGGACGCTCAGATGTCCATCTGGAAGCCCGACAGCGCTCTGATGCGGTTGAATGCTGGTCCCGTTGGCGACTGGATCGAGGTGCCGGCGCGTCTGGCAGACGTGCTGCGCCTGGCGCTTGAAATCGGTCGCGCGTCCGGAGGGGCTTTCGATATCGGCGTGGGCGATGCGGTCGGCGCCTGGGGTTTTGGCCCGCATGCGGCCGACCGGGCCCTGATCCAGAAGGCACTTGCGACAGCGCGCCAACCCGCCCATGCGGCGCTCGAGCTCAATCCTGTTCACGCGACAGTGCGCAAGCGCGCGCCGATCGCCATCGACCTCAACGGGATTGCCAAGGGATATGGCGTCGACCGGCTGGCCGCGATCCTCGCGCGCTTCGGCATAACTTCCAGCCTCGTGGGAATTGACGGCGAGATGAGGGCGCTCGGCCTGCGCCCCGACGGTGAACCGTGGAACATTGCCGTAGAAGGCCCCGACGCGGCCCGTCGTGTGCCGCACTCCATCCTCGCTTTGCAGGATGGTGCGGTCGCCACCTCTGGCGATTACCGGCATTGGGCTATTGTGAACGGCCGCCGTCTCTCGCACACCATGGATCCGCGCCGCAGTGCGCCGCTGCTGTCGTCGCCCGCTTCGGTCACGGTCGTAGCGCAGACCTGTGCTGAAGCCGACGCCTGGGCGACCGCGTTGATGGTTCTCGGCCCGACGTCTGGGGCTGAGCTTGCCCAGCACCTTGGCCTCGACGTGCTGTTTCTTCTGCGCGACGCTTCGGGTCGAGTCCGGCCAATAGCGGCAGGGCCGCTTTTTAGGCAGGTCGGGAGACCTGTCAGAGGCTCCTGAGGTTTATGTGTTGATTTGCACTGATGGGTTGGATGCCCCTCCCACCGGCATCGCAGTGTGCCAAGATGGTGATGCGTTACGTCACCCACAGAGGAGGAGGCATCCATGGAGGAAGTTAGCATCGTCGGCGTCGACCTTGCAAAGCAGGTTTTCCAGGTTCACGGCGCAGCATCGGATGGCCGGGTTTTGTTTCGTAAGAAGCTCTCGCGTCTTCAGTTTCCAAAATTCATGGCGACACTGCCCCCTTGCGTAGTCGCGATGGAGGCCTGCGGCACAGCCCATTGTCCGTCGTCGAATGATTTGAGACTTTTTGGGCTTTGGAAGATTGGAGTTTCCGGCTCGGATTTTGGGTTGATTTAAGCCGCTTTGGCTTGGTGGTTCAAGCGTCGTTGTTCGATCGTGTCTCGTT
>Ga0209793_1001828_pt1 | contig 11717 bp, 11 predicted proteins | sample EBPBio122009_DNA_FD_185863 | JGI IMG/M metagenome (GOLD analysis project Ga0209793, IMG submission 185863) | Wastewater treatment Type I Accumulibacter community from EBPR Bioreactor in Madison, WI, USA - Reactor 1_2/2/2009_ DNA (SPAdes) (version 2) | ecosystem: Engineered > Bioreactor > EBPR >... | reverse complement strand
AGGCCTGCGACGCCCGGATCGAAACGGCGAAACGCGAACGCGTTCGGTGCTGCCAGCCGCCGGCGACAAAGACGATCTCATAGGGCCGCTCACGGAGGTCTTCCTGCAGGTCGTCGATCAGCAGGTCGATGCTGCAGTCCTTGCCGACGACACGGGCCAGCGTCTCGCGGCTGACCGGTTCGGCCGCAGCAAAAATCACCGCCTCGACACGCAGCATCCATTCGCGCCAGCGCAGCTCCGGCGGCAGGTCCACCAGTTCCCGATCAAAGAGGACTTCGTCCTCCAATGTCGATCTGCGGGTTCGCCGCGCGCCGCTTGCCTCCGGTTCAGCCATCGTCACAATCCATAGATCCGGAAGGCGCTGCGGCCGGACAGTTCCCGCACCGCGCCAAAGCTTTCGAGCCGGTCGAACAGCCGGGTCGCCGCCCAGCGCGAGAGATTGCTGCCGGGCGCCGAGGCCGCCCCGGCGTCCTCTTCGAGCAATTTTGCGATGACAGCGCCGGCGCCCTTCGTGCGCAACTTTGGTGCGGCGGTGCGCAGCGTCTCGGCGCGGCGGGAAATCTCGCCGGCGGTGCGCAGGGCCGCGCTGGTTGCCTCGGCGAGGGCAAGACAGACGGCCCGGGCAAAGGCCGGCTCCCCCGGGCGGACACGCCCCCTGCCCCCAAGCGTCTTGAAGGCCGGCCCATAGCGCTCGGCCATCAGCAGCGGCACGGCAAAATCCCATTTCAGCAGCGCGGCGATCAGCTGATCGGCCAGCATCCAGGCGAGCGGTTCGGCATCCGGCCGCACGGCCTGGATGGACGTGACCAGGTCCGCCGCGGCAAACGGCGCGGGACGGCCGGATTGCAACGCATCGTCGGCATAGTCGACGGCCGCGGTGAGCCGATCGTCCCAGGCCAATCCCAACAAATCGGCAAGGTCTGCCACCGTTTTCGAGGAGAAGGCGGGTTTTCGGGTGGAAAGTCTTTTGGTGGCCAAAAACACCTTTCCGGCCGGACCGGGATCGTCACCGGCGGCCGTCAGCAAAAGCGCGTCCCGCAACGCGGGCTCGTCCTCGCCGCGGCCCATCAGCCGCACCGCGACGGCGGCACATTTCAGGGCCTGGCGGGAGCTCCAGCAGCCGGCCCAGGCGGGCGCAGAGCGGACAAGATCATCGAGTGATTTCAACGCGATGCCGGCGGCGAAGGCCGCCGCAACCTCGTCCGGCTCGCGGCCACGCGGCAGGGTCCAGCCGGGCAAGGTGGCCGGGAGTACCGGCGAGGCGACGAGAGGGGTGGCAGGCGAATCCATGGCCGCCATCCTACAATGGGTGCGCGGTTTAGGCTATCGGTTTCGACACAAACCGCACACCTTGTCTTTCCCATATTATGACCGATAAGATTGCCTTATCGTTCATTCCTGTCATTATAGAGAGATGGCCCAAATCATCGAGGAAAACACCGAAATTCATGCTCGGGAGCACTCTACGCCGCCGCACAGCACAGCGGTTTCCGCTGATGGTTCCTCGGCCGGGGTGTCGGCCGGCCTCCTCTCCCCTCTTCCCGTGGCAAATGCCGCCCTGCCCGCCCAGCTGCAGGACCTCACCGAGCGCGCCCGCGGCTACGTCGAGGCTGCCAGTTCCGCCAATACCCGCAAGGCCTATGCCTCAGACTGGAAACATTTCTCCGCCTGGTGTCGGCGCCAGAACCTGTCGCCCCTGCCCCCGGACCCGCAGGTCGTCGGCCTCTACATCACCGCCTGTGCCGTTGGCACCGCTCCCAGCAGTGCCGTCGGCACGCCGACACGGGGCGGGAAACCCGACAGTGTCGCGACCATTGAGCGCCGCCTCGCCGCCCTCGGCTGGAACTATGCCCAGCGCGGCGCGCAAAAACTCGATCGCAAGGACCGGGCAATCGCCACTATCATGGCCGGCATTCGCAACAGACATGCGGTACCGCCCCGCCAAAAGGAAGCGATCCTGCCGGAAGACTTGATTGCCATGCTGGAGACGCTCGACAGGGGTTCCCTGCGCGGCCTTCGCGACCGCGCTATGCTGCTCCTCGGCTTCGCCGGCGGGCTCAGGCGCTCGGAAATCACCGGCCTTGACCTCGGGCGCGACCAGACGGAAGACGGGCGCGGTTGGATCGAAATCTTCGACAAAGGCGCGCTGCTGATGTTGCGCGGCAAGACCGGCTGGCGCGAAGTCGAGATCGGCCGCGGCTCTTCCGATGCGACCTGCCCCGTCGCCGCTTTAGAGGCCTGGATAAAATTCGCGAGGCTCGCGAGAGGCCCCCTCTTCCACCGCGTAACCGGGAAAGGCAAGGATGTCGGGCCGGACCGTCTGAACGACCAGGAGGTGGCACGCCTCGTCAAGAAGACCGCACTCGCTGCTGGCGTGCGCGGCGATCTCTCCGAGGCTGAGCGCGGCCAGATGTTTGCCGGCCATTCGCTGCGCGCCGGCCTCGCCTCCTCGGCGGAGGTCGACGAGCGCCATGTGCAGAAGCAGCTCGGCCATGTCTCCGCCGAAATGACCCGCCGTTATCAACGCAGGCGCGATCGCTTTCGCGTCAACTTGACGAAAGCGGCCGGGCTGTAAGCACACCCTCCCCTACCGGTGACCCGCTTAAGCCTTGGAACCGTGTCGGGAGCGCTCTGCGATGCTCGAAAGATCGACCTTCTTGCCCGCGACATCCGCGACGATCTTCAAGGTGCCGCCAAGGGATTCGACATAGTCGCGAAGCGTCGACAGCTTCATGTCGGCGCGCTTCTCTAGTCTCGAGACGTTGGTCTGCTTGAAACCGGTCACGGCAGACACGTCTTCCTGCGTCCGTCCGGCGAGCGCCCGCAATTCGCGCAGATTGTACGCGGTGACGAGCTCTTCCGTGCGCGCAGTGATCACCCGCTGTTCGTCTTCGGGAAGGGTCTTTATCAGCTTGTCGAGATCATCCATGTCTCTTCTCCAACTCGCTCAAATGCTCGTCGTACCGTTTGTCCGCCAGATCGATTAGCCGTTTGTAGAAGAGCTTCTGGCTCACACCGCTCTTCGCACCACCGCAGAGAACCACAGCCTTTCGCTCCGGATCGAAGGCAAAGGCGAACCGCCATTGCACCTTCAGCACCTTGACGCGCAGCTCTTTCATGTTCGCGTGCCTGGAGCCTTCGAGGGTATCGACCTCAGGTCGTCCCAGCCGAAAGCCCTTCTCGCGAAGCAGCACCAAATGCGCGAGCAACTCGACCCGAACATCGGCTGGAAGGTCTGTGATCTCGCCTTTGAAGCGGTCATGAAATTCGACCTTCCACTCCGTCATTTCATATCCTGAATGATATAGATACTTTGAGATATATAGTTCAAGTCTCCACCGACGACAATAGGGCGCCCTTTATCCAGAGACGCTTACAAACGATCGGTTATCCGTGTGCGAGGTGTTTGAGCAACCACATCGCAGATCGCGGGATATGTCGATGAATCCTGCTTCTGTCGACACATTCTGACGAATTGTCGTTGCCACCGACATATCCAACATCTGCCTAGCGATGCAGCCAACGAAAACGCGCAGGACGTTTCCAGTTCACCCCACCAAAGGTCGCCATATACTGCTGCACTGGTCCCCGTCAGCGATCAGTAGACCAATCGCGCCCTTATCGTTCCAGGGATTGCGCGTAAGGCCTGAAGAATCTCGTCACTATCTGCGGAAATTCCTTCGACCTCAACCACCACATAGCCCGTGTCGCCATGCGTCTGAAGGAACTCAGCGATGATATTCAGCCCGCGTGACGCGAAGATCTCGTTGAGCTGGATGAGCATGCCGGGGCGGTTTTCATGCACGTGAATGAAGCGGGTGCCATTTGGGCGCTCGGGCAGTTGTACCTGCGGAAAGTTGACGGCGCCCATCGTTGAGCCGATATCGGAATACTCGACCAGCTTCCGTGAAACCTCCCCGCCGATGCGCTCCTGGGCTTCCTCAGTGGAACCGCCGATATGCGGCGTCAGAATGACATTGCTTAAGCCTTGCAACGGCGTTTCAAAACGCTCGCTGTTGGATGCCGGCTCCTTGGGGAATACGTCAACGGCGGCCCCCGCTAGATGGCCGTCCTTCAGGACTTTCGCAAGCGCATCGAGGTCAACCACCGTGCCGCGAGAATTGTTGATGAAGATGGCGCCCTTCTTCATGCGGCGCAGTTCGGTTTCGGTGATCATGTTATGCGTCGAAGGTGTTTCGGGCACGTGCATTGTCACATAGTCAGAGATTTCGAGAAGGTCACCGAGCGAAGCCATCGACTCCGAATTGCCTCGACGGAGCCGATCGGACAGATCGAAGTAGCGCACGACCATGCCCATGCTTTCGGCAAGCGCGCTGAGCTGCGATCCGATATTGCCGTAGCCGACGATGCCGAGCGTTTTGCCACGAACCTCACGGCTGCCGACAGCGGACTTCTCCCATCCACCTTGATGCGCGGACGCCGAGCGCGGAAAAATCTGCCGTGTCAGCATGATAATCTCGCCGATAACAAGCTCGGCCACCGATCGCGTGTTCGAATACGGTGCATTGAACACCGGGATGCCGCGCCGGCGCGCCGCATCCAGATCGACCTGGTTCGTACCAACGGAAAAACAGCCAACGGCGATCAACTTCTTCGCGGCTTCGAAAATCTCATCCGTCAGCTGCGTGCGGGAACGAATCCCGATGATGTGAGCGTCGGCGATGTGGCTCTTGAGATTCTTGTCATCAAGCGCCTTCGGCAGATGAACGAGATTGGTGTAGCCGGACGACGAAAAGTAGTCGACGGCGGTCTGGCTAATACCTTCCAGCAGAAGCACGGAAATTCGGTGCCGGGGGAGAGAAAGTTCGCGGGTCATTAATGTTGCTCCGATTCCCGAAAGGCCGATGTGGCTTCGGCGCCCATGAATGTCTAAGCGTCAGGACACGCTAATATCAACACCTTGATACCGCGAACAGATCTCAACATACCTCAGTTTTCAATGCTCCCTTCCCAAACGCAGGCAGAAAGGGGTGACTTAGGCTTCACCGTCCCTTCCAACCGGCCGGAAAATTGAGGCTCAGAGCGGATAAACCATTGATTTAGCCACACTTACCACAAAAAGGACTGGCGGCTGAAATACCGACGAGCGATCTTAGTTCGGAAAGGCCAAGATCGTCGGGCAAGGCCGCAAAGTCAGGCGAAAGAGATCTCTGTTCCATGTGAAAGGACGGCCCATTCTGGTGACGAGCCGGAGTTGGTGTCAGCGTCGCAGAGCCTCTCCCCTCTTCCGGCCGCGATCCCGAGGTGGAGGATTTGGCTAGCAATCACCGAATTTCTATCGGGGCGGCCAGCAATCCCTTCGCTAATGCCAACGCAGTTCCTTGTGCAGTCTCGGACCTAGCGTGGATGTCGGGCTGTACGCCGACCCCGCCCCAGTTATCGCGCGTGATCGGGTTCTCTGCCCTGCCGGTCGGAACGACGACGAATAGACCGTATCCGAGTTCATTCAGGCCGCCCGGGTTCGCTCCTCCACGTGAGTTTTCGCCTACCACTGTCACACGTTTGAGCATTTGCAGATCGTAGGCAAACTCCTCGCCCGCCGAATATGTCTTGGTGCCGATAAGCACGTAGACAGGCTTTCCCAGATAGCTCACCGGCGTCGGTGAACTCCAAAACTCCTCCGTTCGAAAAGTGGAAGTCCCGCTGTTGCGCCAGATGAGATTATTGATATGGACGCGCTTGGCCGGATCGAGAAAGAAGCTCACAAGATAAGCCACAGATGCGGGATGCCCACCGCCATTGTCCCGCATGTCGATGATGAGTGCGTCTGTGTCCGATAGACTGCTCATGGCATCGTCAGCTGCTGGATTGAAGGTGTCGGGCGGAACGAACCGTGCCAAATGAATGTATCCGATGTTGCCGCCCAGCCGCGCCACCTCGAAGCCGGCTCCTTCAGGTGCGGTTGCGTGCTGCTGGTTGCCGAACGGCGAACCGAAGAGCACCCTCATGTGGCTGTCCTTGGTGACCGCGCGAAGTTGCTCGGTCAGTAGCCTCGCGAATGTGCTAGCATCGATGGCGCCGGCGTAGGCGTTCTCTGCAAAAGCCCTTTCCAGTGCATCTGCCGCCTGCCCTCCCCTATCAGGGAACACATAGTCATCACGCAACTTGGCTGAGATGCCATCGATCACCCTCCTGATCGCCATGTGATCCAAAGAGACCTCTTGCGCTCTTCTCTCGGAGGCAAACGCCCCCGCGGGACAAGGAACGGCCAGCAATACTGCGATCGCCGCAGCGCAACTGACTAAAAACGACGATCGACGATGTAGCATATGGCCCTCAATTATTTTCAATCTCACCGGGTTGACGAAAAATTAACCATGGCATCATCGAGTGGCCCCGGCGCGGGCCATGCCGTGTGCAACCAGGCGGTCGATGATCTCGGGATAGCACACGCCGCTTACCTCCACGACCTTGGAGTACATGCTGATGTTGGTGAAACCGGGGATCGTGTTGAGCTCGTTGACAAGGACTTGCATGTCCGGCGTCACGAAAAAATCTGCGCGCGCCATGCCATCGCAGCCGAGTGCGCGAAACGCCTTCTCCGCGAGAGCCCGAACTTTGTCCTCGATTGCTTGAGGCAGATCGGCCGGCACCTTCAGCACGGCGCCGTTCGCATCGGTGTACTTGGCATCATAGGTGTAAAAGCCGTGACGATCCGCTGCTGGAATGATTTCTCCTGTTCGCGACACGAGCAGAGCACCAGCGGCATCCTCCAGCACTGCGCATTCGATTTTTCGTCCGTGAACAAACGCCTCCGCCAGAAGCTTCGTGTCATGGCGGAATCCTTCCGCGAGGGCGGCTTCATAGTGCACATTTGTCGACACTCTGTTGACGCCGACTGACGAGCCTTGACGGGCCGGTTTGATGAAGATCGGCTTGCCGAGCTTTTCAATAAGCTCATCGAAGGCGGGAACCGCTCCGCAATGGATCGTCACAGAGCGCGCTGTAGGAATCCCGGCGTCATTGAACAACCGTTTGGCTATCTCCTTGTCGAGCGCATTCGCGCAGCCAAAGATGCCGCAGCCCGCAAGGGGAACACGTGCCACTTCAGCCAACCCTTGCACGGCCCCGTCCTCACCATGAAGCCCATGCAGGACAGGAAAGAGGACGTCAATCTTCGGCTTCTCGTAGCAAAGCCCATTCGTCGAAACAGCAAGCGCCCTTCCCTGGCCTCCCGGTATAAGGCACAGTACTGTCCCACTTGTCGGTCTAGAGAGCACTCCGTCTTCGAAGGAACTAAGGAGCCAGCGTCCCTCGCGTGTCACGAACACCGGAAGTGGATCATATTTTTCTGGTGGCAGAACCGCCATCACGTTGGTGGCAGAAAGAAGAGAAACGTCATGTTCCTCGGACCTCCCGCCAAACAGCACTGCAATACAAATCCGCTTAGCAGTGAGGTTTCCATCGCGCTCGGCGCGAAGGAGCCTCTCGGTATCCTGGAGAGCATTATGTTCCCGCCCAACCTTCGTGACGGCGGAGGTCAACCCGCTCAAGTCATTCTTTGCGGGTGCATTAGAGCGCTCTCGTCGGCTATGGAGCGGCGGCGGCACACTAAGCACCAGACCTCAACTCTTGGCGGAGTTGATCGTTCCAGTCCTCTGCGGCAGGCCATAGCCGTATGAACTCCGCCCCGGCCGTCACAGCAATCTCTCTTAGTCGCGCGGCAAAGAGGTCGCCTTGATCATCACCGTCGAAGGCTGCGACCAGCTGTGCGCCATGGCGCAAAGCAAGCGCGACAATTCGGTCTGCCGTTGATGGGGACCAACCTCCCCCGGTGCTGGCATACTGGGTATCCACTCTGCTGCCTTCGATAGCCGCGAGGCTCATCGCATCAATCGCCGCTTCGACGACACAGATACGTAGTGCGGTCGTATCGCCCAGCGTGAACAGAGTTTTCGCGCCGCCGCTAGCGAAGCCACGCCAGTTGGGGCCGCGCTCCTCCCATCCGACAACCTGCCCGCCCTCGTTGGTATGGGCCGCCCAGATCGACCCCTTTGGTCCCTCTCGGAGCCGGTCGGCCGTGATCGCACTGGTTATAATCGATGGCGGAATTCCTCGCTCACTGGTCAGGTAACACCAAGCCGCGGAATGTTCCGTCGGCGCCGCTCGGCTTGCCCACCTCGTAGACAGGCTCACTGCGCGCGTCGGGCGCGATTTGCGATGCCATGTCGGCGCGAGCGGCTGTACTCCCACCAAATTGGCAACAGCCCTTAGTGCAGATGAAAAGTCGTATGCTCCCAGCTTCTGTGCGAGCGACAGTACATCACCCTTCGCCTCGGAGGTAGGATCGAACCAGCCGCGCCCCTGGTAAACGACAATGACGATTTCTCCCTCGGCGCGTCGGTACTTGATCGCCTTCGGAGTGCTCTCCCGCAAGTCCACCTTCCAGCCGTCCATCTCCAGGAGAGTCGAGCACAGGACCTCGGCCTTGAGGCGGTCGATATCATAGCTTGGCATCCATGCCCCCTGAACTTTCGGCCTGTAAAGGAAGCCAAAATCGCGCACGGGTTACAGCTGTAACCTTCTCAGCGTATCTCTTTGAAATAAATATGTTTTCTTTGAATTTCTGTCCGTCAGCCTCATCCTCCGCCGCAGTCAGCATGACAAGCGAAAGTGCCAAAGTTACAGCTGTAACCCATCTTGCCAGCATTATTATGCTCCCGGCTGGCCGTTTCTGAGGGCATTGTCCGCGAGACCGAAGAGACTCTTCTCCAGATGCAGACTTCCCTCGACGGCACGATCAATCATAGCTCGGAAATACCCGCCTGGGCTGGTTATCTGCTCCGGCGCCCGCGCTGATTTCTCAAGGACTGTCGCAAGGATCGCCGCGGCGGCGAACCGGCCGACGCGATTGACTCCCTCTACCCACGCAACTTCCGAGAGGCCAATCATCACCCGCATCGTTGGTCCTGCGGCGGCTAAATCAGGCCAGGTTCTGAATTCGCTATTTGCCATCTCGCACGCCTGAGGGCAGGCGCTTCGGATCAGACCAACAGACACAGAAGACAGCACTTGTGACTGAATCTCCTCAACCGAGCTCGATCCCTTTTTGTCTCTATCATCTCGCATGTCGGGTCGAATCGGCGGAGACTTTTTTTCGGTTGATGCGTCGACCGCTTTGCGGTCGTAAGCTTTGTGATATATGTCTCGCTCGTTAGAGCGAGCCCGTTTATTATTACGATCATGAGAGTTTTGAGGGGTTGTATTAATATTAGGAGTGACAGCAATGTCACCCTCGCACGACATTTCTGTTAACTTGTGCTCTTCCGTCACCTCAACGATAATCTGCGCGTGAAGTGCCTCGAGCGCCTCGGCTTCACCTTCAAGGCTTAGCCCCATCACTCTGAGAGCCGCCATCTCCGTCGCCCATTGCACGGCTTTCTCCGGATATGCCTCACATACGTCAACGATCGCTCTGGACACCCGCGTGATTGCCCTACGTGCTTCCTGTTCACTGTTGAGGCGAGCCTGGAAGTCTTCTACGAGCCCCTTCAGTTCTTCCAGGCGAACCAGTGCAGGCGTGAAATCAAGGCCGTAGCCCTTGGAAATCTCGCCTCCCTTGTCGCGATAGACGAACCGTCGACCCGTCGGACTATCGCGATAGGCGACGATACCTGCCTCGACTAGGCGCTTGATGCAGCGCGTGACCTGCCGCTCCGACCGTGCAGTGTACTCTGCTAGCTTGGCGTTCGAGATCGCAACAATGGGTCGGTTGCCGGCTTTCCAATCGTCCGCGCGCGACAACCCAATGAGGATATCCATTATGTGATAGGTCGAACCATCGATCCCCAAGATCGGTGCGGCCTTCTTTAAGACGATGGCGACTTCAGCTTTTGATGCCTCCGGGACATCATTTGCCATTGCGAGCCTGGCGCTCGCAAGGATGCCCGGCGTGACACGCCTGAAAGACGCGATTTCGGTTCTTTGGACCATAACAGACCGTTCTGTGATCTTGCGATCGCAGTCCCAACCACTGAGTTGATGATTGGCCAGCAAAACGGCCCAAAATATCGGACCCAGACTTGAATCCAGGGCTTGATTGTGTGAGCGCACCGTCCTAGAATCAGAAAGCTACTACTGATGCTGATGGAACGGGATCGTTCTGTTGGCTGTGGATCAAAGGGCTTGCCGATTGCCGTCGGCGAGCCCTTTTTCTTTGGTGTTCTACGTCATAGGTCTTCGCCTCGCTCTGACCGTTTGAATTCTTCCATCAGCGCTGGCAGCCGTTCGATCAGCCAGGTGGACCATCCTGGGGCTGATGCGTAGGGAATGGAAATCTGCATCGCCTTGGAGGTGTGCTTCGTCGACACAACTACCCCTCCACCCAAGTCCACGTCGCCAGTTTCAGGCCTTTTAACAGCCCGCGTCGATTTGCTCAGGACTGCCAAGACCGCTCCGAACCGCTCGTCGCTTCCGAGAGTCTGCCACTTCGCTGAGCCGACGAGGCCGTTAACCGCTGAGTTCGCATCCTGAGGAAGCCTCTGGTCCTTGAAGAAGGCACCGAGTTTTTCCCATTTCGGCCGGCCGATCGACGGTGCAGGACCTATCTTGCGGACAAGCGTTTCGGGGATTGCTCCACCCGTCGCAGTCAGGATCGAGATGTAGGCGAGGCCTTTGTCCTCGCGCCGGCCCAAGGCCTTTGCGATGGTTTCACGGGAGAAACCACGCCGCTTCAGGTCGGCGGCAAAGAGAGCCTGCTCGATAAACGAGAGATCTTGTCGCTCTGTATTCTCAATTCCCTGCTCGACGACGAGTTGCTCATCTGTCAAAGGCTCAACAATGGCTCGGACAGGGATACCAATAAGCTGGCAGGCCTTCAGCCGGCGATGACCGTAGGCAACCTGGTATCGACCCGGCTGATCCGGGGCCGGACGAACCAGGATCGGTTGCTTTTGACCTTCGCTTCGGATTCCCTCGACAAACGCTGGGAACTGCGGATCGCCCTCAATATCCATGCGATCGCGAACGAACGAGGGGATGACTGATGCCGTGTCGAGCTCAACAACCGTTTTCCCAGACTGGAGCTGGGCACGCAGTTTTTCGTTTTCATCCTCTACGGCGGAGAACGATTGCTGCATTGATTTGACCGCCCCGGACATGCCGGGTGTGTTCGGACGGACAGTTACAGCGGCAGGGGAGGGGATGTGCTTTTCCAGTTCCGCACGGTCCACGTTGGCGAACATGCTCCTCATGCGGTTGGTGCGGTCTTTGGCGTTTGTCATGTCCTCCCCCACACTTGCTTGAGGTGGCTCAGGATCTCTTGATTGACACTATCGACGGATTCGAGCGCGCGGTTAAGTGTGTCGCGCCCAACCGACCCGCGGGCAATCTCGTAGAGACTTTTCTTCTCCAGACCAGCGCTTGCAATCGCGGTCGTTTCGACGACCACCGGAGCCAGTACGTCCTGGCCAAAGAGCGAGCGAAGGAGCGCCACGATGTTCACCTGCGGCACGTCATTCGGGTCGTGCCGCGTAAGGACATAGCGGATGAAATCGTGTTGCAGATGCCCGCCTCTTTCCTGGATGACGTGCAAGATGTCACTCGTCATTTTCAAGAACTGACTCATGCTCGAGACGTCAAGCATTGCGGGATGGACCGTCACGAGCAAAGCCGTCGCTGCATAGAGTGCACCAAGCGTTAGATAGCCAAGCTGCGGCGGCGCATCGATCAGAACGATGTCGTAGTCGTCCTCCACA
>Ga0209793_1001825_pt1 | contig 11726 bp, 7 predicted proteins | sample EBPBio122009_DNA_FD_185863 | JGI IMG/M metagenome (GOLD analysis project Ga0209793, IMG submission 185863) | Wastewater treatment Type I Accumulibacter community from EBPR Bioreactor in Madison, WI, USA - Reactor 1_2/2/2009_ DNA (SPAdes) (version 2) | ecosystem: Engineered > Bioreactor > EBPR >... | reverse complement strand
CAGGGTATTCAGCCATCGGCCGGCTGAAGGGACTTGCAGAAATTCGTGGGGTTGAATATGCTGTCAGTCGCTTCAGCCAGGCCTAGCCTTAGTCTTTCCAGCGCCATTCACCGGCAATGGTCAATGGCTCTTTCAGGTTACTCTTGATCATCAGCTCACGCGTTTCGTCATCGTTCAACCGGCGCGCAGGGATGCTGGGCGCATCTGCGATGGCATACAACAGCATGGCGTTAAAACGAACGGTATTGCGCATACCCCTATCATCCACCAATTTGAAGTCGTCGCAGTCGGCGTGGTAACAGGGTCCGCCGTTATTGGGCAATTTCCCACCAGCGGCGCCCCCGGTTGGAATACCATACAACATAAAGGGTTGGTGATCGCTGTGCAGGCCGGCACCGCTTCTAAAAATATTGGTGAAGCTGGTATCAATGCTTTTGGCGATGCTGCCAACCGATTGAAAGAAATCCTTGCTTTCGTCGGTGGTAGCTGAATATCCCTTCGGGTCGTTGGTCATGTCGTAGTTCAGCATAAACACCACCTGGTCGAGGCTCTTGTCGGCCAGCCCCTGTTGCAGGTAAGCTTTTGAGCCCAATAAGCCTTCTTCTTCGCCCATGAACATCACAAATTCAATGCTGCGCTCGGGTTGCAGGTTCAGTGTTTTGAAAGTGCGGGCGATATCAAGCACGGAAAAAGAGCCAATGCCATTGTCGAGTGCGCCAGTGGCAAGGTCCCAGCTATCGAGGTGCCCACCAATCACTACTTTCTCATTGGGTTTGGTGGTGCCGTTGATCCGGGCGATCACGTTACGTGCTTTGATTATGCCCGAAAAATTTGTCATGTTGATATCGACAAACTGTTTACCGGTTTTGAGTTGGTCCTTTATCCGGAAGCCATCTTCTTTGCCAATACAAACTGCGGGTATTGGTATGAGTTTACCAGTAACCGAAGCGGTGCCGGTGAGCAAGATGCCGCCATCGGCCGTATTGTAAATTACAATGCCTTTGGCGCCATACTTGGTGGCCAGGGCTGTTTTTTCTGAGCGATGCAGGTTCTGCAATTTGTCGCCGCTGCCGGGTAATATGCCGAGATAAACAAAAGCAATCTTACCCTTCACTTTGTTGGGTGCTGCGAGGTAATCGGCCTCCAGGCCATTGCCCATATCGACCAATTCGCCCTTAACCGCTGCTTTCACTGGTGAATGGGCAAGGGTTACCGCCTTGACCGGTTGCCATTTTTTTAAACTACTACCTATTGCAACAGAAATGGTTTTCCGGCTCCAGCTTTCCACTTCAAAGGGTTGGTACCGCACATCGTTAAAGCCATATGATTTCAGCAGGTTGTATGCAAATTCTTCGGCTTTTTTGCCGTTCTCTGAACCTGTGAGCCGGTGACCAATAGTGGTAGAGGCTTCTTTTAAACTGTTGTATGCATTTGAATGGGTCAGTACCTCTTCGTTGATCTGCCGGAAGATGGGCATCCAAGCTGTTTTGGTTTGGGCTTTTGTGCCCAACGCCAACAAGCCGAAGCCGATCAGGGCTATCCAAGTTTTTTTCATGCTGTTTGATTGTGCGGGGCTAATGTAAGACAGATTGCGCGATTAATGAGAATCGGTTAACTTGCCACTACGCAATTCGCTCGATTGCGATCCATCGAAAATAAATATCAATATAGAAAGCAATGAACAGAAGACGTTTCATTCAACAATCATCATTGGCCGGTGCCGGCTTGTTTGCCGCTGGAACCACCTGGGCCATGTCGCCGGCAACCAGCTTCCCCGACGTGCGAACCCCCCTGGCGCAACGAAAATTTAGCAGTAAGGCGGTAGAGGCATTGATCACCGAGCTGAAAACAAAAATTGGCAACAAAGAAATCGCCTGGCTGTTTGAAAACTGTTTCCCCAATACCCTTGATACCACCGTTGATTTTGACATGATCGACGGCAAGCCAGACACCTACGTCATTACCGGTGATATTGATGCCATGTGGCTGCGCGATAGCTCGGCCCAGGTTTGGCCGTATATTCCACTCTGTCATACCGACAACGACCTGAAACAACTGATCAAAGGGGTTATCAACCGACAGGTGAAATGTATTTTGAAAGACCCTTACGCGAACGCGTTTTATAAAGATGAATCGAAGGTGTCTGAATGGAAAGACACTGATATCACCGAAATGAAACCGGGTATCCACGAACGCAAATGGGAAATCGATTCACTCTGTTATCCCATCCGCCTGGCCCATGGTTATTGGAAGGAAACCGGTGATACTTCTGTGTTTGATGCACAGTGGCTGGACGCGATGAAAGCCGTTGTAAAAACGTTTAAAGAGCAACAACGTTTTAATGGCAAAGGCCCTTATGTGTTTCAACGAAAAACAGCCTGGGCCACTGACGGGGTGCCCATGGCGGGTTATGGCTATCCGGCAAAACCCAATGGGCTGATTTGTTCCATGTTCCGACCCAGCGACGATGCGACCATTTATGCTTATCTCATCCCCAGTAATTTCTTTGCTGTTCGATCCCTGCGCCAGATGGCCGAAATCATGCAGGCAACCGGTAAGCCATCGGCCGATGCCCAAGCAGCGATAACACTGGCCGATCAGGTAGAGAAAGCGTTGAAAGCGCATGCCATCGGCTCGCACCCGAAATACGGCAAGATCTATGGTTATGAAACCAATGGCTTCGATAGTTTCAACCTGATGGATGATGCGAATATTCCGTCGCTGCTGTCATTGCCCTATCTCGGTGGCACGGTTGTTTCCGACCCGGTATACCAGGCCACCCGCCGGTTTGTATTGTCGACCGATAACCCGTTTTATTTTAAAGGAAAGGCGATGGCGGGCATTGGCGGCCCGCATATCGGGCTCGATATGGTTTGGCCGATGAGTATTGTAATGCGAGGCATGACCAGTACCAATTCCAAAGAGATCAAAGAATGCCTCGATCTGTTACAGCATTGTCATGGTGGTACCGGTTTTATGCACGAGTCGGTACACAAAGACGATCCCACTAATTTTACCCGCAAATGGTTTGCCTGGGCCAATACTATTTTCGGTGAGTTTATCTGGAAAACCTATCGCGAGAAACCACAGTTACTGCAATAATTACTGGTCATTCGATGCGAATGTTGAACGATGCCTCAAATGTTGAACTAAATTGCCGACCGAAAATGTATACCATGAAGAAGCGTTTACTCGCCCTGCTGATTTTGGCAGGCATGTCACATAAGTTGTTTTCGCAAGAAGTAAACAGCGTGACCGATCCGGTAGAGTGGGTGAACCCGCTGATGGGCACCGATTCAAAACCATTGTTGTCTAACGGTAATACCTATCCGGCAATTGCCTTGCCCTGGGGCATGAATTTCTGGACGCCGCAGACCGGTAAAATGGGTGATGGCTGGGCTTACCAGTATGCCGCAGATAAGATCAGGGGGTTTAAACAAACGCACCAGCCCTCTCCATGGATGAATGATTACGGTCAGTTTTCTATCATGCCGGTTACAGGCAAACTAGCTTTTGAACAAGATGCCCGCGCCAGTTGGTTTTCGCACAAAAGCGAAATTGCCAAACCCTATTATTACAGTGTGTACCTCGCTGATCACGACGTAACCACCGAGATCGCCCCGGCAGAAAGAGCAGCGCAGTTCCGCTTCACTTTTCCCGGCCGTGATTCTTCTTTTGTGGTGATCGACGCTTTTGACAAAGGCTCCTACATAAAAATAATTCCGGCTGAACAAATGGTGATTGGCTACACCACCCGTAACAGTGGCAGCGTGCCCGCCGATTTCAAGAATTATTTCGTGATCAAATTCGACCGACCCTTTACTTTGTCGGCCGCCTGGCATGGCAACCAACTGGCCAAAGACACGCTAGAGCTGCAGGCTGATCATGCCGGGGCCATTATTGGTTTTCGGTTGGCAAAAGGCGAACAACTCAATGCGAAAGTCGCGTCGTCTTTTATCAGTTTTGAACAAGCTTCGTTAAACCTCACCCGCGAAGTGGGCGCTGATAATTTTGATCAAACAAAAAGGAAAGCAAAAGCTGCCTGGAACAAGCAGTTGGCAAGATTGCAGGTAGAAGGCGGCACGGTCGACCAGGTGCGAACTTTTTATTCCTGCCTCTATCGTACCATTCAGTTTCCGCAAAAGCATTATGAACTCGATGCGAGTGGGAAGCCCCTGCATTATAGTCCGTTTACCGGCAAAACACACCCTGGTTATTTCTTTGCCGGCACTGGTTTCTGGGATACATTCCGGGCGCTGTATCCTTTCCTAAACCTGGTTTATCCTTCCATCAATACAGAAATGCAGGAAGGCCTGGTGAATGCGTACCTCGAAGGTGGATTTCTGCCCGAATGGAGTAGTCCGGGGTATCGCTCGGTAATGGTAGGGAATAATTCGGCTTCGGTAGTGGCTGATGCGTTTATCAAGGGATTGCGCGGTTACGATATCAATAAATTGTACGAAGCCTTGTTAAAAGATGCCAACAACGAAGGACCGGTTGAAGCGGTTGGCCGCCGCGGCGTTGAATATTATAACAAGCTGGGATATGTACCTTATGATGTAAAGATCAACGAAAATGCAGCTCGTACGCTCGAGTATGCGTATGATGATTTCAGCATTTATCAATTGGGCAAGCAATTAAAGCGTCCCAAAAAAGAACTTGATCTCTACGCCAAGCGATCGATGAATTACAAGAACCTTTTTGATCCGCAATACAAATTGATGCGCGGCCGAAACAAAGACGGCAGTTTCCAATCCCCATTTAATCCTTTCAAATGGGGCGATGCATTTACTGAAGGCAATAGCTGGCATTATTCGTGGAGCGTGTTTCATGATATTGCAGGCCTCGCCAAAATGATGGGTGGCCGCGAAGCCTTTGCGCAGAAACTGGATTCCGTATTCAGCATGCCGCCGATTTTCGACGACGCTTATTATGGTTTTGTGATCCATGAAATTCGGGAGATGCAGATCATGAACATGGGCCAATATGCGCACGGCAACCAACCCATCCAACACATGATCTACCTGTATAATTATGTAGGACAGCCCTGGAAAACGCAGTATTGGATCAGGGAAGTGATGAACAAATTGTACAAAGCAACGCCAGATGGTTATTGCGGCGACGAAGACAATGGCCAGACTTCGGCCTGGTATGTATTCAGTGCGATGGGCTTTTATCCTGTTTGTCCGTCGACCGATCAATACGTTCTAGGCACACCGCTGTTTAAAAAAATCACTGTCAACCAGGAAAATGGAAAGCAGGTCGTTATTCGCGCCGGCAATAGCAGCGCCGACAATAAATACGTGCAATCGCTTTTGCTGAACGGGAAAACCTGGCCAAATAACTGGATTTCACACAGTAGCCTGCAACAGGGTGCTGTACTTGATTTCGAGCTGGCGCCCGACCCGTCGCGAACCCGTGGCACCAGCGCCGAGGCTGACCCATATTCATTTTCTGTGCACGAAAAAAGATAAATGTTGCGGGCAGCTTGCTCCTTTTCGGCACTTATCGCCCCCCAAAGCTAGTCGGCAAAAAATAATACATTTAAGGATGAAACAGTCACGCCGGCATTTCATCCGCCAAACCAGCTTAACCGCATCGGGCTTGTACCTGGGTGCCAACAGTTTGTCCGCCGCCAGTTATCGACGCGTTATCGGTGCGAACGATCGCGTTCGTGTAGGTGTCGTCGGTTTTTCAGACCGTCATCGGCAATCGCATTTGCCTTGTTTCCTGCACCATTACAAGGAATTGAATTTCGATGTCACGGCTGTTTCGGATATCTGGAAACTGCGGCGCGAGGCCGGCGCTGCTGCCTGGAAAAAAGAGCTTGGGCACGATATCAGTGCATACAGGAACAACGAAGAGTTATACAATTCAAAAGCAATTGACGCTGTCTTCATCAGCACGGCAGATTTTCAGCATGCCCAACATACCATTGAAGCTGTTTCAGCAGGTTGCGATGCTTATGTAGAAAAACCTTTTGCTGAAACGATGGCCGACAATCGGGCGGCATTGAAGGCCGTAAAAGCCTCCGGCAAAATTGTACAGATTGGTTCGCAACGGCGCAGTGGTGGCAACTACCAGGCAGCCAATGAATTTATCAATGCCGGAAAGTTTGACCCCATCAATATGGTGGAACTCACCTGGAATGTAAACCAACCCGGACGCTGGCGCCGGCCAAAAGAAGTGGCCCTGCTCAAAGAAAATGAAACTGATTGGAAAAGGTTTTTGTTGAATCGGCCGGCAGAAGCATTTGATCCCCGCATTTACCTGGAATACCGATTGTTCTGGCCATATTCTTCCGGCATTCCGGGACAATGGATGAGTCACCAGATCGATACTGTGCATTGGTTCAGTGGTTATTCGCATCCGCGATCGGTGGTGGCCAATGGTGGCATCTACAATTGGAAAGATGGCCGCAGAAACTGGGATACCATTACCGCGGTATTTGATTATGGTCCGGCGAATGATTTGACAACCGGATTTCAGGTGGTGTTTTCTTCGCGTATGGGTAACGGTGATGAACACCCGCTGGAAATGTATTATTCCAATGCCGGTCAGATAAATTTGAATACCAATACCATTTCGCCGGTTGGCGGACTAACAAAAAATTTCGCCGACGCCATGGGTATGCAGCCGAATCTTTTGCCTGAAATGAAACTTCCTGAAACAACAAAGGTTATAACATCGGCCAATACCGGCGGCGATCAACTGACATCGGCGCATGTACGCAATTGGATGGAATGTGTTCGCAGTCGCAAAACACCCAATGCGCCGGTGGAAGCAGGCTACAATCATTCCATTGCCAATATCATGACAACCGCCGCCGCCCATACTGGTGGTAAAGCCATCTTTGATGAAACCAGCCAGGAAGTAATGAGCAATGGAAAAATTTTCCATCTATGACAAAGTGGATGTTGACGATGGCTTCCTGCTTTGGCGTGTTGTTGTTGCAAGCACAATTGCCGATAAGCTTTGTGCAAAAAGAAAACCAGGTTGATGTTTTAATACATGATCAGCCATTTACCAGTCTATTGTATCCCGACAGCTTGGAGAAACCGGTTTTGTTTCCGGTATTTGCGCCCGATCAGCAACTCGTAACGCGCGGCTTTCCACTCGCGCCACGAGCCGGCGATCCAACCGACCATCCGCATCATATTGGTATCTGGTTGAATTTTGAAAACCTCAATCAACTGGATTTCTGGAACAATTCATATGCAATTCCGGCCAAAGACAAAGCGCATTATGGCCGCATCGTTACCCGGCAGGTAAAGCTGGGCAAAGGCGGTAAACGGGGCGTGTTGGTCTATCAGGCAGATTGGGTGGCGCCTTCGGGTGAACGCATTGTAACGGAAAAAACAGAATTGATTTTTTCGGGCGATAACCGGATGAGGCGCATCGACCGGATCACCAAATTAACGGCCGCACAAGATGCGTTCTTTAAAGATGCAAAAGATGGGTTGCTTGGATTTCGCGTGGCCAAAGAATTGCAGTTGCCTACAGCAGATTACCTGAACAGTGAAGGTTTGCGGGGTGACAGTGTATGGTCGAAGCGCGCACGCTGGTGCCGGTTATCAGCGCGTATGGGAAAAGATACCGTGGCCATTGTTATACTGGATCATCCGGAAAATATCGGTTATCCCAGTTACTGGCATGCCCGTGGGTATGGTTTGTTTGCAGTTAATCCATTGGGCGCTGCCATCTTCAGCCAGGAGAAAGATAGAAGAGACCTGCATTTAAAAAAGGGAGAGTCGGTTCGCTTTCACTATACTATACTTATTAGCGCCGCAGAAAATGACATAAGTGAAACGGAAATCAATCACATCGCCGATCGGTTGCGATGATCAATCGAACATGGTGCCAAACACGCGATCCCAGACGGTGGTACTCACACCATACCCTTTTCCTTCGTCTTTATAATGATGCAGGTGGTGGTTGCGCCACAAAGGTTTCATCCATTTAAAAGGTGGTTTCCAGGTATGGATGGCGTAGTGCATGGAAGCATAAGATAAATAGCCAATCATGAAGCCGGCAAAGAAAGGGAAGGCAGTTGGCGTAATCGAAAAAATCCAGGTTACGCCATACATGATACCTAAAATAATAGAAGAAATAACTAGACTCGGCACAGGCGGCATAAACAATCTCTCCCGGTCGCGCGGATATTCATGGTGGTTTCCGTGCATCAAATAAATAAAACGACGAACGCGGGGTGTGTCTGATTCAAAATGAAAAGCAAACCGGTGCATCAGGTATTCAAAAAAAGACCAGAATATAAAACCACCCGCAAAAATCAGCGCAGCTTTCCAGCCGACAAGCCCGAGATGCGCGATGGAATGATAAATCAAAAATGACAGGTAAGGAATATAGATGCCCCAAATCACCAATGGATTTGATTTGGTAAAAAATTCCAGCACAGGATTTTCAAACAGCCGCGCCTGCCCCTTGTTGTGTATTTTTTCAAACTTCATGAATCTGCGTGCTTCGTAATTACAAAATTAGCTTAAAAATGACATTGTGTGCCTGGCTCTTTTTGTTGCTGCCAAACCTATTTAGTCATGTAGCATTAATTCGGCCAACTTTTCCTGCACACCCTGCATTCCCTTGTATTGCAAGGCCTCTTCGCTCATACTTTGAACGGCTGTCCACAGAGCTGTTTTTTCAACATTCGACAATTCATCTACCGGATAGAAATAGGTTCTAATGGTGAAAAGAAAAGCATTAATGGCAGAAAAACCGATCAGGTTCTGTTTCTCCGTGCGTACATACAGCCGCTTGCTGGCAGCGGCTGATCGTCCGCGCCAGCTATCCGGATCCTGACCCGGTGGCGGAACAGGGTGGTGGTTTAAGCGATTGTCGGTCGATATGCCCCAGGCAAATCGGGTAAACGGGCCTTTGTTAAAAGCGCTTTCAAGCATCTTCCGATAGTGCGGCATTGTTTTTTCCATGCCCGGCACCGGCCGGTGGATATGATCGAAAGGCTGGCCAATTTTCTCGCCTGGCGACCAGTGATTGGGTGCGCAGAGGTGAATCGCTGCGAGCCAGTCGCTGTTTTCAGCCAATTGTACCACAGCCAGGTCTTCCTGCAATTGGCTACTCAATGCATCAAACAAAGTGCTGTATTGACTACCGATGATCTCCATGCTGCTGGTATGCCAGATAATGATTTCGCCGGTGTGGATATTCAGCAACACTGTTCGATCGCCCGCAAAAGACAATTCGAACTTGTCGGGGTGATCCGTTATAATTTGATTTAATATGTATTCATTGACCGTTTCACAGGTATTGGCGTCGAAATCGGCTTCCTGGTAATATTTGTGCATGTCTTCCCGGCGGCAATCCATTTTGTTGGCCAGGTATTGGTCATAAGTGTCGTCGATCTGGAAAACCTGCCGGTCGAATTCATTTTCCTGTCGCACTACAGGAATCAATCCCGGCGCCACCGAATACAATCCGTGTAGAAAGGGCAGATACTTCATTGGTAAAATGCAAATGCTGTTTCTGAAGTTAGTAAAAAATGTCTTTTTTAAGTGTTTTTACGCAAGAGCCTTAGTAGTAACACAATAATTCGCGGTAAATGGAGTTTTTGCATTTGTTAACCCCCATCGGCAGTTAAGCAGTGGACTTGGATACCTAACCTAGAGAAAAATGATCAGCAGAATAGTTTGTTTCATTGCACTAGTGCTGTGCATTACAATACCCTTTTGGGGATTTTCGCAAACGCTCCAGCCAAACTACGGCGCGCCTTCAACGCCCATTTCAGTCTGTAATGACAATGCGCAATTCAAAATAAAAATTATCGGTAGTGCCAGTGCTTGTGCATCTGCCACGCTCGACATTCTTCTGCCATCGGGTTACCGATACCTTAGTGGATCTGCATCCGTAACAGCCGGTTCGGGTACTGTTTCGCAGGTGTCAGTAAGTGGTAACGCAGCTAAATTGACCGTGCAGAGTATTCCAGCTTCGCCTGATTCTACTGTTATCACTTATATCGCCAATGCTGATTGCAGCACCATCGGCACTGCCACCAGCACCAGTAGCAACGCCAGGTATACTTTAACCTCCAACTGCCTGGGTTCTTATGTGGTTACCAGTAATACATTTAATACACAGAGTGCCGCTTTAAGCTTTACCAATATCACCAACAGCAACTATGCAGGTGTTGTGGGCAGTAATTATTCTCGTGCCATTACCATCACGAACAATGGACTGGGAACCGTTTCTTCCATCACCCTTCGCGATACCAGTGGAAATGGTTTACTGATCAGTTCATTCGCTGTAAACAACGGATGGACGGTATCTCGTACCAAAACAGTCAGTGGCACCGATACGGTGCATACCTATACATTGCAAGGCCTTTCGCTGCAGCAAGGACAACAGATTGTGCTTACGGAAGACATAACCATTGTTACCAAATGCAACCTGCAGTCGAAATTATTTGCATCATTTGGATGTTTTAGTACTGCCTGTACCAACAACAATGTGAGTGCTACCGCCACCGCGGGTGCAACGGTGAATAGTTCATTGTCGCCCGCATTAACCGTAACGCCTGCAACAACGGCCCTTGTTTGCAGGGGCACCGATTACCAGCAGCTGATTGCTTTTGCCAATACCGGCACGGCACCCTTGTACAACCTGAAAGTAAACCTGTTTTCAAGTACCTGGAGCGCTGTTCCTGCAACACAGTATTTCAACGCAGGACGCAGTTATACGGCCGGCGGACAATCGGCTTATTCCAACCTTGAATACCGCATTGGTACCACAGGGGCCTGGACCGCCTTGGTGCCAACCTCAACAGCTTCGTTTACCAGTCCCGGGCCGGCCATCGTTGGCCTACCGAGTAGTGTTGTATTCACTGTACCGGTTATCAACAACGGCCAGGTTTTCTTTTTGCGGTACAACGAGCGAAACAGTCCGCTGCCCGGCGTCAATGCGGGCAATACCATGGAAGTAAGCGGTGGTGAAATCCGCTATTCATATGAGAGCGATTGCGGTGGATCCACCCCCGAGGTTGCAGCCTTCGTCCGAAACTATGTGCAGGTTCGAATCAATACCCAAACCGACCTGCCCGGTAATATGGAAACAGGGCAGGAGTACAATTTCTCTTATACATTCACTGAATCGAATACGGGTATCTATACCTATACCGGTCCAACAGGATCTTATATCCGATACCAACTGGCCCTGCCACCCAAGATTCAATTCAACGGCACACTCAGTGATATTTCGTTGACAAAAGGCGGCACGGCTTATGGTTCGCCGACCAACTATTCCTATAATGCCGGTACCAATATTATATATCTTACTTATCCCGTCAGCAGCACGTTTAATATAAACGGCATGGTGGGCGCCACGCTTAAGTTTGGCCGGATGGCATTGAATTGTGCCAGCGCAAGCAACGCCAATACGGTTCAATTGTCAACTTACCTGAAGGCACAAAGCAGTTGTGCCAATGAAGAATTGTTTTCGGTGGTAAGTACCAATATCGGACTGGTATGTCCCACGCCCTGCAGTACGGCAGGCGGTATCAGTTTCAACCGCTATACTCTCCAAAGAACAACTTTTGGTTTGCCAGACAACGACAACAATGGTGTCGCCGATGTTTCAGGTTCGCTCGATATGAACCTAGTGAATAAGAACTACGCAATGGTTGGTGATACCATTCAACTCAGCTTTGGCGGTAAAATAGCCGAAGATGTGGCAACGCCAGTTGGCGGCTTCCGCTATGG
>Ga0209793_1001824_pt1 | contig 11727 bp, 10 predicted proteins | sample EBPBio122009_DNA_FD_185863 | JGI IMG/M metagenome (GOLD analysis project Ga0209793, IMG submission 185863) | Wastewater treatment Type I Accumulibacter community from EBPR Bioreactor in Madison, WI, USA - Reactor 1_2/2/2009_ DNA (SPAdes) (version 2) | ecosystem: Engineered > Bioreactor > EBPR >... | reverse complement strand
AGATCGCGGTCGATCCCGGGGATATGGCGCTGGCCGTCGCTGTATTGCTGGCGGCGCCGCTTGCGCTGGGCATGGCGGTCAACCACTGGCTGCCCGCCCTGGCCGGGAAGCTGCGCCGGCCGATGCGGCTGGCGTCGCTGGCCATCTTCTCGTTTTTTATTGCCGCGGCGCTTGCCGCCAACTGGCGACCCTTTGTCGGCCATGTCGCCGACATCTTTCTGATCGTGATGGTTCACAACGCGATCGGCCTGGCAGGCGGCTATGGCCTGGCGTGGATCGGCAGGCTCGCCGAAGACGACCGGCGTTCGATCGCGATCGAGGCAGGCATGCAGAATACCGGTTTTGGATTGGTGCTGATCTTCACCTTCTTCTCGGGTATCGGCGGCATGGCGATCATTGCCGCATGGTGGGGCGTGTGGCACCTGATTTCTGGCATGGCGCTCGCCGCCTGGTTCCGGGGCCACGACGCTGCAATGGTCGGGCGCGCCGCGTGATCACATCTCCTTGAGTCAACCAAAGCATGACGGCCAAAGGTTCGACTTATGGGGGCAAATGACTATAGTCGCGGCCGCGCCGACTGCTTCGCGGTTTCATCGATACGGCTCGACTGCAGGCGCGGCTGACGGGGAGATTGCAGCTTGAACACCAGCAGACTTGGCCTGCGCCGGCGTGTCGCCGCATTGGTCCTGACCGTTGTCGCAGCCGGCATGACGGCCCAGGAAGCCCACGCCCAGACGTTTTTCGACTATCTGTTCGGCGGCGGCGCCAGGCGTCAGCAGGAACGCAATCGCGACCGGGGCGTCCAGTCCTGGCCGGATGAGTGGCGCGGTGAGCGCAAGACGCAAAGCAAGCCGGCGCAAATCTCGGCTCCCGCCTACTACACCTACAGAGCCGATGCCCTGGTGCGCGTCAAGGCGCCGAAAATTGTCGCGGCGGGTGGCGTCGTCGTTGGCCCGCAACTGATGCCGGCCGGCGCCGATTTCGGCGAAGCGGTCGCCGCCTTGGGCGACTTCGACCTGACCGCCGAAAAGGAGATCGCCGCGGCGATCGCCAGCCACTATTCGAAATCGCCGCAATTTATCTGGGTGTCGGGTTTTGGTCCCAATGGACGCGCCGAACAGGCGGTGCGCGTGCTTGGTGATGCCGCCAGTCACGGGCTTGATCCGGCCGACTACTCGGTCACCGTGCCCGCCGCGACATTCGACGCAACCGACATGGCGGCGCGGCAGAAGGAACTCGCCGCCTTCGAACTGGCGCTGTCGGCCCGGGTGCTGCGTTATGTCGAGGACGCCACGCGCGGCCGCATCGATCCCAATCGCATCTCCGGCTACCACGATTTCGCGCCAAAGCCGCTCGACCTGGATCAGGCGCTCGACCGGCTGTCGCACACCCAAGACGTGGCGGTGCTGATCGAATCCTACCATCCGCGGAACGCGGAATATCAGGAGTTGCGGGTGGAACTCGAAACCCTGCGCGGCCAGGCGGAAAACGACATCGTCGTCGACCCGAAACTTCTGCTCAAGCCGGGTCAGTCCAGTCCCGAACTGCCAAAGATCATCGCCTTGATCGAACGCACGGCGACAGCCGATTTCGCCACCAAATATGCGGTCGCGCTGGCGATCAACCGCAACGCCGAAACATATTCCGAGGAACTCGTCCCGCTTGTGAAGGAGGCCCAGCAGGCTGCCGGCCTCAAGGGCGACGGGGTGATCGGGCCACGCACGGTCCAGGCGCTGGCCGGCGTGTCGAAGGCGGATCGGATCGTCAAGGTCGAGGTCGCGCTCGAGCAGTTGCGCTGGCTGCCGTCCGATCTCGGGGCGCGACGGGTGTTCATCAACCAGCCGGCCTACACTGCCGCATATTTCGAGAACGGCGCCGAAAAACTGTCGATGCGCACGGTCATCGGCAAGAAGTCCAACCAGACCAGCTTTTTCCAGGATGTGATCGAGCAGGTCGACTACAACCCTTACTGGGGCGTGCCGCAGTCGATCATCGTCAACGAGATGCTGCCGCGATTGCGCCGCGATCCGGGCTACCTCGACAGGGCCGGCTACGAGGTGACCGATTCGAAGGGACGCAAGATTTCGTCCTCGTCGATCGACTGGGGCGCGTATGGCGGCAAGGTGCCCTACAGCGTGCGCCAGACGCCGAGCGAGGCCAATGCGCTGGGCGAACTGAAGATTCTGTTCCCCAACAAGCACGCCATCTACATGCACGATACGCCGCAAAAAGCGCTGTTCAAGCGCGACATGCGGGCGTTCAGCCACGGTTGCGTGCGGCTGGCCGAGCCGCGCGAGATGGCCGCCGCGCTGCTTGGCAAGGACGTGTCCTATGTCGCGCGCAAGCTGGCTGCCGGCCATTCCTCGGAAAAGATCCCCGGCAACATTCCGGTCTATGTCGCCTATTTCACCGCCTGGCCGGACAAGACCGGCGCGGTCCAGTTCTACGACGACGTCTATGATCGCGACGCCCGGGTGATGGACGCGATCGAGACAACCGAAGCGGTGCGCGCGCCTGCGTCGTAATGGCGAACAGGGACGGTTGACGGCGACGCCGTCGTCGCACTATATCGCCGGCAGCCGGGGGCGACCCCAGGCGGGCGATTAGCTCAGCGGGAGAGCACACCCTTCACACGGGTGGGGTCGTAGGTTCAATCCCTACATCGCCCACCATTTCCTTTTCAGCTTGTAGCGGATTGTGGCCAACGCTGGCGTTATCGCGTCGGCGAAAGCAGCCTTTCGGCAAGCGACACCGTCAACTCGTCGAAATGCGAGATCACATTGCTCGGCTCGAACGCGCGCACATGCCGGTCGGTGTAGCCGAAATCGACCGCGACGACCGGAATGCCGCCGGCCTTGGCCGCATCGATGTCGGTGCGCGAATCGCCGATCATCACGATGTGGGCGACGTCGCCGCCGGCCAGACGCGCGGTCTCGACGATGTGGCGCGGATCGGGTTTGCGGAACGCGAACGTGTCCTGGCCGCAGATCGCGCCGAATCGCGTCGCCAGCCCCAGCCCGTCGATCAGCCGTTTGGCTGACTTTTCCAGCTTGTTGGTGCAGATGGCCAACAGGTAGCCGGCATCCTCGAACCGGTCGAGCGCTGCGACGGCGCCGGGGAAGGGGAGCGACTGGCCGGGCATGTTGTCGATGTAGTGACGCATGAACAGGTCAAACAGCCGATCGAGCTCCCCGGCCGGCAAATCGACGTTCTGCGTCGCAAACGCTCGCTCGATCATCGCCCGCGCGCCCATCCCCAGTTGCGGCCGCAGCGCCGCCGGGTCGGCCGGCTGCAAGCCTCCCGCCTTGATCGAGAAGTTCAGCGCCGCCAGAAGGTCCGGCGCGGTGTCGACAAGCGTGCCGTCGAGGTCGAAGACGATGATCGATTTGCCCATGCGCTGCACTTAGCGACCCGGCGGCGCGCATGCAACGCGGCTTGCTTCGCCCGTCAACCGTGCTAGACCGCAGGCGAAGGGAAGGGCAGATGGACGCAAAAGCCTTGAAAATCGAATCCGCGCGCGCGGCCCTGGCCCATGTCGAGGACGGCATGCGGCTGGGAATCGGCACCGGCTCGACGGCGGAGGAATTCGTCAAGCTGCTTGCCGAGCAGGTTGCGGCGGGACTGAACGTGATCGGCGTGCCGACCTCTGAGCGCACCGCGGCGCTGTGCGTCGAACTGGGCGTGCCGCTGTCGACGCTGGACGAGACGCCGGAACTGGATCTGACCATCGACGGCGCCGACGAGATCGATCCCGACCTCAGCCTCGTCAAGGGCGGCGGCGGCGCGCTGCTGCGCGAGAAGATCGTCGCGTCAGCGTCCGATCGCATGATCGTGATCGCCGACGAGACCAAGCTGGTCGACATGCTGGGCCGTTTTCCGCTGCCCATCGAGGTCAACAGGTTCGGGCTGAAAGCGACGGAACTGGAGATCGCCGCTGGCGCCTATCTGCTCGGCCTCGACGGCCCGCTGAAATTGAGGATGACGCGCGACGGCCCGTTTGTTACAGACGGCGGCCATCTGATCATCGATGCATCTTTTGGCCGCATTCCCGACGCAATAGCGCTGTCTGACGTGCTGCACGCCATTCCTGGCGTTGTCGAACATGGTCTATTTTTGGGTCTGGCGGATTTGGCGATTGTCGCAGGTCCACGTGGGATTCGTGAGCTGACCGCAGCTCTCTGAACAAGGAGTTTGACTGAACATGGTTCTCTTCAACCATAATCGTTTCTTCGGGTCGATTGTCGCGGCGGCGGTTGTCCTGTCGGGCATCGGCTTTGCGTCCGCGCAGGAGATCAGCGCGTCGCATCTCAAGGCTGCGCGCGCGGCGATCGCCTCGACCCATGCGACGGACCCGATGGATTCGATCCTGCCGCAGGCCAATCAGATGCTCAAGATCGAGCTGATCCAGAAGAATCCCGATCGCGAGCCGGAGATCGTTCAGGTCGTCGACGACGAGACCCTTGCGCTCGCATCGCGCCGCGGCGATCTCGAGAACGAAGTCGCGACCGTGTTCGCCAAGATATTCACCGAGCAGGAACTGAACGAAATCGCCGCGTTCCACAATTCGCCGGCCGGCAAGAAGTTCATTTCGGAAACCCCGATCATCGGGCGCGAGGTCGAAAAGGCCGTCAATATCTGGCAGGTCGGTATCGCCCGCGACCTGTCGGAGTCGGTTGCCAAGAAACTTGCGGCCGACGCGCCGCCGCCGGCCCCGGCGCCGATCCCGCCCCAGACGGCGGAACCGGCGAAGGAAGCGCCGAAGCAGTAACCGCATCGTGTAGAGTTCAGAAAAGCCCGGCCCTTGCGCCGGGCTTTTCATTTCGGCCGCGACCATCTACCTGCAAGGGTACACCGGAGAATGGCGGCATGGCGAAATTTGACTACGACCTGTTTGTGATCGGCGGCGGCTCCGGCGGCGTGCGCGCGGCCAGGGCGTCGGCGTCGCTCGGCAAACGCGTCGGCATCGCAGAGGAATACCGGTTCGGCGGCACTTGTGTCATTCGCGGCTGTGTACCGAAAAAACTGTTCGTCTACGCCTCGCAGTTTCCGGAGCATTTCGAGGATGCCGCAGGTTACGGCTGGACGGTTGGCGAAACCTCGTTCGACTGGCCGACCCTGATCGCCAACAAGGACAGGGAGATCGCCCGGCTCGAAGCCGTCTACCGTTCGGGCGTCGACAAGGCCGGCGGCGAGATTTTCGACAGCCGCGCCGTGCTTGAAGGTCCCAATCAGGTGAGGATCGTCTCGGAGGACCGGGTGGTGACGGCCGAGACCATTCTGATCGCCACTGGCGGACGGCCCAACCCGCATCCCGCAATGCCCGGCCACGAGCTTTGCATCGTCTCCGACAACGCCTTTCACCTGACGCAATTGCCGAAATCGATCGTCATCGGCGGCGGCGGCTATATCGCTGTCGAGTTCGCCAACATCTTTCACGGGCTCGGCGTCGAGACGACGCTGGTCTATCGCGGCAGGGAAATACTCGGCCGTTTCGACGGCGACCTGCGCCGCATGCTGCACGAGACGATGGAAGCAAAAGGCATCCGCATCGTGCTCGAAACCAATTTTGGCAGCGTCGTGCGTCGTCCCGACGGCCAGTTGACGGCGACCCTGACGAGCGGCGGCGAGCTTGTCGCCGACCAGATCATGCTGGCGATCGGGCGGCTTCCCAACACCGAGCGCCTCGGCCTCGACAATGCGGGCGTCAAGACCGGACCGCGCGGCGACATCATCGTCGACGATTATTCGCGCACCAATGTGCCCGGCATCTACGCGATCGGCGATGTCACCGATCGGGTGCAGCTGACGCCGGTCGCGATCCATGAGGCGATGTGCCTTGTCGACACGCTCTATCGCGGCAAGCCGACAAAGCCAGATCTCGACAAGATCGCCACGGCTGTGTTCTCGCAGCCGGAGATCGGCACGGTCGGCCTCAGCGAGGAGGATGCCGCGAAAAAGTTCGCCGAGGTCGAAATCTATCGCGCCGCCTTCCGGCCGATGCGCAACATCCTGCCGGGCCGCCGCGAAAAAATGCTGACCAAACTGGTGGTCGACGCCGGGAGCCGCGTCGTCGTCGGAGCCCATATTCTTGGCCCCGACGCCGGCGAGATGGCGCAACTGCTGGGCATCGTCATCAAGGGCGGACTGACCAAGGACGTCGTCGATGCGACCATGGCGGTGCACCCGACCGCGGCCGAGGAATTCGTGACGATGTACCAGCCGAGCTACAGGATCGTCGACGGCAAGCGTGTCGACTGATCAATCGGGTTGGCCGAGCCGGGCAGGGGTTCCATGCAGCAGCCAGCCGATCAGATCGGGCCATAGCGTTGTCGCGAAGCGGGAACGGAAATAGCCGAGATGGCCGATCGGAGCGCCGGCGTCCTGCGGGCTCACATGGCGAATTTCGACCGGCGCGTTGGCGTAGTGGCGCACCAGCCCCTTGATCGCGCGCGGCGTGCCCCAGGCGTCGTCCGTCATGCCCAGCGCCAGGATCGGCGTCGTCACCTCGGCGAAGCGGCTGGTTTCGGGAACCATCGGATCGCCGAAAAAATAGTCCGGACGCGAGCACCAGCGCGCCCAGTCGCGAAAAACGGTCGACGGGATCGGATCGCCGATCCCCAGGCTCTTGGGGATGTCGCGGAACAGATATGACGTCGGCACGCCGACGCCGAGCATCTTCCAGCGCGCGCCGCGATCGTCCAGGCCGCCGAAATAGCCGGACAGGGTGGCGACCATCCCATACCTGGCGAACCGGCCGGAAATGCCGCACAAGCCCAGCGCCTGGCCACCGAAAGACTGGCCAAGGCCGACCATCTCGTGGCCCGGCTGAACCATGTCGAGCGCCCGCGCCGCGGCCGGCAGGTCGAGCACCGCCCAGTCCTTCATGCCGATGCGCTTGCGCCAGCCCGTTGGGCGCACCGAACCGCCCGACCCGCGATAATCGTAGATCAGCGCCGCCCGCGCACCGGCTTGAACCGCCGCCGCGGCGAACGATGCATAGAAACCGCGCGGTACCGCGGTCGCGGACGAGATCAGCAGCAGCGGGCCGTTTCCGGCGCCGTCGAACAGGGTGCCGGCGAGCGGAAAGCCGTCCTCGGTCGCAATGACGATCTCGCGCTTTACGGGCGCGTCGGCCCCCGCTGCAGCACCAAGCGCGCGCGACGCATGTACGTTCATCTTGATCTTCCCGTGTCCGCTTCCGCGCGTGGCGACATGGCGCCAGTGGCAAGGTTGTTTAGTAGTTGAACAATAAATTTGACGCGAACGTCAAAGTCAATTGGTATCTGATGGCGGCCCCAAGCCTCGGCGAGACGATGAAAGATAATCGTGGGTAGTCATCAAACCAAAAGAAACAACTCCAAATTTATTGAGGCTACCCTGAGGTTGTTGGACCTTTGGTGCAGGGTTCATCGGGACAGGGCATGTCGTCTCCGCGCCAGCCAACACAACGAGACCGTGAGGTCGGCCAGCAGATTTCGAGGCTGCGCAAGGCCGCGGGCCTGACCCAGGAAGGACTCGCCGGACGGCTGGGCGTCTCGCAGCAACAGGTTGGCAAATATGAGCGCGGCGAGAACCGCCTGTCCCACACGCGCGTGGAGGAAATCCACCGCCTGCTCACGGATGCGGGCGGCGACGTCGGTTTCGCCGAGCCCCCGGCTGTGTTTCGGACAACCCTGTCGGACGCTATGAAGGGGGAGATCAGCCAGTCGATCACCCGGATCGAAGACGAGTTGCGCAGGCTGAAACAATTGCTGGCCGTCGGTTAGGGCAATTCCCGCTGACATTGGATCACTTGGCCGGGTCGGCGCTCAACCTGTTGCGCCAGCCGTCTTGCATCGCCGTCAATCCCGGTCTACGCCCGCACGTCGCCAAACGACGGGCAAAGAGTCTTCCCATGCTTGATATCAAATGGATCCGCGAAAACCCGCAGGAACTGATCGTTGCGCTTGAAAAGCGCGGCCAATCGCCTGACGCGGCGCGTTCGACCGTCGACGATCTGATCGCCCGGGACGAAGCGCGGCGCGCCCATGTGCAGGAACTGCAGGTCCGCCAGGAGCGCCGCAACGCCGCATCCAAGGAGATCGGCAAGGCGATGGCTTCGGGCGACGCCGCGACTGCCGAGGCGCTGAAGGCGGAAGTGGCGTCGATCAAGGAATTCATCCAAAATGGCGAAAAGACCGAGCGCGATCTCGGCAAGGCGCTGAGCGATGCGCTGGCGGTTGTGCCCAACGCGCCGCTGCCCGACGTTCCCGTCGGCAAGGACGAGCACGACAATGTCATGGTGCGCGACTGGGGCGGCGACCTGATCGCCGCGCGCGCGGCGGGCATGGGCAACAAGCCGAAGGAGCATTTCGAGCTCGGCGAGGCGCTTGGCATGATGGATTTCGAGCGGGCGGCGAAACTGTCCGGGTCGCGCTTCACCGTGCTCAAGGGCAAACTCGCCCGGCTGGAACGGGCGCTCGGCCAGTTCATGCTCGACCTGCACACGCAAGAGCACGGCTATGAGGAAGTCATTCCGCCGCTGATCGTGCGCGACGAGGCGTTGTTCGGCACCGGTCAACTGCCGAAATTCGAGGAGGACCTGTTCTTCACTCCGCACACCACGGGCCGGCTCGGGCTAATCCCGACATCGGAAGTGCCGCTCACCAATCTGGTGCGCGAGGAAATCCTCGACCAGAAGACGCTGCCGCGCCGCTACACCGCGCTGACGCCGTGCTTCCGGTCGGAAGCCGGGTCGGCCGGTCGCGACACGCGCGGCATGCTGCGCCAGCACCAGTTCTACAAGGTCGAACTGGTGTCGATCACCGATGCGGATGCTTCCATCGCCGAACATGAGCGCATGACGGCCAGCGCCGAAACCGTGCTGAAGCTGCTCAAATTGCCGTTCCGCACGATGATGCTGTGCACCGGCGACATGGGTTTCGGGTCGCGCAAGACCTACGACATCGAGGTTTGGCTGCCGGGCCAGAACGCCTATCGCGAAATCTCGTCCTGCTCGGTGTGCGGCGATTTCCAGGCCAGGCGCATGGATGCGCGCTACCGGCCAGAAGGCGAGAAGCAGACCAGGTTCGTCCATACGCTGAACGGGTCGGGCGTGGCGGTCGGCCGCGCCTTGATCGCTGTCATGGAAAACTATCAGAATGCGGACGGATCGATCACGGTCCCCGACGTTCTGCGGCCCTATCTGGGCGGGCTTGAATTGATTGATCGGAATTGATGATGCGGATTCTTTTGACAAACGACGACGGCATTCACGCCGAGGGGCTGGCGGTGCTGGAGCGCATCGCCCGCACACTGTCGGACGATGTGTGGGTCGTTGCGCCCGAGGCCGACCAGTCTGGCTTTGCGCACTCCCTGTCGATTTCCGAGCCGCTGCGCATGCGCAAGGTCGGCGAGCGGCATTATTCGGTGCGCGGAACGCCGACCGACTGCGTCATCATGGGGGTCAAGAACATCCTGTCCGACCCACCCGACCTGATCCTCTCAGGAGTGAACTCGGGCGCCAACATCGCCGACGACGTGACCTATTCCGGCACGGTCGCCGGCGCGATGGAAGGCGCCTTGATCGGCATCCGCTCGATCGCCATCAGCCAATCCTATCATTTCTTTGACGACGCCCGCGTCGTGCCCTGGCATACCGTCGAGGAACTGGCGCCGGCGCTTCTCGAAAAACTGATCGCGACCGACCTGCCGCGCGGCGTGTTCCTCAACGTCAATTTTCCCAATTGCGAACCGGGCGACGTCAAGGGCGTCGAGGTGACGGCCCAGGGCAAATATGTCCACGGCCTTTGGATTGACGAACGCAAGGACGGCCGCAACTTTCCATATTACTGGATGCGTTTCTCCAAGCAGCAGGAGCCGCCGGTTCCCGGCACCGACATTCACGCGCTGGCCCATGATCGTGTCTCGATTACTCCGCTTCAGCTCGACCTGACCGCGCATGAAGTGCGAGACTATCTTTCGTCGGTGGTTGGATGACTACCGGCGGCAGCGATCGAGAGGCGTTTGCCGCATTCCTTCTGCGCATGCGCGCAAGGGGGATTGCAAACAAGGAACTGATCGCTGCGATCGAGGCGACGCCGCGCCGTCTGTTCATCCCCGGGCAGCACCAGTCCCTGGCCTGGTCGGCAAGGATGCTGCCGATCGAATGCGGCGAGACCATCGAGGGCGTCGACATGCAGGCCGCGATCATCGCAGCGCTGGATCTGGACGCGGCGCATCGCGTACTGGAGGTCGGCACCGGCACCGGCTTTACCGCGGCCGTGATCGGCCGCAAGGCCGCCCGCGTCCTCACCCTTGAGCGCTACCGGACGCTGGCCGCCAACGCCCGGCAGCGCATCGAGGCGCTTGGCCTGCTCAATGTATCGGTGCGCCATGCCGACGGTTCGGGCGGCATGGCCAGCGAAGGCCCTTTCGACCGCATTGTCGCGTGGGCGGCTTTCGACAGTCTTCCAAGGACCTTTGTCGACCAGATTTCGAGCGGCGGGGTGCTGATTGCGCCGATCGGTCCGGCTGAAGGCGAACAGGTCTGGGCGAAGCTGACAAAGGTCGGCAGCCGCTTTGAACGCGTCGACATCGGCACTGTGCGCCTGCAGCCTCTGGCGTCTGGTCCGGCCGCCGCGATCTGAACAAATTTGCTAAAGTCTGCCGGACTTTAAGGGACCGGTAAGATTAACGCGCTTTAATCTCGCAATGTTCGTTTGAGTGCGTGCGGGTAATGGGTATGCGAGTTCGTTCCTTGAAAGGCAGTCAGCGCGCCTTGCTGCGCGGCGCGACCCTTGTTCTGGTGGGCAGCATGGCTGCGGGCTGCAGCTCGGGCGTGTCGCGCTTCACCGACGGCATGTTCACCGGCGCCACCGACAATCAGCGCCAGATGATCCGCAAGGACAATCAGCCATTTCCCGGGGACGTCGCGCGTCCGTCGGCCGCAAGCGGCGCTTACAATTCGTCGCCGGCTCGCGCCGCGGTTGAGCCCGCACCGGTGTCGCAGCCGGTCAAGCGCACGGCGCTGGCCCCGGTCGACGCTCCGCCCAAACATCTGCCGTCGCCCGCCCGGCCCGAGCCTCGGGTCGCCAAGGCCGAGCCGGTCAAGCCTGCGCTTGACCGCACGTCGACCGGAACGATCAAGCCGCCCCCGGTGAAGACCGAGACGTCCGCGCCGAAGCCGGCGTCGGCGCCGCCGTCGGCGACGTCGGATGGCTGGGTCGCCGAAGGCGGCCGCCTGGTGACGCTCAAGGACGGCGAATCGCTTGGAACCATTTCCGATCGCTACGGCGTGCCGGTGAAGGCGATCGTCAACGTCAACGGCTTTGCCGACGCCAATTCTGTGCGGGTCGGCCAGCGCGTCATCGTGCCGGTCTATGTCTATGCCCGCGACAAGTCTGAGAAGCCGAAACCGGTTGCCGCCAAGCCCGCCGAAAAGACGCCCGCGCCCAAGCAGGAGCCAGCGGAAAGCGTCGCCGTGCTGCCAAAACAGCCGCGTCTGAAGGAAAAGCAGCCGCAGGCTGAAGACCAGCGCAACGATGCAAAGGTGGCGAGCTCCGATCGCGGCGTCTACACCGTCGCGTCGGGCGATTCTCTCTATGCGATCGCCAGGAAGAACGGCGTCACGACCGAGGCGCTGCGCCAGGCCAACGGACTGGACAAATCCGCGACGCTGAAGATCGGCCAGAAGTTGCGCATCCCGTCCGGTTCTGTCGCTGCCGCTCCGAAGGTCGACCCGACCAG
>Ga0209793_1001819_pt1 | contig 11786 bp, 12 predicted proteins | sample EBPBio122009_DNA_FD_185863 | JGI IMG/M metagenome (GOLD analysis project Ga0209793, IMG submission 185863) | Wastewater treatment Type I Accumulibacter community from EBPR Bioreactor in Madison, WI, USA - Reactor 1_2/2/2009_ DNA (SPAdes) (version 2) | ecosystem: Engineered > Bioreactor > EBPR >... | reverse complement strand
TTCGGGTCAAGGCCGGCGAGATCGTCCTCGTTCTTCAAGGTGATGCCGAGAATCGCGTCAGGTCCGAGCAGCCGACGCGCCTCGGCGGGCGGCATGTCGTCGCGCCCGACATGGACGCCCTGCGCGATGCCGACGGAGACGACGCGGCCCGGCTGTTCCTCACCGGCATGATCACCCACCATCAGGGCGCCATCGCTATGGCCAAGCAGGAGCTGGCGAACGGTCAGAACCCCGACGCCAAGCAGCTCGCCCAGAACATCATCGACGCCCAACAAGCCGAGATCGCCACCATGAACACGCTGCTCCAGAACCTCTGACCACCCGATGACGTCTCCCCGCCCCGACCGGGCGGGGAGACGACCCCGCGATCTTGAAGGACGCCATGAGCACCGAAGCACCCGACCAGTCCCCCCACGCCGAAAGCCTGCGCTGGTTCATCCTCCGGCCCGGTCGACCAGTCACGATCCGCGTCGTCGACGCCGACGCCCTCACCCGCACCACCGTGGCCGAGGCTGTCTTCGAAAGCCGCCCCGAAGGCCCCGGCGCTCTCGCCCTGAGCGTGGTCCGGGGCTGGGGACAAGCCCCGCGCCTGGACCTGTTCTGGGACGGCACCGCCTCCGAATCCGACCCGCTCGGCTATCGCTGGTCCGTCACCGACAGCGGCTCCCTCCACGTCACCGCCCAGGACCAGACCATCATCGAGTACGGCCCCGGCGCCTGGCACGAATGGCAACCGTGAAGACGGTTGTGGAACAAGCTTGACGGCCCGCGGGGGCCGCCTTGGCCGCTGAAGGTGCTGCACCAACTCCGTGACCGTGCGAAGAGGCTGACATCACCGCTAGCGGGACGTCTGCGGTAGTCGCTGATGCTATCGGCCGCAGCTCCGATCCGACCGTCATCGAGGGAGACTCCATGGCACCTTGCCGCAGACCCGACGTGCCGCTGCCGCCGCTGCGCCGTCTCACTGTGGCGATGCTGGCGGTCATGGTCTTGACCCTGGTCGGCACCCGGATCCTGGTCGAAGGGCCTGCGGGCTCAGTCACGAGCGGCGAGCCGGAGATCGGCGGCCGCACCGTCCGCCAACCGTTGGATGTCGGCTTGCCGGACCGGAAATACACCGTGACCTGGCACGTCCTGTCCGGCGACGGACGCCCGGTCAACGACACCTACACATTCACTGTCCCCGCCACCACCCCCACTTCGCCGCCGCCAGCCACGGCTAGCCCGGCTAGCGTGAGCAGCTCCCCAACCAGCACAGGGCCGGCCGTCGCGCTGGACGACGCTGGCACTGATGGGTTTGATCGCCGCTGGTGGTGGGTCATTGGGTTTACCGCGCTGGCCGTGGCCGCCGGTGTGGGCTCGTGGCTCACCCGGCGACCTCGGACGACGTGACACCACGATCAGCGGTCCCCTTCTCGGATGGCCCGCTGGTCCGAACCTCATCTTTGTGCCTGCGCGAGTTCGCGGACGTTTGGCGGTTGGGTCGTCGGGATTGGACTGCGGCGTAGTGGGTCGACGCATCTCGGGTGCGGTGGGCCGGTGTGGGCGCGTCGCCGGTCACGCGTCCGCTTCGCTCTCGAACCGCCACGCGGCTCTGCCCGGGCGATTCCACCACCGCGGGGCGCCGGACGGCGTCGACTCGAGCCAATCGTTCCCGTTTGGGACAGAGCGGCGCCGTGCGGTTGCTGGTAACAGCACCTATTCGAGGAAGTTGAATGCTCCACCGACGAGGCACAAGTTGACTCCCGACATCGGAAGGAGACGGCTGGTGAGCCCGCCACTTCCTAGACTTCGAGGGTGACCCCGTCCCCTCCACGCCGAGATGTTGCGGTCTACCGCGACTGGTTCATCCTTGGCCTTCAAGTGGTGTGCGGAGCCGCTGGCTTGCCTTGCTGATCCTCGGCCTATTCGGGGTCGGTGGCACTCGATTCATCGTCGGCGGCGGCTTCATGATCGTGATGGCTTTCATGGGCGGCGCTCTCTCCGCGCTCAGTGTCCGGTTGGGTGCGCGTTCATCGACCTTCTCCGCTCGGACTCACAAGCGACCTTGATGACACAGCCCGCTGGCATAGATTCGCAAGGTGGCCGGTCAGTCGCGGGATGCTGTGCTCTTCACGCTCAATGGCACGAGATATGAGCTCTCGCGCGGCCAAGTTGAGAACACGCCTCTCAGAAGTCATCCCGGAGACGGTCTACACACACGCTGTCCGGGTGAACCAGACGTGGTTCCCGGTGATGCAGGCCTTCGAGGTGGCTCTCGGAGTGCCCAGGACCAGATTCATCTCCCACACGGCGAGGCGTCACTTTGCAGCGCTCGGTTTCGAGGTGCGCGGGGAGATCACAGCCCGGTCAGACGCACCTGCTACTACAAGCCCGGGGCCCGAAGCCGCGGAGGAGTGGTTCGCTGAGGCAGACGTCCAGGCCGCTGTCGTGTCGTCCCTGTCCGACGCTGGCTGGCACATCGTCTCCACCGCGGACACGGCCAGCAAGGAACGCGGCGTCGACATCGTCGCCGACCGCGCAGGCAAGACGATCGGAATCGAGGTCAAAGGATTTCCCAGTCGCGCCTACGCCGACCCAGCGCGCGCCGGCCAGACAAAGCCGACTCGCCCCAGTACACAAGCGGCTCACTGGTTCGCGCAGGCCGTGCTTGCCGCGATGCGGTTACGTGGAAAGCAACCCCACTGGCGCAGCGTGATCGCCCTGCCCCTATTTCCTAGGTATGAGAAGTTGCTCGCGGAGACGTCAGGGTCCCTCACCGCAGCCGGCATTGAGGTGTGGTGGGTCCATCCGGACGGTCGGGTTGATCCGGCATGACCGTCCGCTGGTACGCCAGACCGAACGGACAGAAGCTGGCCCTGCCGATAGCGCCCAGACTCGCCTCCTGGAACAAGGCCAGCGACCCTGACCAGATCGCACTCCAGGTGTACCTGGATGCGGCGGTCCAGCAGGCCAGCCCATCGATCCCCACGACCGCCCCGTGGGCGCTATGGCTGGAAGTGGGCCTCCCCTCGAACCGTGTACTCACCACAGCCGCCGACCTGGACAACTATGCGCTGCCGCTGGCGTCCGCCCTGCCCAACGAGCGGCTCATCTCGGTCTGGTGCAGCAAACGACACGCCGAATCATCACATCTCGTCATCGCACCGGCTCGCCGGACTGATGCCCCCACATCCACAGTTCAGATTCATACCACCGCGTCGACCACCACGCCGGCCTACAAGCATCAGGTACGCGACGCAGTGGCCCAGATGTCCGAGCTCGCTGACGGTCCCGTGCGACTGCAGATCGCCTTCGCAGTCGGTCCACTCCGAAACTGGATGAACCTCTGGAAGCCGACCATCGACGCCTTGGACCCATTGCTCGGCCGCACTGATCCAGCTCGTGACTGGCACCCTCGTGACGGCCGAATCGTCGACCTCGGGCTGCATCAGACGATCGACCCACGCCTCGGATTCGAGGTCGAACTAGCACTCGTCGCCGAAGGGGTGTTCTGAGCCACACAGACAGACTCAGAGCCCGCTTCGCCCGCCGGGGCAAGTCGTTCTGTATTGCTGGTAACAGCACCTATTCGATAGTGGCGAATGCTCCGCAAGTTCAGTGATCGTAAGTCGTGCAGACGCGCGCAAGAGTGCCGATAATCAGCGCATGAGCTGGCAGGAGAGAGCGCGGGCGAGAGGTCTTCAACAGCGGGAGCAGAACAAGGCCTCCCAACAGCGCCAACACGAAGCGGCAGCAGCGTCGAACGCGAGGTTCGAGGAGTGGCGCGTCAGCACCTTCGAACGACTTGGCCGCGAAGCCGCAAGCCTCCTTCGAGAAGCCCGCGCCCCGTACACCCCGGGCAGCGAGCGTGCGCCCTTCGGCAGCAGTAGGACTGTGGCAACCAAGTGTTGGATGGTCGCACACTTGTGGTTGCACCGCTCCGGACGCTGGTATGAAAACCCGAGCACCCCCAACGGCATCGCCCCCGGTCGGCGACTGAGACTCGAACTCGGGCCTGGAGGCGGCACCACCAATGCCGGGCTCTGGCGCTGGACTGGCACGAGTCTCGTTTGGCCGTACATCGCGCCGGGCGACCTCGACGCTTTCGCTGACTTTGAACAACTCGTAGAGCTAGATGTGACCAACCTCCTGGGCAAGGTCTGACGTTGGATCGAGCTCGTCCCTTCAGTGGCAGCGCTGAGTGGGCCCCCCTGCTGGCTGTGTGAAGGTGTATCGGTTGGCGCGCTTGACTGGTGGTTCGATGACAGAGTCTTCTCATCTGATCGAACTCGTTCTGTATTGCTGGTAACAGCGCCTATTCGCAGGAGGCGAGTGCTCTTCTGGAGCACGTGATCGGTGCAGAGTTCTCGTGGGCCGACGGGCTGTCAAGCCCGCTGGGTGCGCGCTACAGACCCAGTTGCTGCCGAAGGGCGGCTGAGACGAGGCCCTCGATCACACGTGGCACCGGTCCGCTCGTGACGGCACGGCCGGCGCGACGCTTGATGGTCTCCCATGCCTGCTTCTCGTCGCGCTCGCTCAGGTTCGCATTGCGAAGGCGTCCGAGCGCCTCCTGGATGACCGCTCTGTCGGCTTCGTCGATGTCCTCCTCGTCGAGGAGGTTCTCGAGTTCGTAGATGCGTTCTTCTCGCGTGGCCCATGGGAAGGCGCTTCCGCAGCCGTCGCAGAAAGAGGGACGGGTGTCGGGTGAAAAGCCGATGACGCCGGGCACGTGTAGGTCTCCGCGGATGCGGAGGTCGCAGTGAGGACAGGCAGTGAGTACTCGGGCTCCGCAGGTCGGACAGTTTTCGGCGATCGCTCGCGCTGGTCGTGACGGGTTCAGGTAGTACGTCTCGACGTGTCCGCGACGACAGATCGCTGCGCCCTGTCGGTAGGTCCCGCGTTGCTGCATCGCTGCGACGTCCTGATCTGGCCACTTCATGCGGCGGAAGCCTTCTGGCGTCGAACTGCCCGGTAGACCGTGGACCGGGTGACGGAGAAGAGTTCCTCGAGCTCGCTGATCGTGTGCTCGCCGGCGTGGTAGAGGGCGACGAGGTGGGCTTCCTGACGCGGGTTCAGCTTCGGTTGCTTGCCACGGAGTCGGCCCTTGGCCTTGGCCACCTTCATTCCCTCTCGGGTCCTCATCCGCGCCAGGTCGGCTTCGAACTCGGCGACCATCGCGAGCACGTTGAACAGCAGCTTGCCGATCGGGTCGGTCGGATCATGGATCGACCCTCCGAGGTTGAGCTTCACGTCCCCGGCAGTGAGTTCGTCGGCGATCGCACGCGCGTCGGGCAGTGACCGCGCCAGTCGGTCGAGCTTCGTCACGACCAGGGTGTCGCCAGGACGGCAGGCGGCTAGCGCCTGGCGAAGCCCTGGACGGTCGCGGTTGGTGCCGGTCAATCCATGGTCGACGTAGACACGGTCCGGCGCGACGCCCAGGCTGGTGAGGCCGTCTCGTTGGGCGGTGAGGTCCTGGCCGTCTGTCGACACTCTGGCGTAGCCGATCAGCACGAGGCTCCCTCCGCTGTGCCGCTTAGCCCCCCGTCACTGCAACTCTTCACCGAACCAGTCATACGGCACAGCCGGCCTGAGGTGACACCGACACGCTGGGGGTGTGGCCCACAGGGATATGTGGCCGTAGATCACCTGTGCTCTGTGTCCGGGCACCTTCGCTCAGTGCCCGATGAGGAGGGCCTCGCGGGCCGCTTCGACGACCTCCGGTGTCACCGTCGGGAGGTGGTTGATCTGGCGGATGCGTTCAATCTGAGTGAGGAGTCGGTCGACGAGGCGGAAGTTGCCGCCGGTGACGCGGGCGACCGTGGTGATGGCGGCGGCCTGAGCCAAGTCGTCTTCGTCCGGGTGCTTATCTGATTGCCAGCGGCGGGTGAGGACGGCGGTGAGCTCGTCGGGCCCCAGTGATCGGTACTCGTGGGCGAAGCCGATCCTGCTGTAGAGCTGGGGGTAACGGGCCAGGCGCTTCTCGATCCCGGGCATGCCGATCAGGATGACGCCGAGGCGGTGTCGGTCGTAGTAGTCGCGGACTTGCTCCAGCCCGACGGTTCTAAGCCGGTCGGCTTCGTCGATGATGAGCAGCTCGGTGAGCGCAGAGCCCGCTGAGGCCGGGTGCACGAAGGGGTCGACCTTGCCGTACTGGTGGTAGTCGACGGCGTAGGAGATCTCCTGGCACGCGCGGGGCAAGGCCCGGTCGACTTCGCGGGTGCTCGCGTTGACCGTGGGCGTCCAGAACGCGGTCCGCGCCTGCAGGACGCGTTCGGGCACGGCACCGGGATCGGTGCCGCTGGTGAGGGTGTGCTGCCAACGCGCCCAGTGATCCGTGCCGGCGTAGTGGCGAGCAGACAGGGTCTTGCCAACCCCGGGCGGCCCCCAGCACAGCCCGACGTGGCGGTGGCGTCGCACGGTGTCGGCGAACTCTGCGAACCGCCGGTGCTCCTTCGTGACCAAGAAGGAGACCTGCTCCTCACGCGGCGCCGGCGGGACAAGCTCACCCAGTCCTCTGGTCAGGAAGCGCCGGCCGTCGTCGTTCTTGCCGAGGATGCTCCGGTCGGGGGCAGGTTCAGTCGTTGGCATAGGTCCGCAGCCTGTGACGAGGGACGGGCGGCTCGGCCGGCGGACGCTGCCCGTCCACGCCCGGCAAGCCCGCGGGCTGCACCACGGCGTAGTGGTGATCCGCGGGCAAGGCGTCGGCCAGACTCCGACGCTCGCGCAGCTCCTTCTTCAGCGCCCGCCGTCTGGCGACGCGAGCGTCCTGCAGCTGCTCCAGCGTGACTGCTTCGCGGGCGAGCTCAGGTGCGATCGCCCGGCACAGGTACTTATCGCAGTAGTAGACGCGGACCTCGGCTGCGTCGCGGGGGTCGTAGCGGATGGTGACGCTCTCTCCGACGTAGGCGGCGAGCACCGGGCTGATGTACCGGGTGCCGGAGAAGCGGATCCCGTCACGTTGGACGATGCGGCTGGTAGCCGCCGTGAGCAGGAGCGTGTCGAGGTCCTCCGGGTGGGCTGGGCTGCGAGGGATCCAACCGTCGGCGAGCCAGCGGACCACGGGCGGCTGCCGGGTCTCGGAGTGCGGCCGGCTGTGATACTCCTCGACGACGAAGCGCTCGACTGCGCTGTCGAGCTCGGCGAGGGTGAGCTGCGGCGGTGTGGTGGGTTGCCCGCCGGTGCCGTGCGGGATGTACCCCGGCAGGTGCGGCAGCAGCTCGGTGGTGATGGTCCTGAAGAGGCGCTCGATCTTGCCGCGGCCTTGCGGGACCCCGATCCGGGAGTGGATCAGGCTGACGTGGGTGTCGAGGCAGACCCGCTCGAGCCGGCTGCTGGTGAAGTCGCTGCCGTGGTCGCTGTAGAGCACGTCGGGTAGGCCTTGGACCGGCCAGGCAGGGTTGCCCTTCGCGATGACGGCCTGGTGCAGCGCGAGGGCCGTCCGCTCGGCGCTCGGCGCGCCGAGGAAGAGCGTGTAGCCGGCGACGGCACGCGAGTAGTCGTCCAGCACTACCGTCAGCCACGGTCGTGCCGGGCGTCGGTGGGCATCGAGGATCTGCACGTCGAGCAGCGTGTGGTCGGCCTGCCACTGTTCGTTCGGGCGGGCCGCCGAGCGCCGGTAGACCAGCTCGAACCGATCCCGATAGGCGGTGTCGCCACCCGTCGCAAGGGTGCGCAGACCTGGGTCGATGCTGGTGACGATGTCGCGCACCGTGGAGTAGCTCGGCGGAGCCAGCCCGCGGTCGCGCGCCATGTCAGCGATCCGGCGGTGCACGAACGCGGTCGTCGGGGCGGGCCGGCGTAGAGCCAACGCCTCGACGGCCGCGATGAGGTCGTCGGGCAGCCGGCGCTGGCCGGCGTCGCTGCGCCGTCGACGTTCCAGTGAATCGACGGTCCCGTCGGCCCGGTAGGTCGTTGCCCACCGGCGCAGCGTGCGCTCCGGGATGCCAGCGTGCTCAGCCAGGCGGGTCAGCGGCACTCCGTCCTGGAGGTGCTGGCACAGCAGCAAGGCCTTCTGCTGGGCCGTCAACCGAGCCGAGACCATCGCTGTCTCCTTGCTACCTCGCGGACTCCGCTGCCGCCTGCTCGGTCGCCGGCGCAGCGGTGAGGTGCTCGACGGCCCGAGGCGGCAGGTGGCGGTACAGGCTGGTGCGGGCGATCCCCGTCTTGGCGACGATCTCCGCGATGGAGTGGCCGGCCTCACGCAGGTGGGCGGCGTAGGCGAGCTTGTCAGCGTCGACCAGGACGGGTCGGCCAATCCGCCGGCCCTTGGCTGTGGCAACAGCTCGAGCGTGGGCGGCGCGCTCGACGGTGTAGGTCCGTTCCATCTGCGCGAACAGGGCCAGCAGGACGACCGCGAGCTGTCCCATCGGGTCGCTGGGGTTCGCGGAGTCGACCTTGATCGGGTCCGCGAGGTTGCGGACCCCGACGCCGCGGTCGGTGAGGTCGTGGATCAGGTTGAGGGTGTCGCGCACCGTGCGCCCCAGGCGGTCCAGGGTGTGCACGACGATGACGTCGCCCTCACGGGCGTACTCCAACACCGCCCGGAGGCCCGGCCGGTCGGTGGTCGCGCCGGACTTCTTGTCCAAAAAGATCTTGTCCCGTGCGACGCCGGCCGCCACGAGCGCCTCGACCTGCCGGTCAAGGTCCTGCTTCGCCGTCGAGACGCGTGCGTAGCCCAACTCCACCGGCCCAACGTACCGAAGGTCGTCTCTGTACGGAACCAACGGGACGCGATTTCGGGACCTACTTCTGGCACGGCGCGTCAGCCGTGCCGCCTCGGCTCGAACAAGTCTTGGACCGCTCGTCCCACTTCCAAGGAAGTGGGACAGGCTCAACTCTGTCTGACGCGTTGACCCAGCCTGGCCCTGTGTCTTCTGGTGCGGGAGTGGGAGCATCGCGTGATGAGCCAGGACTCGAGGGAGTGCTCGTGCTGCGGGCGCAGCAAGCCGCGCCGCGCTCTTCATGCGTTGGACGGCGGGGCGTCGTACATCTGTCGGCCTTGCGGCCTATGGGTGGCCCTGAGGCTGAAGGGCGACACTGTCGGCGCGGGCTCGCACGAGCCGTGACGCGCCGGCTCGGGTGCCTATGCGCAGCAGCTCGTGGGCAGCGCTGAGCGGAACAAGCCGGCGGCGATGCGCAGGGCTTCGCTCATCGTTAGGTAGGGGGCCCAAGTGTCGGCGAGGTCGTCCACGGTGAGGCCGAACTTGATCGCGTAGGTCGCTGCGAGCATCAGTTCGCCTGCGCCGTCCAGGGCAGCGTGCACCCCGAGGATCTTGCGGCTCTCGGCGTCGATGACGAGCTTGAGGACACCGCGGGTGTCCTGGTTGACCAGGGCGCGCGGGATGTCTTGCGCTCCTAGGACGCGGCATTCGCAGGCGTGCCCAGCGGCGAGAGCTTGGTCCTCCGTCAGTCCCGCGCTGGCGATCTGGGGCGTGGTGAAGGTGACGCCGGGCAGCCCTCGATAGTCCACTGCTGAGGGCTGGCCGAGCGCGCCGGCTGCGGCGACGTGTCCTGTCTGGGCTGCGACGTAGACGTACTGCGGGACGCCGGACACGTCCCCGGCCGCGAAGACCCGTGGGTTGGTGGTCCGCTGGTTCTCGTCGACGACGACGAAGCCGCGCCTGTCAGTAGCAACACCTGCTGCATTGAGAGCCAGGTCGGACGTGTCGGCGAAGCGCCCGGTCGCCACGAGCAACCGCTGGCCCGTCAGCCGCCTCTCGCTCCCGGTCCGGACCTCAACGCCGTCGTGAGTCGCCCGCACCTCCGTCGCGCGCTCCTGCACCACGGTGATGCCCTCGTCCTGAAACACGCCGAGCAACACGTCTGCAACCTCCGGCTCCGCGTGGGGCGCGAAGCGTCCGACGATGGTGACGGCGACACCGAGGTGCGCCCACAGCTGGGCCTGCTCGAGCCCGACATACCCGGCGCCGAGCACCACCATGGATGCGGGTAGGTCCTGCTGCTCCATCGCGGTGGTGGAGGTCAGGTACGCCACGTCACCCAACCCCGGGAGGTCCGGGATGTGTGGTGCCACGCCGGTGGCCACGACGTACCCGTGCCGTGCTCGCAGGGCCTGGCCGTCGACCTGCAGTGTCTCTTGGTCGATGAAGCGTGCGTGGCCCTGCAGGATCGGGAAGCCGTGGGCGTCGGCGACGTCGGCGTACTTCGCTTGGCGCAGGCGGTCGATCAAGGCCTGCTTCTGCTCCATCAGGGCGCCCAAGGCGACCGGGCCCGCGCTGGTGGAGATGCCTTCAAAGGGGTGCGTGGCCGCACGGTGGCGCTGCCCGGCGGCGGCGAGGAGGTTCTTGCTGGGCACGCAACCGATGTTCAGGCAGGTCCCGCCTAGCGGCCCGTGCTCGACGAGCAAGACGCTGTTGCCGCGGGACCGTGCCTCGATGCCCGCGGCCATCGCAGCGCCGCCGGTCCCGATGACGATCAGGTCGTACTCGTCCATGGCATTCTCCTCGCGCGCGCGGACAGGTCATCGGACGGTAGACGTTCCAGTGCGGGGGAAGGTCAAGGTCTACGGTTGACCATGCGCATCGGAGAGCTGGCCGCCACGGCCGGCGTGACGACCAAGACGATCCGCTACTACGAGAGCGCCGGCGTGCTGCCAGCGCCGGCTCGCCAAGCGTCGGGCTACCGGGAGTACGACCACCGGGCGGTCGACCGGCTGGCGTTCGTGAAGGCCGCGCAGGCGGCCGGGCTGACCCTGGCGGAGATCGTCGACGTCGTCTCTGCCCGCGAAAGCGCCGGCGCACCGTGCGCACACGTCGCGGCAGTGCTCGAACAGCACGCCCACGATCTTGAGCGGCGGATCGCCGAGCTCACGACTCTGTTAACCCAGGTGCGCCAGCTCAGCGCGCGGGCAAAGACTCTGCACCCTGACCAGTGCACCCCCGCCCAGGTCTGTCACCTCATCCCCACCGCCTGAAGCATCCGCCGTACCTGCGCGCGAACGCCGCAGCGCAGTCAGCCGCAAGGTGCACACATGATCACGGCGCCGCCGATGGCTGCCTCTGGGCCGTAGCCCCCCGTCGATGTCATGGGCCCAGCTCAACCGCCACATTGCGGCGACAGATTCCCGCCACCCAGCGCTGAAAGCCACACGCTGGGGGATGGGCGGGGAGTGTGCCAGTGGAGGGACGGCTAGCGGAACAAGGGGGGACGCAGCGGGCCGGCACTGCCGAGGGTCTTCCGAGACTTGGCTCTGACCTGATTGCCGGTGGTCGGGTGTTGCGACCCTCCTGACCAGCGCTCGGCGGCGACATGCGTCTGACTCGACCGACTCAGGTGTTGGTGGAATGGTGGGAGCAACGGCAGGGGGTTGGCATGGAGTATGTCCTCATCCCGGGCGCTGGTGGACGCGCCTGGTATTGGCACCTGGTCGCAGCCGGCTTGGCTGACCGTGGGCATCGAGCTGTCGCAGTGGAACTGCCGGCTGACGACGACACCAAGGGTCTGTCGGACTACGCGCAGGCAGTGCTTGATGCGGCGGGCACGGCGAGTGAGGTCGTCATTGTCGCGGCGTCGCTGGGAGCCTTCACCGCACCGCTGGTCGTTGGGCAGTTCCAGACAGCTGCGGTGGTGCTCATCAACCCGATGATCCCGGTGCCGGGCGAGACGCCGGGTGCCTGGTGGGGCGACACGGGCGCTGTCGAAGCGCGCTGCGCTCGGGCGTCTCGGCTGGGGTATCCCGTCGAGTTCGATCCCGGCACCTACCTGTTCCACGACGTGCCGCCGCAGGTCCTGGCTACCGCCGCCAGCTCAAAAGGGGAACAGTCGCAGCGGCCATTCCGCGATCC
>Ga0209793_1001817_pt1:7500-11803 | contig 11803 bp, 2 predicted proteins | sample EBPBio122009_DNA_FD_185863 | JGI IMG/M metagenome (GOLD analysis project Ga0209793, IMG submission 185863) | Wastewater treatment Type I Accumulibacter community from EBPR Bioreactor in Madison, WI, USA - Reactor 1_2/2/2009_ DNA (SPAdes) (version 2) | ecosystem: Engineered > Bioreactor... | reverse complement strand
CCCTCGAAGGGTGAGGGTTGAGTGAAAATTTGACCTAGATATTTGGTGGGAAGGTCCGGATACACCTAAAACACGTTTCGGAACAATATCTCTGCGAAACTCGACAAAAAAATTTCGACCGATTTTGACCGGACCAGGGGTTTCTCGAGTGACCGAAACTCAGTTTTTGTTCGAAGGAAAAGTGGTAAAAAAGTGAAGGAAAAAAAGGGTGAAAGTGGGGTCTAGAAAAGTCAGTTCTGGTCGGAATTTCGACTAGATTTTTGGAGGGTATATCGAGAGGACCTCAACTAGAGGTTCGGAATCGAAAAAAGTAGAAAAATCGACAAAAAAAATTTTGAGTACTGGTAGACGACCCTTTTTTTGAGGGTGTCGAAGGGGGAAAAAGGGGTGAAAATGGGGTCTAGAAAAGTCAGTTCTGGTCCGAATTTGGCTTAGCTTGTTGGTGGGCGTATCGACAGGTCCCCAACTAGAAGGTGGGAATCGAAAAAAGTAGAAAAATCGACCAAAAATTTTTCGAGTACTGGTAGGAGGGGGGGTCCACCCCCCCTCACCTACCTTAGTGTGTCAGAATGTCAAAAATTTTTTTGTCGATTTTTTGCGTTTTGACGATTCCTACCATGTATTTGGGTGTCGTGGCATATGCGGTGCAAAAATCTAGGCCTGAATCGGAGTCCTTCCTAGTCAGATCGACCCAAACTACCTCCCGACTTAGGGATTTTGACTGGGGCGGTGTACAAGTTTTGAAGAGGGCTAACTCGGGACAGAGGAGGAATTTTATGGGACTGTATATGTGGAATGTATTCTCCTCGACGAGCTCTTTCAGATTAACCAGGGGTCTACGGTAGTCCAGGTCACGATTTCCCGAGAAAAATGCGAAAAACACTTCCACTTAGGGGTAAAAACCACTAGTCGACGAACTTTGAGTAGATCGTTCTCGAAGACCACTCGATGGATTTTCGATTAAACTATGTCAGTTTGAAGCACACATACCCACTAGCTTATGACTGAAATAGGGCCTTCTGGATGTGAGTGCTTCCGTGTGTTTGCCGCGATTGAAATTTTTCCTGTCTTGGACGTGTCGCGGAGGTGTCGCGACCTCTTGGACTCGGCTAACTGGCGGTAGAGTGAGAATAAGGTCTAACATTATACGTGTTTTTTATCGGGTTTAGTAAGGGCTATCGACGTATACCCCATATACCGCGGTCATACTCACTTCTTCGGGTCGAAAAAGTCATTTTAAGTCGAAAAAATCGACTTCGACTTACGTGTCAACAAAGTTTGACTTGACCGTTCTCGAAGAGGACTGAATGGATTTTCGACTGGAATATGCCCAAATGTGGCAAATATGACCAAAAGCTTATGACTGAAATAGTGGCTGAGAATGTGAGCGCTGTCGCGTGTTAGCCGAGTCCAAAAATCCGCGACACGTCCGCGACACGTCCGCGACACATAGGCGGTTGGACTCGGCTAACTGGCGGCAGAGTGAGAATTAGGTCTAACATTATACGTGTTTTTTATCGTACTTAGTAAATGCTATCGACGTATACCCCATATACCGCGGTCGCACTCACTTCTTCGGGTAGGAAAGTCATTTTAAGTCGATTTTTACCTCCTCTCATACCACATGTCGACTAAGTTCGACTTGACCGTTCTCCAAGACTAATGAATGGATTTCAGATTAAACTATATCAGTTTGAAGCTTACATGTCCCTCATCTTCGTATTAAAATATAGGCCTATAGCTATGACCAATGCCGCGTGTTATCTCGAGGGGAAGGTCTTGACACATATGTGACACATAGGACACCGTGACAGTTTCAACCGCGGCAAACCCGCGGCATCGCTCACATTGAGAGGCCCCTATTCTAATCATAAGCTTCTGGGTATGTGAGCTTTAAACTGATATAGTCAAATCGGGAATCCACCCAGTGGTCATGGAGCACGGTCCCGGCAAAATTTGTCGACATGTGATTTTTCGACTTAAAAAAAGTCGACCTTCTAACTTCAAATGACTTTATCACCACGAAGAAGTGGGGGAGAGCCCGACATATGGGGTATACGTCGATAGCCTGTCATGAGTGCGAAATAAAACACGTATAATGTTAGACCTAATTCTCACTCTGTCACAAGTTAGCCGAGTCCAAAAATCCGCGACACGTCCGCGACACCTCCGCGACACATGCGCGGTTGGACTCGGCTAACTTGTGACAGACTGAGAATTAGGTCTAACATTATACGTGTTTTTTATCGAGCTTAGTAAATGCCATCGACGTATACCCCATATGTGGGGGTCGCACTCACTTCTTCGGGACGAAAAGTCATTTTAAGTCGAAAAAAGTCGAAATTTTTTTTAAAGTCGACCAACTTTGACTTGATCGTTCTCAAAGAGGAATGAATGGATTTCCGATTAAACTATATCAGTTTGAAGCTCATATGACCACTAGCTTATGATAGCAATACCACCTCTTGGGTCCGACCGATGCCGCGGGTTTGCCGCGATCGAAAGTTCGCGACACCTATGTGACACCTCAGTGACACATACCCACCTGAGTGGGTTCCCGGTACACCCAGGACCTCCAACTAGTCGCGAATTCATCGCAAACATGATGGTATAGGCCTAGAATAGTCAAAACCCGATTAAAAAAGCTTTCCTCGTTTTTGAGTTCTCGACCTACCCCTATTTTACCCCCTCATCACCCTCACTTACACATACCTCCCTATACTCGAACCGTAAAAGTTTTTCAGAATCCGGTTTTGGGCCTCAAAATAAGCTGCTAGACCCTTGGGGCAACTTCCCTGAAAGTTTGAGCGCGATATCTCACCTCTAACCCACTTGGCGAACCGATTTTACCCTGTTTTTACCCCTTTTTCACCTATCTCCACGTATACCTCCCTATAGTGAAAAAAAAAAAAGTTTTCCAAACCCGGTTTTTTCTATCATTTAGTGTGTCACTATGTACCAGGAGACTTGCCTGAAAGTTTGGGGTCGATATCTCACCTCTATCCCACCTAAAAGTCCAAGCTTAAAAATACCCTATTACCCCCCCTTTTTACCCTAGATCTCCACCAATTTTTAAGCTTTTGTTTTACGACACACCTACACTAGTAGGGGCCCTTCCAGGGTTCCAAACTAGTTATATACCATCTTCCCCCCCTTCCCCCATCGCTTATTCCATTCCTTCCCCCCCACCTGTCGAAAAAGACCGAATCCTTGGGGAACAGAAAATTTAAAAAACCCGGGGGGGGTAAGGTACTATAGGGAGAAGGGGTCTCTGGAGGGAAAAAGCTTAAAGGTGGCCAAAGTCCTTTTAAGGACCTAGGACACATTTAGGCCTTCCCGGGGACCCTTTCTGGGGGACATGACATGGGTGGCCACCCTTGGGCTCGATTTTCGGGCCTTTGGAGGGTCTCCTTTTGTCTTGTCTAACCCTCGGTGGGTACATAGGGAGAGGTAAGGAGGGGGTCTCACCAACCACTTCTGGACCCGATTTTTGTGTACCCTGCCCTACGGGGAACCTTCGGGGGAGTGACTAAAGGGCTTTGCGCTCTGATGAAGCTATTCCTTGGGTTCGGAAGGGGACTTTTGTGTTGAAAATTCGACGGTTCGGGGCCAAAAAGCTTAAAAGTGGGCGGGAGACCAAACACAGTTAAACTTGGAGGCAACGGGCCTAGAACCTGATGAAAAGCGTGGGCATGGGCGAGCGACCGACGGGCTTAACTGCTTTGAGGTGGCAAACTCATTCTTGCGTGGGGGTCTGAGTGAAGAACCGAAGGGGAGGGACTATAAGCCTGGGGAGGGCTGGAAGTGAACTAACAACGAGATGTCGTTAGCTTGGGGTTCGTGTAACTGTGAGGGACAATCCGATTGCTTTGCCGCGTACACGAACAAGCCTTAGTCATAACGTTGTTGGGGAATGACCAGTTTTTCTCGGTGGTCGGGCGTGCACGAACTCGTTTACTAGTCATTGGGAGCAGTCAAAGGACTTGTCAACTGGGACTTACCTGGGAAGCATTTGTTCGGGTTCTTTGATTGTAAACTCATTGGTGAGGGTAATTCGGGGGAATGGGCACAAACGAACCGCCTTGATGGCTGAGGAAACGAACTTTCGGTGCGGATCAAGGATTCTTACGTGGGGGTGGGGGAGCAACCTTGAAGTAAGTGGGACTAGAGGAAGGGAACCTTTGTTTTTCGTTTGAGGGCGGCACGAGGAAACCTTGCGGATTCAGGGGACGGTCGAGGAGCGCGAGGCTTCGAGGAAACAAACTCGAAGGGGGGCCTCAGGGAAAGTAAAAAAGAAAACGGC
>Ga0209793_1001812_pt1 | contig 11821 bp, 9 predicted proteins | sample EBPBio122009_DNA_FD_185863 | JGI IMG/M metagenome (GOLD analysis project Ga0209793, IMG submission 185863) | Wastewater treatment Type I Accumulibacter community from EBPR Bioreactor in Madison, WI, USA - Reactor 1_2/2/2009_ DNA (SPAdes) (version 2) | ecosystem: Engineered > Bioreactor > EBPR >... | reverse complement strand
TGCACCTCGCGTCGCGTTCCGTGCTTCACGCGCTTTGGTGGATGCCGAATGCAGCACGTCTTTTGGCAAAAGCATCGCGCAACCTGGATGGCGGCGTCTGTCCCCCGCGCCCCGCTATCTGGTCGCGGCAAAACGCGTAACGGCGAATGCATCCTGCCCACCGCATCGTGCATCCCGCCTTCCGCTTGACGCCGATGCACCAAGAGGTTAGCGACATTATTGCATCTTTGTAGCGTTCCACTATTATTGCAGGAGGTCCCCCCATGCCCAACGACAATCTCGTGGTCATCGCCGCGATGGCCCGGAAAGGGGGGAGTGGCAAAACCACGCTCTCGCGCGCCCTGATCAGCGCTGCCGTGGCTGCCGGGCGTCGGGTTCTGCTGATCGACACTGATAGCACCGGAGTGCTTGGTGCCTGGCACGAACGAGCTGAAGCGGCGGGTCTGGGGTCGCCTCTGCTGCGGTCAATCTCGGTCGAGAGTGTAGGGGCCGTCGATCGCAAGATCGAGCAGGTCTATGATGCGGACTCGGCGGATTTCGTCTTCATCGACACGGCAGGCGTCGGCGCGGAATGGTCGGACGGGATCGCGGTTCTCGCCGATCACATCGTCACACCCGTCATGCTCTCGACCTCGGATCTCGATGTGGGTGCGCAGACCGCCGACTGGTTCGAAAGGTTGCGCGCGCGCGTCGATGACCCGGCGAGCTTGCCGCGCCACCATGTCGTTCTGAACATGGTTGACCCGAAAGCCACGCGCGCGGATGCCGCCTTGATCGAAGTGGCGATCGCTCGGTTTCCGGTGATCGAGACGGTGATGATGCGCCGCAACGTCTACAAGGAGATGGACGAGAAAGGCCTGCTCCACGCCGTCGCGCTACAAAAGCAGGCCGATCCAAACCCCCTCATGCGCCCGCATGTCCGTCATGTCGTCGAGGCCCTTGAGGAGGCCACCGACATTCTCAACAACATCCTCGCGGCGTGAGGACGGGGCGTTGAGAAAGAAGATTCCAACCATCACCCGGCCCGACCCAGCCTATGCCGCGTCCCTTCAGCCAGAGGAGGAGAAAAACCCGGGAAGGGAAGAGGCGGATCGGGAAGAGGCCGTCCTGATGCCGATGAGCATGACGGCAGACGTGGCGGATGAAGATCAAGCGCCGGTGCCAAGCAGGCCTTCCGTGCCTTCGCGGCAACCAAGCTCGGAGACAGCGGCCGAGATCATGACAGCGCCCACGGCGTCGCCCAGGGTCCGACGCATTCCGGCCACCCGCAAGATCGATATCCGGGTGAACGCGCTGGAACGGCAGGAAGAAGCCCTCATCGACTGCGGCGTCGACCCCGCTCATGTCATCCGGGCCGCTCTGCGCCGTGCCGTGAAGACCTGGCAGCTCGGGCCAGAGTTCGTCCCACCATCCGAAGAGCAGAGAACGCGGATCACCGAATGGCGCGCGCGCACTTCACTGGCCGTCGATGCCAATGCGCTGACGTCCATCCTGCACGCCCATGACCCCCTCGATGTGCTCAGCAAGTGGGCCTTGATCCGTGGCCAGATCGAGCCGCGCGTCTGGGCGGAGATCGACATACTTCTGGACGAGATTGCCGCGCGTGCGGCAGCACCACAAGAGGTGTCGAAAGCGCCAAGAACCTGACTTTAAAGACAACTTTCATTCTTAACGGTGGATTTTTGCCTACCGAAAATCCCTCATCTTGCGGTTGAAGACCCCCACTTCTAAGACGATCACATTGATTTTGAGGCCTCCAAGTTCATCAGTTCTGAGGTCCGAGCTAAAGGAGCGCACCATGACCACAAAAACCCGCCTCACCGGCGAACCGATCATGCGCATCCTCTGCAAGAAGACCGACAATCTGGTGGGTTTCCTCTACCAATGGAACAATGGCGATCTGCAGCCCGCGTGGCTGGACGATGCTATGGCCGAGGTTCGCTACGAACCAATAAGCGACGCCGCCTGACACCTGTCAGATCGGATACAGTACGGCTGATCCGGGCCGTTAAATGGAGATGTGTCCAACCTTTGGACTCGTTGGTGGTGCATAGAACCCACTTCCATAAATCATCTATTTGCCACATAGTGAGTTATAGAAAGGGATTCTATAGCTCATGCCAGGGAACTGGACACAACCCGACTGGCCGAACTTCCGCTATGACCGCGCTGCGATCGAGCCACTCGAACGGCGCTTTCTGCTGTCCTCAGGCGAAATCCTTGGTGCGGTCCGCCATGTGACAGGCGAGGAGCGCGACCGGCTGCGCATCGAGCTTCTGAGTGAGGAGGCGATGCGGACGAGCGCCATCGAGGGCGAGGTTCTGGACCGGTCCAGTGTCCAGTCCTCGTTGCGGCGGCAGTTCGGACTGACCACGGAGGGCGTACCCTCCAGGCCCCGCGAGCAGGGCGTCGCCGAAATGATGGTCGATGTCTATTCGAACCACGCGGCCCCTCTGACCCACGACACGCTCTCTCACTGGCACGGTATGCTCCTGTCCCATGACCGTGGCCTCGAGACGATCGGTGCCTACCGTCGGCATGACGACGCCATGCAGATCATCTCCGGTCGCATTGACCGACCGACGGTGCATTTCGAAGCGCCGCCATCGGCGCAAGTCCAAGGCGAAATGGACGTGTTCGTCGACTGGTTCAACCGCACGGCGCCAGAGGGATCCACGCCACTGCCAGCGCTGACGCGCGCGGCACTTGGGCACCTGTGGTTCGAGAGCGTCCATCCGTTCGAGGACGGCAATGGCCGTCTCGGCCGCGCTCTGGCTGAAAAATCCCTCGCCCAGAACATCGGCCAGCCGAGCCTGATCGCGCTGGCTTACACGATCGAACGCGACCGCAAGGGTTACTACGACCAGCTCGAAGCCCACCAGAAGACGCTGGATGTGACCGCGTGGCTTTTGTGGTTTGGCCAGACGGTGTTGAACGCGCAGCAGGTCACACTGACGCGCGTTGCCTTCTTCATCGCCAAGGCAAAGTTCTACGACCAGTTCCGCGATCGGCTGAACAACCGGCAGGCCAAAGTGATCGAGCGCATGTTCCGAGAGGGGCCCGAGGGGTTCAAGGGCGGGCTCAGCGCCGAGAATTACATCGCCATCACCGGCACATCGCGCGCGACTACAACCCGGGATCTGCAGGACCTGGTCGAGATGGGCGCGCTTAACCGGACCGGGGAGCGGCGGTATACGCGGTATTGGCTACGGCTCGCGGAGACAACGATATCGCAGGGTTCATCGTAACCCAAACGAGCTCTGCTCAAACAGGGGAGGCGCTGGATCAGACGCCCCCTTGGAAAATCACAGATCCACCCATGGATAAGGTCGAGAAAGGCCCGCAAGAGCAAAAGAGATTGAAATCTGTAATGGAAGAATGGAAGATAAGTCATTGTCCGCGAGGAGATGCCCGATGGGCGATGACGGCGCGAAACTTTCGAACCTAAATTTGAAGATCACCGCCGACGAGCGGTGGGCCTTCAAGGAGCTCTGTGTCCGGCACCGGATGAGCCAAGTCGACGGTTTCCGTCTGGCGGCCCGGCTTCTGGAAGACCACCTCGAAGCGAATAAGAAAAAAAGTGAAGGCGAATAGATGAACACCCAGACGACGAACACCTCCCTCGCCGATTTTATCTGGAAGAACGCGGATGACCTTTGGGGCAACTTCAAGCACGTCGACTTCGGCAAAATCATCCTGCCCTTCACACTGCTGCGCCGTCTGGAATGCGTTCTTGAGCCGACCCGGGATCAGGTGCGCGAAACCGTCAAGAACATGAAGGACAGCCCGATTGACCTGGGCGTAATCCTCCGGACCCAAACTGGTTACCCGTTCTACAACACTTCGAACTACGACCTGCGCAGCCTCGGTGCGACCCGCACCCGTCAGAACTTCGAGGACTACATCGCCTCCTTCTCTGACAACGCGCGCGTGATCTTTGAGCAGTTCGATTTCGCGAACACGCTCGCCCGGATGGACAAGGCCGGGGTCCTCTACAAAATCTGTCAGAACTTCGCCGCCATCGACCTGCACCCGGACGCGGTTCCGGAACGGGTGATGTCCAACGTCTACGAACACCTGATCCGCCGCTTCGGGGCGGAGGTGAACGAGGCGGCCGAAGACTTCATGACCCCGCGCGACGTGGTCCATCTGGCCATCGAGCTGCTGCTCGACCCGGATGACCAGATGTTCATCGACAACCCGGGCCTGATCCGGACGCTCTATGACCCGACATGCGGGACCGGCGGTTTTCTGTCCGACGGGATGGAACATGTGAACGCCCTGCGGGACCGCTACTCCATCGCCCCGGTCATCGTGCCCTATGGGCAGGAGCTGGAACCGGAGACCCACGCGGTCTGCCTCGCCTCCATGCTCCTCAAGACCGTTGAGTCCGATCCGGGCCGGGACCTGTCCAAGAACATCAAGCTCGGCAGCACCCTGTCTGATGACAAGCTGACCTCCGATAAGTTCCACTACTGCGTCTCGAATCCCCCGTTTGGCAAAAAGTGGGAGCAGGACCAGACCGCCGTGGTCCGGGAACATCAGGAGAAGGGGTTCGAGGGCCGGTTCGGCCCCAAGCTGCCGCGGGTCAGCGACGGGTCGATGCTGTTTCTGCTCCACCTCCTGAGCAAGCTGGAGACGCCGGAGCGCGGCGGCGGGCGGGCGGCGATCGTCCTGTCCGGCTCGCCACTGTTCAACGGGAACGCGGGTCAGGGGGAATCCGAGATCCGGCGCTACCTGCTGGAAGAGGACGTTGTCGAGGCCATCATCGCGCTTCCGACCGAGATCTTCTTCCGCACCGGGATCGGCACCTACATCTGGCTTCTGTCCAACAAGAAGCCGGCCCACCGGAAGGGGAAGGTCCAGCTGATCGACGCGACCGCGCTGTTCGAGCCCATGCGCAAGAGCGAGGGGAACAAGCGTCGCCGGGTCGGGGATGACCAGATCCGCCAGATCGTTCAGATGTACTCCGACTTCACCCCGACGAAGGAGAGCCGCCTGTTCGACAGCCGCGACTTCGGCTACCGCCGGGTCAAGGTCCTGCGGCCGTTGCGCAAGAAGATCGTGATCTCGGCCGAGGGGCTGGCCGCGCTGGCGGATGAGACCGCCTGGGGCAAGCTGACCCCGGACCAGCAGGCCGGCTGGACCGCCCGGCTCAAAGAGATGATGGGCGAGGCGCAGGCCTGGGACTGGGTCGACCCGTGGGCGAAGAACGCGGCGAAGCGGGACGCGGGGCCGGGGAAGGTGAACGCGGCGCTGATAAAGGCGTTCCAGAAGGCGTTCGGCGTGCGCGACCCGGAGCTTGACCCGGTTCTGGACAAGAAGGGCGCGGTGATCCCCGATGACGACCTGACGGATTACGAGAACATCCCCCTCGGGACCGACATTCGGGACTACATGGCGCAGGAGGTGCTGCCCCATGCGCCCGACGCCTATGTGGATGAGACGTTCCGCGACGAATACGACGGCCAGGTGGGCGTCGTGGGGTACGAGATCAACTTCAACCGCTACTTCTATGAATACCAGCCGCCCCGCGATCTGGAGGAGATCGACGCCGAGCTGAAAGCGGTCGAGGCGGAAATCGCGGCGGTGCTGGCGGAGGTGACGGAATGAGTTACCGGCGCCATGCCGAGGTGAAACCCAGTGAAATCGAATGGGTCCATCATCTTCCGGTTCAATGGGAAGAAAAACGCCTCCGCTTCGTTGCCGATATTTCCAACAGCAATGTCGACAAAAAAGCATACGACGATCAGGTATCGGTCCGGCTCTGCAACTATACCGACGTCTATTACAACGAAGTCATAACCCCCGATCTCGATTTCATGGAAGCAACCGCCTCGCAGGCGGAGATCAAGAAGTTCGGGCTCCGTGCCGGTGACGTGATCATCACGAAGGATTCAGAGGACCCTCGGGATATTGGCGTTCCTGCCTTTGTGCAGGAGGACATGCCGGGCGTCGTGTGTGGATATCACCTGTCGATCATCAGGACGTCTGACCCGATTACGGCGGAGTATATTCAGTTCTCTATCATGTCCCACCTCAACAAGGCGCGGCTTTACGTTGACACCCCCGGGGTGACCCGGTTCGGGTTGGATCAGGACACGATCAAGAACATCCTCGTCCTGCTTCCTCCCCCGGATGAAAGACGGCAGATTGTTCGTCGGCTCCGCTCTGAAACTGCCGAGATTGACGGCCTGATCGAGAAGAAGACCCGGTTCATCGCGCTTCTGAAGGAAAAGGAGAAGGCGGCAATATCCCGTCTCGTTCGGCGGGGTCTCGACCGGAACGCGCCCACCATTGACAGTGGAGTGGATTGGCGAGGACGGGTTCCGGCGCATTGGGTTCGGGGCCGGATGAAGGATCATTTCAGGCAGGAGAAACGGCAGGGGTATGAGGACCTGACTGTCCTTTCGGTTTATCGCGAGTTCGGTGTGATCGAGAAATCATCCCGCGACGACAACATTAACAAGACGCCCGAAGACCTGTCCAAATATCAGTTGGTCAACCCGAACGACCTTGTCATCAACAAGATGAAGGCTTGGCAGGGGTCAATGGGGATCGCTCCCATGAGAGGCATTACCAGCCCGGACTATGTTGTCATGCGTCCCATCGGAGAACACGACCCCCGGTACATGCATCACTACCTGCGGGCGCAACCTATGCCGTGGGTCTATCGCCTCATTTCAAACGGCATCCGGACCGACCAGTGGCGCATGGAGCCCGAAAAATTTCTGGGACTTCCTGTTTACATGCCGCCGATTGAGGAGCAGAGGCTCATCGCTGAGCGGATCGACGTCGAGCTTGAGCGCATCCGGGGCCTGATCTCCCTGACCGAGAGCAGCATCGACCTCCTGCGCGAGAAGCGCGCGGCCCTGATCACCGCTGCCGTCACTGGCAAGATCGACGTGAGGGCGGCGGCATGACTTTTGGCGCGGACCGGTCGGTTTCTTATTGCTTTGGTAGGAGTCCTGCCCTATCTAATGTCTCAACAAGACCCGCCACGCCTCGGACGAAACCTCGGTTTCGCACTGCGCACCCCGGCGGGTTACTTGTTTTCAGGGTATCGCTTTCGCGGCACGTGGGTGCCGCATGAAGTTCGAAAAACCCGCCGTTTCTGTCCATGACCAGATCGAACTCCTCAAACGTCGCGGCATGACTGTCGGTGATGAAGCCCAGGCACAGCACTACCTGAACTTCATCTCCTACTACAGGCTGCGGGCCTACTGGCTGCCCTTCGAGGTGCCCGCAGCAAACAATGGCGATCACGCCTTCCGCGACGGGACAACCTTCGAGGATGTGCTGACGCTCTACATCTTCGACCGCGAACTGCGGCTGCTGGTTCTGGACGCCATCGAGCGGGTCGAGGTGGCCTTGCGCGCGCAATGGGCGCATCACATGGCGATGACCCATGGCCCCCATGGCTATCTCGAACAGGGTCACTACTCAGTAATCCGACATCATGCAAAAGACGTCACCGCGTTGGAGAAAGAATTCAATCGCTCCGAAGACACGTTCGCAATCCACTATCGTGACAAGTACACCTCGCCCAAGCTGCCGCCGGTCTGGATGGCGGCCGAGGTCATGTCGTTCGGACTGTTGTCGAAATTCTACGGCAACTTGAGAACTCGCGCGGACAGAAAAGCAATTGCTGATCCGTTTGCATTGGATGAAGCAGTCGTCACGTCCTTTGCGCACCATATTAGCACCGTGCGTAATATCTGCGCCCATCACGGCAGACTTTGGAACAAGCGTTTCACTGTGACGATGACCACACCAAGATTTCCTGCGAAGCTGCCCGTCGCCATGCGAGATGCCGATCCGCGCTATCTGCACAACACTTTGGTGACGCTCGATTATCTTTTGGCCCTGATCGCGCCGGGCAATGAATGGAAACAGCGCCTTGTTGCGCTGATCGACGGCTGCCCGTTGGCCGATCCTGCCAGCATGGGCTTTCCAACGGATTGGCGCGTCAGATCGGTATGGAAGGTATGAAAATGCCGGTTACTGCCCAATCAAAGCTGGCAAAACTCCTGAAAGAGGTGGCCGCATGACCACAGGCGAAACCTTCGGCCGGACCATCCAGCTTTTCCTGGTCGACGGGAAACCCACGGGCTTGCGCAAGGCGACGATCCACGGCTGGACGGGTCTTTTGTTCGTCAGCGGCGCCTCGGCCTTCGGCGACCTGACCGCCCGGGCCGAGGTGGACCGGACCGGGGTCTATATCCTGTCCGGCCCGGACCCGGACAAGCCCGGCGTGACTCGGGTCTATATCGGGTCAGGCAACTCAGTGTCCGAAAGGATCGAACAGAGCGCGAAGAAGCGCGACTTCTGGGAAACCGCGATCACCGTCACGACCAGCGACGACGACCTGTCCAAGGGGCACGCCGAATACCTCGAGGCCCGGCTGATCCGGGTTACCACGCAGGCGGGCCGGGTGACGCTTGACAACGGCACCCAGCCCGACACCGACCGCCGCCGCCTGCCTGAGGCGGATGTCGCGAACATGGAACAGTTCCTCGCGAACCTGCGGATTATCCTGCCGGTCATCGGGCTCGACATGCTGAAACCTCAGCCGCGCGCCGTGACTCAGGTCGCGAAACCCGCTGATGATAAGACCGCCGAAGAGGTCCATTTCGAGATCCGCCACAAGAGCGGCGTCCAAGCGACAGCGGTCGAGGAAGACGGGGAATTCGTTGTTTTAGAAGGCTCCGAGGCCCTGATCGGGACCGGGTATGTCCAGCAGAGCTATGGTGGCCTTAAAGACAAGATGATCGCCGAGGGCGCCTTGGTGCCGCACGCGGAGGACCGGATGCGCTTCGCCAAACCCTGGCCGTTCAGCAGCCCGTCGGCCGCCGCGGCGGTGGTGCTTGACCGGAACAGCAACGGGCGGCTGGAGTGGAAGGTTCGGGGATCGAAGTTGAATTATCACGAGTGGCAGCAGGCGCAGGCCGGCGGATCGGAGGTGACGGAATGAGCGACCTGCATCACGAGAAGCACCTCGAGTCCTACATCGTCCAAAAGCTCGCCGCGGCGGGCTGGCTGGTTGGGTCGACCGACGCCTACGACGCGGACCGTGCCATGTACCCGGAGGATCTGGAAGCCTGGCTACGGGCCACCCAGCCGCAGAAATGGGACCGCCTACAAGCGATGAATGGCGACAAAACCCTGACGGTCGTCATGGACCGGCTAGAGACGGCGCTGGAGAAACAGGGGATGGTCCAGACGCTGCGCCGGGGCTTTTCGATCGCCGGTGCCGGCCACCTCGACCTGTCCGAGGCGGCCCCGGAGGACCAGCGTAACGATGCGGTCCTGCACCGCTACGCATCGAACCGGCTGCGGGTCGTACCGCAGCTGAAATATCACCCGAGCCGCGAGCTCGCCATCGACCTCGGCCTGTTCCTGAACGGCCTGCCGCTGGCCACGGTCGAGCTGAAGACGGACTTCACCCAGTCGGTCGAACACGCGAAGGCCCAGTACCGGACAGACCGCCACCCGGCCGATCCGATCACGAAACGCACGCACTCGCTCCTGACGCAGCATCGGGGCGCCGTGGTTCATTTCGCGATGTCGGACAGCGAGATCTGGATGACCACCAAGCTCGCGGGCGAGGACACCTTCTTCCTGCCCTTCAACAAGGGGGATAACGGCCGGGCCGGCAACCCGGCGCGGGCCGACGGTGAATACCCCGTCGCCTATTTCTGGGAGGAGATCTGTCAGCCCGACGCGTTCCTGCGGATCTTCCATAGCTTTGTCTATGTCGAGAAGAAGAACGTGGTAGACCTGAAGGGGAACTGGTCGGTCAAGGAGACCCTGATCTTCCCCCGGTTCCACCAGTTCGACGCGGTCAACAAGATGATCGGCGACGCGAAGGAGAAGGGCCCGGGGCACCCCTACCTGTGCGAGCACAGCGCCGGGTCCGGAAAGACCTCCACCATCGCCTGGACCGCGCATGACCTGGTGAAGCTGCGCCGGGACGACGGGACGCCGATCTTCGACACGGTGATCATCGTGACGGACCGGAACGTGCTGGACGGGCAGCTGCAGGACGCGGTCCAGCAGATCGACCACCAGAAGGGGCTGATCGCGGCGATCGACCGGGAGACCTCGTCGAAGTCGAAGAGCGAGCAGCTGAGCGAGGCGATGCTGAAGGGCACCCCGATCATCGTGGTGACCATCCAGACCTTCCCCTTCGCGATGGAGGCGATCCTGACCGAAAAGTCCCTCCGGGACCGGAACTTCGCGGTGATCATCGACGAGGCGCATAATTCCCAGACCGGAAACACGGCCTCGAAGCTACAGGCGACGCTGGCCCTGTCGGCCAAGCAGGATATGTCGGAGATGACGGTCGAGGACATCCTTCTGGAGGTCCAGCGGTCCCGGAAGCGACCGGCGAACGTGTCCCATTTCGCCTTCACCGCGACCCCAAAACACTCGACCATGATGCTGTTCGGACGCCCGACGGACCCGACGAGGCCCGCCGCGGAAGACAACCTGCCGGTCTCATTCCACAAGTACGAGATGCGGCAGGCGATCGAGGAGAAGTTCATTCTCGACGTGCTGCGGGGCTACGTGCCGTACAAGACCGCGTTCAACCTCGGTCAGGAGATCGTCGAGGAAAAACGGGTCGACGGGAAGGCGGCCAAGCGGGCCCTAGCGAAATGGATGACCCTCCATCCGACGAATGTCACCCAGAAGGTCCGCTTCATCATCGAGCACTTCTCGAAGAACGTGGCCCACCTGCTTGACGGGAAGGCGAAGGCGATGGTGGTCACCAGTTCCCGGGCCTCTGCGGTCCGGTACAAGCGGGCCTTCGACGCCTTCATCGCCGCGAACCCGGAATACGGCAACATCCGCGCCCTCGTCGCCTTCTCGGGCAAACTGACCGGGCGCGAGGTGATGCACCCGAACGACGAGCTGCTGCAGGGGGACGCGTTCGTCGTTGAGGAGGACGCGGAGTTTACCGAGGTGAACATGAACCCGGACGCCGGCGGCAAGGATCTGCGCCACGTCTTCGACCGGCCGGAATATCGGGTCATGCTGGTCGCGAACAAGTTCCAGACCGGGTTCGACCAGCCGAAGCTGGTCGCGATGTATGTGGACAAGAAGATCGCGAACGCGGTCGAGATCGTCCAGACCTTCTCCCGTCTGAACCGGACCTTTCCCGGGAAGGACCAGACCTTCATCATCGACTTTATCAACGATCCGGACGTGGTCCGGGCCGCTTTTGCCCAGTATGACAGGGGCGCCAAGATCGAGGAAGTGCAGGACCTCAACGTCATCTATGACCTGAAGGAGTTCCTCGACGATCAGGGGGTCTATGACGAGACCCACGTCCTCGACTTCCAGAAGGCCCGGTTTCGGACAGCGACGGCCGCCGCTAGCGGCACCGATGACGAGGCGGCGCACAAGGCGATGTACGCCGCGACGCAGGAACCGACCGACGCCTATAACCATCGGCTCACGGAGCTTCGAAACCGGGCCACAGAGGCCGAGGACGCCTGGCAGAAGGCGAAAGCGGTCGGGAACGAGGACGGGATGAAGCGCGCCGATCACGAGCGCGAACAGGTCGAGACGGCGATCGTGTCGCTGACGGATTTCAAGGCAGGCCTGTCGCGGTTTGGCCGCCTTTACGCCTATGTCGCTCAGCTGATCGATCTCGGTGACCCGGACCTTGAGGTCTTCGCCGCCTTCTCGAAGCTGCTGGCAAACCGTTTGGACGGGGTGCCCGCGTCCGAGATCGACCTGCACGGGATCGCGCTGACCGGCTATGACATCGTGGAGCGAGAGGAGCCTAGCAACGGCGAGGATGAGGAGCGCCCCA
>Ga0209793_1001810_pt1 | contig 11837 bp, 14 predicted proteins | sample EBPBio122009_DNA_FD_185863 | JGI IMG/M metagenome (GOLD analysis project Ga0209793, IMG submission 185863) | Wastewater treatment Type I Accumulibacter community from EBPR Bioreactor in Madison, WI, USA - Reactor 1_2/2/2009_ DNA (SPAdes) (version 2) | ecosystem: Engineered > Bioreactor > EBPR >... | reverse complement strand
ATTTCACCACATAAGCCACTTCACCAAAAAATCTCTGTTCCTCCGTGTTTCTCTGTGAGAAAAGAGCGCAGAGGTTTCTCGCTGAGACTAATTTGGATAGGAGGTTCTCGCAGATACTTATATGTTGAGGAATTTCTCGCAGAGACTAATATGGGTAGGAGGTTCTCGCAGATACTTATGTGTGGAGGGGTTTCTCGCAGAGATAAACTAAGGAACAGAGGGTGGGTTTAGGGTTGGCCATCCTGACCGATAGCAACCAGGCCTAAATGCCAGCCCATCAGCCATTTCACCACATAAGCCACTTCACCAAAAAAATCTCTGTTCCTCCGTATATCTCTGCGAGAAACAAAAAACAAGCATCTCCGTGAGAAACAAAAACAAGCATCTCTGTAAGAAAAAAACAGACTTCTCTGTGAGAAAAAAAACTCCTCAGTAAGAAAAAACATATTGTCCCCGTAAGAAATAATAGTAAAAAGTCTCTGCGAGAAACAAAAACTAGCATCTCTGCAAGAAATAATAGCAGAATCTCTCTGCGAGCTCTCACCGCGGTCTCACAAGCGCGCTACAACAACGTACACCCAAACCGCCGTGGTCGCCACCAACAGCGAATCAAAACGGTCGAGAAAACCTCCGTGCCCGGGCATGATTTGCCCGCTGTCTTTCACTCCCGCCATGCGTTTGAGCTTACTTTCCAGCAGGTCGCCATAAGTGCCGGTTATTGCCGCAATCGCTGCAATGGCGGCCGTGTGCAGCACCGGATAATGCAACCAGTATGCGAGACCGGTCATGGCGCCGATGGCAATGAGCATACCGCCGATGGTGCCCTCCCAGGTTTTTTTGGGCGAGATGGCAGAGAAGGGCGTTCGGCCGATCAGCGAGCCCACGATATAGGCCATGGTATCGTTGATCCAGATCGTAAAAATGATGGCCAGGGGCAGTACAAAACCATAGGTAGGGTGACTGCGCAAGAGGAGCATCAATCCCCAGCTTAAAGAAATATAGAGCAGGCCGAAGAAAGAATGCATGATCTGTTTGAGTTCGATCTGTCGGGCGAAAAGCAATTCGATGATTGGCAATAAGAAAATACAGAGCAGGCAGAGCCACCAACCCAGGGCATGAAATGGCAACTGGCTGCAATAGATCATAAAGAACCAGCCGGCAGCAATCACCGCATAGCGATGCACGATATTGATATTCGCGTATTCGGGATCAATCGCGGTAATGAGTCGCTGGTATTCAAGCCAACAACCCAAATGGATGATAGAAAACAGGATGAAAAAACTGAGTTGGTTCCAGAGCAATCCCACCATCATCACGGCCACAAAAATCAGGGCGGTGGTGGCGCGGGTCCAGAATGTTTTCCAGTTAAAAGCCATAGGTTATGATTGCGGTTACCGGTTGGAAGGGCCGTCTTTTTTTGCAGGCAATACCAGGTCGTCGTCGGTATCGTACCATTCGCCATAATGGGTTACAGAAATCCGCTTCATGTACCAACAGATACCCAGCACAGCAAGCAGACTGAACACCACCAACAGCGGCGAAATAGTTAGCTTCTCCAGTTTATCTTCCCCCCACACATAATAACCCGTAATCTGGAGCGCGTTGTGAACAAAATGCGCGACGATTGCCGGCCAAAGACTTCCACTGTACCAATACAGCATGCCGAGTAATACGCCCAACATTGCGCGGGGCAAGAAGCCCAACAGCAAGCCATGAAAAAGTGAAAAAAGACAACCAGTGATCAGGATACCAAGCCAGGGTCTTGTGCTGATTTGAATGAAGATGCGTTGTAACACCGCGCGAAAAAAAATCTCTTCGCAAAATGCAGGCAATATGGCCGACATGAATAACACCACGAAGTATTCTTTCAGGCTGTCCATTTTGAGCATGGCAAGCGTGGCTGCTTCCAGTTTATCGTTGGTATCGCGCATGCTTTGCTCTATCGCTTTCATCGACGCCGGCAGGTGCATTTGCTGGTTCATGTCGGCCAGCCAGGCTGCCAGCGGAAATGCAGCCAGTACCAAAATGATTGCGATAAAAGTAAAATAAGCCGGCTGCGGTTTTTTGAAGCCCAAAAAACGCCAGGGTCGCTGGTCGCTTTTGTACGCGAAAAAAAATCCCGATACAAAAAACAATGAAATAGTTAACAGGCCTTGTTTCCAGCGAAGCGCATTCAACACCCTGGGGTTGTTGAAATCGGGCTGCACAAAATCCTCCGTTTTCAATTGATAAAACCAATTGATGGTCCAGTCAACAATTGTTCCCAGTATGATGGTGGTACCAATGGTTATCAAACCAAAAACCAGTAACTGCAGCCAGGCCGGTTTGTATTTCAGGTAGGTGATCACTGCTGCAAGATGCATTATCTTTGCGCATGATCAAAATTGGCCCCGTTTCCTTACCTGATTTTCCGCTACTTCTGGCGCCGATGGAAGATGTAAGTGATCCGCCATTTCGGGCAGTTTGCAAAGACAATGGGGCCGATCTGATGTTTACGGAGTTCATTTCGAGCGAGGGACTCATTCGCGATGCCATCAAAAGCCGGCAGAAGCTCGATATCTATGAAGAAGAACGACCCATCGGCATCCAGATCTTCGGCGGCGACGAAGAAGCGATGGCCCTGAGCGCGCAAATTATTGACACCGTTCAACCCGATCTTCTCGATATCAATTTTGGCTGCCCGGTAAAAAAAGTAGTGACCAAGGGCGCCGGCGCGGCGGTGTTAAAAGACATCGACCTGATGGTGCGATTGACTGCCGCTTGCGTGCGATCTACCAAATTGCCGGTAACGGTAAAAACAAGGCTGGGCTGGGACCAGAATAGCATCAATATTATGGAAGTGGCTGAAAGATTACAGGATGTTGGCATCCAGGCACTGTCCATTCATGGCCGCACCCGCGCGCAATTGTACAAAGGCGAGGCCGACTGGGAACCGATTGCCCGCGTGAAAGAAAACCCACACATCCATATTCCCATTTTTGGTAATGGTGATATCGACACTCCCGAAAAAGCCCTGTTATATAAAAACAGGTATGGGGTGGATGGTATCATGATTGGTCGCGCGGCGATCGGTTATCCCTGGATTTTCCGTGAGATCAAACATTATCTCGCTACGGGCGAACACCTACCCGCGCCTTCAATCTCAGACCGGGTGGAAGTGATCCGCAAACATCTGTATCGCTCTATTGATTGGAAAGGATTGGTTCCGGGCATCAATGAAATGCGCCGGCATTACAATAATTATTTAAAGGGATTGCCGAATATTCGCGACTACCGACAGCAACTGGTGATGGCAAAATCACGCGAGGAAATTGATGGTATTTTGTCTCAGATAGAAGCGCAATACCAGGGCTATGTTTTTGAAAGGCCCAAACCCGATGCCAGTTGGACTTGTGAGCTTAAACCGCAGGACTAACCCTTTATCCCATAATTTTTTTCAGCAGCGATAGTTTTCCGGTGAAAGGCGGATACCGCATCGACGGATCAAACCAGGTAGGCGATTTCAAGATCGATTTGTGGTGACTGAACGTATCGAAACTGTATTTACCATGGGCCGAACCGATGCCCGACGCACCTCGTCCACCGAAAGGCAGGTGACTATTCGTAAACTGCAGGCTCGCATTGTTGATGCAGCCACCGCCAAAAGGAATTTTTGCTGTCCAGTACGCTTGCTCGGCGGTGTCCTGGCTGAAAATATAAAAGGCCAATGGATCTGGATGCCGTTGTATGATCTGCCAGGTTTCTTCCGGACTGTTCACAGTAATAATGGGTAGTACGGGGCCGAATATTTCTTCGCTCATCACTGCCGCATCAAGTGAAGGTTGATCAAGGAGGGTGGGCTCGATGTATTTTTCACTGGCATCTGTTTTCGCGCCGTGTATGATCTTTCCTTCCTGCAAATAGCCTACCAACCGTTTGTATTGTGCTTCGTTGATGATTCTACCATATGCGGATGATTGCTTAGGATCATCGCCGAAAAATTGCTGGATCGCTTTGATCATTTGCATCACCAGTGCTTCTTTCACCGAGGCATCAACCAATACATAATCAGGTGCAATACACATTTGCCCGGCATTCGAAAATTTCGCCATGGCAATTCTTTTCGCGGCTACAGTTATGTCTGCTTTGGCAGTAACCAGGCACGGACTTTTGCCACCCAATTCCAATGTCAGCGGCACCAACTGTTCGGCTGCTGCGGCAAAAATTTTCGCAGCTACTTTCTTACCGCCGGTGAAAAAAATATGATCAAAGCGGAAAGCCGACATCATTTCCGGCACCACCACGGCGCCATCGCCCTCCACATACAACACTTCGTTGGGTGCAAATGCCGCATTGATTATTTTTCGCATAACCGTGGCCGTTGCAGGTGCGTATTCACTGGGTTTCAGCACCACGGTATTGCCTGCGGCGATGGCCCCCACCAAGGGACCTAATAATAACATCAACGGATAATTCCAGGGGCCGATGATCAGCACCGTGCCCTTGGGCTCTTTAATGATATAACTCGAAGAAGGAAAATTCAGCAGGTTTGTTTTCACCCGCTCGGGACGCATCCACCATGTCAATTTTGACAAGGCCAGCTTGATCTCTTCCAACACAATAGCGAGTTCGGTGGCATATGCTTCTTCACTGGGTTTGTGCAGATCTGCATATAGTGTCTGGTATATTTCGTCTTCGTGCGCCAGCAAAGCTGTACGCAGTGCTTGTAGTTTTTTGGTGCGCCATTTCGACGGGCGGGTTATTCCTGCGTTAAAACATTGCCGGAGCGCGGGCAAGGCGGTTGATATCGAAACCATACCGATCAAATTACAAATATTTATTTTAGCGGTTCGATGAACGACGAACAATTTATGAAACAAGCCCTGCGGGAGGCTGAAAAAGCCTTTGCCGCCGGCGAGGTGCCGGTAGGTGCGGTGCTTGTTATCAACGATCGCGTCATATCGCGCGGTTACAACCAGGTAGAGTTACTCAACGACCCCACGGCCCATGCGGAGATGATTGCACTCACTGCCGGTTTCAATTTTCTCGGCGCCAAATACCTGACCGACGCCACGCTCTATGTAACGGTTGAACCCTGCCTGATGTGTGCCGGTGCCATTTACTGGAGCAAATTGCAACGAATAGTTTGGGGCGCTGCCGATCCGAAAAATGGGCATGCGCGAATGACGGGTGCGCATAACCCCTTTCACCCTAAGGCGACCATCAGCACCGGCGTATTGGCAGATGAAGCCGCCGCTTTGTTAAAATCTTTTTTCCAGTCGCGGCGATAGTTGCCCACCGGATGCTGGTCAACATGGCCAACCATCTATACAAACAATCGTTAGTATTAACAAGGTTTTATTAATCCCCGGGGTTGTTTTATCGTCACATGCGTACAAACAACCCAACATGAAAAAAATTCTACTCTTTGTACTTCCTGCTGTATTGCTCTTGGCTTCTTGTCGCCGGGTAGTCTATGCGCCTACTGAACAGTTCGATGAAAGCTATTGGCTCAACCGCGAACGAGGTGTGGTGAATTACAGCGATGGCTATTGCCCTTATTTTGTGGTAGAAACCTACAATGGTTTTTCCATTCTCAAAGCCAATGGCTATGCACCTTTGACCAATGAGGTCCTATATGGCGATTTGAGCGGCAGCGGATTCAAAACCTTTTACAACCGCACGCAGGGTTATCTCTTGCAAGCCGAAGTGAAGGAATACTGGCTGAGCTATTGGGATGCGATCGACGGAATTAATTGGTTTTGCGGTAAGTAATTAGCAAACTTTAATGCCGTAACGTTGTTTTAATCCTGTTGGCATACTTTTATTGCCATTAGTTTTGCTGGCCAGGCCAGATTTCTAACCAATTAAACAACTTATTATGGCATTTACACTTCCTGCGCTCCCCTATGCATTTGATGCCCTGGAGCCGCACATCGACGCAGAAACGATGAAAATTCACCACGACAAGCACCACCAGGCTTATGTAGACAACCTGAATAAGGCCATTGCCGGCACGCCGAACGAAAATAAATCGCTCGAAGAACTGGTAGCCGCTGCCGGTACTTTTTCACCGGCTGTTCGCAACAATGGTGGCGGACACTGGAACCATAGTTTTTTCTGGGAGAGTATGAGTCCTAAAGGCGGCGGACAACCAACTGGTGCGCTCGCCGAGGCGATCAACAGTGCTTTTGGTTCTTTCGATGCATTTAAAGAAAAATTTGCCAATGCCGGCATGACCCGTTTTGGTAGTGGCTGGGCCTGGCTGATCAAAAAAGACGGCAAGCTCGAAATCAGTTCAACGCCCAACCAGGACAATCCGCTGATGGATGTGGCCGAAGTAAAGGGCACGCCGCTGTTAGGTGTTGACGTATGGGAACACGCTTATTACCTGAAATACCAGAACAAGCGCGCCGATTACCTGGCTGCGTTCTGGAATGTGGTTGATTGGAACAAAGTACAAGCAAGAGTTTAAGGTGTAAGGGTTTAAGGTTTAAGGTTGCTACCGCGTGCGGGGTTTGTTGCAGAATGGTTAGCTTGCTGGATGTATGCGTTTGGGCGGCTGGTTTTACTGGCTTGCTCTTGGTGTAAGTAGTCTTTTGTGGGGCTTATTTCACGGGCGGCAGCAACTTTAAACCTTAAACAATTAAACCTTAAACAGTAGTCACCTCTGGTGACTTTTCAAACCTAAAACTTATTTGCATGAAACATATTTTCATTTTGTTTGGCGTTGCTTTTTTGTTTGCTTGTTCGTCGCAGCATACCCCTGCTAAGAAAGTGGTGGTGATGTCGAGCGGGAAGTTGACGGTGGCGGGAGATGTGGTGACTTTAGAGCCAGGTACACAGCACAATGAAACACCGGTAAAACTTACCGGATCGACGTTGACCGTTAAGAACGGAGCTAATTCGAAAGAGTATGCGGTTCCCGAAGCCGGCACCTGGTTGTTGAACTTGAAAAACGATACATTGATTGGTAGTTACCAGAATTACGGCGATGCCAGCGGTCGCGAAAGCAGTATCTCGCAAGAAGTAATGATGGAGCGGATGGATAGCCTGAAGGCGCTGATGCAAGGCAGCAATGTCACTGCCGCCAAAAAGAACCATTTCGCGGCGCCCAATCAATTGATAAAAATCAATGGTGAAGACAATACCATTATTGTAGGGCCATACAAAGGAATTCCTGGTTCATTAACGCCGGGCGATGATGGCAAAGTGCCGGAAGTGTACAAGTTCATCACCAACAGAGACGCCCGCGAAACCCTCGATAAGCTGGAAAAATTATTGAAACAGTAATACGGACGAGCGTCAGCGCTCCATCAAGGTACAGGATCATGGCCGCTGCCGCCCCAAGGATGGCAGCGGCTTATTCTTTTGATGGCCAGCCAACTGCCTTTGAACACGCCATGTCGACGCAAAGCTTCGAGCGCATAATGAGAGCAAGTAGGCGTGTAACGACATTTCGGTCCTAGCAATGGCGAAATGCCCCACTGGTAAATCCGTATCAGGGCGATAAAAGGCAGGGCCAACCATTGCAGGATCTTTTTCATGGAGCTATACGATCGGTTTCCGGCTTGAAGCTACACCATCCATTTTCACATCGAATCTATGCTTTTGGTTTCTAGGTAGAGAAAAAGTCGGATAAAGTCTGACCTCAGGTTCAGATAAAGTCTGTTCTTGAATGATGCGTTTCATTTTTCAGGTGGCTTTGTAAATCCAATTGCGTTACAAGTGCTTGTTGCTATACTATTTCGGTTTGCAGCGCAAATTGATGTTGTATTGCAAATTCATGTTGTATTACAAATTCATGTTGCGGTGCAATAGCTGGTGGCGCTTGCATGTCAAAGGCGCTGCAGGTCAGGTGTCGCTGCCACCTGCAGGCTTTGATCCCCTTTTATTCAATGCATTTTTCGCCAACGTGCTTTTCTCTACTACCGACCGGTTCAACTTGGCTTTGATCTTCTCCAGGGCCTGGCCAACGGCCGCGTGGCAGCTTTCAAATGGCAGGTGTTCATGGCCGGTATATATAAAGAACAGCATCAGTTGCCAATTGTTCTCGCGTACAAATTGTTGGAGGGGCTGTTGCTGCTGTCGGTAGGCTTCCCGGCAGTGCCGCTTTATCAGGTTACGGTCTACCGCGCGCGCGAATTTTTTCTTGCTGACGCCGGTACCAAACAATACAGCACCTGCAGATAGCTGCTGCCCGGTCGAACGCAATGTACTGGTTGGCTGCAACTGGCGGGCTGGTTGCACACTGAAATATACCCGGTAGGGCCCGGCAGAAAATTTCTGCCCCTCGCTGAACAACGCATCGATCAGCTTTCGGTGTTTCAAGCGCCCACGGGCGGGTAGCCGGTTATTTGTTTGCATGTTTTTCCAACAGATTTGACCCTTGTGCCAACTGACCCTAGTGCCAACAAAAATAGCTCCTGCCTGCTGGCGGGAGCTATTGATTATTTGCAAGACGGGATTTTCTCCCGGATTCTTTACTTCAATTTGCTTTCAGAAGAAACACTCAGTTTCTTGCGGCCCTTTGCACGGCGGCTGGCCAGTACCTTGCGGCCATTGGCGGTTTGCATACGCTTACGGAAACCGTGAACGGTTTTGCGGCGGCGGCGGTGCGGTTGAAATGTCCTTTTCATTTTAGTTCGTTTTATAAACCCTCTTAAAAATGTACAACCGTGGAGAACCGGCTGTTGAAATTTCACACCGGGGTACCATACCCGGCAGTGTCGTGAAAGGGAACGCGAAGGTACTGCAAAATGTAAAAACTAAAAAGTAAAAATCAGGCCAGTTCTACTTTTCTGGCCGAAACGGGCTGACCGAAGAATATGGCCGAACGGCGTTGAAAATCAAGGGGATCGTCGGTTGTAAAGAAGCATTGGCTGCCATTTTTACTGATGCGGCCGTCCATTTCAGGGTGCCGGTACAGGTAATCGGCCAAGCTGGTCGCCACCAGGGGACCCTGTGAAATCAACCGGATGCCCTTGGGCAGAAAAGACATGATCTTCTCTTCCAGCAGCGGATAATGGGTGCAGGCCAGCAAAATGGTGTCGATTTTGGGTTGCTTTTCCAGCAGGCGGTTGATGTGCTGCCTGATAAAATAATCCGCGCCCGGCTTTAGGTGCTCGTTGTTTTCTACCAGGGGCACCCACATGGGGCAGGCTTCCTGGTAAAGTTTCACTTCAGGGAAAAATTTCGCCAGCTCGATGGCATAAGAATCGGAAGCCACGGTACCGGCAGTGGCCAGGAGACCGAGCTCAGCGCTCAGCGAATAGTTGCCCACTATTTCGGTCGTCGGGCGAATCACCCCCAAAACCCGCTTGTCGGGCGCTATCTTCGGCAGGTCTTGCTGCTGGATGGTGCGGAGGGCTTTGGCCGAAGCGGTGTTACAGGCCAGCACTACTAACGGACATCCCTGGTCGAAGAACCATTGCACCGCCTGTAGGGTGTACCGATACACCGTGTCAAAGCTCCGGTTCCCGTAAGGCGCGCGGGCATTGTCGCCCAGATACACAAAATCATAGGCAGGCAGTCGCTCCACAATATCTTTCATCACAGTGAGGCCACCGTATCCGGAGTCGAAAATGCCTATCGGCGCAAATGATTCTGCCATACTCAATGCACTGGTTAAGTCTGCAACTTACAACTGAAATCGCGAACGGACGAATGCAAGCCGCCTAACCAAACCACTTAAAACAACAAACGCCGGGATGCTATCCCGGCGTTCATGTTGAGCCTTAATAAGTGATATGAATGATGTCAATTGAAAGGCATTATTTCAACCCCAATTTCTTTTTCACCAGCGGCAGAAGGTCGTCGGCAGGCGGAGAAACAATCAGGTATTCTTTGGGCATCACATACGTATAGCCCGCTTCTTTGGCCACTGCAGTTACCGCATCCATTGCTTTTTTCTGAATGGGTCCGCTGAGTTCTTCCTGCTTTTTTTGCAACTCCTGTTGAATGCGTTGCTCTTCGCCCTGCAATTCCTGCAGCTTAGCCTGAAGGTCTTTACGCTTCACGTCTTTCACGGCAGCAGCCATGGTAACTGAGTCTTTATTGAACTTCTGAATCGCTTCGTTCAGCGCTGTTTCTTTGTCTTGTGCAGATGCAATCAGCGCATCGCGAAATTGATTCAATGTAGAATCAGCTTTTTTTGCTTCGGGCATCAAGCTAACAATCTCATTGAAGCTGATATAACCGATTTTGGTCTGTGCTTTAACACCGCTGCTAACCGACACCAGGCCAATAGCTACCATCAAAATTGATAAAACCTTTTTCATGCTTTTGTTTGTTACTTAAAGTTGTTTTTGTAGGGGTTGACGTTGTCTCCTTACGAGGTTTGGGTTTTACTTAACACCGAGTTCCCGAAGTACATCTTCGCTCTTATCGAGTTTAGGGTCGGCAAATATAACGGTAATTCCTTCACTTTTGTCCAAAATAAAGTCGTACATACGGGCCGCCGCAATTTTCTGGATGGCCGTGTAAACCTTGTCCTGCACGGGTTTCACGAGTTCCTGGCGTTGCTTAAACAGGTCACCTTCAAAGCCAAATCGCTTGCGTTGCAGGTCGCGAACTTCTTTCTCCCGCACAAAAATTTCATCTTCTCTTTTCTTCCGCAACTCCTCACTCAACATAACCTGCTCGGCCTCATAATCTTTATACATTTTATCCAATGCAGCTTGTTTGCCGTCGATCTCTTTCTGCCAGTCTTGGCTGATCTTGTCAAGTTTGGTTTGCGCCTCCTTGTATTCAGGCATTTTATCCAGTATATACCTGGTATCTACAATCGCATACCGTTGTGCATCAGCCGATAACACAGCCAGCAAAACGAATGACAGTAAGGTTATTAATTTTTTCATATTGCAATATTTGATGACAGTTTTTTATTCCGGTTCAAAGCCAAGCATAAAGGTGAACTTGGCCGCGCTGCTCAATTTACCACCTGGCGTCATACGATCAAATCCGATACCATAATCAAATCCCAACAGACCAAACATGGGCAGGAAGAAACGCATACCCAAACCGGCACTGCGCCGCAGACGGAAGGGATTGTAGTCCTTATACGTGTACCAACCGTTGGCTGCTTCAAAAAAGGCAAGTCCGTAGATGGTGCTGCTTGGGTTGGTCGAAAACGGATAGCGCAATTCCATCGTGTACTTGTTAAATATCGTAAAGAACTGGCTGGCCGATGACTTATCAGGGTTTATCGAGGGATCTGAATTATCATATACGGGGTAGCCGCGGTGTGCGATGATATCATAGCCCAGCAAGCCAAAGTTGTTGGTCAAACCGGCGTCGCCCACCTGGAATCTTTCAAATGGCGAGAAGCCCAGTTTCGAATTGTACCGGCCCATAAAGCCGTATTTAGCGGCTGCCTTGAATACAAATTGCTTGCTCCGATCAGCACCCATCGGTCGGCCAATGGGCACATACCATTCGCCGGTGATGCGCCACTTATGAAACTCGGGCAATTCATAGGGGTTCTTTGAATTGACGCGGCTGGGGTCGATCAGCGAATAAGGCGGCGTGGCCTGCAAGCTCATCAGGAGGTTAGACCCGCTTCGGGGGTAGATCGGCTGGTCGACCGAGTTGCGGTTCAAGGCCAGTTTCAAACTGATATTATGTGCCGTGGTATTGTTCAATCCCGGGAACAGGTTGGGATAGTTGCGAAGTTTATACTGGGTCAGGTTAAGCGAGTATACCAACGTGAAATAGTCGTCGGGCCAGTGCAGTTGTTTGCCGAGGGCAATCGACACGCCGAGTGTTCGTAAAAACGATGTATCCCCTGCCTTACGGTCGTAATAACCGGTGTAAGGGTTGTAGGCATTCGCAAAACGGGTGCTGTAAAAACTCACCGT
>Ga0209793_1001809_pt1 | contig 11841 bp, 11 predicted proteins | sample EBPBio122009_DNA_FD_185863 | JGI IMG/M metagenome (GOLD analysis project Ga0209793, IMG submission 185863) | Wastewater treatment Type I Accumulibacter community from EBPR Bioreactor in Madison, WI, USA - Reactor 1_2/2/2009_ DNA (SPAdes) (version 2) | ecosystem: Engineered > Bioreactor > EBPR >... | reverse complement strand
GAAGGGCGGCCAAGCGTCTGTCCGAATCGACCGGTCTGGAAGCCAAGACGATCCATCGCTTGCTGGAGATCAATCCGATCAATGGTCAGTTCAAGCGCAACGCGGACAATCCTCTCGAATGCGATCTCCTGGTGGCCGACGAATGTTCGATGATCGACGTGCCGCTGGCCAACCAGTTACTCAAGGCAGTGGCGACCCGCACGGCGGTGATTCTTGTCGGTGACGTGGATCAACTGCCCTCGGTGGGCCCCGGCCAGTTCCTCACCGATCTCATTGACTCGGGTGTCGTCCCCGTTATCCGGCTGACCGAAGTGTTTCGTCAGGCGGCCACCTCACGAATCGTGCGCAGTGCCCACCAGATCAACCGAGGCGTTTTTCCCAGCCTGCCCGAGAAAGGAGAAGCATCGGACTTCTACCTCGTTGCTGCTGAGGAACCGGATGTCATCGCGCAAACCGTGGTGGACTTGGTGCAGACCCGTCTACCCAGGAAGTTCAAGGTCGATCCGATCCGCGACATACAGGTGCTGTGCCCGATGAACCGGGGGATCACCGGCGCTCGCGGTATCAACCAGGCCTTGCAGGCGGTGCTCAATCCGCCCGGCGAGCACAGTGTCGACAAGTTCGGCAACCGCTTCAGCGTCGGCGACAAGGTGATGCAGATCGAGAACAACTACGACCGGGATGTTTTCAACGGTGACATCGGCTTCGTGACCGGCGTCGACCAGGACGAAGAGGAGCTCGCCGTGGCCTTCGATGGCCGGGTGGTCAGTTATCCGTTTGGCGAACTCGATGAGCTGGTGCTCTGTTACGCGACGACGATCCACAAGTCGCAGGGTTCCGAGTACCCGGTGGTGGTCATTCCGATCTCGACCCAGCACTACATGATGCTCAAGCGCAATCTGATCTACACCGGGATCACACGTGGCAAGAGGCTGGTGGTGCTGGTCGGGCAGAAGAGGGCACTGGCTATGGCGGTCAAGGGTAAGCAAGTGGAGCGGCGCTGGTCGAAACTGAAAGAACGGCTGGTGGCCACGAAACGGTAGTGGCTTGGTCACTTCTCGTCGGGGCGCAACAGATGCAGGGCCATCGCTACTGTGGGCTATGTCGCCTTCCGATCCTGAGCGGTCTGATGCGGATAGCTTTCCAAGTGGCCGGTCCACGCGATTAAGCTGCCGTCCTGTTAATCCGTAGGTCCCTGGTTCGAGCCCAGGTAGGGGAGCCACAGAAAATTCCTAGTAGTACAAGCGCTTAGCGCAGCCCTCGTGGTTGGGCTTTTTGCGTTCTGGGAGGGCCTCCGGGCCTATACCGAGCTGGGGGGGTGGCTCTGGGACGGGCGGGGGGATTGCGCAAGGGGAGGGCGCTGGGGGGCGGTGGAGCCATGTGAGTGTGCGGCTGAATGGTCCGCATGGTGACTTGCGAAGGACGTGCCCCAATCCCTTGGGCAGGGACTCTTGATGTATTCCCATGCTCGGCACCCAGGGGTTGATTAGCGGCTGTACTTCGACGGGCCGCAGTGGATACATGGCTGGCTTGGCCAGCTGGGGTGCTGACGAACTCTGCAAGGGGGTCATTCGGGAGATCTTGGCGTATCCTATCGACCTAAGTTGGGCAGTGCCGCTTTGCGGTGGCCGACGGTGCATTAACGAACCGGCCCCCGGAGTTGAGGCGAAATACTGTCTTCCGCTAACTAAGCTAATCCCCTCAATAGCCCTCTCGACTCCGTGGCCGCCGAAAACGAAACACCCTCAGATGCCGATGTGGAAGCGGACGCATCAGGCGACGGAACTCAACCCGACTCCCCGAAGACCACCCTCCGGCTGGACTGGCTGAGGAAACGCGCCAGAAGTACGCGGCAGTGGTTGCACTATCGACTACCAAACCTAGCGCTGTTGCAGGACCCTTCGACACGCCAGTACGCGGAAAATCGGGACCGACTGCAGAACATTGAGACGCGCGTTCCTCCCGAGGAGGGGTTGCGGGTACGAAGTCTATGGGGCGTTGAAGTTTATGGCCCGACCGAGGTGGAGGGCTTGTATGCCTCCCTTAAGCGGCTTGAGTGGGATCGCGGCGGCTTTCCTGGACAAAGAATAGGGGCGCTGAAGTGGATAGCCGAACAGCGGATGTACGGCTCCGAGGGGATCTTCAACCTCGGGTTCATTCGACGCAGAAGCCAGTACAGGCTCATCTTCGGTGAACGCCATGCCCCCATTCCAGAGACAGTCGATTTCATGCATGGCTACATTTATCAAGTGTCGCCCTCAACTACTGCGGTCATTCTGTGCTTTATTCTCAATGAGGACGCGTCAAGCTCCTATGAGGCGACATTAAATACGGATTGCCACACTACAACTCAGCGTAACCGAAGATCGGGTATTAATAGTATATTCGATGTCGAACACAGCAAGAGGCGATCCGTTGAAAGCGTCCGTTCCATATCAAGAAAAATGGTTACTAATTGGTTTAAAGAAAACCTTCCGGGTTTCTTTTCACTTGCAGATGATGGCAACCGTTTGCCAACAGCCGAGCTGATCACCACAGCAAATCAGCCACTGCTTTCGGAAACTAAGGCCTCTGCGCGTAATGAGCCACCTTGGGTTCTGCTAATAAAAAATTACGGTTTCCGAAACGTCTGGACCTCCAAGGAGTTTCCGGGATTGTCCGTGGCATGGGATGAATCAGAGGACGCGAACCGCTTTCATTCAATAGTCAGCCTTCAAACAGGACTTCTCCGCGACGACCACCTGAAGTATAAAAAAGACAGAGGAACGGGGTTATATTTCGCCTTTGTCAGCGAGAGGATCGAAGGAATTTTGGTCAATTTCGCCGTTGTCGCGTTCCTGCGTGACGTACTTCGCGCACTTAGGCTAACTCGTGACACTATGTCATCGAAAGCGATAACGCGGCGGCAGGTGCTCACTACTATTAGTCAGATAAAGTTATTTTTTGACAAGTCGATTGGGCTTCCAACAATGACTGCCGAACTTGCCGCAAAGTCGAAAAATGATCGATCGTACCGATGGTATTGGGGGAGTTTGAAAGCGAGCCCTGGATTCCCGGTGAGCAGCCGGAAAGCATCACGAAGACCTTTCGAGAACGAACCCACTACCTCGCAACTCGTGCGCTCGCTCAGGAGAAGGAAACCCGGGAGCATCTCGAACAGGTCTCGACGATATTGAGTACCCAAGAAAGCATTAGGGCCCAACGAAAGATGGAGGTGTTGACTTTCGCGGCAATCGCCGTAGCCGTGCTATCTTTGTTGGTGGCGCTGACGTCGGTAGATGGTTTCGCCAACGCCATCTACCTTAAGGTAGATTACCTGCTGAAGACCAAATAAATTCATTTACCGTACGCGTGAGCGAAACACAACGAATGAGCTTACCTCGTGCGAAGCTACCATCTGCACCGTTTGCCGGACGAGCTAGGCCCGCGAGAGGAGCGGTCAATCCAGGAAATCTCTATTTGGCAGGTCTTGCGATGTCCAGCGGCAGCACCATGGCGTGGACTTTATGGCCGGTTGCAGACACGCCATAAAGCCCGCCTTGAGCATTGCTGGGTCTGAACGGCCCGGAGCAGTCGCTGACCCTGACGTGCCGACCGCCCCCCTCCTCAACGAATGACAGACATGTAGAATCAGGCCCATGACACGCTCTGAGCTCATCACCGCAATTGCCTCACGCTTTCCAACTTTGACAGCGAAGGACGCGGAAATAGCGGTCAAGGAAATTCTTGGCGCCATCGGGCACTCGCTGTCACAAGGTCACCGCGTCGAAATCCGTGGCTTTGGAAGCTTCGGGTGAACCACCGTCCAGCACGCGCCGGGAGCAATCCGAGAAGTGGAGAAGCCGTCGCGGTCCCAGCGAAATATGCGCCTCACTTCACTGCCGGCAAAGAGATGCGCGAGCGCGTCGAGAGGGCGACGGAGTAGAGGTATGCGGTGAAGACATGTGGGTGTGTTGTGGTTGGGTGGGCTTGGTTGGCGTTCTGGCGGGCAGCGTTGCACGTTGGCGAACATTCCGGCAAGCCAGCGAGACGCCTGCTCGTCGGGCCGAAGCCGCTGGTTACCCCTCGATGTAGCGACACCGCCGAAAGCCGCCGCTGACACTCTATCAATGTGATGGCTTGAGAGACCGCTGTCAGTGTCAACCTGCCGTTCAAACGGGTAGGTTTCGATGCAGATGGTAGGCGGGACGCGGCCAGAAAGAGACGGTGGAGAAGTATGCCGAAAGAAGCCATTTCACAGGCATGGGTGTATGCTATCAACCTAGCCTGCGAAGTGTCGCTGCTCACAGGTCTTGTCCTGTATAGAATCAGCACACATAGGGTGCAGAGTCTGTTGCGGCAACGCTTTTAGCGTTCCGAGCGGCGTCAATTGCGGGAGCGGCTCCGATGTTGCGCAGCAAAACTGTCGCCATAAAGGAAAGTTGAACTAAAAGCGCTACGCGCTGGTGTAGGTTATCAAATGCCACCGGCCGTGCCTATAAGGTGAGGTGCGAGACAACAGAATGACGGCGACTCTAAAACCCTAACCCTCGGACCTGACGCGCCTGGGCAGCAAGCGTGCCGACAATGGCAGCCGAATCGGGATCGGCGAAGGGGTGTTAGTCGCTCGGCGAACCTGTCGCCTGATAGTTCTGTGTTGCCAGGCGACCGCAGCTGGCCACGGTGAAAGGTTTCTCACGGCTTTTCCGATGGCTTCCGCTTTCGAGCCCTCATCACCATTGCTTATGCCAGTTGTTTATTGCGCATTAGACTGCCGTCGAGGCGCTTCAGTCGAACAAGGTTTATCTGCCGCGAACCGCCGGCGGTTGAACCGGGCCTTTTCAGGGCGGCAGACAAACGCTATTCGTTAGCAGTAAAAATTAAAAGCTCCGGAGTAGAAAAATGGAAGATACCGTAGAATCAGCGAAAGAAGAGTTGATGAAGCAAGTAAGCTTGGTTCAAACGGCTGCTCTTATAGTTGGGTTGCTTTACGTTTCTGGGTACTATATAAATTCCATGTTTCTCAATAATTATGGAATACCAGGAGCGGAGTTGTTTCGACTAGAGTACGTTAAGATAGGTTTTGTGTTTTGGTTGATAATATGCGGCTTGGTGCTTTTGCCATTTGGAGCGTTTTATTTAACGAGCAAGGTTAGGTCTTCAAGTGGCCTTCCGCATTATATGATCGGACTAATAGGAAACTCTCTTAATATTATTGTGATGCTTGGCGTGCCAGTGGCCTTGTCTTTCTTGGCGACGAGTTTTGAGTGGAAGTATACTTTTGACAGCCCGGTATTGGGGTTTGTTTCATTAAATCATTCCGTATCTTTTGCGCTAAGCCTTTCTACCTTTCTCGTTGTTATTCTTCCCGCGCTAGAAAGAACTGTTACTAAGCGATTTTGTGCGAGTAAGGTTACATGGATATATAGGCTGATTATAGAGCCTGTGCGGTATGGTGGCCTTTTATTAACCCTGTATCTTATATCAAAAAGCGTTGCCGAAGTTCCATGGTTGCCAGCAGTCTTAAGTAAGGCGATACCTTTCGTTGCAGTGGTGGTTATCCTTGGTTCTGGTTTGCTCGCTGCGTACTATTGGGTAAGTTTTATAGGAAAAACCAAGGGGTCACTGATGGTTGTGCCGCTAATAACTCTTGGTGTTGCATTTTTTTACTATTTGGCAATGGCATCTTATGTTTATGGTTTATATCCGGCAATTCCAAGCAACAGGGGTGGCAAGTTACCACTAACGCAGGTTTATCTACAAATAGATGGTTATGACTCAATTTTTGAATCAACGAAAACAGAAGGTGGCTTGTCCTTAAAGGGCCCTATATATGTGATTGAAGAAACGGATAAAGCGATATATTTTGCTAGCAAGGGCATGAATAAGTGGTTTGAGGAGTTTGTTCAGATAAATTCAATAAAGACACAGGATATAAAATACATGCTGTCAGAGCGAATTAACGATGGATTTCCTAAGACTAAAAGGTAATGCTGCTAACAAGTCGTTCGAGATTGCGCGGGCATAAAGCGCGCCTGCGTATCTCAACCCGAACGTTCGGCGTCATGATCGACCCTCTCATATGATCCCGACCAAACCACAGACAGAAAGGCTCGGTGTTTCTGTTCTCGATTACTTCTTTTCAGAGAATGGTTGGCTCTTCCGAGAGCAGACAATTCATGATTATGGAATCGACGCTCACATAGAAATTGTCGAAAACCAACGTCCCACCGGAAAACTTATTGCACTACAGATCAAGGCCGGCCCCAGTTTTTTTGAAGAAGATATCGATGGCGCCTACGTGTTTAGAACCGACGACAAGCACATCGCATACTGGATCGGTCATTCCATGCCCGTCGTCCTTGTCTTGTACGACCCTCAGACAAAACAGGCTTACTGGCAGCAGGTTTCGAGACAAACGGTTGAAACAACGGGGAAGTGCTGGAAATTGTTGGTGCCAAAAGCCAGCCTATTTGCGGAACCTGCTCGACACCTGAAAGCACTAGCTGCGCTAACGCAGCCAGAGCCCTACATCAGACGTTTGAATCGTCTGCGGATTGACCGCCACTGGATGGACTTGATTGACCAAGGGAATGATGTCCGCATCCAATTTGATGACTGGGTCAATAAATCCCTGCCACGCTATAAGATCACTGTTTCCACAGACGAAGAGAACGAATCTTGGCCCACGCTCTACGCTCCCGGTGTTGGAATTGAAGAAATGCTGAGCCACTTCTTTCCCTGGGCAGACTTCGGGCTCGATCTGGAGGCCCAGGAAGAGCTGTACAAGCCAGCGGACGAGATCGTTCCTATTTCCGAGAACGGGGAAACCGCTTCGTACAGCTTGCTTCTCTCGTTGAACGAGTTCGGGAAGAGCTTTCTGATGATTGATGCCTACTTGGCTGACCCGGACGCCCCAGAGACCATCTGTTTTTCGCTTGAGTAGCCCTACCCATGACACCGAACGTTTCGTTCAAGCGGGCCGCCTGCAAGCTGCCCTTGCAGGGGCCCTCCGCGCTTCGTGCCCCGGCTGCCGGTTACCTTGATCACCGCCCGCGGCGAAGCAGGGTGACGTCATCAAGATGGAAGAAGCAGTGATCGCCCTGTGCGAACGCAAGCTCGGTGAGTTCCTGCGCGACTTCCTGGCGAAGCAGCCCAATGTTCGTGCCGTCCCGATGATCTCGTTCGCGTAGGGTTTGGAGCGGCCAGGCAGACCAGGAACTCCTGAGCCCGAGCACCAACGGCCGGATCGGATTGAGAGCAGCCACTCAGATTTCTCAGGCCACTGGCAGCGATCGACCCATAGCCGACCGCCGGCGCGAAGGAAAGCAGACGTTCAACGTGGACTTCACCGGCTCGCCGAAGGCGAGTCCGGTGCAAGACAGGGTTAGACCTGTTTGTGCAAATAGCACGTCCTGGCGAAGTTTGTCATACTGTTCAGGGTGGGTCGAGCGCGATTCGAACGCGCACCGCTCTCGCTAGAGACCATCCTACATTAGAAGATCGACCCAAAACTCTACTTGCCTGGCATACGCCGCTTCGCTTCCTCCCACGCTATAGTGCGGCTTTCAAAGATCGGACTCAGCTTATTACTTTCGATCAGGAGAAGCAGTTCCGAAATGACATCGGCCCGCCCTAAGCGAACAGCTTCGTTAAATAGCATGTCGTATAGTCGAACGCTCACCACGGGGACCGCTTGACTGTCAATCACTGCGCGTTGAGCCTGCTTCTGCTTTACTTCGCGTATACCAGAGGCCTTCTGTCGTCGCCGAGGCTTCGCCCTTCGATGGTTTAGGAAACGGGTAATACCGGCCTTTTTCTTGAATGCCAAATCTTCACGGATTCCAAGGAGAAGAAGACTAAGTGCGGCATCGCTTCGTCCGACGCGAAGTAGAGATTTCGCTACATACTCAGATATCGGCGACAACGAACTACGCGCACTGCGCGCGCCCACAGCATTCTCCAACGTCGCAGGGACGTTTACCCAAAGTCCGGCGCGCCTGTCGCGCAGACCAGTAATATGGCCATCCTTTGCCAAATGCACGACGTTAGAACGACTATTTACGCGCAATCCGTCAGCTTCCGTGGTCTTTGTAAATGAAGCCTTCGGGGCACGAAATCTAGGTTGATGCCTTAGAAAGGGCAAAGCAAACGTTCGAAACCAGTACGTGACCTTACTATTTGACACCAACGCCAGTACAAGACCATCGCGAGCGTGGGCAATAAAGCGACGCCGAGATATCATCTGCTCGGCATCGGGATCCTTTTCATAGTCGGGAACGGCACCAGCCCGCAACCACCAAAAGCCCAGTGACATTGTGATACCGAACAGCATAACATATAAACCCTGAAGTGTCGCCACCAAGGGTACATTTGCTACGTTTCGCAAAAATGCTGAGCTGATAAACTCGCTGAGGAACGAAACAGCCATATACGTTACGCGTAACTGAATTGCAATTAACGCGAGCCAAAATAGCGCGATCCAAAGTATAGGTGCACTTGTTGGGCGAGCCCACCCCAACGCAACGGCAAAGTCTTCCGGCGCCAGGTATATTCCGTGCTCCTTTGGCAGCGGAGCAACCCACCAGCTTCTTGGTCCAAGAACTTCGCCAATTCTCTCCATCGGGTCCTTGAGGTCTATCCGAAGCAGTCGAAGCGCCAATGCTAGGTAACGGAATGCCCGCTCTCGCATAAATGTAAGATAGACTGCGAGTAGAAGGATAATTGCACTCAATAAAGCCGGAGCGACACGTGTACTAACGCGAAATCCTGGGAATGTCGGAAGCTTGAATTCAACTGTTCCAAGTCGCGACTCATTGAGCTCCTTCCCGGCTCTGCTGAGTGCTTCCTCGGCCTTTTTGGCCTTTTCTTCGGCGCCATCAGGCGGCGAACTCTTCCGCACGTCACCCTGTGCTTCCTCGAAGCGCTGGGCTGCCGTGTTGTATTCAATCGACGCATCAGCTGCCCTCTTGGACTGAACGGATAGTTCGTGCTCGATTGACCACCAGGAAATTGCGACCGTCGCTAACCACAGCAATGCGATCGCACCAGTCCTACCAGCCGCCGCCTTGGCAACGTCAAGATATCTAGCAGCGAACGCTCGACTCTGGTCGTCGCCTGAAGAGACTGCGCGCGCGCGCGGTGGCGCCAAGGACTTGCGCTTGAATGGGGCGGAAGTGCGACGTGGCTTCAAGCGGGTGATCTCTTTACGGGGACTGACTCAGTAAAGCGTGGAACAGGTCTAACGAATAGCGTTTATCTGCCGCTGCAGAAGCGCCCGGCTCGACCGCTGGCGGCTCGCGGCAGATAAACCTTGTTGGACTGAAGCGCCGCGCTGGCGGTTGTTATGGGGATTGTAAGGCCGGACGGCCCGAAGTCAATTGTTTGGCATGAGGCTGCCGGGCGGCGAGCTGCCCAACGATAGCCGGCAACGCTGGCGGAAGATCGACAAGCCGAAGCGCAGCTGGTAAACCCGGGACTCCTGGCACCGATCGGCCGGCAACAAGGCGAACGACGCGGCGGATGGTAGCGCCACCCGATGGCTCCGGAAGAGAGAAACCGACGTCGATCATCACGGCGGTCCGCGCGGATTCGGGAGATTACGTTGTGGCAAGAGGGTCGCGACCACGCGAAACTGCCCGATCTTGCAATGCGGGCAGCGCGCGTGCTCAATGTGCGCCACGCGTTGCATGAACTCGGCGACCGACTCGATCACCGCCGCCTGCGGTGGCGGCACGTCGAGCGCGGCACGTGCCGCAGCCAACGCAACTTTTTTGCGCGCGGGCGACAGCAAGCCGTAGTGCCGGATACGCTTGAAACCAGCCGGCAGAACATGTTGCAAAAAGCGATCGATAAACTCGGCGCCCGGCACGCGTAGTGTTCGCTTCTTGCCGCTGGCAGAATCGGCGCGGACCCGGAAAAGCACGTCGTTGCCCTCGATACCGACGATCCGCTCGTTGGAAATGGCCACCCGGTGCGTATAGCGGCCTAGGTAATCGAGAACCGCTTCCGGGCCGCCGAGCGGCTGCTTGGCATAGACCACCCAGTCGTGAACGTACAGTCGTTGTCTCAGACTTTGCCAATCGGCCGGCGTGGCGACCAGCCCGAGCAAGCGCTCGGCGCTTCGCAAGGCCTCGAGTCCGGCGACGAACTTGCCGCGAAAGACGCGCGACAGCGCCCTCACCGGAAACAGAAAACCCTTCTTCGGCGAGATCCATTCACCGCTTGCCGCCAGTGCCCCGCCGGCCACCAACGCATGCAGATGGACATGTCGGCCGAGATCCTGCTTCCACGTGTGCAACACCAGCGAGAACGCCGGCACGCCGCCCAGATGCCGTGGGTTGCCGGCGAACTCGGTGAGCGTTGCCGACACCGCGGCGAACAGCGTCTCGTAGAGCGGTCGTGGCGCGGCGGCAATCAGGCCATTGAGGTCGTGCGGCAGCGTGAACACCAGGTGAAAGTAAGGCACGGGCAGCACTTCACGCCGCCTTGCGGCGACCCAGGCCTCCTTCGCCCGGGTCTGGCATTGCGGGCAGTGCCGGTTCCTGCACGAATGATAGACGTGCCGGGTCGTACCGCAGTGGTCACAGGTTTCGACGTGACCGCCGAGGATCGCCGTGCGACAGGCAAGGATCGCACGCCAGACGCGGGCTGCCCCGCGCGCCAAAGGCTTACTGGCGAGGTAAGCCTGGCCGAAGGTGGCCAACACCCCGGCCAGGCCGGCCGCTTTCACCGGCGCCGGTCAGCTGGGCGTGAGCAGTTCGAGCGGAGAAGTGGTACCGGTTAGCCGCGTGCGCGCCAGATGGAAGTAGCGCATCGTCGTGCTGACGTGGCCGTGTCCCAGCAGACGCTGGATGGTGTGGATATCAACGCCGGTTTCGAGCAGGCGGGTGGCGAAAGCGTGCCTCAAGGTGTGGATGCCGCCGCCCTTGGGCAGACAGGCGGCATCGCGGAGCGAGCAGGCGCTGGACGGTCTGGTCGTAAATCGGACCATCGCCTGCCCGGTTCGGGAAAACCCAGCGCCGCGGTCGGAAGGCGCGCCAGTACAGCCGCAACGAGTCGAGCAAGCGCGGCGAGAGCAGCGTGTAGCGATTCTTGCCGCCTTTACCCTGGCGGACCTTGATGCACATTCGGTCCGGTGCGGATTCGATGTCGGACAGTTCCAAAGTGCAGACTTCGGAGAGTCGCAATCCGGCGGCGTACACCGTTTCCAGCAGCGTGCTCTCGCGAAGGGTCTTGCAGTGCGCGAAGAGTCGCGCGACTTCGTCGCGTGACAAGACCAGCGGTAGCCGCTTGGGTACCTTGGCCATCGCAATGTCAAACCTCGCCGTTTCTCGCCGGAGAACGGTGCCAAACAGAAACCGAAAAGCACAGGCCGCCTGATTGACGCTGGCGTACGCCGGCTTCTTGTCGGCGATCAGATGCAGGAGGTAAGCTTGGATCGCCGCAGCATCCGGTTGGTCCGGCGGCCGCCGATCGTATTTGGCCAGCCCAAGAACACACGCGATATACGATTCGCGCGTGCGGTCGGCAAAGCCGCACAACAACATGGCATCGTTCATCCGCTGGCGTAATTCAGTCATCTCGTTCTCCTCATCAGGATCGGGAACATTCCCAATGACGAAGATTGCATCGATGACGATCAGCACAAGCAGTTGCGCCTTCTCAGGATGAAGGCGCCCCAGAAACGGCAACGCGGCGGCGGGTTTCCCCACCACCGCGGTAGCGGTTTAGTTCAACTTTGTTATCGGGCGACAGTTTTGCGCCCTAACGTCGGCGCATGCTGCATAACTGCGCGGGATGAGTAGGCCGCAATGCACCTTGCAACCTCGCTTTTCAGTACATATACTGGTTTTTTATCCA
>Ga0209793_1001808_pt1 | contig 11844 bp, 7 predicted proteins | sample EBPBio122009_DNA_FD_185863 | JGI IMG/M metagenome (GOLD analysis project Ga0209793, IMG submission 185863) | Wastewater treatment Type I Accumulibacter community from EBPR Bioreactor in Madison, WI, USA - Reactor 1_2/2/2009_ DNA (SPAdes) (version 2) | ecosystem: Engineered > Bioreactor > EBPR >... | reverse complement strand
CTCGAGCCGCGGCGTGACCGCGACGCCCGCGCGCTTGAGGTTGCGGTCGATGATCCGGCGGTTCTGCATGTCGGGGGTCAGGAGGCCAAGCTCGAAGCCCGCGACATCGGCCCAGGCCATGCTGGCAGGCAGGTCGGGATGCTTGCGGGTGACCAGCGCGTAGCTTTCCTCGTAAAGCGGCATCGTCGTATAGCCGGGAAGGCGGTCGGCAGGCAGATCGGCGCTGGCGTAGCTGAGGCCTGCGTCGATCTCGAACTCGGTCAGCTTTTCCACGATCAGATGACTGTTGAGCGACAGGATCCTGAGCCGCACACCCGGATGGCTGTCCAGGAATGGCCGCGTCAGGTCATGGACCGAGGCCAGCGCCGTCGGGATCACCCCCAGCCGCAGCGTGCCCGATAGACCCTCGCGCGCTACGGCGACATCGGATTTCAGTGCGCGGGCCTCGGCGACGATGGATTTGGCGCGGGCCAGCACCCGCTCGCCCTCGGGTGTGAGGCCGATGAATCGCGCGCCGCGCTGCACCAGCTGCACACCCAGCTGATCCTCCAGCGACTTGATCGCCGAGGACAAGGTGGGCTGCGTCACATGGCAGGTTTCGGCCGCGCGGCCGAAGTGACGCTCGCGCGCCAGGGCTATCAGCATCTCGAGTTTGTCGATCATCCGGGCATCCTGCGCGAAACCGGCGTCGGCGGAAAGGTGTCGATGTGACCGGTTGGGGCTTCCCGGGCAGCTATGTCGTATTACACTCAACCCCGGAAGGATCGGGGGGGAAGAATGCGGATCGAACCGTTCGGGGTCGAAATCTGGATGAATGAATGGGAGACGCGCTGCGAGTGGAACCTCGCCGAAACCTGCGTCGAAAGCCTGACCATCCGCGACCTGCTGCGCCTCGCCGGGCGCAACGACGACGATCTTTCGGCGCTGTTGCCGATGCCGATGACCTACGGCGCGATCGAGGGCTCGGCCCGGCTGCGGCGGGCGATTGCCGCGCTCTACCGGCGCCAGCAGCCGGGCAATGTCGTCGTGACCCATGGCACGATCGGCGCCAACATGTTGGTCCACAAGGCGCTGGTCGAGCCGGGCGACCGGGTCGTCGCGGTGGTGCCGACCTATCAGCAGCATTATTCGATCCCGGCCAGCATCGGCGCCGATGTCCATCCCCTGCGGCTGAGGGCCGAGGATGGCTGGCTGCCGGATCTGGACCGGCTCAGGGCGCTGGCGGTGCCGGGAACCAGGCTGATCGCGTTGACCAATCCCAACAATCCCACGGGTGCCCTGATTCCCGAGCCGATGCTGCGCGAGATTGCGGGCATCGCCCGGGCAGTGGGCGCCTGGGTCCTCTGCGACGAGGTGTATCGCGGCACCGATCAGGAGGGCAGCGGTCGCACCGCCTCGATGGCCGATCTCTATGAGAAGGGGATTTCGACCGCCGGCATGTCCAAGGCCTTTTCGCTGGCGGGGCTGAGGCTGGGCTGGATCGCCGGGCCGACGGAGCTGATCGAGGCGGTCTCGATCCACCGCGATTATGACACGATCAGCGTCGGCCGGATCGACGATCATTTCGCCACGATGGCGCTTGAGGCGGCAGAGGCGGTGCTGGAACGCTCGCGCGCCATCACCCGCGGCAATCTGGCGATCCTGTCGGACTGGATCGACAGCCAGCCCCTGCTGAGCTGGGTGCGTCCGCGCTCGGGCACCACGGCCTTGGTGCGCTACGACGCGCCCGTCACCTCGCGCGAGTTCTGCGTGGATCTGTTGCAGGCGACCGGGGTGCTGTTCACGCCCGGCTCGGCGCTGGGGGTGGAGGGGCATCTGCGCATCGGCTACGCCAATGCCCCCGCTATTCTGCGCGAAGGGCTCAGGCGGACGGGCGATTTCCTCGCCCGCCTGCCCGCGCCGGGTGTCGTCTACATCGCGTGACGGCTCAGGCCAGCGCCTCGCGCCGCGGCACCGACAGGACGGCGGCCAGCCAGGCCAGCACACCGCAAAGCGCGATGGCGGCGGTCATGCTGGCGGCCGAATTGTCCAGCAGCAGCCCGGTAACGACGATCATGACGCCCCCGGTCAGCATCTGGATCGTGCCGCCCAGGGACGAGGCGAGGCCCGCGATATCGGGATGCGGGTCCATCGCCATGACCATCGCCGTGGGGATCACCAGACCCAGGAAGGCGTTGGCGATCAGCAGCCCCGCCACGACCACGACCAGCGAGGCCATGCCGGCCCAGCCGAGGATCGCCAGCAGCACCGTGGTCGCGCCGAAGCCCGCCACCGCGACGGCAATCACCCGCTGCATGCCGAACCGCGCCGAGAACCGCCCGGCCAGCTGCGAGGCGCCGAAGAAGCCCACGGCATTGACCGCGAAAGCGACCGAGAAGCCGGTGGGCGAGAGGCCGAATTCGCGCGTGTAGACGAAGGCGCCGGTGGCGAGGAAGACGAAGAACGAGGCCATGCCGAAGCCGCCGATCATCGTCAGCCCCATGAAGCGCCGGTCGCCCAGCAGCCGTTTTGCCCCGGCCAGCAGCGCGCGAACCCGGACCGGGCGGCGATCCTCGGGCCGCAGGGTCTCGGGCAGGACCAGCGTGATCAGCAGCAGGCTCACGACCGAAGCCGCGGCAAGGACGCCGAAGATCTCGCGCCAGGTGCCGAAGGCCAGCACCAGCGAGCCGGTGATGGGCGCCAGCATCGGCGAGACCGAGATGACGATCATGATAGCCGCCATCATCCGCGCCGCCTCGGGGCCCGAGGCCATGTCGCGGATCACCGCCCGCGGCACCGCCATCAGCGTGGCCGCGCCCAGCGCCTGCAGGGCACGGGCGGCGATCAGCGTGCCAAGGTCGGGCGCCAGCGCCGCGAGGACCGAGGCAGCAAGGAAGATCCCCACGCCGATCAGCAGCGGCTTGCGGCGGCCGATGGCATCGGCCATCGGGCCCCAGATCATCTGCGCCACCCCGAACGTCAGGAAATAGGCGGTCAGCGTCAGGCCGGCCCCGGCCTCGGTCGTGCCGAGGTCCTGGGCGACCTGCGGCAGCGCCGGCAGGTACATGTCGATGGCGAAAGGCCCGACGGCGGAGAGAAGGCCCAGAACGAGGGCCATGCGGAACAGGGGATCGCGCATCGGGAAACCTATGGAGCGAATTGGAAAATGTGTCGCGGGCCCCGGACGGGGCGGCGGCAGCCGAAGGGAAATCGTCCTTTGGCGGCCAGGGTCAAGGGGACCGGGCGAAAAAACGCCCTCGTGCCGGTGATGGGGGCGCCTGTGCGACCTCTGCCGCTGGCCGGACAGACATGCATTTCCCCTTGCACCCCACCGTCCCGCCGGGTCACTTGGGGCCGCGCGAAATGGTGGCCGGGAGGAGCCCGCATGCGACCCATGCCGAGAACGGCGGCCCCCGATGCCGCGCCGATCCTGCGGGCCCCGGGCCGCGCACAGCCATTCCCATTCGATGAGGCAGTATCATGACGACCGACGGTGACATCCTGTGGCAGGCCGGGGCTGAACGGCTCGAGGGGGCGATCGCGACGCGATTCCTGCGGTTTCTGGCCGACCGCGGGCTGGTGTTCGACGGTTACCCGGCGCTGCATGCCTGGTCAGTCGACGATCCCGCCGCCTTCTGGCTGGCGCTGCGCGATTTCTTCGGGATCGAGATGGAAGGCACGCTGGATCAGGTCATGACCGACGCGCCGATGCCCCGGACCCGCTGGTTCACCGGCACGCGGCTCAATTACGCCGAGCAGGTGCTGCGCCATGAGGGCACCGGCGACCCGTCGCGGCCGATGCTGCACCATTGCTCGGAAACCCGGCCCGAGATCGCCTCGATGTCCTGGGCCGAGGTCGGCGGGGCTGTCCGCAAACTGGCCACCAAGCTGCGCGCGCTGGGCGTGAAGAAGGGCGACCGCATCGTCGCCTATATGCCGAACATTCCTGAAACCGTGATCGCCATGCTGGCCTCGACCGCGATCGGCGCCACCTGGGCCACCGCGGCGCCGGAATTCGGCCCGCAGACGGTGATCGACCGTTTCAGCCAGATCGAGCCCACGCTGGTCTTCGCCGTCAACGGCTATCGCTATGGCGGCAAGGATTTCGACCGAACCGGCGATCTGGAGAAGATTCTGCCGAACCTGCGCAGCGCCAAGACGCTGGTGATGCTCGACTATCTGCCGGGCGCCGCCAAGGTCCCGGATTTCCATGGCGAGACGCTGGCTTGGGATGACCTCTTCACCGGCGCGGATGTCCCACGCGAGGCCTTCAGCTATGAGCGCGTGGCCTCGGATCACCCGCTCTGGACGCTCTTCTCCTCGGGCACCACGGGCCTGCCCAAGCCCATCGTGCAGGGGCACCACGGGATCGTGCTGGAGCATCTGAAGAACGGCGGCTTCGCCATCGACATGGGCGAGGGCGACACCTACTTCTGCTATTCCACCACCGGCTGGATGGTCTGGAACACGCTGATGACCGGGCCTTTGCTGAACGGCAAGGTCACGCTCTATGACGGGCATCCGACCTACCCCGACGCAGGCGCGCTCTGGCGGATCATCGAGGCGACGAAGGTCAGCCATTTCGGCGTCTCGCCCACCTTCATGACCATGGTGCGCCAGCAGGGCATCGTTCCGGGCCGCGATTACGACCTTTCGGCCATGCGCTCCATGCTGCTGACCGGCTCTCCGGCCACGCCCGAAATCCTCGCCTGGGTGCATGAGGCGGTGAAGGAAGACCTCTTCTCGACCACGCAATCGGGCGGGACGGAGCTGTGCTCGGGGATCCTGGTCGGCTCGGTGCTGATGCCGGTCCGGGCGGGCGAGATCCAGGCGCCCGCGCTGGGCTGCGACGCCGCGGCCTTTGACGAGGACGGCAAGCCCGTCATCGGCGAGGTGGGCGAGCTGGTGATCCGCAAGCCGATGCCCTCGATGCCGCTCTTCTTCTGGGGCGACACGGATTACGCGCGCTATCTCGACAGTTATTTCGACATGTACCCCGGCATCTGGCGCCACGGCGACCGGGTGAAGTTCAACGAGCACGGCGGTAGCGTGGTGCTGGGCCGCTCGGACGCGACGCTCAACCGCTTCGGCGTGCGGATCGGCTCGGCCGAGATCTATCGCACAATGGAGGGGATCGAGGGCGTGGCAGACAGCCTGATCGTCTGTATCGAGGACGGCAAGGGCGGCTATTACATGCCGCTCTTCGTGCAGATGCAGCCGGGCGCGACCTTCGACGAGGCCAAGCGGGCCGAGATCGTCAAGCGCCTGCGCACCGAACGCAGCCCGCGCCACGTTCCCGACGAGATCGTGCCGGTGCCCGAGATCCCGACCACGTTGACCGGCAAGAAGATGGAAGTGCCGATCCGCAAGCTGCTCTTGGGCGCGCCGCTGGAAAAGGTCGCGAGCCGCGATGCGACGAAGAATCCCAAGGCCCTCGACTGGTTCGCGGACTTCGCCCGCCAGCGGGGCTGAGGGAGGGAACGGTGAAAGGCGGGGCGACCCGCCTTTCGTCCATCGGGGGGGCAGAGGGGGACGGTTCGGCCCCTCCTCCCCGCTTTGCACGCCCTGCAGGCAGTCGCGATTTTTCTGCCCGCTTTTCAGTCGCCTGACCGGCGCGTTGCCGGTTCCCCGGGCCGAAGGCGATATTCCGCTGCGCGGGTTTCTGCCATGCAGCATCCCCCTTGTCTTTTCTTTCGTAAAAGCAAAAGCATCATCGCCCTGAGAGGCCCGATTCTCTCTTGGAGCTGCCATTTGAAGACCCAGTCGCGCCCTGCGCCCCGCGTTCCTGTTTCGTCGTCCTTCACCCGTCGCCGCCTGTTTGCCGCTTTGGCAGGCAGCGTTGCGGCGGCTGCGCTGTTGCCTGCCTCGCGCCTCCGGGCCGAGGAGGCGGCCGAGCAGCCTGCCGAACCGGTGGCCGAGCCCTTCTCCTTCGATCTGCTGACCGAGCGGATGCGCCAGGCCGCGGCCAGCGCCGCCCCCGATCCCGAACAGGTCGAGGGTTTTCTGGCCGCGCTGGATTACGATGGCTATCAGCGGATCCAGTTCCGTACCGACCGCACCCGCTGGCAGGACCCGGGGATGCAGCTGCGCCTTCAGGCCTTCCACCTGGGCTGGCTGTTTGGCGAGCCGGTGCATGTCTACGAGGTCGTGGACGGCAACGCCCAGCCGATGACCTTCTCGACCGCGGATTTCGAATACCGCGGCGGGTTGGCCGATCAGGTCCCGGCCGACGCGCCGATGCCGGGTGTCGCGGGCTTCCGTCTGCTGACGCCCCTGAACCGTGCCGACCTTTTCGACGAGCTGGTCGCCTTCCTCGGCGCCAGCTATTTCCGGGCGCTGGGGCGTGACACGCTCTATGGCCTCAGCGCCCGAGGCCTCGCGGTCAACACGGCGCTGTCGGGTGGCGAGGAATTCCCGCGTTTCACCGCCTTCTGGCTGGAACGTCCGGCGCCGGACTCGGATGTGGCGACGCTCTACGCCGCGCTGGAAAGCCGGTCGGTGGCGGGGGCCTACCGCTTTGTCATCCATCCGGGCGAGAACACCGAGATGGAGGTGACCGCGCGCCTGTTCCTGAGGCGCGATGTCGAGCAGCTGGGCATCGCTCCGCTGACCTCGATGTTCATGTTCGGGGGCGCGGACCCCGATGCGACCGGCGATTTCCGGGTCTCGGTGCATGACAGCGAATACCTGGTGGTCAACACCCAGTCGGGCGAGACGCTGCTGCGGGCGCTGAACAACCCGCCGCGGCTGGCGTCCTCCTATCTGACGATGACCGCCCCGCAATCCTTCGGCCTGATCCAGCGCAGCCGCCGTTTCGACGATTACCTGGATGCCGAAGCGCATTACGAGCGTCGCCCCTCGCTGATGGTCGAACCCCTCGGCGACTGGGGCCAGGGGGTTGTCCGGCTGATCGAGATCCCCTCGACCTTCGAGGGCAACGACAACATCGTCGCCTATTGGGTGCCCTCGACCCCGACCCGGGCCGGTGACGCGCTGGAAGTCGCCTATCGGTTGAGCTGGGGGTTGGAGCCCCCCGGAAGCGGCGGTAGGGATGTGGCGCGCGTCCTGCGAACCCGGTCGGGTGTTGCGGGCGTGGCGGGTGCCGAGGTGGCGCCGGACCAGCGGAAATTCGTGATCGACTTCGCCGGCGGACTTTTGGGGGAACTGATCGACCCCGAAGAGGTTCATCCTGATGTCAGCGCGGCGAACGGGCAGGTGACCGAGATGGTCCTCAGCCGGGTCGGCGACAGCGAGACTTGGCGTCTGGTGATCGAGGTACAGGCCCCCGAGGGGGCAGTGGTCGAATTGCGGGCGCGGTTGTCCGGCTTTGGCCGGGCGCTGACGGAAACGTGGCTATACCAATGGGTTCGGCAATGAGCGCGCATGAGAATGTAACCGGTCAAGCAGGCATCGACGTGGTCGAGGCACCGTTCTGGGCACCGCCCGAGGCGCCGCTGGACATGCCGCATCAGGTGCTTGAGCGCTCGGCGCAGCCGGTGCCTTTCCTGGACCGGCTGCTGCACGCCCTGACGCCCCGCGCCCGGGCCTGAGACCCTTGCCATGGCAATGCCCCTTCCCCCTGACCGGCGCACTGTCGCCACCCGGACCCTTGCGCTGACGTTATCGCTCGTCGCGGCCCTGGCGGCGACGGTGCTGCTGATCGAGGCGGCTGTTCAGGACGGGCGCGATGTCTGGGATGTCGTGCGGTCGGGCCTGATCTTCATCTCGACCGCCTGGCTGGCCTGGGGCGCGGCGCTGGCCTTCACCGGCCTCGCCCCGGCGCGTCCGGTCGCCGCCGTCGAACCTGCCGCCGGGCCCGCGCCCCGCACCGTGGTTCTGGTGCCGATCTGCAACGAGGATCCGGTCACCACCTTTGCCCGCATCGCCGCGATGGACCAGTCGATCCGGGCGGCGGGCGTCGAGGCGGATATCGCCATCCTGTCGGATACCCGCGATGCGGGGGGCGCGCTGCGCGAGCGGCACGCCTATGTCCGGCTCTTGCAGATCACCGGCGGGACCGGGCGCATCTTCTACCGGCGGCGCAACGACAACCGCGGCCGCAAGGCGGGCAATGTCGAGGATTTCATCCGCCGCTCGGGCGGGGCCTATGAATACGCCGTGATCCTCGACGCCGACAGCCTGATGGAGGGCACGGCGATCCGCACCATGATCGCGCGGATGCAGGCGGATCCGAAGCTGGGCCTCTTGCAGACCCTGCCGCGGATCATCGGCGCGCAATCCCTTTTCGGCCGCGCCGTCCAATTCGCCGCGGCCTTCCACGGACCGGTCTTCACCCGCGGCCTGGCGCGGATGCAGGGCCAGACCGGGCCCTTCTGGGGGCACAACGCCATCGTCCGCATGCGCGCCTTCGCCGAAAGCTGCGCGCTGCCGGAACTGTCGGGCAAGCCGCCCTTTGGCGGGCATATCCTCAGCCACGATTACGTGGAGGCCGCGCTTCTGGCCCGGGCGGGCTGGGTCGTGCGCGTCGATCCCGCCATCGAGGGCTCGTTCGAGGAGGGGCCGGAGAACATCCTCTCCTTCGCCCGCCGCGACCGGCGCTGGGCGCAGGGCAATCTGCAGCATATCCGCCTGCTCCTGGCCCCCGGCCTGCCGATGTGGAGCCGCTTCGTCTTTCTGCAAGGCATCTTCGCCTATCTGGTGTCGCTGCTCTGGGGGGCGTTCATGATCGCCTCGATCGTCGCCACCATCAAGGCGCCGCCGCCCGATTACTTCCCCGAGCCGCATCTGCTGTTCCCCGTCTTCCCCTCGGACCGCACCAAGGAAATCACCACTCTGGTCTTCGGCATCGCCGGGCTGCTGGTGCTGCCCAAGGTGGCGATCCTGACGGGCGCGGTGCTGTCTGGTCGGGCGCGGGGCTTCGGCGGTGGCCTGAAGGCGGGGCTTTCGGTGCTGGTCGAGATCGCGCTGACCTCGATCATCGCACCCTTGATGCTGATGTATCAAAGCCGCGCGGTGATGCAGGTCTTTGCCGGACGCGACGGCGGCTGGCCCGCGAACCAGCGGGGCGAGGGCTCGCTCACGCTGGGGCAGGGGGTACAGGCGGGGCTCTGGATCTCGGCCGTGGGGGTCGCGGCGCTGGTGCTGGTGGCGCGGGTCGCGCCCGAACTGACCCTCTGGCTCACCCCGGTCTGCCTGCCGATGGTGGCGGCCCCCCTGATTATCGCCCTGACCTCGCGCGCGGTCGGCCGCAGCGTTTTTGTCGTCCCGGATGAGGCCGCGCCCGCGCCGGTCGTGCGCCGCTATCACGCGATCCTCGCCGAATGGGGCGGGGCCGCGCCCGCCGTACCCGAGCCGCCCATCGCGGAGGCTGGCCATGCCCCGGTCTGACACCCCCCGCCTGCCCGGAACCCGCGACCCGAGGCTCGACGCCTTCCGCGGCGCGGCGCTGGTGATGATCTTCATCGACCATGTGCCGGGGAACCCCTACGAGCGCTTCACCCTGCGCAACTGGGGCTTTTCCGACGCGGCCGAGGCGTTCTTCGTCATCTCGGGCGTGGCGGTGGGGCTGGCCTATGCCGGGCGGTTCGGGGCCGAGGCCCGGGCCGAGCACGGGCTCTGGCCCGCGGTGCAGCCGGTCTGGCGCCGGGCCTGGACGCTTTATCAGGCGCAGATCCTGCTGACCTTCTGGGCCATTGCGATCTTCGCCGGGGGCTCGCTGATCTTCAACCTGCCCGAGCTGCTGACCACGATCAACCTGCGTCAGGTCTTCGAGAATACCGAGGCCGCGCTGCTGGGTATTCCTCTTCTCACGCATCAGCTGGGCTATGTGAACATCCTGCCCGCCTATGCCGTGCTGATGCTGGCGGCACCCGCCGCGATTCTGATCGGCCTGTGGAGCCCGCGCCTGCTGCTGGGGCTGTCGCTGGCTTTGTGGCTGGCGGCGGGGATCTGGTATCTGAACCTGCCGAATTATCCCAACCCGGGCGGCTGGTTCTTCAACCCCCTGTCCTGGCAGCTCATTTTCATGGTTGGCCTCGCCACGGGGCTTTCCATGCGCAAGGGCGAGCGGCTGGTGCCGCGTCACCCCGCGCTGATCGCGCTGGCGGCGGGGTTTTTGGTCCTCGTGCTGGCCTGGCGCTATCTGCCGGGGCTGGGCGAGGTGCTGAACCACCAGATGGCCCGCGCGCAGCGGCTGGGGGCGCCGCCGCTCTTTACCGCGCATGACAAGACCTATGTCTCGCTGCCCCGGCTTCTGCATATCCTGGCGCTGGTCTATCTGCTGGCCAGCCTCGCCTCGGTGCGGGTGCTCTGCGGGCAGGCCTGGGCCGCGCCCCTGCGGCTGATGGGGCGTCACGGGCTGCTGGTCTTCGCCTCGGGCACGGTGCTGTCGCTGTTTTTCCAGGTGCTGATGGCGGGCTACGGCAACCCGGCCTGGATGGCCTGGCTGCTGCCGCCCCTGGGCATCGCGCTGAGTATCGCCATCGCCGCGCTGGCCGAGCGTCAGAAGGCGCTGAAGCGGCGGCCGGCCGCGCCGGCTGCGGCCCCGGTCGCCGCGCCCGCGCCGTTTGTCGCCAAGGCCCCGGTTCCGGCCAATGGCCCGGGCTGGTCGCCGCTGCCGCATCCCGCCGAATAAGCGTCGGACGGCCAACCCCTGTCGGCCCCGCTTGCACCCCGATCCGCGCATGCCTAGCGTGGCGCGATGTCGCAACGAGGGGGGCAAGATGGGCAAACTGACGCGACGGGGGCTGCTGCTGGGCGGCGGGGCGGTGGCGGGCTATTGGGCCGGTCGCGGCTGGGCCCCGGGTCTGGCGCCGCGCGACGGCATCGCCGCGCTGGGCGGCGAGCAGCCCGGGCCGCAGGTCCTGAACGACGCGAGTCTGCTGTCCTCCACGCCGATCCATTCCCACACCCGCCCCGCCGCCCATGGCGAGGCGCTGGTCGAGGCCTTCCGCGCCGAACTGACCGCCGCCCGCGCCGCCGGGCGCCCGGTCAATGTGGGGGCCGCGCGTCATTCCATGGGCGGGCAGGCGATCCCGCGGGAAGGCCATGCCATCACCGTGGATGATGGCTGGATCGAGCCCGACCCCGCCCGCCGCACCTATCGCGTAAACGGCGGGGCGCGCTGGTCGCAGGTCATCGCCGCGCTGGATGCGATCGGCTTTTCCCCGGCCGTCATGCAGTCGAACAACGACTTCGGCGTCGCCGCGACCTTTTCCGTCAATGCCCATGGCTGGCCGGTGCCCTATGGGCCGATGGGGGCGACCGTACGCTCGCTGAGGATGGTGCTGCCGGACGGGGCGCTGGTCACCGCGTCGCGCACCGAGAATGCCGAGCTGTTCCGCCTGGCGATGGGCGGCTACGGGCTGATCGGGCTGATCGTCGATATGGAGCTCGACATGGTGTCGAACCAGCGCCTCGCGCCCGCCTTCGCCATCCTGCCCGCCACGGATTTCCCGGCCGCCTTCCTGCAAGCGGTGAACGATCCGGCGATCCCCATGGCCTATGGCCGCCTCAATGTCGCGCGCGAGACCCTGTTCGAGGAGGCGATGCTGGTGACCTACAGCCCCAGTGCCGACCAATCCGACCTGCCTGCCGCCACCGGCTCGGGCCTGATGTCGCATCTGGCCTCCTACATCTACCGCGCGCAGGTCGGGCGCGAGGGAATGAAGGATCTGCGCTGGTGGGTTGAGAGCGGGCTCTACCCGCGGCTGGCGGGCGAGAGCACCCGCAATTCGCTGATGAACGAGCCGGTGGTGACGCTGGACGACCGCAACCCCCAGCGGGTCGACATCCTGCACGAGTATTTCGTCCCGCCCGCGGCCTTCGACGGCTTCCTTCAGGCCTGCCGGGACGTGATCCCCGACGCCTTTGTCGAGTTCCTGAACGTGACCCTGCGCTATGTCG
>Ga0209793_1001806_pt1 | contig 11875 bp, 10 predicted proteins | sample EBPBio122009_DNA_FD_185863 | JGI IMG/M metagenome (GOLD analysis project Ga0209793, IMG submission 185863) | Wastewater treatment Type I Accumulibacter community from EBPR Bioreactor in Madison, WI, USA - Reactor 1_2/2/2009_ DNA (SPAdes) (version 2) | ecosystem: Engineered > Bioreactor > EBPR >... | reverse complement strand
GTCGCTTCGAATACTCAAGTGTCGATGAACGATGGGGCCTTGTAGACGACAAGCTTACGGCCAACCGAATAGGCATTGCGGCCGGGATAGGCGCCGAATATCGAATTAGTGAACATTTGTCGGTATTTGCCGAGTACAACCACACTAGTTTTTCCAGAAAAAGCTCGACCTTCGACTATGGCAATGCCTACCCTCAAAAGTGGACATATAATTTCAAGCATCAGATAGACTCCGCTCAGGTGGGCATGAATATTCGCTTCTGACCTTTTCGACGAAATGGCCTGGCGGATTGATTCCAACATGCCGGGCCCTCGGTCTCATGTGGCGATGCGCACCGGGGCGGCCGCCTCAAGCTGGGCTCTGCCCGCGGCGAGGCGACGATGCGGCCGCCAGTGCGCATCCCAAAAACCTGCATATCCAAGGTTCGGACGGGCAACCTCCGCGACAGTGACAGCCAAAGCGCGACGCGCATTGGATACTTGAGCAGTTCCGGCGATTGACGGCGCGGCGCCTATGTCAGCCACTCGTCGAGACTGGCCTTGCCGATATCGGCCAGTAGCCGGACAAAGCCGGCGGCCTGGTGCGCGGCGGTCGCCTTGCCTTTCTCGGCCGTCGCCAGCGCCGCATCGCCCGCAACGCCGTGATGGTTGATGTCGGAAGCGATCCAGGCAAAGCCGAACGGCCCGGTCGGCCGCAACAGATCGAACCTCTCCGCCGCGTCGGTGAAGCGCGAGGAGAAATTGCGCGCCTTCGACATGTCGACCAGATCCGGCCTGAAATGCAGCATCAGCGACGTCTCGTAGTCGCCGCCATGAATGCCGTGGCGCGTTTCGAAATCGGAAAACATGCCGTCGGGCAGGCCAAACCGCATCCAGCTCGACTTGATCGCCAGCATGTCAAACCGAACCCGCAGCTCGCGCGTGACGATGCCCATGATCTCCTCATTGCCGCCATGCGAGGTGACGACGACGATCTTGCGGACGCCGGCGCGGGCCACCGAGGCGCCGAGCTCGGTCCACGCCTCGATCAGCCCGGCCGCCGGCAAGGTCAACGTGCCTGGCGCGAACAGATGCTCATTGGATTTTCCGACGCTCTGGATCGGCAGGATTCGTACGTCCCGGTCCGCCGGCAGCATGTGGATAACGGTCTCGATCATGCCCTGCATGATCGCCGCGTCGGTCGACAGCGGAAGATGCGGCCCGTGCTGCTCGATCGCCGCGACCGGCAGCACGGCGATCGTCGCCTCGGCGTCGATGCGATGAAATTCGGACGCGGCGAAGTCGCCCCACCAGATCCGTCGCGTCATCGGCTTCTCCCGTTCAGGTCTTTTCGCGCTCGAATGTTCGGCGTCCTGCGGGGACTCCGGCGCACTCCGTCCCGCATGTGAACCACGACCTCGGCTGTCGTCCAAGCTTTCTGGACCTAACCTCTCCAGCGTTCAATAGCCCCCGCACGACCGATTGCGTCGCGGATCGTTCTATGAATTGCTCTTGCATTCTGATCGGGTTGCCGCAAAAGACGGCCCAACGCCGTCGCCTCAAGGAGCAGGCCCGTGACCACCAGGATTGCATGTATCGCCGTTTCGTTTCTGCTCGCCGGCTCAGCCGCGGCTTCGGCGCAGGAAAAGGTGGTCTTCCAGACCAACTGGTTCGCCCAGCCCGAACATGGCGGCTTCTACCAGGCGATGGTTGACGGTTCCTACAAGGCCTGCGGGCTCGACGTCACCATTGCCCAGGGCGGCCCGCAGATCGCCGGACGGCCGTTGCTGGCGGCCGGCAAGGTCGATTTCTACATGGGCGGCAATGTCATCCAGGCTTTCCTGGCGGTCGAGCAGAACATACCCGTGCGCATCGTCGCCGCCGAATTCCAGAAAGAGCCGCAACTGCTGATGACCCATCCCGGCCAGGGCCTCGACACCTGGGAGGACCTCAAGAACGCCGAGCAATTCATCATCTCCGACCCCGGCATGCAGACGTTCTTCCTCTGGTTGACGTCGGAATATGGCTTCGACGCGTCGAAACGGGTGCCCTACACCTTCAATTCCGCGCCGTTCCTGGCCAACAAGAAGTCGGCCCAGCAGGGATATGTGACCTCCGAACCCTACGCCATCGAAAAGGCGGGCGGTTTTGTCCCCAACCAGTTCCTGCTCGCCGACCATGGTTTCGACACCTATTCGACCACCATCGAGACCATGCAGTCGACCATCGACCAGCGGCCGCAGGTGGTGCAGTGTTTTGTCGATGGATCGGCCAGGGGCTGGTACAATTACCTCTACGGCGACAACAAGGCCGCCAACGAGGCGATCAAGATGGCCAACCCGGACATGACCGACGAGCTGATTGCTTTCTCGATCTCGCAGATGAAAAAATTCGGCATTGTCGATTCCGGCGATGCCGAAAAGCTCGGCATCGGCGCGATGACCGACGAACGCATGCACGGCTTCTACGGCAAAATGGTCAAGGCCAAGGTGATGAAGGACGGCATCGACATCGGCAAGGCCTACACCTTGCAGTTCGTCAACAAGGGTGTCGGCCTCGAACTCAAGAAGTGACGACGCAAGCTGACACACCGCCTGCCGCACGCCCGGCGCCCCTGCTGGAGATGCGCCGCGTCTCCAAGACGTTCGCCAACGGCGTCGTCGCGCTGGACGGTTTCGACCTGTCGCTCGACGACGGCGATTTCCTGAGCCTGCTCGGTCCCTCCGGCAGCGGCAAGTCGACGGTGCTGCGGCTGATCGCAAATCTTGTCCAGCCGACCGCCGGAACCCTGCACTGGCGCGGCGACAACCCGCTTCAGGCCGATGTCGGCTATGTCTTCCAGGAGCCGACGCTGCTGCCCTGGGCCAGCGTGTTCGACAATGTCTGGCTGCCGCTCAGACTGCGCGGCGTTGCCCGCTTGGACGCAGCCGCGGCCGTCGACGCCATGCTCGAACGGGTGCAACTGGCGGCGTTCAGGAATGCCGTCCCGCGCGAATTGTCGGTCGGCATGAAGATGCGCGTCTCGATCGCCCGCGCCCTGATCACGAAGCCTCGCCTGCTGCTGATGGACGAGCCGTTCGCCGCGCTCGACGAGATCACCCGCTTCAGGCTCAACAACGACCTGCTCGACCTGTGGCGTGACGAACGTTTCACCGCCGTCTTTGTCACCCATTCGGTGTTCGAGAGCGTCTTCCTGTCGAACCGGGTGGCGGTGATGCAGACGCGTCCGGGCCGCATCCACGGCGAGATCGCAATCGATGCGCCCTACCCGCGCGGCGAACCGTTCCGCACCTCGCCGCACTACATCGCGCTGTGCCGCCGCGCGTCCGACCTGCTGGCGGCAGCGACCGAAGCCTCCGGGCGGCGATTGCGGGAGGCGGCCAATGGCTGACCCCGCCACCGCGCAGATCGACGCCGAGGAACGACAGCGGCTGCGCGCCGCCCGGCTGGAGAATGTCGGCAAATGGCTGCTGCCGGTCGCCGTCATGGCGCTGGCCCTGTTGATATGGGACCGCATCGTCGTCTGGAACGACATTCAGCCTTACATTCTGCCCCGCCCGGTCGACGTCTGCAACGCCTTGATCGAGGACCGCGCGCTGCTGTTCGCGTCGCTGCTCACCACCTTGAAGATCACCGGGCTCGGCCTGTTGTGCGCCATTGTCGGCGGCGTCGGCCTTGCGGTCCTGTTCGCGCAATCGAAATGGGTCGAGATGTCGTTTTATCCCTACGCCATCGTGTTGCAGGTGACGCCGATCGTCGCGATCTTCCCGCTGATCAACATCTATGTCGACAATCTGACGGTGAAACTGCTGCTGTGCGCCTGGATCGTCGCGTTCTTTCCGATCCTCTCCAACACCACCCTTGGGCTGAACTCGGTCGACCGCAATCTGCGCGACCTGTTCCGGCTGAACGGCGCCACGCGCTGGCAGGAACTGCGGCATCTGCGTCTTCCCGCGGCGATGCCCTATTTTCTCGCCGGCCTGAAGATCGCCGGCGGCCTGGCCCTGATCGGCGCCGTCGTCGCCGAATTCGTCGCCGGCTCCGGCGGCCAGCAGTCCGGCCTTGCCGCCCGCATCATCGAGGCCGGCTACCGGCTCAACACCCCTAGACTGTTCGCCGCGCTGGTGCTGATCTCCTTGACCGGCATCCTGATCTTCATGGCGACAAGCTGGACATCCCATCTGATCTTGCGGCGCTGGCATGACAGCGCGCTGCCGGCCGAACGCTGATGGCGACGATCATCCCGGATACAGGCTGGTATGTCCTTGCCGACGCGAGGCTGCACTGGTCGACCGTCGAGGGCATCAGCGGTCCGCGCGACCGGGACGGATTCATCCGGGCCGACGTGTCGATCGCCGACGGTCGCGTCAAGGCGCTCGCCGTGCTTGACGACCGGCCGCCGCCGCCGCGCGCCGTCAACCTTGGCGGCCGGGTCGTGCTGCCCGCCTTTGTCGACTGCCACACCCATCTGGACAAGGGACACATCTGGCGCCGCATGCCCAATCCCGACGGCACCTACACCGGCGCAATGGGAGCAGCCGATGTCGACCGGATGGCCTTCTGGAACGCCGACGACCTGCGGCGGCGTTTCGATTTCAGCCTGCGCTGCGCCTTTGCCCACGGCACCAGGGCGATCCGCACGCATCTGGACGCCCATCCCCTCCAGGATGACCTCTCCTGGGGCGTTTTTGCCGAGCTGCGCGCGGCATGGGCCGGGCGCATCGAACTGCAGGCCGCGTCCCTGGTCGGCATCGCGGCGCTGCGCAACCGCGACAGGCTCACCGCCCTCGCCGACCGCGTCGCGCGCGCCGGCGGCGTGTTCGGCGCGGTCTGCCATGGCGACCGCGATCTGCCGGCCTTGCTCGACGCCGTGTTCGACGCCGCGGCGCAACGCGGACTGGATGTCGATTTCCATGCCGACGAAACCGATGCGGCGGACACGATGGCGCTGTCGCAGATTGCCGAAGCGGCGTTGCGCAACCGGTTTGCCGGCAGGATCCTGGTCGGCCACTGCTGCTCGCTGTCGCGCCAGTCCGACGCAGACGCCGACAGGACGCTCGACCTCGTCGCCGGCGCCGGCCTGTCAATCGTCTCGCTGCCGCTCGCCAACCTCTATCTCCAGGACAGGCGGCCCGGCTCCGCCACGCCGCGCTGGCGCGGCGTCACTCTCGTGCACGAGATGAAGGCGCGCGGCATTCCCGTCTCGATCGCGTCCGACAATGTCCGTGACCCGTTCAACGCCTATGGCGATCTCGACATGCTCGACGTCTACCGCCAGGCCACCCGCATCCTGCACCTCGATCACCCGGTCGACGACTGGCCGCGCGCCGCCACCGCTGCGCCGGCGGATGCGATGGGCCTCGCCACGCCGGCAAAAATCCGCGCCGGCGGACCGGCCGACCTTGTCGTCTTGCGCGGCCGCTCCTGGAGCGAACTGCTGTCGCGGCCCGAAAGCGACCGCATCGTCATCCGCGACGGCCGCGCCATCGACCGCAAAATGCCGGACTACGCCGAACTCGACGGTCTGGCGGGAGGACAGTTGTGAAGATCGTCGTCGTCCATTGCCACCCGGTGGCGGAGAGCTACGGCGCGGCGCTGCGCGATGTGGTCCTCGGCGCGCTCGCGGCCAAAGGTCACGACACGCGCCTGCTCGACCTTTACGCCATGGGTTTCGACCCGGTCATGACCGGCGACGAGCGCCGCGCCTACAATGACGGCCCGCCCGCCGACCCGGCGCTTTCTGAACATATCGAGGCGTTGCGCTGGGCCGAGGGCCTGATCCTCGTCTATCCGACCTGGTGGAACGCCATGCCGGCGATGCTGAAGGGCTGGTTCGACCGGGTCTGGGCGGTGGACGTTGCGTTCCGCCTGGCGCCCGACGGCGGCAAGATCATCCCGAACATGCGCAATATCGGCCTGCTTGGCGTCGTCACCACCGGCGGCGCGCCGCGCTGGACAAGCTGGCTGATGGGCCAGCCCGGCCGCCGCATCATCATGCGCGCCATCCGCGCCCTGTGCTCGCCGGCGGCCCGCACCTTCTTCCTGGTTCACTACGAGATCGACGCCTCGACGCCCGCGTCGCGCGCCGCCTTCGTCGATCGCGTCAGGGCCAGGATCGCCCGCATCTGACCGGCTCCTGACAGCCGCCCGTCAGCAGCGCCGGCCAATCGGGCAAGTTCCGGGTTGCCCCGCGCCGTCGCCTCGGCCAACCATGCCGCACGGAGGAATCGTGCGCGAAAAAATCTCATTGTCGACCGCCCGGCGTGTCGCGTTGGCCGCCCAGGGCCTTGCAGAGGCCCGCCCGCCCGGCCCGGTCACCCGCCGCCATTTCAACAAGGTGCTGGCGCGGCTCGGTCTGTTCCAGATCGACTCGGTCAGCGTCGTCGTGCGCGCCCACTATATGCCGCTGTTTTCGCGGCTTGGCCCCTACCCCGCATCCTTGCTGGAAAAGGCGGCGACGCCGCGCCAGCGCGCGCTGTTCGAATACTGGGCGCACGAGGCGTCGTTCCTGCCGGTCGAGACCTGGCCGTTGTGGCAATGGCAGATGCGCCACGCCGAGGCCGGCCGCAACATCTATGCCGGCCTCGCCAAATTCGGCCGCGACCGCGGCGATCTCATCGCAGAGATGGAGCGCCGCATCCGCATCGACGGCCCGCTTGCCGCTTCCGACATCGAGGGTCAGCGAGGTCAAGGCGGCTGGTGGGGCTGGAGCGAAGCCAAGACCGCGCTCGAATGGCTGTTTTGGGCCGGCCGCATCACCGCGCGCGAGCGCAAGCCGAGCTTCGAGCGCATCTACGACCTGCCGGAACGCGTCATCCCCGCCGAAATTCTCGGCCGGCCCGCGCCGGACGAGGCCGAAGCCCAGCGCGCGCTGACCCGTCTGGCCGCGTCCGCGCTGGGGGTCGCCACCGCCGCCTGCCTGCGCGACTATTACCGGCTGCCGGCCGCCGGCTACGGCGACCGCATCGCCGAACTGGTCGAGGCCGGCGACCTGATCCCGGTGCGCGTCGAGGGATGGACGCAGCCGGCTTTTCTGTCGCGCAACGCGCGTTTTCCCAGAAAGGTCGAGGCCCGCGCGCTGCTATCGCCGTTCGATCCGCTGGTGTGGGAGCGCGCCCGCACCGAGCGGCTGTTCGATTTCCGCTACCGTATCGAAATCTACACGCCGGCCGCCAAGCGGGTATACGGCTACTACGTTTTGCCGTTCCTGCTCGGCGACAGGCTGGCGGCGCGCGTCGACCTGAAAGCCGATCGCGCCGCCTCGACGCTGCGCGTCCAGGCCGCCCACGCCGGGCCGGGCGCGCCCGCCGACACCGCCGCCGAGCTCTACGACGAACTCCAGCTGATGGCCGACTGGCTCGGGCTCGAGCGCATCGAAATCGTCCCGTCAGGTGATTTTGCCCCGGCCCTGGCGCGCGCCGCCGGCCAGGCCGCAACTGTCGCGCCGGCGAAAAATTCCGTGCCGGATCAATGAATTGCGCCGGCCAGGCGAATCTGGCCGGCAGTTGGTTGAATCAGTTCGCGAACCGCCTGATTCACTGCGTGAACGCGGGTTCCGGGGAGCTATTGCTCCGGCAGGCACTCCAGTTCGCTCAGCTTCCAGCCGCTGGACAGCGACGCGATGTCGGCGATCTTCCACTTGCCGCCTTCATTGACCAGCGACCATTGCACCTCGCGTTTGCCGTCCGCGTCATTGTCGGCGAACAGCATGAAACTGGCGGTCACGGTGGCGCTTGCCCCGTTCACCTGTTCGGTCAGTTTCAGCGACTTCCCGATCGCCTCGTCGTCATAATCCTGGGCGTCGACGCCGGGACCGAAATCGATGCAGCCGATCTCGTCCGACGGCATCTTGTCGTTCAGGTCGAACAGCGTCTTGGCGGGGCCGGTGAAGCGGTCGCGATACTGCGCGTCCGCCTCCCATTTCACCGGAACGTAGAAGAACCTGACGGCGTCGGACGCGGGCCCGGCAAGCGCCGGAACAGCGGTCGTCGCGAGCAAGGCTGCGATGGCGAGGAGACGGTTCATCATGGCGTCCTGGATAGCGTTCCGGGTTGTTTGATTCTCAATTCATAGCATGTCCGGGTGGCGACAGCGCGGCGCGGAGGCCGAAATCGCCGCGATCTCGGCCGCAAACGGCTCAGCCCCACTCGACATCCTTGAATGCGCCGACGGGGATCTTGAGATAGCTCCGCCCGTCCGCCTCGACGGCCGGCAGGCGCCCGGCATTGATGTTGACCTGCAACGCGTGCAGGAGCAGCTTTGGCATCGGCAGCGTCCGGTCGCGCGCGTCCCGCAGCGCCACGAACTCCGCCTCGTTAGAACATCTGGAAATGTGGCTGTTGGTCGCCTTCTGCTCCGCAACGCTCGACTGCCATCGCACCTCTCGGCCGCCAGGCTGGTAGTCGTGCCCCGTGAAAAGCCGCGTCTCGTCGGGCAGCGCCAGGATCGCCTGGATCGACCGCCACAGCCGCGCCGACGAGCCGCCGGGAAAATCGGCGCGCGCGGTGCCCGAATCGGGCATGAACAGCGTGTCGTGCACGAAGGCCGCGTCGCCGGCGACATAGGTCACCGACGCCAGCGTGTGGCCGGGCGAATGCATCACCTGGACCGGCAGCCTGCCGATCGCAAAGGTCTCGCCGTCGGCGAACAGCCGGTCCCATTGCGACCCGTCGTTAGCGAAATCAGGCAGATGGTACAGCTTCTTCCACAGGGCCTGCACCTCGACCACCCGCTCTCCGATGCCGATCGGCGCCCCGGTCCTGGACTTCAGATAGGACGCGGCGGAGAAATGGTCGGCATGCGGGTGGGTGTCGAGGATCCATTCGAGGTTTAGCCGGTTGCTGCGCACATGCTCCAGCAGCAGGTCGGCGTTGCGGGTGGCGATCGAACCGGATTTTTCGTCATAGTCGAGCACCGGATCGATGATCGCGCAGTTCTTCGTCCCGGGATCTGAAACGACATACTGGATCGAAAAGGTGCGTATGTCGAAAAATCCGTCGACGATCGGTCGGATGGTGGAGTGGCCTGTCATGCCAAAAGCCTAGCCATCCGTGTCGAGCGGCGAAAGTCGTGTTTTGCGCCATGCGCGGATTTCGTCATTGTCTTGTTCGCCGCGACCTGAAAAACACCGTGCGGCGCCAACCGGAGGACAGCCATGCAGCAGCGCATTTCCATGGACGAGGCGCGCGCCCTTGACCGGGCCGATGCTCTTGCGCCGTTGCGCGATCGCTTCGACCTGCCGCCGGGCGTGATCTATCTCGACGGCAACTCCTTGGGCCCGCTGCAGCACGCGGTGCGCCGGCGGATGGCCGATGTCGTCGCCAAGGAATGGGGCGACGGCCTGATCCGCAGTTGGAACACCTGCGACTGGCTCGACCTTCCATCGCGCGTCGGCGCGAAGATCGCGCCCCTGATCGGCGCGGGCGAAGGCACGGTGACCGTCACCGATTCCACCTCCGTCAACATTTTCAAGCTGCTCACCGCCGCGCTCGCCGCCCGTCCCGGCCGCAAGGTCATCGTCACCGAGGCCGGCAATTTCCCCACCGACCTCTACATCGCCGACGGCGTCGCCCGCCTGCACGGCGCCGGTTTCGAGGTGCGCGTAGCCTCACGTGACGACCTCGCCCCGGCAATCGGCGACGACGTCGCCGTCGTGCTGCTGACCGAGGTCGACTATCGCTCGGGCAGGCGTCACGACATGGCCGGCATGACGGCGAGCATCCACGCCGCCGGCGCGCTGGTCATCTGGGATCTTTGCCATTCCGCCGGCGCCTTTCCGGTCGACCTGACCGCGGCCAATGCCGATTTCGCCGTCGGTTGCGGCTACAAATATCTCAATGGCGGCCCCGGCGCGCCGGCCTTCGCCTATGTCGCGCCGCGTCACATCCCTGGCCTGCGCCAGCCGCTGACCGGATGGATGGGCCATGCCGAACCGTTCGCCTTCGACGACGCCTACCGCCCCGCCCCCACGGTCGAGGCGTTGCGCGTCGGCACCCCGCCGGTGCTCGCCCTGTCGGCGCTCGACGCCGCGCTCGACGTCTTCACCGACGCCGATCTGGCCGCGCTGAAGGCCAAGGCCGACGCGATGTTCGACCTGTTCGCCGCCGAGGTGGAGGCGGCGTGCCCGCAGCTTGAGATCGTCACCCCGCGCGATCCGTCGGAACGCGGCAACCAGATTGCGCTACGCTTCGACCACGCCTACGCGGTGATGCAGGCGCTGATCGCGCGGGGCGTCATCGGCGATTTTCGCACCCCCGACATCATCCGCATCGGCTTCGCCCCGCTCTATCTGCGCTACGAGGATGTGGTGCAGGCGGCCCGCATCCTCGCCGACGTGATGGGGACCGGCAGCTGGAACCAGTCGCAATTCATGGTCAGGGCCAGGGTGGTCTGACAACCGGCAAGGTCGGGCGACGGGGTCGAGACATCAATTCAAACATCGCCTTGTCGCGCGGGGCGAAACCGGCTAGGCAGCGCCCGTGGGGCCTGTAGCTCAATGGTTAGAGCCGGCGGCTCATAACCGCTTGGTTGGGGGTTCGAGTCCCTCCGGGCCCACCATTTTCCATATCTCACGGCAGTTCGCTTCGCTGACGCCTCCGACGGGGCGGGCGAAAGCCCGGGCCGCGGTCGCGGCCTTGTTCCGGTTCGAGGATGCTCCTCTCACCCCCACCATTTCCGGCTGTTCCGGGTTCGCTGCAGCCGGCTGATCGCCCCGGTTGCCGCTGGACCGCGTTTTCTGAACTGCTAAGCTACGCCAGACTTGATCCCACATCCCATCAAAGTTGCCGCTGGACCGCGTTTTCTGAACTGCTAAGCTATCGCCGCGAGGTGCTGACTGCTGGAAGTTGTTGCCGCTGGACCGCGTTTTCTGAACTGCTAAGCTCGATTTCTTTGGGCTGGCAGTGCGCCAGAGGTTGCCGATGGACCGCGTTTTCTGAACTGCTAAGCTGACGAGGCCGAGCAGAAAGGCGATGTTGCGGTTGCCGCTGGACCGCGTTTTCTGAACTGCTAAGCTAGTTCTTTGACGAGGCGAAAGAGCGCTTTCGGTTGCCGCTGGACCGCGTTTTCTGAACTGCTAAGCTCAGAGCCGGCGCGAACATGGCCCATGAGCAGTTGCCGCTGGACCGCGTTTTCTGAACTGCTAAGCTACGCTTGATGAAACTGTTCGCGGTCGGCGTGGTTGCCGCTGGACCGCGTTTTCTGAACTGCTAAGCTGGAATGCCTCGACGAGACGAGAGGCGCTTAGTTGCCGCTGGACCGCGTTTTCTGAACTGCTAAGCTGCGGGAGATCAACGCCGCACTCACGGTCTAGTTGCCGCTGGACCGCGTTTTCTGAACTGCTAAGCTCCACGTAAACACAGGCGCTGCAGGATCGTGGTTGCCGCTGGACCGCGTTTTCTGAACTGCTAAGCTCTTCAGCAATCCTTGCATGTGGCTCACTCCGTTGCCGCTGGACCGCGTTTTCTGAACTGCTAAGCTCCATGTCGATCCTTATGCAGCCCAGACGCGTTGCCGCTGGACCGCGTTTTCTGAACTGCTAAGCTCCGAGGTGAGCATGGTGCCGACCGCGTAGGTTGCCGCTGGACCGCGTTTTCTGAACTGCTAAGCTTTTCGCGCGACGTCGTCACCATCGCTTCGGGTTGCCGCTGGACCGCGTTTTCTGAACTGCTAAGCTTGCCGCGCAGCCTTTCGCAGGGATGCCTGGGTTGCCGCTGGACCGCGTTTTCTGAACTGCTAAGCTGCAGTGGCGAGAGCTGCGCGCCTGCGACTAGTTGCCGCTGGACCGCGTTTTCTGAACTGCTAAGCTAACCCGGAGGCGGTATTCATCAGATCATTGGTTGCCGCTGGACCGCGTTTTCTGAACTGCTAAGCTACCCCGGCAGCGTCACCCCCGCCGC
>Ga0209793_1001802_pt1 | contig 11924 bp, 8 predicted proteins | sample EBPBio122009_DNA_FD_185863 | JGI IMG/M metagenome (GOLD analysis project Ga0209793, IMG submission 185863) | Wastewater treatment Type I Accumulibacter community from EBPR Bioreactor in Madison, WI, USA - Reactor 1_2/2/2009_ DNA (SPAdes) (version 2) | ecosystem: Engineered > Bioreactor > EBPR >... | reverse complement strand
GAGCCATACCGCATGCGCGATGATCTCGGCTGGAAAGCGGTGGCGTTTGTATCGGGCGGACGCATCGTCAGTCATGCCGATAGACTATTGCCTCGATCCGCACCAGCCGGTTAAGGCGACGCCTCCGTTGAGATTCATAGATTCAGCACGCAGAAATCCGTCTTCTGCGGAGGGCATCCCGCTGCGTTTGAGCATTTTCATTTCGCGTGGCGATCGAGTTCGACGAGCGTTGCGGCGGAGACGCTTGGATCGACATAGGGCGTGGTCGCTGATCGGTGTGTGTTGCCGAAAGGCCATTAATTGGAGCAATAAATCAATGGGTTAGTTCCATAAGGCATCTTATGCGACATGTTATAACGTTACGATTTTCGCGTTATGGGCGGTATCGGTAATTGATCCGCCACCCGCACTACTCTATGTTTTTCGTCGAGAATTGAATTCGGAGAAGCGATATGACCGAAGCGACCAAAGACCTCCCGCGCGCACCCAGGTTCTGGTGGGAAAAGACCCTCTTCGCGTTGGTCATCCTTCTGCCTTCGACGATCTATCCTTTCGCGACCGCGTTCAATTCCTCCATAACCCCCTTCGGCACGTCGCTGGTTGTCGCGGGCACCTTGATCGCCCTCCTCCTGCTGTCGATTTTCAGGGACATCGGACCGACCTTCATCGAAAAATCCGAAGCCAGATTCCAGAACCGTTACGCGGCGGACATCTATTCGATCCCTGTGACCTTCGATGCGAAACCGACACTCGTGCCGGGCTTCTCGCGGCTCAGAGCCACGCGCGCCGACAACAGCGAGACCATTGGCGCGTGGGCGTTAAGGTTCAACCACGGACGCCAGGTCGCTTAGTTGCGGCCCTGAAGATGCTTATTGCGGTCATGCGCAGTGACGTGATCAGGGGATAAGCCGCAGGAACCGCAACAATGCGGCGAATTCCGGATGATTTCCCGAGACCCTTTGTACGCCTTCGAGATAGATTTTCCGAGATACCTCTAGGCGGCTCATTGGCTTTGCATAGCCGGGCCAAACCTGGAGAAGGTTGGCCAGCGAGGTAGCACTGTCTGGCGGATTAGCGGTCAGCCGACCCTCAAAATGCCTGAGAAGGAATGCCTCGTGGCATGGGCTCTGCCAAATGATCGAAATGTTGTTCTGGGCCGCCAGCGCGTGGACTTGCTGGCGACGCTGGTGTTCGCCTGCGATCTGATCGTCATCCATAAGGAGCGCACGATACTGAAACTCGGCACGCCGCTGGTTTCGACGTGCGATTTCCTGCACTGCCTTTTTGACGCGAGCGAGCGGATCTCCCGCGCCCGGGTTAAGGTTCACTACCTCGATGTGAAACGGCAGCTCTTTTTGCCGAACGATGTCGTTCAAAAACTGTCCGTAAGCCTGTTCGGATTCGCCTTCACATCCGAGAAAGACGGGTTTGCGGACGGGAATATGTGCGTTGCGCCGCTTCATCCGATTTGTGGCACTGCGCCGTATGCCCCTCCAAGGTACTTCTTGTAGAGGTTGTCATTTCGTCGAACAGACTGGACATCCATCAGGCTGTATACGCTCGAGCGGCCGGTCTGATCCTTTTCGGTAAAAACGACCTCCTCCTTGCTGAGATCATCAAGTAACGAAGCCGAATGGCATGACATCCACAGCTGGGCTCCGCCCGGGTTGCGGTCTGGATCGTAAAACCACCGGACGATTTCCGGAAGGATCAACGGATGGATCGACAGATCGAGTTCATCGATTACCGCAACACCGCCTTTTTGCAAGGCCAACAACAGGAGCGGAAATATCCGGATGAAGGATCGAGTTCCCTGACTTTCGAGCATCCACGGCATGGGGACGTGCAAGCCCTCGTGCTTAAACAGCGCGGTCGGACCCGATGCTGTCTGGACAATTTCCATTTGCTCGACACCGACATCGATGCGCTGGAGTTCCCGATTAAGGCTCTGGACTGCCGACGGATTTTGAGCCAGGAACGAGAAGACGTCTCGATCGGTAAATTCCAAGCGTTCCATCAGTATGTTTCGGAAGACAGCGCTCGCCGCTTCCGCGAGCACTTTCGAAGGCTCGTGCTCGAAGAGAGCGAGGGTTGAGACAACGCTGGCATCGTCCCGAATCTTGTCAATGACCTGGCTATATCCGGTCAGGGAAAACGTGCGTGAACCGCGCACATCCTTGCCTGTTCCCCGCTCGAAGACGCGCTGCCATTTGCCCTGCCCTTCTGGCTTGTGACGGAGCACTTCTCGACCGACCGTTCGGATGTCGCCGTCTTTCGGCAGCAGTTCAAGTTCGTATCGATAGAGACCGAAATCCTCGTTGCGATGCGCAGGCGCGTTGACGGCCGCAAATGACAGCTCCGTAAGCGCGCCCATCTCGATGGCCAATCGGATCGGTCGATTCATCGACTCCTCGTCGTTAAACCGTTCGCAGGGCAATGTGCCCTGATGCTGAAAGCTGTCCTTGAGAAACCAGGAGAGAAACGTCAGAGCTTTGAGGACAGAGGATTTTCCGGAGCCGTTTGCGCCGAACAGCGACACCACCTTGGGTGCGCGTTCCTCCGCGCCGGGGAACACCGCGGAGAACCGCTCCGGGTAATCGGGCACGTTACGGGGAATCCGCAAATCAAGAACCTGCGGATCGCGGAACGAGTAAAAGTTCTCAATTTCCAGACGATATATCATGCTGGAAATATACGGTCTGTTTTTCCAATTTCAACAAGAATTTGTCAAACGTGCGATTTCAGGTCTAATTCGCTGGCAGTGCTGATCAGGAATGGCCTGTGTGAACATTCGTGCTAAGTTGACGCCGCCGGTTAGTGAAAATTCCGGCTCTTCACCCTCAGCCGGTCGATCAGAAGATCTTGTACATAGATGTCGCGAGCGGGCGCCGCCGCCTTCGGCCGCTCGCGCGGATCCGGCGCGCCATTGCCGCGCGCGAATTCGTCGCCCCGGCCATGCGGCAAGGGAAATTGTTCGTCCCGCTCGCCTAGCCGGCCGAGATCGTCCGACAGGTCGAATAGCCGCTGCGCGACAAGGTGAACGACGTCCCCTTCCCGCTGGATTTTTCCGTTAATCGCCATCATCGAAGCGGAGAGAAGAACGCGGCGCTGGCGCTCGAACAGCGTCGGCCAGACCACCGCATTCACGATGCCGGTCTCGTCTTCGAGCGTCAGAAACATCACGCCCTTGGCCGAACCCGGCCGCTGGCGCACCAGCACCAGGCCGCCGGTCATCAGCCAGCGGCCGTCGCACTCGGCCATCGCTTCGGCGCATGTCACCATCCCCTTCTGGCGAAGGTCTTTGCGGAGGAAGGCGATCGGGTGCTGGCGGAGGGTGAGGCCGGTGTGGGCGTAATCCTCGACGACCTCGTGCCCTGCCCTCATCGAGGGCAAGTCGACCGAGGGCTCCTGCATTTCCGAGACCTGGCGCGCTTCGCGCTCGGCGGTCGCGGCCCAAAGCTCAAGCGGCTCGTCGCGCAGACCCTTAATCGCCCATAGCGCGTCGCGGCGCTGGAGCTGCAGCGACGGAAGAAACGCATCGGCTTCGGCCAGCTTCACCAGCGCGGCCGTCGGCACGCCGGACCGCCGCCAGAGATCGTCGGCCGAGGTGAAAGGGTCGTCGGCGCGCGCCGCGACAATGCGGGCAGCGTCCGCGGTCGAAAGCCCCTTCACCATCCGCAGGCCGAGGCGGACGGCGCAATGACGGCTTCCGTCGACTTGCTCGAGCGTGCAGTCCCAGCGTGAAGCGTTGACGCAAACCGGCCTGATCTCGACACCGTGCTGGACGGCATCCCTCACGATCTGGGCTGGCGCGTAAAATCCCATCGGCTGCGAGTTCAGCAAGGCCGCGCAAAAGGCGTCCGGGTGATGGCATTTGACCCAGCTCGACGCATAGGCAATGAGGGCAAAGCTGGCGGCGTGGCTTTCGGGAAAGCCGTAGCTGCCGAACCCTTCCAATTGCGAAAACGTCTGCTCGGCGAACTCGGCCGAATATCCGTTCTTGACCATGCCAGCCACCAGCTTGTCCTTGAATTTCGAGACGCCGCCTGAGAATTTGAAAGTCGCCATCGATTTGCGGAGTTGGTCGGCCTCGCCGCCGGTAAAGCCGGCGCAGACCATGGCGACCTTCATGGCGCTCTCCTGAAACAGCGGAATGCCGAGGGTTTTCGATAAAACGGCCTCCAGCTCCGGCGTGGGATATTCGACCGGCTCCTTCCCCTCGCGTCGACGGAGATAGGGATGCACCATGTCGCCCTGGATCGGCCCCGGCCGGACGATCGCCACCTGGATGACGAGATCGTAGAACGTGCGGGGTTTCAGGCGCGGCAGCATCGACATCTGCGCCCTGCTCTCGATCTGGAAGGTGCCCAGCGTGTCGGCCTTGCGGATCATCGCATAGGTCCGCGGATCCTCGGCGGGAATGGAGGCGAGATCGCGGACATCACCCTTGTGCTCTGCCATCAGCGCGAATGCCTTCGACATGCAGGTCAACATGCCCAGAGCGAGTACATCGACCTTCATGAATTTGAGCGCCTCGATGTCGTCCTTATCCCATTCGATCACCTGGCGATCGTCCATGCGCGCCGGCTCGATCGGCACGAGATTGTCGAGCCGGTCATGGGTCAGGACGAACCCACCCGGATGCTGGCCGAGATGGCGCGGCGCGCCCATGAGCTGCTGCGCCAGTTCCAGCGTCAGCTTCAGCCGGTAATCGGCAGTGTTGAGATTGTTCTCCTTCAACTGGCTTTCGGAAAGGCCATCCGACCATCTCCATATTCCCGACGAGAGCTGACCGATCATATCTTCGGGAAGACCGAGCGCCTTGCCCACGTCACGCAACGCGCCCTTGGCGCGATACCGGGTGACCGTCGCGCATAGAGCTGCGCGGCTGCGACCGTACGTCTCGTAGATCCACTGGATGACCTCTTCGCGCCTTTCGTGTTCAAAATCGACATCGATATCAGGAGGCTCGTCCCGCTCCTGGCTGATGAAACGCTCGAACAGCAAGTCGTTGGTGTCGGGATCGATCGACGTCACGCCGAGGCAGTAGCAGACGGCCGAGTTCGCGGCGGATCCCCTGCCTTGGCAGAGAATGCCTTTTGAACGCGCAAAACGGACGATGGAGAACACCGTGAGGAAATAGGGCGCGTAGTTCATCGTCCGGATCAGCTCCAGCTCGTCGCGCAGGGACTTTCTGACCTTTTCAGGGATGCCCTCGGGATACCGCACGTCTGCGCCTTCCCATGTGAATTTCACCAGCGACTGCTGCGGATCGAGACCGGGCACGATGGCCTCTTCCGGATACTGGTACTGGAGTTCCTTGAGATCGAATTTGCAGCGGTCGACGATTTCGCGGGTGCGGGCCAAGGCTTCCGGATAGTCGGCGAACAGTCGGTGCATCTCCTCCGGCGCCTTCAGGAAACGGTCGGCGTGGCGTTCGCGGTCGAAGCCGACATCATCGATGGTGGTGCGCGCTCGAATGCAGGTCACGACGTCCTGAAGCTGCCGGCGGCCCGGCTCATGGAACAGCACGTCGTTGGTGACGACCGTTCGGATCCTATGGCGCGCCGCCATCGCGGCGATGCCGTGCAGACGCAGCTTATCGTTCGGCCGGCGGCGAAGGCATAGGCTGACATAGGCGCGGTCACCGAAGAGATCGGCCATCTTGCGCAGTTGCACCGCGCAGGTCTCATCGACCTCATCCGGCACCAGCACGCCGATCATGCCGGCGGCGTGCTCGGCGAGGTCCGCGAAATCGATCAGGCAATTGCCCTTGCCGCCGCGCGCCTTGCCGAGAGACAGCAGCCGCGTCAGGCGTGAATAGGCCGGTCGATCCATGGGATAGACAAGAACCGACATGCCGTCGGTGAGATCGAGCCAGCATCCGACGACGAGACGCACGCCGGTCGTCTTCGCCGCCTCCCAAGCTCGCACGATGCCGGCGAGGCTGTTGCGATCGACAACGCCAAGAGCGTCGATACCAAGCGCGGCCGCGGCCGCGAACAGCTCGTCGGCGCTGGAAGCCCCACGCAAGAAGCTGAAATGCGTCGTGACCTGCAGCTCGGCATAGCGCATCACCCGAACACCCCGTGCAGGAACCAGAGGTGCGAGCCGGTTTCCGGATCGATCCCGTCCCCGGCGCGGTAAACCCAGTAGCGCTCACCAAGCTCGTCCTCGACGACGAAGTAGTCCCTGACCGCCTGGAACTCGCGCGGCCGCATCCACCATTCCCCGAAAATGCGCTCGGGACCGTCGGCGCGAACGACCTTTCGCCTTTTGCCGCGCCAGGTGAACACGACCGGCGGCTGGTCCGGCAGGAGCGCCATGACATCGATGCGCTCGGGGTTTGCCAGCAAGCGCGATGGCCGCGGCCATTTGTTGGCCCAGGTCTGACCGATATCGGGCGCTGTCGCGGGAATTCGCCGCACCGATCGTTCCGGCACATCAGAGGCGACCGGCGCGACCCGGAACAGCCGATGACCGCGATTGCCGAGGATGTCGACGAGGGGTGTAATATCGGCAATCTCCTCCTCGATCAGCGAGGAGACCACCTGCCGCTCTTCCAGCGGCTCGGCGAAGACCGCCACCAGAACCAGCTTCTCGATGCCGAAGCCAGGATCGATGGTCTCGATCCGGTCCCAAAGGAGCTTGGACAGGGGCCCCGGATCGCGGACCGGCTTGGCGAGACCGGCGCGAAGGTGCTGCCGCGTATTGTCGACCCGGTGGATGGCAAGGTCACAGCGGCGCGCCCCGAGGCCATTTTCTGCCAGCTTGGCGGAGAGCTGGTCGACCAGGCGCTTGACATATTTTGCGATGGTCTCCGGCGCGCCGATGGGTTCCGCAAAATTCTTCGACACTTCCACCAGCTCCGGCGTGCGGATCGGCTCGATCGGCTCGGCGACCCGGCCGAACAACTGGTCGAGCCGACGTGCTGGGTCGGGTCCAAAGCGCAGGGTGAGCGGCGCGCGCGGCATCGCCGAAAGTTGGCCGACGGTGTCGATGCCGAGCACGCGCAGGCCTTGGACGGTCTCCGCTGGCAGCCGCAGCGCGACGATCGGCAGGTCGATGACCGCCTTCGTCACATTGTCCACCGGCACGACAGTCGTCTCTACGGCCAGCATCCTGGCGAGCGCATGCGCGGCGCCCCATGTATCGGCGACAGCGGCCCGGGCCGTGAGCCCGCGGCCGCGCAGCATATTGACGAGGCCCGACACGAGCAGCGCTTCGCCACCGTGCAGATGATCGGCGCCTTCCGTATCGATGACGAGACCGTCGGCACCATCGACCGCGACAACCGGGCTGTATTGCCGAAGCGCCCAGAGCGCCAGCCGTTCGAGTGCTGCCGCATCCTCGGCCGGGGCCGCATCGACCAAAAGGAGATCTGCGACCATGGCCTGCGCCTTGCTGGCGGCCATGCCGATGCGCAGGCCGAGCTTCAATGCGGCGGGATCGGCGGCAGAGATCCAGCGTTTCGAACCCCGGCGGGCAATGACGACAAGCGGCTTGTCAGCCGGCAAGGCTTCGCCAGCGTGCCGTCTGATCCGCTCCGTCGCGAGTTGTGGGAAGTAGATCGATACGACCCTGGGCATCGGGGGCTCCAATTTCAAATTCGGCGCATTCGCCGGCTTTCACGCGCATCAGTTCTGCCAGCCAGCGCGCCCTCCCGACGCCGGCAACAGGTAGTCTTTCCGACGGCAGGGTGCTGATGCGCCATCGCGTCGTCGAGGCCGTCGGCTGCCCATAGTCCGAAGCCTCGTTCTGTCGTCGCCATCGCCGCAGCACGATGCCCATGGCTCCGGTCTTTTCTGCCGCCAGTTGCAGGCGCCGCGACGCGGTCATCGGCAGACGGACAAGTTCGCCGACCGCGGCGGCAAGTCCGCCGAAGGACAATCCCTCCTCCATCGCCGACAGCGCCTCCTCTTCGCGGTCGCTTTCGCAAAAGACCACACGGTCCGGATGGAGCCCTGCCTGGGCGACAGCAGGGAAAAACAGGTCAGGGCGCGTCATGCACCACAGAACCTTGCCTCTTGATCGGGCAGCGATGCCGGCGACGAACAACGCCGCAGCAGCGCCATCGACGGTCCCTCCCCCGCCGCCGGCGACCTCGTGCAAAGCGCCGAAGGCGAGCCCTCCCCCTGGCAGAGCTCGATCAACCTCGGCGACGCCGAAAGGCAGGACCTGCCTTGCGCGCGTCGCGCCGCCTTCAAGCTGCTCGACGCGCTCGCGAAGCTCTGCCAGCATGGGGTTGAGGGCATGGTTGGCCACGGCAGAATTGTTACTCCTTCAGGGTTTGCAGCGGTCCACTAAGCTGATATGTTCATTATTTGTTCCGATTGGCCAACTGAGTCAATCGGGCCTCCGCCCCGGAAGTCACCTCTCGGCTAAGGTGTTGAAACGAATCCCTTAGTCGCTTCAACGGGATATCCAGTGATCGGAGGGGCAGGAAAATTTTCTTATGGTGTCTGGGGACAAATGGCGGCGGCGCATCTCGAAAAACTCAACGACCGGCAACGCGAAGCCGTCGAGCACGGTATCGGCCTGCCGGATGGAAAGATCGGCGGCCCGCTGCTGATCATCGCCGGCGCGGGCAGCGGCAAGACCAATACGCTGGCGCACCGCGTCGCGCATCTGATCGTCAATGGCGCCGATCCGCGCCGCATCCTGCTGATGACCTTTTCGCGACGCGCCGCGTCCGAGATGGCGCGACGCGTGCAGCGCATCTGCCGGCAGGTGCTCGGCGACAATGCCGCCATCATGACGGACGCGCTTGCCTGGGCCGGCACCTTCCATGGCATCGGCGCTAGGCTCTTGAGGATGTATGCCGAGCAGATCGGTCTCAGCGTCGATTTCACCATCCACGACCGCGAGGACAGCGCCGACCTGATGAACCTCGTCCGGCATGAGCTGGGCTTTTCTGCCAAGCAAGGCCGGTTCCCCACCAAGAGCACCTGCATCGCCATCTATTCCCGCGTCGTCAATTCCGAGGCGTCGATCAAGGAGATCCTGAAATCGTCCTATCCATGGGTGCTGGAATGGGAAGAGGAGTTGAAGCAGCTCTTCGCCGCCTACGTTGAAACCAAGCAGGCACAGAACGTTCTGGATTACGACGACTTATTGCTCTACTGGGCGCAGATGGTTTCCGAGCCGGAGCTGGCCGAGGACGTCGGCAACCGTTTTGACCACATCCTTGTCGATGAATACCAGGACACCAATCGCCTGCAGGCGTCGATCCTGATGTCTCTCGCGCCCGGCGGCCGCGGCCTGACTGTCGTCGGCGACGACGCGCAGTCGATCTATTCCTTCCGCGCTGCGACCATCCGCAACATCCTGGATTTTCCGAAAGAATTCTCGCCGAAGCCGGCCGATGTCATAACGCTCGACCGCAACTATCGCTCGACGCAGCCGATCCTGGCGGCCGCCAACGGCGTCATCGAGCTCGCACGGGAGCGCTATACGAAAAATCTCTGGACGGACCGCGCCTCCGAGCAACGGCCAATGCTGGTCACCGTCAAGGACGAGATTGACCAGGCCGCCTATATCGTAGAGCAAGTGCTGGCAAACCGCGAGATCGGCATGACGCTGAAGCAGCAGGCGGTGCTGTTTCGCACCTCCAGTCACAGCAATGCACTGGAGATCGAACTCACACGGCGAAACATTCCCTTTGTCAAATTCGGCGGTCTCAAGTTCCTCGATGCCGCTCACGTCAAGGACATGCTGGCGGTCATGCGGTTTAGCCAAAACCCGCGCGACCGGGTTGCCGGATTCCGGGTGCTGAAGTTGCTGCCCGGTATCGGACCGCAGACGGCCGGCAAGATCCTCGACACGATCGCGGCCGATCCGGAGCCGTTGCAGTCGCTCGCCGAAATCCCGCCGCCGGCCAAGACCGGCGACGACTGGCCAGCTTTCATCACGCTGGTCACGGCGTTGCGAAAGTCCGAAGCGGGCTGGCCGGCGGAGATCGGCACGGTGCGGATGTGGTACGAGCCGCATCTCGACCGCCTCCATGAGGATGCAGACACCCGCAAGGATGACCTGCTGCAGCTTGAACAGATCGCCGGCGGTTATGCCAGCCGTGAGCGTTTCCTCACCGAGCTGACGCTGGACCCGCCGGACGCGACCAGCGACCAGGCCGGCGTACCGCTATTGGACGAGGATTACCTGGTCTTGAGCACGATCCATTCGGCCAAGGGGCAGGAATGGCGTTCCGTCTTCATGCTCAATGTGGTGGATGGCTGCATTCCGTCCGACCTTGGCACTGGCTCTACCCCCGAGATCGAGGAAGAGCGGCGCCTGCTTTATGTCGGCATGACGCGGGCACGCGACAATCTCACGCTGATGACGCCGCAGCGGTTTTTTACGAGCGGGCAAAACGTCAGGGGCGATCGTTACGTCACCGCTGCGCGAACACGCTTCATCCCGGCCACGCTCTTGCAGTTCTTCGAGGTGGCCGGCTGGCCGAAGGTGGGTGCCTCCGCCGGCGAGCAGAGCACGCGCCAGATCCGCGTCGATATCGGTGCGCGCATGCGATCGATGTGGAAATGAGCCATGCAGCCCGTCACATTGGCTGACATAGAGGAGCAGAAGCCGGATCGCGAAGATCGAGTCCGACGCATCATCCATGTGGACATGGATGCGTTTTATGCCTCCGTCGAGCAGCGCGATAATCCCGAGCTGCGTGGCAAGCCCGTTGCTGTCGGCGGCGCGGCCGCCCGCGGCGTCGTGGCGGCGGCAAGCTACGAGGCGCGGGAGTTTGGCGTGCGATCGGCTCTGCCATCTATCACCGCCAAGCGGCGCTGCCCTAACCTGATCTTCGTGCCACCTCGTTTTGAAGTCTATCGTGCCGTTTCATCGCAGATCCATGCGATTTTCGCCGAGCATACCGATCTGATCGAGCCCTTGTCGCTCGATGAAGCCTATCTCGATGTCACCGACAACAAGCATGGCATTCCGATCGCGACAGAGATCGCAACCAGGATTCGCGCTCGTATCAGGGAAGTGACTGGCCTCAACGCCTCGGCCGGCATCTCGTATTGCAAGTTTCTGGCCAAGATGGCCTCCGACCTCAACAAGCCCAACGGCCAGGCGGTCATCACGCCCAGAAACGGGCCGGCTTTCGTCGAGGGGCTTGCCGTCAAGAGGTTCCACGGCGTCGGACCAGCGACTGCCGCGAAGATGGAACGGCTCGGCATCCTGACCGGCGCCGATCTCAGGGCGCAGTCGCTCGCCTTCTTGCAGGAAAACTTCGGGAAATCCGGGCGTTGGTACTACAACATCTCGCGTGGCATCGACGATCGACCGGTCCGCCCGGACCGGGAGCGCAAGTCCGTCGGCGCCGAAGACACCTTCATCACCGACTTATTCGATCTCGATGCATCGCGTTCGGAAATCTCCCCCTTGGTCGACAAGGTCTGGCGGCATTGCGAGGCCAAGAACCTGCACGGCCGCTCCGTGACCCTGAAGGTGAAGTACGCCGACTTCCAGATCATCACGCGAAGCAAGACCGAAGCCGTCCCGTTCGGATCGGCGGAGGAGATCGTCGCGACGGTCCACTCCCTCCTTGCTCCCTTGTTTCCGACGGCAAAAGGGATCCGCCTTCTCGGCGTGACCCTGTCATCCTTCGCCGATTATATCGAGCGCGGCCCGGACGATCAGCTCCAGCTGGCGATTTAGGTGATCTTTGATTGGCGCGGCCAGTCGCATCGAAATCCGCTGCACCTGCGCTAGATTATTGCTGAGCGACGATCACGCGCTTTCTGTCTGGCCATGTCATAGCGATGACACCTGCAAGGATGCATACCGGCATCGTAAAGTTAACTTCAGCGAAGCAAAAGCGTGACGCCCGCCACGTGCACTGCTCATGCGCGAGCGATCTTCGCCCATAGGTTCATCGCCGCTGTGCGCAGTTCGCGATGATGGCTGGAGGG
>Ga0209793_1001800_pt1 | contig 11945 bp, 14 predicted proteins | sample EBPBio122009_DNA_FD_185863 | JGI IMG/M metagenome (GOLD analysis project Ga0209793, IMG submission 185863) | Wastewater treatment Type I Accumulibacter community from EBPR Bioreactor in Madison, WI, USA - Reactor 1_2/2/2009_ DNA (SPAdes) (version 2) | ecosystem: Engineered > Bioreactor > EBPR >... | reverse complement strand
ATCGTGGCATAGCGGCGGTTGCCGTCGAGATCGCGCACGAAGGGGGGGCCGTAGACCGGCGCGAACACGGTGGCGTTGCCGCCGATCTGCACCGACCGCTCGCGATTGCGCGCATGCTGGGTGAACACCGGCGGCGCGGTCTTCAGCAGCGACCGCGGCAGCCCCTTCGGGAAATGCACCCGTTCGCCGCGCACGTCCGCGCCGGCGTTCTTCCACATTTCCAGCGCCTCGGGGTCGTCGCGAAAGATGATGCCGGTCTCTTCGAGCACCGTGTCGGCGTTGCGCTCGATGATGTCGATGCCCTCTTCGTTGAGCACTTCGTAGAGCGGGATCCGGCGCTTGATATAGGTGAGCTGGGCGCCGGGGCCGCCGCCGGATCGCGCCGCGCGCCGCGCCGCCGCGCCGCCGCTTGAGCGGTCTCCGCGTCCGCGCCGGCCTGCTGCGGGTTCCTGGTCGGCTGACACCGGATCGGTCATGGTTCTCGGTCCTATTTCAAATTGCGGGCAAGGCACTCGAAAGATCGTAACCAAGCGACCTCGGCGAACCGTCTTCCGAACGGCAGGCAGTGTCGCAAAATCGACAAGCCAAACCGCTGAAATGCAGTCGCTTTCGTTTTGAGCCACGTCGCAAATCGGCTATGAGGCGTCGGCGGCTCGAATTAGAAGTAGGGTCATATCAACGCCGTCGCGGCCCGGCGGTCAAGGAGTGTGCAGATGTCCGAAGACGAGATCATCCTGTCCGAACTGTCTGACGACGAACTCGTCCAGCAGATGCACGACGATTTGTATGACGGGCTGAAGGAGGAGATCGAGGAGGGAACCAACATCCTGCTCGAGCGCGGCTGGGTGCCCTACGACGTTCTGACCCAGGCGCTGGTCGAAGGCATGCGCATCGTCGGCGAGGATTTTCGCGACGGCATCCTGTTCGTCCCAGAGGTTCTGCTCTCGGCCAATGCAATGAAGGCCGGCATGGCGATCCTGCGGCCGCTGCTGGCCGCCACCGGCGCGCCAAAGCAGGGTAAGCTGGTGATCGGCACCGTCAAGGGCGACATCCACGACATCGGAAAAAACCTTGTCGGCATGATGATGGAAGGGGCCGGTTTCGACGTGGTCGATCTCGGCATCAACAATCCGGTCGAAAAATACCTCGATGCGATCGACCAGCACCAGCCCGACATCATCGGCATGTCGGCGCTGCTGACCACGACCATGCCCTACATGAAGGTGGTCATCGACACGATGAAGGAAAAGGGCATCCGCGACGACTTTGTCGTGCTCGTCGGCGGCGCGCCGCTGAACGAGGAATTCGGCAAGGCGGTCGGCGCCGACGCCTATTGCCGCGACGCGGCGGTGGCCGTCGAGACGGCCAAGGACTTCATGAAGCGCAAGCACAACCAGCAGCGCGCCTCGGCCTGAGAGCCAGGCGCGCGGCCGTGACGCCGCGGAGGGCGCGTGCAGATGCCTGACCCCTCGCCCGACACGCGCGACAACGCGCATAAGGTCCGGGTCATCGCCTGCGGCGCGATCGCCCGCGAGGTGCTGGCGGTGGCGCGCCTCAATCGGCTCGACCATCTCGATCTGGTCTGCCTGCCGGCGATCTGGCACGTCTATCCGCAAAAGATCGCGCCGGCGCTGCGCGACGCCATCGCCGAGACGAAACAGGCGGGCTACGGCCGCATCTTCATCGGCTACGCGGAGTGCGGCACCCAGGGCCAGATCGACAGGATCTGCGCCGAGGAAGGCATCGATCGCATCGCCGGTCCGCACTGCTACGCGTTCTACAGCGGCAATGAGGCGTTCGACAAAATCCGCGAGGACGAGATCACCGCCTTCTATCTGACCGACCTGATCGCCCGGCAGTTCGAGGCGTTTGTGATCGAGCCGCTGAAACTCGACAAGCACCCGGAACTTCGCGACATGGTGTTCGGCAACTACTCCAAGATCGTCTATCTGGCGCAGACCGACGACGCCGAATTGCAGGCCAAGGCGAAATGGGCCGCCGACTATCTTGGCCTCGCCTACGAATACCGCTTCACCGGCTATGGCGACCTGATTCCTGCCCTGGAACGAGCTGCTGGCGCCGGATGACCACCAAAGCGTCCAAATTGGCGGCTTGTGTCGGCTGATGAGACTGTTCGCGCCGATTCCGTTCCTCCTCGCGCTTACCTGCGCCGCCCCGGCAATGGCGACCGGCGCAGCCGACAGCCTGATCACCCAAAACGACAGGCAGCGGCTCGCCGACTACGACACGGTGCGCGCGGCGGCGCTGAATGAGGCGCATGGGGCAGGCGCGCCCGAAGCTGCGCAAACACTCGACCAGGTGACGCTGGCCGCGCCGAAATCCTGGCAGGGCATGGACCTGACCGGCGAATGGCGCTGCCGCACCATCAAAGCCGGCGGCATGGCGCGCCTGGTCGTCTATAGCTGGTTCAAGTGCCGCGTCACCGATGACGGCTCGGGCTGGATGCTGGAAAAGCTCTCCGGATCGCAGCGCACCAGGGGCCGGTTGTTCGACGATGGCGAGACGCGGTTGATCTATCTCGGCGCGTTCGCCGTCAACGGCGATCCGTTTCCGGCTTACGGCTCCGGTCCCGACAGCGACCAGGCCGGATACGCCTATCGCATGGGCGACAATTGGTGGCGGATCGAATTTCCGTCGCCGCGATATGAATCGATGCTCGACATTCTTGAATTGTCGCGTTGAGACACCAGTTCAAGTGCTTCGTCATGAAGGCTTAACCGCTGGACAGGCATGGTGAGTCTGGGCCATTACGGCCTGGGATGGGGTTTGTATGACGCTGCGTAGCGCGTCCTGATGAGACGGACGATAGGAGATTCGGACGAACAGACGATGCCCGGCACGCCGCGGCGTCCTCATCCGACGCGTCTGTCCACCATTCTCCAGCGCATGGTCGCCGAGGCCGACGGCCCGGTAACCGTCGGCCGCATCCGCCAGGCGCTGGGCGATCGCAGCTTCGCCACGCTGCTGCTGCTGTTTGCGGTCATCAATCTGATTCCGATCCTGCCGCCGGGCTCGACCGCCATTCTCGGCCTGCCGCTGGTGGTGGTGTCGGCGCAGATGGTGTGGGGCAGCGAGACGGTGTGGCTGCCCAAGCGCCTGCTCAACGTCACATTGACACAAGACCAGTTCAAGGCGATGTGCGACCGGATCGTACCCTGGCTGATCAAGACCGAACGATACATCCGGCCGCGTTACTGGCCGTTCTGGCCCAAGCAGGGCGAACGCATCGTCGGCGCGATCTGCCTCGTCCTGTCGATCATCGTGACGCTGCCGATCATCTTCGGCAACTGGCTGCCGGCGTTTTCGATCGCCATTCTCAGCCTCGCCCTGACCGAGCGCGACGGCGCGATGTTCGGCTTTGGCGTCGCCGTCGGATTAGCGGCGTTTGCGGTGATCGCCGCCGTCATCGGCTCGGCCGGCGCGGTGCTCGGCTACGTGTGGAGCCACGCCGGCATGTGGTTCTGACAAAAAGACGCCGCCCGAAACGGCGGCGAGTTGCACGGGGATTGCGGGCGTTGTTGTCTTTGGCGGGACCCGCGTGACGGTCATATCCCCCCGGTGCGACAGCGATGTGACGGTTGCCGCGGCAATGTCCTTTTTGCGCCGTCGCATTTGAAGATGCGCGCGTCGTGTCGCAACAAGCGGCTGGCAAAAATGTCGCGCAATCCTTGTCGCACACAAGGACGTCCGGCATGGCCGATCTCATCATAGTCTACTGGCGCGACATTCCGCGCCAGGTCATCATCAGGAAAGGCCGGCAGAACGCCAAGCGCGAACTGTCGACGCGCTTCGAGGAAGCCATCGACATGGCGGCGATGCGCTCGGGCCTCGCCGGCGCCGACGACTATCTCGCCGAATGGCGCAAGGCCGAGCCGGTCTCCGTCGGCGACGATCTCGAGGCCGAGGCCGACAAGGCGGTCGCAGAGCTTGAGGCCGGTTTCCCACGCGATCGTCTGGTGGCGCTCGCCAAGGCAGGCGGACGCGACAATGGCTGAGGGAGAAATCCGGTCGACCACCGCCAGGGGGCCGGCAAGTTCGGCCCCCGAAACCGTGCCGCCGGCGGCGACCGGCGGCGTCACCCAGGCGGCGATGGTCAAGAAGACGGCGCCGAAGTCGGACTACAAGCCCGCCGACGTGTCGCCGCAGCGCCGCGTCCAGCGCAGTTTTACGGTGCGGCTGTGGTCGATCCGCCATTCGCGCGGCCTGGAATGGTTTTACGCCCGCTTCGCCAACATGTTCCTGATGCTGCACCCGCTGTGGAACAGGATCGGCTACGGCCGCGCCGAAGCGCCGGTGAAATTTGTCGAAAAACACGTCAAGGGCCTGATGTTCGACTGCCGCATGTGCGGCCAGTGCATCCTGTCGTCGACCGGCATGTCGTGCCCGATGAACTGCCCCAAGCAGTTGCGCAACGGCCCGTGTGGCGGCGTGCGCGCCAATGGCAATTGCGAGGTCGAGCCCGACATGCCCTGCGTCTGGGTCAAGGCGTGGGAAGGCTCGCGCAACATGGTCAAGGGCGACGCCATCCTCAACGTCCAGAAGCCGGTTGACCAGTCGCTGCGCGAGACCTCGGCCTGGCTGCGCGTCACCGCGCTGACGGCGGCCGCCAAAGACAAAAACGAGGCGCAGGCATGAGCAGACGACCGATCCAGCGCGACGAGAACCCGGCCGGCATCGACCTGCCGCTGGAACCCCTGCCCGGCCACTCCTCGCGCGGCCGGCTCGAGCGCGTGCTGCGCCGCGGCGAGTTTGCCGTGACCACCGAGCTCAACCCGCCCGACAGCGCCGACCCGGAAGACGTCTACAACCGCGCCCGGATTTTTGACGGCTGGGTCGACGGCATCAACGCGGTCGACGCCTCCGGCGCCAATTGCCACATGTCGTCGGTGGGCATCTGCGCCCTGCTCACCCGCATGGGTTATGCGCCGATCATGCAGATCGCCTGCCGCGACAAGAACCGCATCGCAATCCAGGGCGACGTGCTGGGCGGCGCGGCGATGGGCGTGTCGAACATCTTGTGCCTGACCGGCGACGGCGTGCAGGCCGGCGACCAGCCGGGCGCCAAGCCGGTGTTTGATCTGGATTCAATGTCGCTGCTCGAAACCATCCGCATCATGCGCGACAACGGAAAATTCCTGTCGGGGCGCAAGCTGACGACGCCGCCGCAACTGTTCCTCGGCGCGGCGGTCAACCCGTTCGCCCCGCCCTACGATTTCCGCCCGATCCACCTCGGCAAGAAGATCGCCGCCGGCGCGCAATTCGTGCAGACGCAATATTGCTTCGACGTGCCGATGTTCCGCGCCTTCATGGACAAGGCGCGCGATCTGGGCCATCTCGAAAAAGTGTTCCTGCTGGTCGGCGTCGGCCCGCTGGCGTCGGCCAAGACGGCGAAGTGGATCAGGTCGAACGTGCCGGGCATCCATATTCCAGACAGCGTCATCAAGCGGCTGGAAGGCGCTGACGACCAGAAGGCCGAGGGCAAGAGGCTCTGCATCGACATCATCAACGAGGTGAAGGAAATTCCGGGCGTTTCGGGCATGCATGTCATGGCCTACCGCCAGGAGGAATATGTCGCCGAGATCGTCAGTGAATCCGGCGTGCTCAGGGGCCGCCAGCCCTGGAAACGCGAATTGCAGCCCGACGCCAATGTCGTCGCCGACCGCATGCAGCACCTGCGCAACGACGACCCCAACCAGAACCTGCAGAAAATGGCCGAGACGGCGTCAAACTGACCTTGTCCGGCAGCTGGTATGCAACATAAGAGAGAACCCCTCCGGAGGAGAATTTCATGACCCGCACGATCGTCGCCTCGGCGACCCGGGAAACCGTCATCGGCTTCGACCAGCCGTTTTGCGTCATCGGCGAGCGCATCAATCCGACGGGACGAAAGATCCTCAACGAGGAGCTGGAACGCGACGACTTTTCCCGCGTGGAAGCTGACGCGGTGGCGCAGGTCGAGGCAGGCGCGACGGTGCTCGATATCAATTCCGGCGCGGTGTTCTCGAACCTCATGGCCGGCGACCCGCGATATGCGGACAACAATTTCGTCGAGCCGATCCTGATGCCGAAACTGATCGAACGTGTTCAGGCGGTGACCGATTGCCCGCTCTGCATCGATTCGTCGGTGCCGGGCGCGCTGGAAGCCGGCCTCAAGGCCGCCAGGGGCCGGCCGCTGGTCAACTCGGTCACCGGCGAGGAGGAACGGCTGGAAAAGGTTCTGCCGCTGATCGCAAAATACAATGTCGCCGTTGTCGCGATTTCCAATGACGACACCGGCATTTCCGAAGACCCGGACGTGCGTTTCGCGGTGGCGAAGAAGATCGTCGAGCGCGCCGCCGATTTCGGCATTCCCGCCCATGACATCGTCGTCGACCCGCTGGTGATGCCGATCGGCGCGATGGCGACCGCCGGCCACCAGGTGTTCACGCTGGTGCGCCGCCTGCGCGAGGAACTCGGCGTCAACACCACCTGCGGCGCGTCCAACATTTCGTTCGGCCTGCCCAACCGGCACGGCATCAACAACGCCTTCCTGCCGATGGCCTACGCCGCCGGCATGACCAGCGCCATCATGAACCCGGTCGCCCTGCCGGTCGGCCCCAAGAAGATTGCCGAGAAAAAGGCCGAGATCGAGGCCGCCGGCATCATGCTGCCACCCGATCTCGACGACGAGACATTTTGCAAGCTGTTCGGCCTCGGCTCCACCAAATCGCGTCCCGGCAAGGAGATGGAGGCGATCCGCGCCGCCAATTTCCTGCTCAACCAGGACACCGGCGGGGCGGCGTGGATCAATTTCAACCGCGAGCCGGGCGCGGCGCCCCGCGGCCGTGGCGGTCGCGCCGGGCGCGAAGGCCGGCGCGGCGCGGCGGGGTGACGGCTTGGCTCAATTCGCCCCAATCGCCCGATCGAACGCAAACACCGCCACGAACGCACCGGCCAGGCTGACCGCGTTCGGCACGACAAATCCGTCGTCGAACTGCGGCCAGCCGGAATGCAGCACAAGGATTCCGGCCAGGCTGCCGACCATCGACAGGGCAAGGTATTGGGGGTTGCGCACCCACGCGCCCTTTAGCAGCCGGGTTGCGAAGAAGGCGGACAGCACCGCTGAAACGAGGATCGAGGGCATGACGGTCTCCTGGCGGCGACTTTGCGCCCGGTTCCTCGCCGAACTGTTAAGCGCGACGCCCTGCTGCGGGAAATCTGCATCATGAACGCCCAGGCCAATCCGACCGACCCCCTCGTCCTGTTCATGCCGTCGGGCAAGCGCGGGCGCTTTCCCGTCGGCACGCCGGTGCTGGATGCGGCGCGCACGCTTGGCGTTTACATCGAAAGCGTCTGCGGCGGCCGCGCCACCTGCGGCCGTTGCCAGGTCGAGGTGCAGGAAGGCAATTTCGCCAAACACAAGATCGTATCGTCCAACGACCACATTTCCGCGCGCGGACCGAAGGAAGATCGCTACGACCGGGTGCGCGGCCTGCCGCAAAACCGCCGCCTCTCCTGCTCCGCCACCGTCCAGGGCGATCTGGTCATCGACGTGCCGCAGGACACGGTGGTCAACGCCCAGGTGGTGCGCAAGGCCGCCACCGACCGCGTGATCGAGCGCGATCCGGCGATCCAGCTCTGCTATGTCGAGGTCGACGAACCCGACATGCACAAGCCGCTCGGCGATCTCGACCGGCTGAAGCTGATGCTCGGCAAGGACTGGGGTTTCGACAACCTGCTGGTGTCGCAGCATCTGCTCCCAGACGTGCAAAAAATCCTGCGCAAGGGCAATTGGGGCGTCACCGCCGCCATCCACCGCGATCTGGAAGCCTCGCGCCCCAACATCATTGCGCTGTGGCCGGGCCTGCACAACGAGGCCTACGGCATCGCCTGCGACATAGGCTCGACCACGATTGCGATGCATCTGGTGTCGCTGCTGTCCGGCCGAATCGTCGCCTCGTCGGGCGCGCCCAATCCGCAGATCCGCTTCGGCGAAGACCTGATGAGCCGCGTCTCCTACGTGATGATGAACCCCGACGGCCGCGAGGCGATGACCAGGGCGGTGCGCGACGCGATCAGCGACCTGATCGAAAAGGTCTGCGCCGAGGGCGGCGTCGACCCCGACAACATTCTCGATGCGGTGTTTGTCGCCAACCCGATCATGCACCACCTGTTCCTCGGCATCGACCCGACGGAACTGGGACAGGCTCCGTTCGCGCTCGCCGTGTCGGGCGCCATCCACACCTGGGCGCGCGACATCGGCATCAAGATGAACTATGGCGCGCGCATCTACATGCTGCCCTGCATCGCCGGCCATGTCGGCGCCGACGCCGCCGGCGCGACCTTGTCGGAAGGACCATACCGGCAGGACAGGATGATGCTGCTGGTCGATGTCGGCACCAATGCCGAAATCGTGCTCGGCAACCGCAAGCGCGTCGTCGCCGCCTCCTCGCCGACCGGTCCGGCGTTCGAGGGCGCGGAGATTTCGTCGGGCCAGCGCGCCGCGCCCGGCGCCATCGAGCGCGTGCGCATCGACGCGGCAACGCTGGAGCCGAAATACCGCGTCATCGGCGTCGACAAATGGTCCGACGAGGACGGCTTCGACGACGAAAGCTGGAAGACCGGCGTCACCGGCATCTGCGGCTCGGGCATCATCGAGGTGGTCGCCGAAATGTATCTGTCGGGGATCATCTCCGAAGACGGCGTCGTCGACGGATCGCTGGCCGAACGCAGCGACCGCATCGTTCCGAATGGCCGCACCTTCTCCTACCTGCTGCGCAAGGGCCGGGAAGGCGAGCCGGACCTGACCGTGACCCAGAACGATGTGCGCGCCATCCAGCTGGCCAAGGCGGCGCTCTATGCCGGCATCAAGCTGCTGATGGAGAAGCAGGGCGTCGAGACTGTCGACACGATCCGTTTCGCCGGCGCGTTCGGCTCGTTCATCGACCCGAAATTCGCGATGGTGCTGGGGCTGATCCCCGATTGCGACCTCGCCGAGGTGAAAGCCGTCGGCAATGCGGCGGGCACTGGCGCGCTGATGGCGCTGCTCAACCGCAACCATCGCCGCGAGATCGAGCGCGAAGTCGGAAAGATCGAAAAGATCGAGACGGCGCTGGAACCGAATTTTCAGCAATTGTTCATCGACGCGATGGCCTTGCCCAACAAGGTCGACCCGTTCCCGAAACTGGCACAGCAGGTTACGCTGCCGCCGCGCAAGGCGCTGGCCGACGGCGGCGCGGACGGCGGCGGACGCAGGCGCGGGCGCGAAGGCCGCCGGGAACGCGGGAGAAACGACGATCGCTAGCTTCAAATCGCATCTGATTTCGTTTGTTCTGAAACATACGCGCAAGAAGGCGTTCCGAACGGTCGAGGGGCTTCACGCGCGCATCGCCAAGATGCGGCCGGTCGAAGACCCGAGCCCCGGCGCAAAAATCCGCGAACGGCTGGCGATCACCGAGCATCAGGTGGATGGCGCGACCGTCTATGAGGCCAGGCCCGGGACCGGCGACGCCACCCGCCGCATCCTCTATTTGCACGGCGGCGCCTATTGTTTCGAGATGACGCCATTCCACTGGAACCTGGTGGCCGAGCTTGCCGAAAAGCTCGACGCCCATGTCACCGTGCCGATCTATCCGCTGGCGCCGGAGAACGATTTTCACCGCATCTATGGCGTCATGCGCCAGGTCTATCAGGATGTGATGGCCGAAGACCCCGGCGCGATGATTGCAGGTGATTCAGCCGGCGCCAACATGGCGCTGGTTCTGACCATGATGGCGGCCAAGGAAGGCTGGCCGCGCCCTGCCCGCCTGGCGCTGATCTCGCCCGGCCTCGACATGACGATGGCCAACCCCGACACCCGCGACTACGCCAGGCGCGACCCCTGGCTCGATATCGACGGCGGCCGCGAATCGGTGCGGCTCTACGCGGCCGAACTCGATTTCGCCGACTGGCGCATCAGCCCGATGTATGGCGACCTGACGGTGTTGCCGCCGACCATCCTGTTCAGCGGCACCCGCGACCTGCTCTATCCCGACAGCGTGATCTTCGCCGACAAGGTCAAGGCGGCTGGCGGCGACATCGACCTGGTCACGGGCCCAGGCATGATCCATGTCTGGCCGCTGATCGACATGCCCGAGGCGTTTACGGCGCGCCGCCGGCTGGTCGAATTCCTCGGCGCCTGAGCGGCGCCGGTCAGGCCGCCTTCACCACCTTCAGCGGCGTCGCTTTCAGCGTCTCCATCGTCGCCCGCAGATGGTCGGCGGCGGCCTTGACGACCGGGCCGGCGTCGCGGCGCACGATCATCACCAGATTGTAACTGCCGAGCTCCGGCAGGCCGTCCTTGGCGCCGAGCGCGACGACGCCGTGGCCGATAAACGATTTCGGCAGCGGCGCCACCGCCAGGTCGGACTGCACCGCGACCCGCTGGCCCGACGTATGCGCGCTCATATAGGCGATGCGGTAGTCGCGGCCGCTGGCCGACAGCGCGTCGAGCGCCCTCGCCCGCCACACGCAGCCTTCCTCCCAAAGCGACACCGGCAGCGGATTGCGCAGATGCGCGCAGCCGCCCGGCGCGCCGCCCCAGATCAGCGGTTCGGTCAAAAGCACTTCCGCCCCGTCGGGAATGTTGCCGGTCGAGATCGTCATCAGGGTGATGTCGAGTTCGCCCGCCTCCATGCGGCGGCGCAGGCTGCCGCTGTTGTCGATCACGACGTCGACCGCCACGGAGGGATTGGAACGCGCGAAACGCTTCAGCACGTCCGGCAGCACCCGCTCGCCGTAATCGTCGGGCGAGCCCAACCTGACCACGCCTTCGACATCGGCGACGACGAATTTCGACACCGCCTCGCGGCTGATCGACAGCAGCCGGCGCGCATAGCCGATCAGGATCTCGCCGTCCGCCGTCAGCGTCACCGAACGGGCGTCGCGATTGAACAGCGGCTTGCCCAGCAGGTCCTCCAGTTTCTTGATCTGCATCGACACCGCCGACGGCGTGCGGAACACCGCGCCCGCCGCCAGCGTGAAGCTGCCGGTTTCGGCGATCGCCACGAAGGTGCGCAGCACGTCGAGCTCGAGCAAGGGCAATGGCTGGTTCAGGGGTGCGTTCATCTCGTCCTCGCTTCAATTTCTCTGATTGATACGATCATTTCATTTCGTTTGATTGAACAATATTCATCGCCGATAGTCAACTCCATCGAAGCGCGGCCGCCCTGCCGCAGAGAGGAGACCAAAATGTCCATGTTCACCGACTTCCGCAGTTTCGTGGTCCGCCAGCGCGCAATCCGGGCGCGTATCCGCACCGCCATGTTTCTCGCCAGCCTGCCCGGCGACCTGCGCAAGGACATCGGTTGGCCCGACGGCGAAAGATTTTCATCGCAGGACCGCAGATCGGCGGGCTCCGCCACGCAAACGCCTTAATGCTGATGCGTCAGCAGATCGCGATTGTTGCAGTGCAACACAACCCAATGCCAAAGCCCCGACGGACAGGCGTAGCGCCCATCCTCCCAAGCGGACGCCCGCCTGCCCGTTACCTGGCCGACACACACACCGGATAGAACGCGCGGGCAGCCATGAGGGTGGCCGGCGCGAGATGGAGAGAAAGATGACGATCATGTCCCGCCTTGGCCGTCTGGCCGACCAGTACCGCGCCAACCGCGCCCGCATCGCCACCGAACGGTCGATCGAGTCGCTGCCCGTCGAACTTCAGAAGGACATCGGCTGGCCGCACGCCTACCGCCACAACACCGTCAACAAGGTGGTGACCGGCGGCTGGTTCTGATCAGCGCGCTCCACTGAATTCAAGCATCGAACGTGAACCCGCCGGCATCGCCCGGCGGGTTTGTCGTTGCGGCGCGCCGGGCGCGTCAACCTTGCCTTCACCGTGTCGCGCGACCGGCCTCGTGTCGCAGATCGGATGTCGTATTCCAGATGCGACATTTCGCTTTTGT
>Ga0209793_1001798_pt1 | contig 11963 bp, 14 predicted proteins | sample EBPBio122009_DNA_FD_185863 | JGI IMG/M metagenome (GOLD analysis project Ga0209793, IMG submission 185863) | Wastewater treatment Type I Accumulibacter community from EBPR Bioreactor in Madison, WI, USA - Reactor 1_2/2/2009_ DNA (SPAdes) (version 2) | ecosystem: Engineered > Bioreactor > EBPR >... | reverse complement strand
CCTCCCGAGCCGAAGTACTGGCCGCCCGGGAGAATGCGGACGACGCCGAGCTCCAAGCGCTCTACGATGACGTCTACGGGCAGGGTGCGTTCGAGAACGCCTTGACGGCCCGGTCGTGGCAGGACCACGTTTCGGAGGTCATCCCACAGGTTCTTGGGGGTGCCCAGGAAGCCGCCGGTAACTTCGGCCTCTTCGTCTCGGATACCATCTCCGGGAACGAGAACATGCGGCGGCTGCGCCGGAACGCCCTCATCGACGCGGCGCGGACGATCCGCGGTGAGCGTGTCGTAATCACGGACGAGGAACTGGCCACGGTCTCCGCCGGGTACCGCCAGCGTCTTGAGGCCGAGACCCGGTTGTGGTCCGACGACCGCCGCCGCCGCACCCTGGCCGGTGCCCGTGAGGAGCTCCAGTTCGTGGAGGAACGCTGGGACGCTCTCGTCGCCGGGTTCAGCTCAGGCGGAAGGGCTCGATATGCCCGCGACAACCCGCAATACCCGCACCCCCCTACGCTGAACGGGGTCGAGACCACGGCTGACCTCAGGACCTACCGGGAGCAGCTCCGGGTGGAACTCGAAGTTCTCTCGGCTGAGCCTGAGATGACCTCCGAGGAACGCTACGAGGCCCGTCGTGTCTATGCCCGCCGCGTCGGCGCGGCTGGTTTCCCCGGTATGGACCCGGTGGAGGTTCCCGAAACCCTGACCGGTGAGATCGTCAGCGGGGTCTCGCAGTTCGCGTCCGCCTCGGGGGCCCCCGGTGGCCTCCTCGCGACCGTCCTGCGCACCGCCGGGCGAGGGGCCGCGGCCATCCTGACCGCTGAAACGGTGACCGGGATGTTCGCTGACGCCACGGCGTTCGACCCGGAGTCCCCCCAGCTCCTCGACTTCGTCGAACAGCAGTTCGGCGTGGATATGCGCGACACCTTCGTGGACTACATCCGCAAGGATGAGGACGACACCGACGCCCGTAGGCGCCTCCTGGGTGCCCTTGAGGGTGCCGGGGTTGGCCTCGCGGTCTCGACCCTGCTCCTCGGGGCGTCACGCGCTGTTTCCGCCATCCGCCGCCGTGGGGGCTCCCCGGAAGAGGTGGCCGCGGAGATGGAATCTGCCCTCCAGCAGGCCGTCGATGAGGTCCAAGCGGCCTCAGAGACCCCCACAGCGGCCCCACAGGCGCCTCAGGAAGCCCGTCCCGCCGATCCGGCACCGCAGGCCCAGGAAACGCCTCAAGCGGTCTCACGGCCCGCCCAGGAGGCTCCTGAGATGTCCATCGAGGAGTCCGTGGAAGCGGCCCTCCAGCGGGACATGGAGCGTCCCACCGACCGCGCAGAGGCCCGGTTGGCTGATCCTGCGGCACGTACCCGGGGCGTCGTCTCTGTCCGCCAGGTGATGGAACGTGTCCGGGCCCAGCTGGACGGGTGGCTCGACCTCGGGCAGGGAACGCAGGTGCTCCGCGAGACGGTCGAGACGATTGCCCGGGAGAGCCCGACGATTTTCCGTGAGAACCGCACGGACGACGCGCTTCTAGTTGGGGCCTCAGGCCACCTCACCGTCATCATGGACCACGTCCGGGCGGGTAGGGTGAACAACGCCATCGCCTATGCTACCGACGCGCGGACCCCGGCCTCTTTCACCGACATGGCTTTCGCATACCGCAGCGCCGCGTCGATCCTGGAGCGGGCCACGAGCTTGGCCATGGGGAACCTTCGAGCGACCAAGGCGACACCTAATGTTGCCCCTGAGGTTCTCAGGGCCGCCGAGGTCATGTTCGACCGGGTCTTCGACGCCTACAGCCGCATCCGCGTCGTGGACGCGAACATCGGGTCGTGGTGGGGTGCCTTCGGGCGGCAGCGGCGGTCCCTCTATACCGCCGACGAGGCCAGCGAGTTCGCCATGCTGTCCCGCGAGGCGGACTTCGGGGATGACGTACCTACGCGGACCCCGGTTGATCAGCGGGACCTGACCGCCGACCAGATGCGGGAGGCCATCGAGTCCCTGGAGATGCGGCGGAACGAGGGGACCCATTTCTGGCAGTGGTACAACCGCCTGCGGAGTGGCGGGGCGGACCCCGTGGACGCCTTCGACCTCATCTCGGATTACCTCCGGGAGGAACGCAGGGTAGGGGCCAGAGCCGGTAACGTCGATCCGAAGCCCCCGAAGGGGGTGGAGAACCCCTCCACGGTCAGCAACATCCTCGACGGCATCACCCGATACCGCTACGAGGCCATGCTGTCGGCCCCGGACACCCACATCGTCAGCTATCTGTCCACCGTTGGTAACTTCCTGCGGCACACCACGTCGCTCGGGATGGTTGCGCCCTTCCGCCGCGGGGGAATGACGGCCTACATCGACCGCCTCAGCGGGATGATGTGGGGCCTGAAAGAGAACGTCCTCCACACGCTCCAGTCGGCTCGCATGGCGCATCCCGTGCTGGACCCTAACGCCCACCTCCTGGAGGGCGCGGGTAAGCTACCGAGGATACAGCTTCTCCGCTCGCTCGGGCCGCTGCGGCTGCTGGCCATGAATGACCAGTTCTTCTCGGGTCTCCTGTACCGCGGCGAGATCGCTGCCAGGGCTTCCCGCGAAGCACAGCTCCTCAGAATGGGGCCGGAGGCGCGGCGGGCGTATGTACGGGCGCAAATCAAGGACTCCTTGACCGACCGCGGGGCCGCTCGGGATCAGCTTGCACTTCACCACGCCCGCGAGATCACCCTCCAGGCGCCTCTGAACCGGAAGTCTAAGTACATCGCGGAGCGGGCCCAGGCCAGCATCGTCGATTTCATCAACCACCGGAACCCGTACCTCCGCACCGGCCTGCACCTCGGCTTCGCATTCACCCGCATCTTCTTCACGCTGGTGGATCGGGGCATCCGCCTTAGCCCGGCGATCCACGTCCCCCTCCAGATCATCAAGAAGGGTCTCGGGGGCGGGAACACCCGCTTCTACGATGACCTCATGGGTGTCAACGGGTCCACCTCGGCGGCCATCGCTGCCGGTGAGTTGGCGCTGGGAACTGCCCTGACCGGGGCAGCTCTGACGATGGCGCTTGAAGGCAACATCACCGGGGGTGCCTCGTCGCCGTGGGTCATGGACCCGCTGACCAACCAGGCCGTGCCCCCGTACCATATCCGCATCGGGGACCGCTGGGTTCCCTATGACCGATACGAGCCCTTCTCGACGCCTCTCAAACTCATCGCCAACCTCGTCGAGGCTACCCGGCGGGTTGAGGACGGGCGGCTGCGGGTCGAGCAGGAGACCTTCTACGACCGGGTCTCGGAAGCTATCGGGGTCATCGGGTTCACCCTGGGTGAGGTCGTGACCTCCAACCCGTTCATGAAGACCGCCGAGGGTCTCCTTGGCATCGGGCAGTCCCTCACGAACGAGGAGTCCCAGAACAGCGGGGCGGAACGCCTTGCCGGGACAATGATCGACAGCTTCATCCCCAACCTCCTCCGCAAGTTCAACGAGGACCAGGAGGGTGGCGTCCGGTTCACCGGTACATCGCTGGAGTCGCGCATCATGCGGCACTTCACGTTCCTCGACCCGGACAATTGGAACATGGATGTCGCACGAAACCCGATCACAGGGGAGGTGCTGGTCAACCGCACCCCGTTCACGGCCCTGGACCCTGTCGATGACGCCGCGCTGCATGACCCCGTCGCGGAGATGCTCTTGGAGGGTCACGAGGCCACCGGGAGAACGTTCGAGCTGCGAGGACCGAGGGGTTGGGCCGGGATCGACCCCAGGACCGACCTCAGGGACGTCCTGGCGGACGATGGGCAGCGCAGCCTGTACGACCTGTTCCTCGAAGGCGTTTCGGAGACCCGCATCGACGGGCGGACCTACCGGGAATCCCTCGCGGAACTCTTCGAGAGCCCCGAGTTCCAGGCGATGTCCTGGGGTAACTCCACCCGCGTCCGCTCGGGCGACCGGGCCGATGCCGTCATGGCCGTCCGCGACGAATACCAGCGTGTCGCGCGGGATGCCGTTATGGCCCAAGACAGCTACCAAGCCTTGATCGACGATCAGGAGCGCGTGGAAGAGCTGTTCGCTCCTGCAAGAACTGGGTCCACCCAGCGGACGACCTCCGCCGAGGACCCCCTGGGCATCACCAATGGCCAATAACGACCCAACCGGGGGTATGACCCCTGAACTCTACATCATGCTCGGCGAGATCAAGGCAAACCAGGCCGCCCTCCTGAGCATGTTCACCGAGTCCACCGACCGTTACGAGGCGCTGAGCCGTCGTGTCGCCTCCCTGGAGCACCTCAAGACGAGGGTTCTAGGGGGGCTGGCCGTCGTCAGCGTCGTCGCCGGGGTCGTGTGGAAGTTCATCTGGGGATAAACCAGAATGTCTGACGCACTTAAGGCGATCCACAAGGCCGTCGCTGACCATCTTACGCAGCGCATCGCATCGGGGGAGGCGTCCGCCGCCGAACTCGCGGTGGCCGTGAAGTTCCTCAAGGACAACGGGGTCACCGCCGATCCCGAGACGAACCCGGAACTGCAAAAGCTCAGGACGCTCACCGCTCTCCCGTTCAACGGGGATGACGACGAACACCACACCGCCCACTAGGGCCGCTCAGGCAAACTAAGGGGGTCCTTCGGGGCCCCCTTTTTTCACATTCAGGCTCATGGCAACCAACCCACTTGCTGCGGATTTCCGCAACATGCTCTTCCTGATCTGGAAGCACCTGAACCTTCCAGACCCTACCACCGTCCAGTACGACATCGCGAAGAACCTGATGTCCTCCACCAGCCGCCTGGCGCTCCTGGCGTTCCGCGGCGTGGGGAAATCGTGGGTCACCGCGGCCTATGTCATCTGGGAGCTCTACCGCAACCCCCAGCTCAAGATCATGGTGGTCTCGGCCTCGAAGAACCGGGCCGACAACTTCACCACCTTCTGCCTGCGGCTCATCAAGGAAATCCCCGAGCTCGCCCACCTGAGGCCAAAGAAGCACCAGCGGGACTCCAAGGTCGAGTTCGACGTGGGACCGGCGAAGGCCGACCAGTCACCCTCGGTGTTCTCCCGGGGTATCGACTCGCAGCTGGCCGGTGGTCGTGCGGACATCATCGTGTCGGATGACGTCGAGGTGCCGAACAACTCGCTGACCGTGGACATGCGGGACAAGCTCCAGGAGAAGCTCAAGGAATACTCGGCGATCCTCAAGCCGTATGACCCGGGCGTCCACGGCGACTTCACCCCACGCATCGTCTACCTTGGTACCCCGCAGACCGAGGACTCGATCTACAAGAAGCTGCCGGACACCTTCACCACGCTCATCTACCCGGCGCTGGTGCCCACACCGAAGGAATACGAGGGTTACCGCCAGGGGACGCTGGCGCCGATGGTGGAGCGTCTATACGCCGCTGGAAAGTACGGCGAGCCGACAGACCCTCAGCGCTTCGACATCGACGAGTTGATGACCCGGAGGGCCGAGTACCGGGAGGCTGGATTCCAGCTCCAGTTCATGATGAACACCCGCCTCTCGGACGCCGCCAGGTTCCCCCTGCGGATGCGGGACTTCGTCATCACCCCGGTGCCCCCAGAGCAGGCCCCCGTCCAGGTCCACTGGCTCCCCCACGAGGACCGGCGGCTCCGCGATCTGCCCAACATGGGTATGTCCGGCGACGGCATGTACGCCCAGGCAGGCTTCGGTGAGACCTTCGCCCCGTACCAGGGCCGGGTCATGGCCATCGACCCCAGCGGTCGTGGTGCCGACGAGACCGGATGGGCCATCGGGTTCCAGCTCAGCGGCAACATCTGGGTACCGTCTGCCGGGGGTCTCCCCGGGGGCTACGACGAGGCTACCCTCACGGCCCTGGCCGAGCTCGCCAAGAAGCACAAGGTCAACCGTGTGGTCTTCGAGGGTAACTTCGGGGACGGCATGTGGGGTAAGCTCTTCGAGCCCTACCTCGCCAAGGTGGGGTACCCTGTGGCCCTTGAGGAAGTGTCCAGCACCGGCATGAAGGAGGGACGCATCCTTGACGTCCTGGAGCCGGTTGTGTCCTCCCACAGGCTCATCCTGGACCCCCAGGTAATCAAGGACGACTACGAGTCCATCCAGAAGTACGAGGGGGACACCCGCGCCTCCCGGTCCCTGGTGAACCAACTGACCCGGATCACCCGGACCCGCGGTGCCCTCAGGAAAGACGACCGGATCGACGCCCTGGCCATCCTCGTGGCATCCTTCGTGGACACCATGAACCAGGACCAGGCCAAGAAGGACGCCGAGGAGCGGGCGAGGGCCCTTAAGGCCGAGCTGGAGAACCACATCCGTGTGGCTCAAGGTCTCTTCGGCGGTGGACCCTCCAAGAAGAAGTTCGCTGCCATCTAACTCATCCCAGGGTGTCACCCGGGTAGCCCCGTCAGGATCATCGAAAGGTGGTCTTGGCGGGGCTTTTTGCTATTCATCACCATCACTGTGACCCCAGGAACACCCCGGGATCACCTGCGGAGACGGGCGTGTAACCCTTTGATTTCCTTGGGGTGGTAATTTAGGACCAGCTACAGAGGGAGGCCCCGGGTGATACTATAGTTACATACCTCAGGTTGGTCAGCTGTGTCTCTCAGGGCTCCGATAAGTTCATCTGTGAGGGTTCCCTGGGGGTATCCCTCAGCTTGGTCCAGCTGATGTCCTGGAGAGACCCTGCAAGATGGAGATCATGAATAGTGATCAATATAGACCCTTACCCTGGTCCAATCCATCTGTGAGACCCCCTGAGCTTGGTTGAACGGGTATCCCAGCCCCAGGGGTCAAGGGGTACACCCCGGATATTCTCAGGAAAAAATCCGTTACCCCATATACGGGATGGAGACTTCGCAGGTTCCCCCCGTGGGGGGTGCCCCCGGGATTTCCGTGGGGTCTGTCACAGGGTCACAGGAAGGCACGGAAAGAGGCACCCCCTTAATGGTAACGTGTTGAAATCATTGGTTTATCCATCGGATCAATAGTCCGATTGGAGGGGGTACCCGGGGGTAACCTCGGGGGATACATGCGTACATTCAACTATCTGCATGTGTGCATGTTGTGTGTGCAGTCCCACGTTACGCTATTCCGACAGAAACACTCAGGTTCCCCCAAGGTAACGCCCGGGTACACCTGCGCCCCCACCAATCCCCACCAAATCACTTAGGTATCACATGCTGACCTAATACCTGGTACGCACCCCCGGCTTCACCCCCATGCAAACCAAGGGGGAAAACGCGCACACGCGAGGGGCAGGGGGAAACCCCGAGGGAAACCAGGGGGTTACAAGAAAGTTACCGATAGCCGATTAACCCCGCTTGACAATCGTTCGGCTATCCGGCAGATTGATCATACCGAAACGGGGAACACCCCGTTTCGGCAGGGGGAAACCCCGATGCTCTTTGACAATCTGGTGGTTAGCATATGGCTAGGGGACCAAGCGCCCCGATGATGCCCCCAAGGTAACACCCTTGGTCCCTTATGCTGCACAATCAACGGTGTAACGCCCAGAAGGCCACCCCCATGCGGGGTTTGCGTGACGGAGACGGACAAGCCCAGGGGCAGCGCAGGGGCCGCATAGGGGACACCCAAGGGGGCCGACAAAAGGCGCTTGACATTCTCTCCGCTAACCGGCAGATTAAGGGCATCGGAATGAAACCCGAACCGCTTTTTATCATCGTCAAATCGACGCGCTGCAACACGACAAGACCCATGGGGATATAATGGGTCACGGCAGGTCTGACCTGTCTCGGTGTTTGCTAGGTGGGGGATACCCCTCGCCGATGATGCACGAATGTGCAGCGCAACTAACTGGAATGGTCCGATGCTTGGACCGGGCTTCCTGAGTGCGTCTCGGCGACATGCTGAGAACTGCGGGATGGAGGTGCCGACAATGGACAGCGACCATTCCTAACCCCCCTTTCGTGGCGGCATGAGCCCCGCCACCTGATGAAGTCATCGCTCAGGGGTGAGCACTCACGCCCCGTAAAACGAAAAAGGGAATACAGTCATGTCCTCTTCCAAGGTCACCAAGCTGAACAACGCCATCGCCACGTGGGGTGGTGCGGGTCAGCGCTTTGCGGAGAAGGGTCTCGAACTCATGCTCGCAGCCATCGAGGTGGCTTGCGAGAATGGGAACATCGACCCGATGAAACGCATCGCCGATGCGCTGGAAAGCGCCAGCGACAAGAAGGCCGCCACCACGATCTTCTCGCACTTCTTCCCCATCACGGTGAAGGATGACGTCATCACCGCCGTGAAGGGCTGGCAGAAACGGGTCTCGTCCATGCCGTCCTCCGCAGGTGTCGCCGAGCACTACAAGTCGTTCCGCAAGCTGGCGGCTGACCTGACCCCTGAAACGGAGTCGTCCGCCCCGGCGCTGATGGATACGGCGGCCTACGTCAAGGCGCTGGCCAAGCTGAACAAGAAGGCCGCCGACAGCGGGCTGGTCGATGCCGCGCTCCTGCGGAACATGGGCCAACTGGTCAACATGATCGAGGAGCAACTGCGGGTCTCGTCCGAGGCCGCGGCCCCCGCCGAAGCGTCCTCCCCCAAGAACACCTCGGGGCGCCGCTCGTCCTCCTCCTCCTCCTCGACCACCGAGGCGCTGGCCGCATGACCTTCGCCACGGGTCTCCTCGTGGTACTCCTCCTGCTACCCCTCGCGGTGGCAGGGGGTTTCGCCATATGGGCCGGGGTGATCCTCTGGGCTTTCCTCAGGGCAGGCCCGGCGGGCTGACGCCCTATCACGCCCCATCGCCATCACTGTGATGCACATCCGCAGGGCAGCCCTAGGCACATGGGCTGTCCCCGCATGTCCATCTTTAGGAGCACCGAGTCATGCAAGGCAAGCGCACTGTCCGCCGCAATGTCTGGGGGAACCTCTGTGGTTACATCGGACGCCACTACTGGACCACCTTCGGGGAAGCGTTCGACCCCGCTGCGGAGGCCCGCGCCGCCGCATGGCTGAATGGGAGCGACGACGAATGCTGCTGAAACCCTTCGATTACTACGAGCTTCGGCCTTGTGTTGAGTTCGAGGATCACATTCAGGCCTTCTTGGGACATGCGGTATACTGCCCCACCCGAGGCGGGGTGATCCACACCCCTGAGCAGGCGGAGGCCGAGGCTAGGATCGTCGCAGAAGCCTCAGGGCGGCCCATGTTCTGGACCCTGTACGGTGTCTCGGACACGGCCACGGCCATCGGCAATTTCAAGACCTTCGACGCTGCATATGCCGTCATGGTGGCAATCCTGATGCCCCTTCGCCACGCAGCAGACACGGGGGACACCGTGCCTCTCGAAGACATCTGCAACCAGTCAAGCACGGAGGAGCGGCTGTGACCTACTACATCGCATACGCCACCGAGGACGGGGCCATCACCGCGATCCCCGCCGGGCCGGACCACGACGCCGCATACGAGGCATACGTGGAACGCATGGAGCTTTTCGCAGGCGCGGGTCTCGACCTCGCCAAGGACCTGCGCTGGCGCGGCCTCTTCGACCTGCCGTACCTGGCCCGCAACATCGCGGTTTCCCTGGACCCAACGCTGTTCATCGAAGTGGACCTGTACCCCGAGCATTTCCCGGGGCAAGGCCACGGCGTCCTCAACGCGGGGCGCTTCCAGAGCTTCCAAGGGTGGGGTCTGGACAACGGCCCCTTCGTCTTCATGTACTACGACGACGACGGCAGCGTCCGCACGACGCCCCCCAAGGAAACCCTCTTGGAAGCGTGGACCTGCTTCGAGGAGCACCCCCGAGCGGCGCGGCGCTTCCACCTGTGCAACCCTATCACCGCCGCCGTCCGGCTCCTCCGCGAGAAGGTCCTCAAGGATCACCCGGGGATGGTCGCGTCGATCACCCGGCACACCGCCTGAGATACCCCAGAGGGGCCTCCCTATCACGCCGCGATGGGGTGGTCTCTCTCACGCTGAAACGAGGAGACCGCAATCATGGGAAGATCAGTCAGCTATCCGTCCGGGGCGAGTGTGGCCTTTGCGTACAGGGAACCGGAGGGGGAGTACTGCTCCAACTGCGGGCATGCCGCCGCGCAGTGTGACTGCCCCCCTGACGAACAGGACCTCTGCCCCACTGATGCCTATGTGGAGTGGGAGGACTACGTGGAGGAGCTCCGCGAGGGGGCCAGGGACTCGTGGCCGTCCATGCGCCTCTGCTCAGGCTGGATCGGAAACGAGGACCGCATCCTCGCTGAGAACGCCCACGCCTACTTCGGGGTCTCCGAATACATGGACCTCGTGGCCGTCTGGCTGGTCCCCAAGGATTGCTCGGCCCTCTCCGCGCATTGGATCAAGCAGGCCACCCCGAAGCTCCTCAAGAACTTCGCCACGCTTCAACGCATAGGGACCATGAGCAACGGCGTGTCCGTGTTCAGGAAAATCGAGGGAAAGGCGGTTACCCCATGACACCGATCACGTTCGGACGGCAGGTGCACGACTCCCTCGTGCGGCTCGACGCGCAAGGCATAGCCTACACGGTGAGCATCGTGGGTGGCGACGAGAGGCATGTGTTCTGTCAAGCGCCGGTACTTTGGCATCACGCAGGGGCGCTCGCCCTGGAGATGCGGGATGGCGAACACGTCAACGGCTTCGCCATCGTCAACCTCGAACGGGTCAGCGCCGTTCGCATCCATCAGGGGTGACCCCATGGCCAGGGAAGTAAACTTCGCCGAGTTCGAGAACCGGGTGCTACGTGGCGACATCACCACGGAAGAAGCCCGCAGAATTGGCGCGACACACGCCGCCTACGGCTGGGCCTGCACCCCTTACGGCTCATGGGACGGTGGTCTCTGCCAAGCATATCGCGAGGGGTTCCAGCGCTACCGAAAGGATAACCCCCCATGAACACCCACGAAACCCTCATCGCCTCCCTGACACCACTCGAACGTGCCAACCTGGTCTGGCCGATGATCCCGGAAACCCAGATGGAGGCTGCGATGTGCCTCTGGGAGGCGTGGATGGCGGCCGAGACAGGCAACGTCAGGGCTCAGACCCTTTACGACGCCCACCGGGATGGAGTCGGAACCGTCCAGCTGCGTCACAACCTGATGGCGCTGGTCCCGGCGGTCCATATCGGGTGGGCCGTGTACGAGGTCGGCTACGAGAGTCCGGCCAATGCCATTTCATGCCTGTTTCCCTTCGACTGGGAGTTCGTCCCGTGGTTCCTTGAGAACTGCGTCGAGATTGACCCCCGGTTCCTGAGCCTCCGCCCCGGATGGCTAGACCTCTGCCGGAACCCCGCCACACCCTGATGAAGCCCGTCAAACGCACACCCCTAGGGTACACCCCACGCCTCTCCCCGGTTTTCACCACCTACGACGAGGAAGGCGGGGTGTATGCCTCCACCGTCCACGTCGAAGAATACCCGACGCACTCACCGGTCCTCGGGCCGGACGGGGAGAACCTCGCATACGAGCCGAGGATGACCCCGGGGTTTGACCTTCGCCGCAAGCGCGGCTGACCCGCCCCTTCTTCACCGCCACCTCACGGCCCACCCACGCCTACATCGTTAGGCTACAGGAGAGATTTGCCATGCTTCGCCCCGCCACCATGATCATCCCCAAGTTCCTCAACGACGGGATCACCCCGACCCCCGACGTTCACCTCACCGAGCTCGCCCGGAAACTCGTCGCGCTGTCCGGTGGCCTGACCCTGACCGAGGGGATGGGAATGTGGGTCTCGCCGGAAGGGGACGAGTTCTGCGAGGAGAACTACATCTTCACCTTCGCCGTCCCCCATGACTCCGTGAGTTCCTACGTCACCGTCAGCGAGATCGCCCAGTGGGCCGCCGAGGTCTTCGACCAGCAGGCGATCTACATCGACACCCCGGTGCGGGGCGTCGAGTTCATCAGCCGGGCCTCGGTGGAAGCGGGCGCGGCGGAAGCGGGCGCGGCGGAAGTCCAAGCGGCCTGACCCGAAGGACGCTCCGTCTGGACGGCCCCCAAGGGAAACCTCGGGCCGTCCTACCGAACGCCCTATCACG
>Ga0209793_1001796_pt1 | contig 11966 bp, 10 predicted proteins | sample EBPBio122009_DNA_FD_185863 | JGI IMG/M metagenome (GOLD analysis project Ga0209793, IMG submission 185863) | Wastewater treatment Type I Accumulibacter community from EBPR Bioreactor in Madison, WI, USA - Reactor 1_2/2/2009_ DNA (SPAdes) (version 2) | ecosystem: Engineered > Bioreactor > EBPR >... | reverse complement strand
GGGGGCAGCGGTGGGCATGCGGCGTCAAACACCGGAGGCTTGCGTCTTGAACTTCGCGCTGACCGAAGAACAGCAACTGATCGTCGACACGACGCGGACGTTCGTCGAAAACGAGCTCTATCCGCATGAGGCCGAGGTCGAGCGCACCGGCCGGCTCGAAATCGACCTGATCCGCGAGATCCAGAAAAAGGCGATGCAGGCCGGGCTCTACGCCGCCAACATGCCGGCCGAGGTCGGCGGCGCCGGGCTCGATACGCTGACCTGGCTGCTCTACGAAAAGGAGCTTGGCCGGGCGAACTACGCGCTGCACTGGACCTGCGTGGCGCGGCCGTCGAACATCCTGCTGGCCGGCACGCCGCAGCAGCGTGAAAAATATCTCTATCCCTGCATTCGCGGAGAGACCTGGGATTGTCTCGCCATGACCGAGCCCGGCGCGGGCTCCGACTTGCGCGGCATGAAGGCGACTGCCAGACAGGACGGCGACGACTGGGTGCTGAACGGCGCAAAGCATTTCATCTCGCATGGCGACCTGGCCGGGTTTGCGATCTGCTTCATGGCGTCAGGGGAAGAAGACGGCCCGCGGGGAAAGCGCAAGAAGATCACCGCGTTCTTTGTCGACAAGGGGACAAAGGGTTTTGCCGTGCGCGACGGCTACCGCAACGTCTCGCATCGAGGCTACACCAATTCGATCCTCGAATTCGACGATTGCCGCATCCCGAAAGAGCAGGTGCTGGGCGAAGTCCATCGCGGCTTCGAGGTCGCCAATTCATGGCTGGGCGCGACGCGGCTGCAGGTGGCCTCGACCTGTCTTGGCCGCGCCGAACGGGCGCTTGGGCTGGCGATCGCCTATGCGGCGGAGCGCGAGCAGTTCGGCCAGCAGATCGGAAAGTTCCAGGGCGTGTCGTTCAAGCTCGCCGACATGGCGATGGAGTTGAAGGCGGCCGAACTGCTGACCCGCGAGGCCGGCTGGAAATACGATGCCGGAACCGTGACCGACGAGGACATGGCGATGGCCAAGCTGAAGGCGACCGAGGCGCTGGCCTTCATCGCCGACGAGGCGATCCAGATCCATGGCGGCATGGGGCTGATGGACGAGTTGCCGCTCGAACGCATCTGGCGCGACGCGCGGGTCGAGCGTATCTGGGAAGGCACCAGCGAAATCCAGCGGCACATCATCAGCCGGGCGCTGCTGCGCGCAGTCGGCGGATGAGCCCCCGCCTCGAACGCCTGCTGCGTCCGAAATCCATCTGCGTCGTCGGCGGCGGCGGGTTTGGCGCGAATGTCGTCAAACAGACGCTCAAGATGGGTTTCCCGGGCGATATCTGGGTCGTGCATCCGACCAGGGACACCGTGGAGGGTGTGCGCGCCTACAAGGCGATTGCAGATTTGCCGGCTGCGCCCGACGCGACGTTCATCGGGGTCAATCGCAATCTGACGGTCGATGTGGTGCGGCAATTGCGCGAGCGAGGCGCGGGCGGCGCGGTGTGCTTTGCCGCCGGATTTCGCGAGACCGGCGCTTATGACGCCGATGGCGCAAAGCTGCAGGACGCGTTGCTGGAAGCTGCGGGAAACATGCCGGTCATCGGGCCCAATTGCTACGGCCTGATCAACTATGCCGACGGCGCGCTGCTGTGGCCCGACCAGCACGGCGGCAAGCGGCTCGAACCGGGCATGCGCGGCGCGGCGATCATCACCCAGTCGTCCAACATCGCCTGCAACCTGACCATGCAGGCGCGCGGCCTGCCGGTCGCCTATCTGATGACGGCGGGCAACCAGGCGCAGACCGGGCTGTCCGACATGGCGCTCGGCCTGATCGAGGACGATCGCGTGTCGTGTCTCGGCCTGCATATCGAGGGTTTTGACAGCGCCGCCGGGTTCGAGCGGCTGTCGGCGCGGGCGCGCGAACTGAACAAGCCGATCGTGGCGATGAAGGTCGGCAAGTCGGAGCAGGCGCGTGCCGCGACCGTGTCGCACACCGCTTCGCTGGCCGGATCGGATGCCGCGTCGGCGGCGTTTCTGAGACGCATCGGGGTGGCGCGCGTCGACACCATTCCGTCGTTCCTCGAAACGCTGAAACTGTTCCACGCCATCGGCCCGCTCGGCGGCGGGGCGCTGTCGTCGATGAGCTGTTCGGGCGGCGAGGCCTCGGTGATGGCCGACAGCGCCGAGGGCAGGGCGGTGGGGTTTCCGGCTCTGCCCCCCGCCCACCGGGCGCGGGTGCAGGAGGCGCTCGGCCCGCTGGTCGCGGTGGCCAATCCGCTCGACTACAACACCTATGTCTGGAACAATGAGGCAGCGATGACGTCGGTATTCTCGGCGATGGCGTCCGGCGGTTTCGACCTCAACATGCTGGTGCTGGATTTTCCGCGCGCCGATCGCTGTTCGGACGCCGACTGGTGGCCGACGGTGAATGCATTCGAGAAGGCGCTGAAGGCGAATGGGGCCAAGGGCGCGATCGTCGCCTCGATGGGCGAGAACCTGTCCGAAGGCCATGCCGAAGAACTGCTGCGCCGGGGGATAGCGCCGTTGCAGGGCATCGCCGAAGCGTTCGACGCCGCCGAGGCCGCGGTCCTTGTCGGCAAGGCTTGGCGCGCAGGTATCGCCGCGCCCGTGCGGGCGTCGCGCCCGACGCATGGCGCCGACACGCGCGGCACGGTGGAGGGCGACGACCCGGACGAAGCCACCGCCAAGGCGATGCTCGCTTATGCCGGCCTCCAGGTTCCCGACGGCAGGCGCGCGGCCGACGCCGACCAGGCCGTCGCCGCGGCCGAAAGCCTCGGCTACCCCGTCGCGGTCAAGGCGCTCGGCGTCGCGCACAAATCGGAAGCCGGCGCAGTGAAGCTCAATCTGCGCGACGCATCGTCGGTGTGGTCCGCCGCCGAGGCGATGGCCGGCCTGGGCTCCGGCCTTTATGTCGAGCACATGGTGACGGGCGGGGTCGCCGAACTGATTGTCGGCGTCACCCGCGATCCGCTGTTCGGGCCGGTGGTGACGATCGGCTCGGGCGGTGTGCTGGTGGAACTGCTGAAAGACACGCGCACACTTCTGCTCCCGATAACGCCGGCCGGCATCGAGGACGAATTGCGGGCGTTGAAGCTGTTCCCGCTGCTCGACGGCTATCGCGGCCGGCCGAAGGCAGATATCGACGCCGCTGTCGACGCGATCGGGCGCATCGCCGATTTCGCGCTGGCCACGGACTTAGCGGAAATGGACATCAACCCGCTGATCGTGTGCGCCGAGGGCGAGGGCGCATGGGTGGCGGACGCGCTGTTGGCGCTGTCGGCTTCGCCCGGCGGCGGGCAGACTTAGAGAACCGGGGAGAACCATGGCCATCATCACCACCCGAATCGAAGGCGCGGTGTTCGAGGTCACGCTCGACCGGCCGAAGGCCAACGCCATCGACCTCGCGACGTCGCGTCTGATGGGCGAGACCTTCAAGGTATTCCGCGACGACCCGGCTCTGCGGGTCGCTATCGTGAAAACCGCCGGCGACAAGTTTTTCTCGGCGGGCTGGGACCTGAAGGCGGCGGCAGGAGGCGACGCGGTCGACGGTGACTACGGCGTCGGCGGTTTCGGCGGGCTGCAGGAACTGCGAGACATGAACAAGCCGGTGATCGCCTGCGTCAACGGCATGGCGGTGGGCGGCGGCTTCGAACTGGCGCTGTCGTGCGACCTGATCTACGCCTCGGACCACTCGTCCTTCGCGCTGCCCGAAATCAGGGCCGGGACATTGGCCGACGCCGCCACCATCAAACTGCCGAAGCGCATCCCCTACCATGTCGCGATGGATCTGCTGCTGACCGGCCGCTGGATGGATGTCGCCGAGGCGCACCGCTGGGGCCTGGTCAACGAGGTGCTGCCCACGGAACAGCTCGAGGACCGTGTCTGGGAGATCGCGCGGCTGCTAGCCAGCGGCCCGCCTTTGGTGTTTGCTGCGATCAAGGAGACGGCGCGCGACGCCGAGGGATCGCGTTTCCAGGACACGATGAACCGCGTCACGCGCCGGCAGTTGCCGACCGTCGACACGCTCTATGGTTCGCAGGACAATCTCGAAGGCTTCAAGGCCTTCGCCGAGAAACGGGACCCGGTATGGAAGGGCAGATGACATGACCGACTATACGAAGCTGCTCGACGCGGAAACCTGGGCGTTTGTCGACAAGACCAACAGTTTCTACCCGCCCGGCAATATCGACTTCTCGATGGCCAAACAGCGCGAGCAATACGATGCGATGGCGAGGGCCTTTCATGCCGGCTATCCGGCGGGCCTGAAAACGACGACGATGGCGATTGCGACGCAGGGCCACGACATCCCGATCCGCATCTACCGAGCCGCCCGGCCCGACGACCGCGCGATGGTGCTGTATTTCCACGGCGGCGGCTTTACGCTGGGCGGACTGGAAAGCCACGACGACGTGTGCGCCGAAATCTGCGACCGAACCGGCTACGAGGTCGTCTCGGTCGACTATCGCCTGTCGCCCGAACACAATTATCCGGCCAGCCACGAGGACGGCTATGCGGCGTTCGAGTGGGCGGCGAAGACCTATGCCGACCGCGCCATCGTGCTGGCGGGCGACAGCGCCGGCGGCAATGTCGCGGCGGCGGTGGCGGGGCGCTTTCGCCGCCACCCGCACGCGGCGGCAGGCCAGGCTCTGATCTATCCCGGCCTTGGCGGCGACCGCACCAAGGGCAGCTACGTCACCCATCTCGACGCGCCGCTGCTGAGCATGCGCGACGCCGAATATTACGTGAAGATGCGCACCGGCGGCGCCGATGTCAGCAACGACCCCGGGTTCGCGCCGCTGACGGATACGGACTTTTCCGGCCTGCCGCCGACCGTCGTGATCACCGCCGAATGCGACCCGCTGGCGTCGGACGGTCCCGCCTATCGCGATGCGATCATCGCCGCCGGCGGAAAGGCGGTCGCCATTGAGGAGACCGGACTGGTGCACGGCTATCTGCGCGCGCGCCACAGCGTGGAACGGGCGCGCGACAGCTTTACGCGGATCGTCGAAGCCGTCAGGATGCTGGGCGCAAACCAATGGAATCCGGATCGCCTGTCATGATGTATCGCACCATCGCCGCCTTGCTGATGCTTGCGGCGTCTTGCCTGGCGGCGCCGGCCGCGGAGATGCGTTGCGGCTGGCTTGAAAACCCGACGCCGGGCAACTGGTGGCTGACCGACCGCGACGGGTCGTGGACACTGGCGACGCAGGGCGATGACTATCGCGACGAGGTGATGGACAAGGTTCCGCCGTTCGACGAGGCGCAATACGTCGCCACCAACGGCAATTACGGTTATGGCTGCGCCTGCCTGTCGGTCGATGTCGACAAGGTGGAGACGCGTATCGTGCGGGTCCATTCGGGCAAGACGATCCCGCTGACAAAATGCGAGGCGGACAAGACGCTGAAACGGGTGGAATAGACGGTCGCAGTTTCGCAATCGTCAGCGACGACCGAACCCGAGCGAAACAGGCAGGTTCGGCGACGCGACCCTGACATTCGTGAAGCTGGGAAGGCGAGCCGATGAAACCGTTTCACCGAGCCGATCTACTGAAGATCGCCGAGGCCGACCAGCCGGCGATCCTGGCGCTGAACAACCGCCATGCGCGCGAGACGTCCTGGCTGGAACCGGCGAAGCTGCGCCATCTGCTGGGGCAGGCCTATCTGGCGCGGCGCATCGGACAAGACGACGCGCTGCTGCTCGCCTTCGACGAAAACGCCGACTACGACAGCGCCAATTTCCTCTGGTTCCGGCAACGTTATCGACGCTTCGCTTATGTCGACAGGATCATCGTCGCCGAACATGCGCGCGGGCAGGGGCTGGCGCGCCGGCTCTACGAGGCGCTGTTCGACAAGGCGACCGCCGACGGCCATACGATGGTGGCGTGCGAGGTGAACCGCGATCCGCCCAATCCCGGATCGGATGCGTTCCATGCCGCGCTGGGCTTTGAGGAAGTGGGACGGGCGGCGATCTATGGCGGCGAACGCACGGTGCGCTATCTGGTGCGGCCGCTGGGCGGCGGGGGCTGATGTCGCCGCGGAGATTTTCGGTCAGCATCGATATGGCGCTGCGCACGGACGATCTTGATTGGGCGTGCGCGACCTACGACGCCTGGCTGGTCGAGCACGGTCTGGGCGCGGCGTCGGACCGGCAGGCGCGGACCTACCGCAAGGGCGACATCAACAGCCGCGTCGCCGGCAACGTCATCATCGAGGGCGTCGGTTTCGGCGTCGCGATCGCGCGGCTCAGACGGCTGGACGCGGCGATCTTCGGCGCGCCGTCGCTTTATCTGCGCATCGACCCGGGTCCGCCGTCGCGCGTCGAGATTGTCGGGCCGTCGCCGGACGACCCGATCGACGATCCGGAGATCGTCTGGGTCAATATCGAGGCGGAGGACACGCTCTAACCGAGAAACGGCTTCGCCTTCATGCTCGCCGGAATCTTTACGTCCAGCCGTTTCAGCACCGTCGGCGCCAGTTGCAACTGGTCGAGCAGCGCGTCGTCCTTCGGACCCTTGCCCGGGCCGAAATAATACAGCGCCACATCCTGCATCTCCTCGTCATGGCCGCCATGATGGCCGCGCAACGTCTGGCCGTGGTCGGCCGTGACGATCACCTCGTATCCGGCCTCAAGCCATTTCGGCAGGAACGCCGCCAGCATCGCGTCCATGGCGTAGAGCGCATGGTCCATCTCGCCGCAATCATGGCCGAAACGGTGGCCCATCGAATCCAGCGTGCAGGTGTGGAGGATGCCGTAGTCGATGCCGTGGCGCAGGCACAGCATAGTCAGCGTCGCGAACAGGTCGACATCGGACGGCGTCATCTGGTTGTCGTGGCCGTAGCCGGTCATGGTGTGGAAGCGGCCATGGGTGATCGGCGAGCCGGGCTCGTCATATTCGAGGTCGCGCACGAGATCGAACGGATAGCGGTTGAAGAATTCCGACCAGTAGGAATGAGTCACCGCGCCGGTCCTGCCGCCGGCCCCTGTCACCTCACTGAAGACATCGGGCTGCTCGACGCGGAAGCGCACCTCGTTGGAGAGGATGCCGTGCGTCTGCGGCGGCAGGCCGGTGTGGATCGAGGCGTAGCAGCAGGCCGATGTCGACGGCAGCACCGAGCGCATGCGCCATTTGCGGGCGGCGCCGGACTGCACCCAGCCTTCCAGATTGCCCATGAACGGCTTCCAGTTGCGCCACGGCAGGCCGTCGAGAATGATCAGCAGCAGTTTTGATTTGAGAGGCATGGAAGAGTTCCCGTTGCGTTGCCCCGCTCGGGAGGCTTCAGATGTGCGCCAAACGGCGAAAGGCTACTGCATCGGCCCGAAAATCGGAATCGCTTTTCGTAAGCACGATGCAGCAGATTCAAAGTGTTCGAGCGTCCTTTGCGTGTCCAATTGGACGCGCGGCGCCCTAATTCCCCGCCGCTTCCATGCGGCGGCCCCTGATCGCCTTTTCCAGCCAGCCGATCTCCATCTCCGGCACCGACGACAGCAGCAGGTCGGTATAGGCGTCGAAGGGCGGCGTCAGGACCTTGCTCTTGGGACCGTAGCGTACGACCTCGCCGCGATACATCACGGCGATGGAATCGGCGATCGACTTCACCGTCGCCAGATCGTGGGTGATGAACAGATAGGCGACGTTCTCATGCTTCTGCAGGTCGAGCAGCAGTTTGAGAATGCCGTTCGCCACCAGCGGGTCGAGCGCCGAAGTCACCTCGTCGCAGATGATCAGTTTCGGCCTGGCGGCGAGCGAGCGGGCGATGCAGACGCGCTGCTTCTGGCCGCCCGACAGTTCCGCCGGATAGCGGTCGACGAATCCCTTGCCCATCTCGATCTTGTCGAGCAGGTCCATCACTTGCCGGTCGCGTTCGGCGCCCTTGACGCCGAAATAGAATTCCAGCGGCCTGCCGATGATCGTGCCGACCGTCTGGCGCGGGTTCATCGCGACATCGGCCATCTGGTAGATCATCTGAAGCTCGCGCAGGTCGTCGCGGCTGCGGTCGCGCAGCGCGCGCGGAAGTTCGCGCCCGGCGAAGGTGACCGAGCCTTGCTCGGGCGGCAGCAATCCGGTGATGGCGCGCGCCAGCGTCGACTTGCCGGAGCCGGACTCGCCGACCACGGCAAGCGTCTGGCCGGGAAAGATGTCGACGGAGACGTTCTTCAACACCTTGATCGCGCCGCCGCCATAAGCGGCGGTGACGTTCTTGACCGACAAGAACGGCTGGTCCGAAGGCGGATGCTCCTCGTGCTCGATGTGGTGCACCGACACCAGCGCGTTGGTGTATTGCTGGCGCGGTTCCTTGATGATCTGCCGGGTGCCGCCCCATTCGACCAGCTTGCCGTGACGCAGCACCATGATCTCGTCGGCGACCTGCGCCACGACGGCGAGGTCATGGGTGATGTAGAGCGCGGCGACGCCGGTGTCGCGGATCGCGTCCTTGATCGCCGCCAGAACGTCGATCTGGGTGGTCACGTCGAGCGCGGTGGTCGGCTCGTCGAAGACGATCAGGTCCGGCTCCGGACACAGCGCCATCGCCGTCATCACGCGCTGCAGCTGCCCGCCGGACACCTGGTGCGGATAGCGGTCGCCGATGGTGTCGGGGTTGGGCAGGCTGAGCTTTTTGAACAGAAGCCTGGCGCGCTTTTCCGCCTCGGCGCGGGTGGCGACGCCGTGCAGGATCGAGGCCTCGACCACCTGGTCCATCAGCTTGTGCGCCGGGTTGAAGGCGGCTGCCGCCGACTGGGCGACGTAGCAGACTTCCCGGCCGCGCAGCTTGCGCACGCCGTCCTTGCCAAGCTTGAGAATGTCGCGGCCGTTGAGGATGACTTCGCCGCCGGTGATCTGGACGCCGCCGCGGCCATAGGCCATCGACGACAGGCCGATGGTCGACTTGCCGGCGCCGGACTCGCCGATCAGGCCGAGCACCTTGCCGCGTTCGAGCGTCAGCGAGACGTCGTCGACGATCGTCACCAGCCGTGGCGTCTCGCCGGGCGGATAGACCTTTGCCTCGATCCGCAGATTGCGGATGTCGAGCAGCCTGCCGTCGGCGGCGGGTTTTGCGCGGGCGTTCTTCGCCATCAGCCGCGCCCTCCCTTGAGACTGGTCGTGCGGTTCAGAATCCAGTCGGCGACGAGGTTGACGGAAATCGCCAGCGCGGCGATGGCGCCGGCGGGGATCAGCGCGGCGGGAATGCCGAAGACGATGCCGTCCTTGTTCTCCTTGACCATGCCGCCCCAGTCGGCCGCGGGCGGCTGAACGCCAAGGCCGAGGAAGGACAGCGCCGACAGGAACAGCACCGCGTAGATGAAGCGCAGGCCAAGCTCGGACACCAGCGGCGACAGGGCGTTGGGCAGGATTTCCCGGAAGATGATCCAGGGCGTGCCTTCGCCGCGCAGCTTGGCCGCCTCGACATAGTCCATGACGTTGATGTCGACGGCAACCGCGCGCGACAGGCGAAACACGCGGGTCGAATCGAGCAGGCCCATGACCAGGATCAGGGTGAGAATGGTCGACGGCAGCACCGACAGCACGACGAGGGCGAAGATCAGCGTCGGGATCGCCATCATCAGGTCGACGAAACGCGAGGCGAGGGTGTCGAACCAGCCGCCGGTGACCGCGGCGGCGAAGCCCATGATCGAGCCGAGCGAAAACGACAGCGCCGTCGCCGCCGCCGCGATCAGGATCGTCGTCTGCGCGCCGTAGATCATGCGCGAGAGCAGGTCGCGGCCAAGATTGTCGGTGCCGAGCAGATATTTCGACGACCCCGGCTCCCAGACGCCGCCGACGATTTCGCCAAGGCCATGGGGTGCGATCCATTGCGCGAAAACGGCGACGAAGAGGAACAACCCGGTGATGACGAGGCCGATCAGGGCGCCGGGGGGAATGTGCTTCAGGTTCATGTCCGGCGCCCCGTCACTTCGGGTGCCGCAGGCGCGGATTGGTCAGAATGCCGGCGACGTCTGCGACGATGTTCAAGCCGATATAGACGGTGGCGAAGATGAGCCCGACCGCCTGCACCACCGGCACGTCGCGCTTGGCGACGTGGTCGACCAGATACTGGCCCATGCCCGGATAGACGAAGATCACCTCGACGACGACGACGCCGACCACCAGAAAGGCGAGGTTGAGCATCACCACATTGATGATCGGCGCGACCGCGTTGGGCAGCGCGTGCTTGCGGATGATGTCGAACTGTCCGACGCCTTTCAGCTCCGCCGTCTCGATATAGGCCGACTGCATGACGTTGAGGATCGCGGCGCGGGTCATGCGCATCATATGCGCCAGCACCACCAGCACCAGCACGGTGACCGGCAGCACGATGGCGTGGAGCTTGGTCAGCAAGGGCATGCCGTCATAGATCGTCGAGATCGACGGAAACCACTGATGTTTCACGGCGAAGAACAGGATCAGCAGATAGCCGATGAAGAATTCCGGCAGCGAGGTCGACGCCAGCGCAAAACCGGAAATCAGCTTGTCGATCGGGCCGTTGCGGTAGCGCACCGCAAGCAGGCCCAAAATGATGGCGAGAGGGACTGAGACAACCGCCGCCCAGAAGGCGAGGAACAGCGTGTTCCACAGGCGCGGCATCAGGGTGGTGGCGATGTCCTGGCGCGTGGTCAGCGCGGTGCCGAGATCGCCGGTGAGGACGCCGCCGAGCCAGGTGAAATAACGGACATAGGCCGGCTGGTCGAGACCGAGGTCGCGGCGCAGGTTTTCAAGGGCGGTCGGCGTCGCGCTCTGGCCGAGGATCGACTGGGCGACGTCGCCGGGAAGAATCTGGGTGCCGGCGAAGATCAGCACCGAAACCGCAAGCAGGAGGAGGATGCCCAGCGCGATGCGCTGGGCAATGAGTTTCGCGACCGGCGAATTCATAGCGCCCGCCGATCAGGCGGCGACCCAGCACTCGGCGAGCGCGTAGCCGTCCATCATCTCACCGGCCGGATGCTTCTCGTAGCCGCCGACCTTGTCGGACGACGCGTCGATGAACTCGTTGAAGAACGGAATGGCGAGGCCGCCTTCGTCGCGCATCATGATCGCCATGTCGCGGTAGATCGCCTTGCGCTTCTCCTGGTCGAGCTCGGCACGTGCGGTAAACAGCATCTTGTCGAAGTCCGGCCGCTTCCAGCGGGTGTCGTTCCAGTCCGCTGTCGAGACGTAGCCGGTCGAATACATCTGGTCCTGCGTCGAGCGCCCGCCCCAGTAGGACAGCGAGAAGGGCTGCTTGTTCCAGACTTCCGACCAATAGCCGTCGCCCGGCTCGCGCTTGATCTCGATGGTGATGCCGGCCTGGGCGCAGGATTGCTGGTAGAGCTGCGCCGCGTCGACGGCGCCGGGGAAGGCGACGTCGGAGGTGCGCAGCAGGATCGAGCCCGAATGACCCGACTTCTTGTAGGCCGCGCCGGCCGCCTCGGGATCGAACTTGCGCTGCTCGATGCCTTCCGGGAACAGCGGGTAGGCGGCGTTGATCGGGAAATCGTTGCCCACCGAGCCGTAGCCGAAAAGAATCTTCTCCAGCATTTCCTCGCGGTTCATCGCGAGCTTCAGCGCCATGCGCAGGTCGACATTGTCGAAGGGCGCGGTGTCGCAGAACATGTTGAAGGGATAGAAGCCGCGGCCCGCGACGTTCTGGATCGCGACGCCGGGAACCCGCTTCACGAGTTCGACGATCTTCGGCTCGACGCGGTTGATCATGTGAACCTGGCCGCCCTGCAGGGCGGCGGTGCGCGCGGTGGCGTCGTTGATGACGATGATCTCGACCTGGTCGGCGTGACCCATCGCATCGCCGCCCCAGTAGTTGGCGAAACGTTCGGCGCCCTGGCGCACGCCGGGCTCGTTGACGGTGACCTTGTAGGGGCCGGCCGAGACGCCTTCGTTCGGGTTGTCCTTGCCGCCGTTGGGCTGGATGATCAGATGGTAGTCGGCCATCAGGTAGGGGAAGTCGGCGTCTGCTTCCTTGAGCGTGACGAC
>Ga0209793_1001793_pt1 | contig 11988 bp, 8 predicted proteins | sample EBPBio122009_DNA_FD_185863 | JGI IMG/M metagenome (GOLD analysis project Ga0209793, IMG submission 185863) | Wastewater treatment Type I Accumulibacter community from EBPR Bioreactor in Madison, WI, USA - Reactor 1_2/2/2009_ DNA (SPAdes) (version 2) | ecosystem: Engineered > Bioreactor > EBPR >... | reverse complement strand
CTCATCGTCTGCACCTTCCGCAACGGCATCGCGCTCGCCGGTGCGGATGCGGTCTGGCAGGAGGCGTCCATCGGCCTGCTCATCCTCTCGGCCGTGGCGCTCGACAACTGGCTGAGAAAGGTGTCGGCATGAGCGTGGAACCCATTCTCAAGGCGCGCGGGCTGGTCAAGCGCTACGGGCGCATCGTCGCCCTCGATCATGCCGATTTCGATCTGATGCCGGGGGAAGTGCTCGCCGTCATCGGCGACAACGGGGCCGGCAAGTCGACGCTGATCAAGGCGCTGTGCGGCGCGATCGCCCCGGAGGCCGGCGAGATCTCCCTTGCCGGCGAGCCGGTCTCCTTCCGCTCGCCGCTCGATGCGCGGCGGGCCGGTATCGAGACGGTGTTCCAATCGCTGGCGCTGGCGCCGTCCATGACGATCGCCGACAACATGTTCCTCGGGCGCGAGCGCCGCACGAAGGGCATGTTCGGCCGGATCTTCCAGAACCTCGACATGCGCACCATGCGCCGCGAGGCGCGGGCGGCCCTGTCGGAGCTGGGGCTGGCGACGATCCAGGATATCAACCAGCGGGTGGAGACGCTTTCGGGCGGCCAGCGCCAGGGCATCGCCATCGCGCGGGCCGCGGCCTTCAGCAGCCGGGTGATCTTCATGGACGAGCCGACTGCGGCCCTCGGCGTGAAGGAATCGCGCAAGGTGCTCGATCTCATCGCCGACGTGCGGCGCAAGGGCATCTCGATCGTGCTGATCAGCCACAACATGCCGCATGTCTTCGAGATCGCGGACCGGATCCACATCCACCGCCTCGGCTCGCGGGCCTGCGTCGTCGATCCGAAGTCGATCTCGATGTCCGACGCTGTCGCCATCATGACGGGGGCGAAGCGGCTGGAGCCCGAGCCCGTTCAGGCCTGAGGCCGGCCGCGCCGGCTTCCCTTTTCAAGTGTGGGTTTGGGCGGGGCGCCGGGTCCCTTGCGGCCTTTGCGCTTTCCGGCGCGGGATTCATTTCATCAATCGAAGCATCTTGTCATGTTGTACGTATAACATTATAGGATGCGAAAAGCATATCTGGAGGCACCCTATGTCTGACCGCCGCGACCTTGCGAACGCCATTCGTTTCCTGACCGTCGATGTCGTGCAAAAAGCCAATTCCGGCCATCCCGGCACGGCCATGGGCATGGCCGATATCGCCGAAGTTCTGTGGAACGATTTCCTTCGGCACAATCCCGCGAACCCGAAATGGCTCAACCGCGACCGCTTCGTGCAGTCGAACGGCCACGGCTCCATGCTGACCTATTCGCTGCTGCATCTGTCCGGCTACGGGCTGACGGTGCAGGACCTCAAGGATCACCGCAAGCTGCATTCCAAGACCCCGGGGCACCCGGAATACGGCATCACCGCAGGCGTCGAGACGACGACCGGGCCGCTCGGGCAGGGCTTCGCGACCGCTGTCGGCATGGCGCTTGCCGAAAGGAAGCTTGCGCAGGAGTTCAACCGTGAGGGCTTCCCCGTCGTCGATCACTTCACCTATGTCTTCGTCGGTGACGGATGCCTTATGGAAGGCGTGGCGCAGGAGGCGGCTTCGCTCGCCGGCACGTTGAAGCTGAACAAGCTCATCGCCGTCTATGACGACAACAAGATCTCCATCGACGGCGAAACACCCGGCTGGTTCGCGGATGATACGCCGGCCCGCTTCCGCGCGCTCGGCTGGAACGTCATCGCCGATGTCGACGGCCACGACTTCGATGCCATAGCCGCCGCCTTCACCGCCGCACGCCGCTCGCCGGACAAGCCGACCATGATCTGCTGCAAGACGATCATCGGCTACGGCTCGCCGAACAAGCAGGGGAAGGAAGAGGTGCATGGCGCGCCGCTCGGCGTGGACGAGGTCACCCGCACGCGCGAGCATCTCGGCTGGCCGCACGAGGCCTTCGTCGTGCCCGATGCCATCATGAAGGCATGGGATGCCCGCCCGCGCGGGGAGAAGGCGGAAGCCGAGTGGAATGCGCTTTTCGCCGCCTACCGGGCGCAGCATCCGGCGCTGGCCGCCGAGCTGGAGCGCCGCACCGCCGGCCGTCTGCCGGAAGGGTTCGACGCCGCTGTCTCGGCCGAGGTTGAGCGCATCCTCGGCGGCGATCCGGTCAAGCAGCCGGTGCGCAAGGCGTCCAACCGCGTGCTCGGCAATCTCCTGAAGGGCCTGCCGGAGGTAATCGGCGGCTCGGCCGACGTTTCCCTCTCGACGCTCGCCTGGACCGGCGAGGCCCGTTCGATCACGCCCGAGGATTTCTCCGGCAATTTCGTGCATTACGGCGTGCGGGAATTCGGCATGTCGGCGATAATGAACGGCATGGCGGCTCATGGAGGCCTCGTTCCCTATGGCGCCTGCTACCTTGTCTTCAGCGACTACAGCCGCAATGCGGTGCGTCTTTCCGCCCTGATGGGCCTCAAGGCGGTCTTCCTCTACACGCACGATTCCATCGGGGTCGGCGAGGACGGGCCGACGCACCAGCCCTGCGAGCAGCTGGTGGCGCTGCGCGCCATCCCCACCATGTCGCTGTGGCGGCCGGGCAGCGAGCTGGAAGCGCTCGTCGCCTGGGAGAGCGCGATGAAGCGCGAGGGGCCGAGCGTCATCGTCGCCGCGCGGCAGGATGGCGCCGTGTTCGCGCACAAGGCGGGTGATCTCGAAGGCATCCGCAAGGGCGGCTATATCCTCAAGGACGCCGCCGGCAAGCCGGATGTCGTGCTGGCCGCGACCGGCTCGGAACTTGGCCTCGTGCTGGAGGCCGCGAAGGTTCTGGAAAGCGAGGGCCGGGCGGTCCGCGTTGTCTCCATTCCCAACGGCAACCTCTTTGCCCGGCAGGACCGCGCCTATCAGGACAGCGTGCTTTCCTTCGGTACGCCGGCCGTCTTCGTCGAGGCAGCCTCGCCCCTCTACTGGTACCAGTTCCTCAAGGGGCCTGGCACGGTGGTCGGGGTCGACCGCTTCGGGGAATCGGCCCCTGGCCCGGAAATCTACCGCGCCATGAACCTGACGGCCGATCGCGTCGTCTCCGAGGCCGCCCAGCTTCTGGCCTGAGAAAACGGTTGCAGCAGGGATGGAAAGCATCTCTGCTGCTTTTTTCATGACGCATATGGGGACAGGCAGGCATGTATCTCGGCATCGATCTCGGCACCGGCTCGGTCAAGGCACTTCTGATCGATGACGACGGCAGGACCGTCGCGGAGGCCTCGCAGGCCTATGCCGTCTCCTCGCCCGTGCCGGGCCATGCCGAAACCGCGCCGGCCGACTGGTGGGCCGGAACGGTCGCGGCCGTGCGCGCCTGCTGCGCCGGGCGCGGCGCGGCGGTGCGCGGCATCGGCTTGTCGGGCCAGGCGCACGGGCTCGTCGTGCTCGACGACGCGGAAAAGCCGTTGCGCCCCGCCATCCTCTGGGCCGACCAGCGCGCGACGGCGGAGATGGATGCGGTGCTTGCCTTGCCGGAAACGGTGCGCCGCCCGCTCGCCAATCCCGTCGTCAGCGGCATGGCTGGCCTCTCGCTGCTCTGGCTGCGGCACAACGAGCCCGCCACCTATGCCGCCATCCGCCGCATCCTCTCGCCGAAGGACTGGCTGCGACTGGTGCTGACCGGCGAGGTGGCGACGGAACCCTCTGACGCCTCGATGACGCTGCTCTACGAGATCGACGGCGATCGCTGGGCGACGGATTTCCTGAAAGCCCTGTCGCTCGATCCTTCCGTCCTCGCCCCCGTCGTGGAATCGCAGTTCGTCGCCGGGCGGCTGACGGCTGTCGCGGCGGCGGAGTTGGGGCTTCCCGCAGGCACGCCGGTCGCCGCCGGTCTTTCCGATACCGCCTCCTGCCTCTTCGGCATGGGGCAGACCAGACCCGGTTCCACCATTCTCCAGGTCGGTTCGGGCATCCAGATCATGTCGGTGGTCGAGAGTATCGAGCCGCGCGTCCAGCCCTTCTACAACAGCTATCGCGGCATCGGCCGCAGCCTCTATTCCATGGCCGCACTGCAGAACGGCGGCACGGTCTTCGAATGGGCGCGCACCGTGCTCGGCGCCTCCTGGGCGGAAATGTACCGCGCCGGCTTCGACGAGAACGAGGGCAATGGCGGCATCGTCTTCCTGCCCTATGCGGCGGGCGAACGCGCGCCGCTGCTCGATCCGAACGCGGCGGCGGCCTGGGCCTATATGCGCCTCGGCTGCACGCGCGGCCAGCTCATCCGCTCGGTCTTCGAGGGCGTCGCCCTTGCCGTCCGCGATAGCTGGGATGCCATGCGCGGCGTCGGCGTTTCCGCCGACCGCATCCTTCTCACCGGCGGCGGCAGCACGGATCCGCGCTGGCGGCAATTGCTGGCGGACATCCTGCAGATGCCGCTGGTGCCGGCGCACGAACTCGGCAATGCGACGATCGGGGCCGCCTATCTCGGCGGCATCGCGGCCGGCCACTGGCGGGGCGTCGAGGACATTCCTTTCCCCGATCAACTCGGCGAGACCGTCGAGCCGCGCCCCTTCGCGGGGCTGGATGAACTTTTGGCCCTTTTTCGCGCGACCTATCGCGGCCTCAAGCGGGCCTGACGGGTCTCAATAGGTCCGGTGCAGGTCGATGGTCAGGCGCGTGCGGTCGGGATGGTGCCAGGACTCGTAATATTCGAGCACCTGCTTGTTCTGGTCGTAGGTCACTTCACGGTTGAACAGGACGTAGCTGTTCATCTCCACCTGCAACTGATTGGCGATGGCTTCCTCGTCGATGCGGGCTAGCTCCACCTGCCGCTTTCCGGTGGTCGCCACGGCGTTGTAGCGCTTGGCGAGGTACTGGTAGAGCGAGACGTTCTCCAGCTCGTTCGAGTGCAGCAGCTCGGGGAAGCGTGAATAGGGCAGGTAGTTGCGCACGACCAGGAAGACTACGCCGTCGGCATAGCGCATGCGTTCCAGGAAGACGGCGTCGTTCTCGCCGATCTGTTCGGCCACATGGGCGGGCGGCCTGATGCGCTCCTGCTTCAGCACCCGGGTCGTCAGCTTGAAGCCGGCTTTCGCCATGCTTTCGAGCAGCGGATCGAGCTGCTGGACGAGCGCGATGGGCACCTTGCGCTCCAGCACGAAGGCACCGCGACCGCGCTCGGTCTCGATCAGGTTGTCATGGGCGAGCGATTGCAGCGCCTGCCGCACGACGCTGCGCGAGACGTCGTAGGTCTCGCAAAGCTCGCCCTCGGTCGGCAGCTTGCTGCCGGGTGGGTAGGCGCCGGATTCGATCGCGCCCCTCAGCGTTTCGGCAAGCTGGAAATAGAGAGGTATGGGGGAGTTGCGTTCGATGCTCATGCGAATCTCTCTTCCTTGCGGGGCGGTCGCAGGCACTTTGCTGTTGTTAGCGTGACATGACAAGCGGACATCACAAACGTGAAAGGCTGTATTCACCGGCTATTGACACTCGGAATGTAGTTTGATTATGTTGTCCGTACAACATTACAAAATGTCATGATGATATGGCATATCCTGCCATTCATATCAAATCCGGGAGCTGCGAGGTGGATGTGAGTGAAGCTGTCATCGGGGGGGCGCCGGCCGTGCGCGCCGCCGCCAAGGTCCGCAATTCCGGGCCGCATCCGTCCAATCCCGGCATCGCCTTCTCCATGGATCCCATCGAGGCGGTGCGCGTCAACCTGTCGGCCGCCGAGCGCCGCACGGCCTCGCTCGGCGGGCGCCGCACGGTCAAGAAGGAATGGCAGGCAGCCTGGCTGGTGCGCGCCATCGAATGCATCGACCTCACGACGTTGAACGGCGACGACACGGAAGGGCGCGTGCGCCGTCTCTGCGCCAAGGCCCGCCAGCCGCTGCGCGAGGACCTGCAGGCCGCCCTCGGCCTTGCGGATCGCCGCGTCACCACGGGCGCGGTCTGCGTCTACCACCGTTTCGTCGCCACCGCCGTCGATGCGCTGAAGGGCAGCGATATTCCGGTTGCGGCCGTCTCCACCGGCTTCCCGGCCGGCCTGTCGCCGATGGAAACGCGGCTCAAGGAGATCGAGGCATCGGTCGCTGACGGGGCGGAGGAGATCGACATCGTCATCACGCGCGAGCATGTGTTGCGCGGCAACTGGCAGGCGCTCTACGACGAGGTGAAGGCCTGCAAGGAAGCCTGCGGCCCGGCGCATATGAAGACCATCCTCGCCACCGGCGACCTCCAGACGCTGCGCAATGTTTCGCGCGCCTCCTGGGTCGCGATGATGGCGGGCTCCGATTTCATCAAGACCTCGACGGGCAAGGAAGGCGTCAACGCCACGCTGCCGGTGACGCTGATCATGCTGCGCGCCATCCGCGACTACCGCGAGATGACCGGCCATGTCGTCGGCTACAAGCCGGCCGGCGGCATCTCCACCGCCAAGGACGCGATGGCCTATCTCGCGCTGATGAAGGAGGAACTGGGCAACGACTGGCTCCAGCCGAACCTCTTCCGCTTCGGCGCCTCCTCGCTGCTTTCCGATATCGAGCGGCAGCTCGAGCACTATGTCACCGGCCGCTACGCGGCCTTCAGCCACCACGCCATGGCCTAGTCGGGCTGGAGCGTTTCCAGGAAAAGTGGATACCGGTTTTCCGTTCGGAAGCGCGCAAAAACAAAGGAACAGAGCGTTTTCGCGGTTCGGAGAACGCGCAAAGGCTCTGGGGAGAACACGATGTCCATTGCAGAGATTCTTGAGACGATGAGCTACGGTCCGGCCCCCGAAAGCGACAAGGAAGCCCGCGCCTGGATCAAGGGGCTGGGCGGCGAGACGAAACTCTTCATCGGCGGCGCCTGGAAGAAGGCGAAGGCCGGCGAGAGCTTCGAGACCATCGCGCCCGGTTCCGGCGAGGTGCTGACGCGCATCGCGCAGGCCGGCGCGGCCGATGTCGACGCCGCCGTCAAGGCCGCCGCCAAGGCGCAGCCCGCATGGGCGGCGCTTGCCGGCCATCAGCGCGCCCGCTACCTCTATGCGCTCGCCCGCCTCATCCAGCGCCACAGCCGCCTCTTCTCGGTGGTGGAGACGCTCGACAACGGCAAGCCGATCCGCGAGACGCGCGACATCGACATCCCGCTCGTCGCCCGCCATTTCTATCATCATGCCGGCTGGGCGCAGCTCATGGACGGCGAGCTTGCCGACCGCGAGGCGCTCGGTGTCTGCGGCCAGATCATCCCGTGGAACTTCCCGCTGCTGATGCTCGCCTGGAAGATCGCGCCGGCCATCGCGCTCGGCAACACGGTCGTGCTCAAACCCGCCGAATATACCTCGCTCACCGCGCTGCTCTTCGCAGAAATGTGCCAGAAGGCCGGCCTGCCGGAAGGTGTCGTCAACATCGTCACCGGCGACGGGGCGACCGGCGAGGAGATCGTCAAGCATCCTGGCATCGCCAAGATCGCCTTCACCGGCTCGACGGAAGTCGGCCGCCGCATTCGCGAGGCGACCGCGGGCACCGGAAAGAGCCTGACGCTGGAACTTGGCGGCAAGTCGCCCTTCATCGTCTTCGACGACGCCGATCTCGACGCGGCCGTGGAAGGCGTGGTCGACGCTATCTGGTTCAACCAGGGTGAGGTCTGCTGCGCGGGTTCCCGCCTCCTCGTGCAGGAAAGCGTCCATGACCGCTTCATCGCCAGGCTGAAGGCCCGCATGGAAACGCTGCGCGTCGGCGATCCGCTCGACAAGGTCGTCGATATCGGCGCCATCGTCCATCCGGTGCAGCTCGAGCGCATCCGCTCACTCGTCGAAACGGGCGTGAAGGAAGGCGCGAGCCTGCATCAGCCGAAGGCCGGCGTGCCAGCCAAGGGCTGCTTCTACCCGCCGACCCTGCTGACGGGCGTGCATCCGGCCGCCACCGTCTCGCGCGTCGAGATCTTCGGCCCGGTCGTGGTCGCCACCACGTTCCGCACGCCCGCCGAGGCGGTGGAGCTGGCCAACAACACTGAATACGGCCTTGCCGCCTCCGTCTGGAGCGAGACCCTGTCGCTCGCCCTCGACATCGCGCCTAAGCTGAAATGCGGCGTCGTCTGGGTCAACGGCACCAACATGTTCGATGCCGGCGTCGGCTTCGGCGGCTACAAGGAATCCGGCTTCGGCCGTGAGGGCGGCCGCGAGGGGCTTTCCGCCTACAGCCGGCCGAAGTGGCTCGCCAAGGCCAAACCTATCGCCGAAAAGCCGGCCGCCCAGCCGACCGGCGACGTGCTCTCCACCGCTTTCGTCGACCGCACGGCGAAATTCTATGTCGGCGGCAAGCAGGCACGGCCGGACGGCGGCTATTCGCGCCCGGTCGTCTCGCCCTCCGGCGCGCTCGTCGGGGAAGTCGGCGAGGGCAACCGCAAGGATATCCGCAATGCCGTGGAAGCGGCGCGCAAGGCCGCGTCCTGGGGCACTGCGAGCGAGCACAACCGCGCGCAGATCCTCTACTACATCGCGGAAAATCTCGACGCCCGCGCCGGTGAATTCGCCGAACGCCTCGCCGCCATGACCGGCCGGCGCCGGCAGGACACGGTGCGTGAAGTCTCCGCCAGCGTGTCGCGCCTCTTCGCCTATGGCGCCTGGGCCGACAAATACGAGGGTGCTGTGCACAAGCCGCCGATGCGCGGCGTGGCGCTCGCCATGAACGAGCCGGTCGGCACGCTCGCCGTCGTCTGCCCGGAGGAGCCGGGCCTGCTCGGCTTCGTCTCCACCTTCGCGCCGGCAATCGCGCTCGGCAACCGGGTCGTCGTCATCCCCTCGGCCAGCCAGGCGCTCGCCGCGACGGACTTTTACCAGGTGCTGGAGACCTCGGACGTGCCGGGGGGCGTCGTCAACATCGTGACGGGCGACCGCCATGCGCTGGCGCTGGAACTCGCCCGCCACGAGGAGGTGGACGGCATCTGGTACTTCGGCAACGCCGCAACGGCCGGCGCCATCGAGAAGGCCTCCGCCGGCAATCTCAAGCAGGTCTGGGCCGAGACGGCGCAGCGCGACTGGTTCGATGCCCGGCAGGGCGAGGGACGGGAATTCCTCGGCCGCGCCACGCAGGTCAAGAATATCTGGGTACCCTACGGGGAGTAGGGCACGGCGGGCGGCGTAGCCGCCCGCACCGCAAATCCAGGACCCATGGTTCAGCACCGGGGACGCGTCTGTGCGCGCCGTCTCTTCCGTGCGCCTTGCGGTCCGGCATGACAGCACGAATGGAGGATATCAGTGTATCTCGAACGTTTCAGGCTTGACGGTGAACGTGCGGTCATCACCGGCGGAGGGCGCGGCATCGGACTTGCGACTGCCGATGCACTTGGCGAGGCCGGCGCCCGGCTTGCCCTCATCGAGCGCGATCCGGCGCTGCTGGAAGAGGCCCGCGCGATCCTTCAGGCCAAGGGCTACGACGTCTCGGTGCATGAGGGTGACGTCACCGACGCGGCGCGCATGCAGGCCATCGCCGACGAGCTGGCGGCGACGGGCGGTGCGTCCGTCCTCGTCAACAATGCCGGCATCGCGCTCAGCGACATCCCCGCCGAGGACATGGAGGACGAGCGCTGGCTGAAGGTTATCGACGTCAATCTCAACGGCACCTACTGGTGCGCCCGCGCCTTCGGCCGCCACATGCTGAAGGCCGGTCGCGGCTCCATCGTCAATGTCGGCTCCATGTCCGGCTTCATCGTCAACAGGCCGCAGCCGCAGGCGCATTACAACGCTTCGAAGGCCGCCGTGCACCACCTGACCAAGTCGCTCGCTGCCGAATGGGCGACGCGCGGCGTCCGCGTCAACGCGGTCGCACCCACCTATATCGAAACGCCGCTCAACGCGCTCGTCGAGAACAACCGGCCCATGCTCGACCGCTGGATAGATTCCACGCCGATGGCGCGCATGGGCAAGGACCACGAGGTCGCAAGCGTGATCCTCTTCCTGTCTTCTCAGGCCGCGAGCCTGATGACCGGATCGATCGTGCTTGTGGATGGAGGATACACGCTCTGGTGAGGCCATCCCGTGCCGGATGCCGCACCGCCCGTGTCAGCATGCAACAATCACTAGGAGGAGTTAACATGACCAGCATCAAGACGCTTCTGGCAGGGTCGGTGGCCCTGTTCTGCCTGACCTCTGCCGCCATGGCCGAGGATTGCAAGGTGGGCCTCACCATGCCCTCGCTCAATGCACCTTATTTCGCCGCGCAGGTCGCTGCCGTCGAGAAGGCCGCCAAGGACGCGGGCTGCGAAATCACGACGGCGGACAGCCAGAGCGATTTCTCCAAGCAGATCAACGACGTCGAGGACATGGTGGCCAAGGGCATCAACATCCTCATCATCAACCCGCGCGACCAGGAAGCGCTCATTCCGGCCGTCAACGCGGCGACCGCTGCCGGCGTCAAGGTCGTGGCGATGGACTCGACCCTGAATGCAAAGGCCAATTTCATCTCGCTGATCCGCTCTTCCAGCGATGAGAACGGCCGCCTCGTAGGCGACTGGATCGCGAAGAAGATGAAGGGCACGCCGATCAAGATGCTCCTCATCTCCGGCAACCAGGGCAATCCGGGCGGGCTCGAGCGCCGTATGGGCGTCGTCAAGGGCATTGTCGAGGCGCAGCTCGTCAACGAGGGTGCGGTCAATCTCCAGATCCTCGGCCAGGGCTGGGGAGACTGGGCGACGGACGGCGGCCTGAAGGCGGCGGAAGACCTGTTGCAGGCCCATCCGGACGCCAACCTCGTCGTCGGCGAGAACGACTCCATGGTGCTCGGCGCGGTGCAGGCGGCCAAGGCCGCGGGCCTCGACAACATCCTCTTCGCCGCCGCCGCCGACGGGCAGCGCGAGGCGCTGGCGATGATCAAGGACGGCACCTACGGTGCAACGGGCCTCAACGACCCGGACCTCGTCGGCCGCACCGCCTTCGACATCGCCTACAAGGCATTCAAGGGCGAGCTGCCGGCGGACTTCCCGAAGGAATATTTCACGCCCGCCGACGTGATCTCCAAGGACAACGTGGACAAGTACTACAATCCCGAGTCCGTTTTCTGAGCGATAGAAGAGAGGGATGCACCGGGTCTCCGGTGCATCCTTTGAGGATCCCATGACCGAACTTGTCCGCCTATCCGGCATCCGGAAGAATTTTGCGGGGGTGCAGGCCCTCAAGGGCGTCGATTTCGACCTCAAGGCCGGCGAGGTGCATGCGCTGGTCGGCGAGAACGGTGCCGGCAAATCCACGTTGATGCGGGTGCTCGCCGGCGAGATCGCGCCGACCTCGGGCACCGTCAGCCTCAACGGCGAGGCCGTGCAGCTTTCCGGCCCGCGCGATGCGACCGGCCGCGGCATCTCGGTGATCCACCAGGAGCTGGCGCTCGCACCGGACCTGACGGTCGCCGAGAACATCTTCCTCGGCCGCCTGCCGGGCTTCGTGAATCATGCCGCACTACGCAAGGCCGCGCGCGAGATTCTCGACCGGCTCGGCTTTTCCATCGATCCCGCCGTGCAGGCCGGGCGGCTGACGGTCGCCCACCAGCAGGTCGTCGAGATCGCCAAGGCGCTTTCCAACAAGGCGCGCATCATCGTCTTCGACGAGCCGACCGCCGTTCTCGCCAACAGCGACGCCGAACGGCTGCTCGCCATCATCCGCGAATTGCGCGCCAACGGCACGGGCGTCGTCTATATTTCGCATCGCCTGAACGAGGTCTTCGACCTTTCCGACCGCATCACCGTCATGAAGGACGGCTCCCACGTCGAGACGCTGGCGACGTCCGCGACCGACGTGGACGCCGTGATCGCCCGCATGGTCGGCCGGCAGATGGCCGCGCTCTTCCCACCGAAGGACGGTCGCGCACCGGGTGAGGTGGTGGTCGACGCGCGCAACCTCACCCGCGGCCGCAAGGTGCGCGATGTCAGCTTCACCGTGCGTGCAGGCGAGGTCGTCGGCCTTGGCGGCCTGGTCGGCTCGGGCCGCACGGAGGTCGCGCGCCTCGTCTTCGGCGCGGACCGCATGGATTCCGGCACCGTGGAACTGAAGGGCAAGCCGCTGCATCTTTCCTCGCCGCG
>Ga0209793_1001789_pt1 | contig 12029 bp, 11 predicted proteins | sample EBPBio122009_DNA_FD_185863 | JGI IMG/M metagenome (GOLD analysis project Ga0209793, IMG submission 185863) | Wastewater treatment Type I Accumulibacter community from EBPR Bioreactor in Madison, WI, USA - Reactor 1_2/2/2009_ DNA (SPAdes) (version 2) | ecosystem: Engineered > Bioreactor > EBPR >... | reverse complement strand
AGGCATCGGCCTGACGATCAGCCGGGCCATCATCAACGCCCACGGCGGCAGCCTCACCGCAGCCAGCTCAGGCCCGGACCAAGGAAGCACGCTCACCATCAACCTGCCTACCCCGTAGCGGCACCAGGTCGCTGTCCGCCCGGCGCGAGGCGGTTGGGAAGGTTCGACGGCGCGGCTCCGACGCGGGCGTGCAGCCGGCCTTTGATGCGGCCCTCCAGGACGCCGCATCTCCACCCGGCTGCCTCCGCGCGGCGGCGTACCAGACACGCACGTCGGGGTCGTCGAGGCGGTAGAGCAGAACCATGACGTGGCCCCACGGCAATTGCGCAGCAGCTGCTGCGCAATTGGGGTCCGTAGGCAACCGCGGAGAGTCAGTCACGGCTTGCCCACGCAAAGGCCATCGATCCATAATGTCGGGGTAGAAAATGCGGCGGAGGCATAACACGACGTTAATGTTTCATGGAAACCGCGTTTGTGAAATCTTCGCTGCATCTCTGTCGAGATGTACCGAAAACTGCACGAGCTCCTGCCGCGTACTTTGCAGAGATCGGCCCCGGATGCCGGGTCGCGCAAGATGCGTCGGATGCGATGCTGGGTCCCGTGATCGATTGGGACGACGAAGCGACTCGGGCCACGTACGACGTCATTGCTGACGCATACGCCGACTTCTTCCGCTCCACCGAGCCCGAGCAGCCGATCGACTTGGCCATGATCGAGCACTTCAAGGCCACACTCGTGTCCCACCCGCGGGTTCTGGACGCTGGATGTGGCGCCGGCCGGATGATGCCACTCCTGGCCGAACTCGGGTGTCGTGTCGAAGGCGTGGACCTGAGCCCCGGCATGGTGCGACGCGCTAGAACAGACCATGGCGAGTTCAAGAGTCAGGTGGCTTCCCTCAGCGCGCTGCCGTTCGCGGCTGCCACCTTCGATGGTGTCTTCATGTGGTACTCAACCATCCACGGAAGTGACGAGGAATTGGGCAAGATGCTCGCCGAGGCGAACCGCGTTCTCACGCCGGAGGGCTCACTTCTCGTGGCCTTCCAGACTGGAGACGGAGTGCGCGAAGTGGGCCAAGGCATCAGAGCCCGTGGACACAACATCCAGATGATGCGGTACCACCGCGGTGTCACAGAGATGGATCGAGCCCTCGAACACGCGGGGTTCCGGGTGACCGCGTCGTTGGACCGCGCGCCGGTCGGGTCCGAAGAAGATGGCCAAGCCGTGCTGATCGCCCGCCGCCTCTGCTAGCTCGACGTCAGCGGGACTGCCTTCACAGTCCAAGGATGAGCGGCGCGGCCGGCGCTCCACCGGTGATGAGCGCCGCCAATGGTGTGACGATGTCGCGCGGCGAGAAGAGGTCACTGCCGTCATATGCGGCGAGGTCCTCAATGCGCCACCATCTGAAGTCGCTGATGTGCTCAGCGGCGAGGACCTCGTCGGGCAAGGCACCACGAGGGGCGAATCGTGAGGTGCGGATGAGGTAGTAGTCGTTGATCAGGCCGGTGTAGCCGTCCGCGAGGCTGGGCGTTTCCACTTCTTGGTGCCAGACGTGCGGTGGGTCGTACCCGAGGACGAACCCCGTCTCCTCGAGCAGTTCTCGTCGCAGCGCGTCGAGCGGGAGTTCGCCGGCCTCGATGCCGCCACCTGGGGCCGCCCAGACCACCTGGGCACCCGTCGGAACCGCTGGGTGGGGGAAGGTGAATCGGCACAGCAAGATGTGGCCATCGTCAGAGACCATGACCGCCCGGACGGCCCGCCTCCACTCTCCCTCGGCTCGTCGGTCCTTCATCTGGACAGGCTACGAGCCTGGTGGGCGCCACGTCTGCCTCGGCCGGTAGCCGTCACGCCGGAGCCAGTGTTCGGTGTAGAGGATCCGCTGCGGCGTGATGATCGTGAGCGGATCGGTCGGGGGCTCGGTCAACGGTCGGCCGCGTTCGGCATGGTCTGACTGCCAGCGCACGGCCTTCCAGTAGCCGGTGGCCTCAGGATCGTTGAACTCGAGGGTGCGGGCTGTACCGAATATCTGGAGACCGCGGCTGCTGGCCTGTCCGACGAGCGGAGCGACGATGCCGGCCGATACGCGTGGATCACGACGCAGGTTGCGGGACTTCACCGACGCGTTCCAGCTCGTGTAGAAGATCTCGAAGCCCAAACTGAAGTAGCGCACGGGGGTAGCCACCGGGCTGCCGTCGCCGCGCACGGTCGCGATCACCGCGACGTTGTTGGCTGACAGCAGGTTCAGGATGCGCTCCTCGAGGAGATCACGAGGTAGGTCGCAATCCGGTGCCGGCCCTGCCAACCAAGGGTTCGTCAACGGCATTCCGAGTCACCCATCTCAGCCGTGGTCATGACCTTCAGCCCGCGTCGAGGTGAGTCTTCGTGAGCGCAAGGTCGACCGGTCCACGGCAGCAGTCTTTCACGCCACCGACCAGACTCCCGTTGACTCATAACGGGCGGCGCCGAGAGCAAGGGTTGGCATAACGAGCCGTTTATGTTTCATGGCTCGGCCATTTGTGAAATCTTCGCTGATTCTCGACAGCTGCCGTTCGTGGCCAGTCTACTGTCGAGATGCACTGAAGACTGCACCCAGTCGTGCGGCGAACTCTGCACAAATCGCGCGCTTGGAGGCGGGGGCGCAAAGTAGCGGCGACTGCGCCACGGAGCGGCTTAAGGCTGTGGCGGCGCCGGGGCCGTCAGTCGCGTTCTCGGAACCAGTTCAGGACGCTGCGCGCGTCCTTGAGCACGTTCGATGACTGTCCGGTCTGACCATCGTCGTCGCGGTAGCTGTAGTCCTGACGTATGCCGATTTCGTCGGTGAATGTATCTACGAACTCCTCGGTCCGGGTGTACTTCCCGTCGGAACTCCATCCGGTGAAGCTCGACTCTCGCGACTCCGTACGTCCCCGGTACTTCTCGTCATAGTTGTCGATGAAATCCGACAAGAAGACTGCCTCGTCATCGGTTAGCCGCGACTTGCCGACGTCCAGATGCTCGCCGATGTGTTCGCGCAACCGATTCTTCTCATTGCGATCCATCATCTGCTCCTCGTCCGTTTCTGGTAGTACGTTCCTCTGAGCTCGCACGGGTCCTGCAACCACCTCACGGAGTGCCCGGTGGCTTGCTGGCGGACTTGCTGGCGGACTTCTTCGCAATCCGCCTCGTTCGTGGTGCTGCCTCTTGGACTTTGTCGGCCTCAACATCTAATACCTCTGCGGCGTAGCGCAGCCACGCCTGGGCATCCGCTCCATGCAGGTCGTCGGTCCACATCAGGCTGCCGTTCGGGCCCCCGCCTTGGTCGAACGGCAGGATGCCGTTGGCTGCGTACCAGGCCTTCTTGAGTTCCCACTTCTTCGCGTAGTCAGGCACGTCGAGCATGCCAGCGTGCTCCCAGAACACGGTGCGGCCATCGCTGGCGGCGATGGTGAAGTCGGGGAGGATCTCCCGCCCATCCTTGCCCTGAAGCACCTGCTCGTATTGCCACTGGCCCGGGACTAGCTGATCGAGGAGTCCAGCGATGATGACCTCGTTCTTGCTGGCCATGGGCGTGCCGTTGGCGGCTACGTGCAACAGGTGACGGTCGTAGCGGCGGGCTTGTCCGCGCAGTTTCAGGGTGACCGGCTGCGGGGCAACAAACAGGTCCGTCAGGCGGCGGGCCGTCTCGGAGCGCCAGGGCTGGGCAAGGTCACGCAGGTCCGAAAGGTTGCCCTCGTGGAGGATCACGACTTTGTCCCTCTGCCGCGTCAGGGCGGTGTACATGAGCTCCCGCGAGACGTTGGTACGGGCCGGAATGAGCAGGAACGTCGTCCCGAACTCAGACCCTTGCGACTTGTGGACGGTTACGGCCCAGGCGAGTTCGAGTTGAACGTCATCGCCCGAGGTGGGCCAGTATCCGTACTGGAAACCCGGCTGGGAGGAGAACTCGACGTTGAGCGAGAGCGCCTTCTTCGGTCGCTTGGTTCTCGGTGTGATGCGGCCGATGCCCACACCGATCTCGCCATTTGCTACGTAGTTCATTGCCCCAGCTGGCCACCCCTTGTGGCGGCGGTTGATGGTCTGCATCACCTTGTCTCCTCGAACGATGAGTTCAGGTCCGACGGGCGCAGCAATGTTCGATGAGTAGGTGCGCTGGGCGAATCGCGTTTCCTCACTGCGGTACGTGCGCTTGATGTGCCGGTTCAATTCCACCGTTCCGAAGGCGCGGGACCGCGTGGGCGAGAGGATCTGCCAGTTCTCAGCCCGTTCGCCGGCTCCAACCTCCCAGTTGAGATACTGGCCGTTGATGGTGGCACCGTACGTGAGTGCGAAGGCCCACGCGGGGTCGCCGTGCGTGGCCAACGGGAGTTCCTCGCTCATTGCATCACTGAGCGTCTGGACGGCCGTGCGGTCTCCCCATGGAATGTATCGAAGCGTCGGGCGTTCTGGCTTATCGGCGAGGTCGGTCCAGATGGCCTCGTCGCCGGCCCCGCGTGTGGCGTGGCCGAACCAGGCGGCGAGCTCAAGGTCGTGCCGGGTTCCGTGGGTGCCGTCGGGTAGCTGTCGCCGGGGAACTTGGAGTTCCACGTAGCCCGGTGCAACTCGAATCGTGGTGTCGAGGCCGTCCGGCCGGAGTTTGTTCACCAAGTCCACGAACGGTCGCCCGGGGCCGATCGGCGGGAGTTGTCGCGGATCCCCGACCAGGATCAGGCGTTTGACGCCGGTGAACGCGTCGAGCGTCGCGGCAAGCATCTCCTCGGTCAGCATCGAGGCCTCGTCGATCACAACAAGCCCGTAGCTGCGCCGCGGCTGCTGGTCTCCCCACACGAGGTAGCGCCCCGTTTCTCCGTCGTAGCGCTCAGTGGGGGTGAGGTAACTGGCCAGTGTCTTGGCGGGGAGCTGAACCTTGGTCTCGAGTTGGACCTTGGCCTTGCCCGTGGGGGCGAGCAGCAGCACTCCTCCGTCGGCCACTCCGGGGAGGTCTACGAGGGCCTTCAGCAGCGTGGTCTTGCCGGTCCCAGCCGGGCCGATCAGAACAGCCAAGGGTGAGTCATGGAGGGCGGAGAGACCAGCGGCCTTCTCGGTCCGCGCTTGCTCCTCCATGGGGTCTGCGGATGAGTCGGAGATGGGTGCCACGGCCTGGTTCCGGTCGAGGGCATCGTCCAGCACCTGGCGCGCATCGTTCAGTACGCCGAGCGTTGCCAACGAGTTCTGGGCGCCGATCCAGGCGCGAATGACGTCTGCCACTGCCGCGAAACGGGTCAACTTGTACGCGGCGGTCCCGTCGGCGATGAGGACACTGGTCAGCGGTGACCACTCCTGATGGTCGGCGACGGAGTAGTGGTCGAGGTCGAGACCATTGAGAATTGCACTGGTCAGGTTCGGGGGTTGGGTCAAGACCACGGCATTCGCGAGCCCGATCGCCTCCTCGTGCGGGACGAGAGTGTCGCCTTGGGTCCCCTGGCGTTCCAAAACATCGGTCAGGAGGGCTTCGATGCGCCGGCGGTCGAGGTGACCCTCAAGCTCCACCTCGTCAGGAATCGACGATGCCCAGCTCACGTGTGGCGGCGGAAACAGGGCGCGATCGACACTTGCGAAGGGGACATGCTCGGGCATGCCGTAGGTGCAGGTCGCTGCAAAGTAGGGGTTGGCAAGCAGTTCCTCGGGCGTCAGTTCCACCTCGGTGGGGCCGTCCATAAGCAGAAGCACTTGGCGTGGGGAGATGTCGAGCCCAGACAACAGTCGCAGCGTCGAGCGGTGAGCGTCCGGGAGCTTGGCCCAGATCTTGCCGATGGGCTTGGGAAGGTGCGTGCGCAACGGCGAAGGAGCTGAGTTTAGGTCGGCGAAGGCTTGCCCGAGGAGTTCCCACGGGGCGCCTTGGGCGGCGTGATCAAGTACTGCCCTGGCCGCTAGGTAAGGCTGCTGGACGCCAAGGTAGGCGAGTACCGAGGCGAGGCCGGGGACTGGTCCTCGTATCTGCCAGAGCCGATCGGTCTGCGTCGTCAGCCACGCCATGGCTGCGTCAGGGACATCGAGGCCCAGTTCCTTCATTCCGAGGGCGGCTCGCTCGAGTGAGCCGAGTGCCTCGATCGCTGCGTCATCGCTGACGTGCTCAGTCACATAACTGAACTCGACGTCACGCCCCTCAGGAGCCCAGGCCAGCGCCGAGTCGACGTCGAGACCCTGATCCAACAGGGGGATCAACTTCTGGTAGGGCAGCAGGATGCCGTCGTGCATGTCATTGCGGAGGCTGTGGGTGACGACGGTCTCCCACATCGACGAACTGAAGGGCGGGTGCCCACTCTGATTCCACATCGGTGGCAGCTGGATGCCGGTGATCCGAGCCGCCCCGACCAGGAGGCGATCGGTTCGTTCCTCCTGCAGGGGGGAGTGTTTGAGGTAGATGAAGACGAGTGAGTCGTTGGTCGAGACCGGGTCGAAGAATGCGGTGAGTACGGCCCTCTGGTTTTCACCGTCCATGACCCAAGCTGCCCCATTGAAGCCGAGGGCTGAGTCGACGTGGTCTTCGGCGGTCGGGTTGAACGAGGGGACTCTTGGCAAACCGATCTCGTCCTGAAGGGACGTCCGATTCAGCCAGCGAAACGGCACTGCCTCGAACGAGTAGCCGGGCAACGAAACATCAGTTGGGTGGAGCATTCCCTTCAGGGCGCGGTTCCATGAGTAGGGGTGCTCCTTCCTCACGGTGTACCCGATCGGCGACATGAACGTCGCACGCTCACTGAGGCATGGCAGCCGGTTCTGGTCGAGCAAGTCCATGGGTGATGAGGCGTTCTCCATCTCGTACGCGTCATCTCGCTTGGGCCCGATGTTGGCCAGCAGTGTGCACGAGGAGTTGCCACGGGGGTCGTCGCAGACGAACGCGTCCCAAGGGCGGTCGCGCCACGGGACCCGCATCGACAGGTGTTGGAGCCCACTCATGGATCAGACCTAACCATCATCGAGCGGCCGAAGGGACTTGGACGCCACAAGTTCGGGCTGCTGTACGAGCGTGACACCGACACTGTGGCGCAATTTGAGGGTCAGAAATCAGGTCCGCTCGGAGGACTTCCCAACGAAGTCATAGATGTAGGTGATCCCCTCCTCACGGATCGAGTCCGGGATCGCACGGCGTACGGCACTCATGGACAACGAAAGCCGGTCCAGCGCGGCCGACACCACGGCGTGAACAGCGATTTCGTCCGCGTCCGCTTCGAGCCGAGGCGAAACCATGCTGAGCTTCGTGACGTGGGCGCTGGTGTGCACCGTGCCCGCCCGTGGAGCGGTGTGAGGAACCGACTGTGGTCGTCGGCGGTGGTAGTCCATTCCCCGCCGACCGTCCAGAGCTCGGAACTCCCCGGAGTCTTCGAGGGAGGTCAGGGCCGATGTCATGGTCAGCATCCCAGAGTTGCCGCCCGCGGTCGCTGCGTTGAGGAGATGCCGCGACATCCGTGGTCCAAACGTGGGCCAGGCCCCTCGCTCGTCTGAGCCGGGAGGAAAGGCCTGGCCCTTGTACGCCTTAATCAGCGTCTCGGCGGCGTCGGTGTTAAGGAGGAGTATGCGCAAGACGAGGTTCGCGAGACTGTGCGCAGCGCCCAAGACGAAGTGACCTGCGAGTTCGGAAATCGACCGGATCATAAGCCTATTGGTGATCGCGTCCCTGCTGTCAGCGGTGGCGAAGAGCCGTTGCACATCCTGTTCAGCCGACCATGCAAGGCCGAGTTGCTCGCCGATCGCGCCCATAAGACCGTGGACCTCGAGTAGCCGGTTGTGTTCTCGGGGCGGCTTTCCTTGTCCCGCGTCAATGACATGCCGAACACCGTTCAGGGTGACTGTCTTCTTGAATGGGGACGGATAGGCCTCCATCTCCGCCGCCGCAGCGTGGGCTGACAGTTCCTGCCATCTCATCGACTCGCGTGCGACGGCTTGCCTCGGAACACTTGGCCTTGGCCGAATCTCGTCCCATCCTTCCGACCAGGACCACGACAGGGTTGGGATCAGTTGGGCGATCGTTTGTTCAGGCATCAGCCACCACGTCGAGACGTCCGTGCAGCCGGCTGGCGCAGCCCAAGTACCCCAGCGCCCGTTGTGGGTCGCCCTCCTTGAACGGCTGGTGCGACCGGGGTTCCGGGTGTGTCCCAGTGATGAAGTTCGCCATGGCAGCGACTCTAGGTGCGCCCGCAGACAACCCAAGGATGGTCATGCACGCTTGTGGAGGGCATGGGAGAGCTCAAACCGTTGACGTTCGTCGAGGGAGTCTTCGAACTGGCGGTAGTAGGCGCGCTGTACCGCGGTAGGTCGTTGGCCGTCCCACGCGGGCGAGGTGTCGAGGTGAGCGCAGGCGACGTGGATCCATTGGAACGTCAGGGCGTACCCGCGAGACGAGTCACGGGTGTTGGGTCGGACGGCGTCGGCCCATTCGTGGAACCAGCGCGTCAGCTGTCGTCGCCGGGCCACCTTCGCCTCGAAGTTGCGGTAGTTCCATCGCCCGGTCGGTGACCACTCGTCTCGCAGCCCTTCCCAGACGGCTTTGAGACGGCCCGACCATTCCGTGTTGTCGACGAACATCGTGGCGGAGCAGGCGCGGGCACAGTTGATTCCCATCCGGGGCGGCAGGCCGAGCGCCTCGGCGGCTTTGGCCCACGACGTGATCATCGGGGCCATGCGCGCCAAGCAGAGGGATGCGAACAGGCGCACTGTTGCCTCGCTCGAGCTCGAGGCTCCGGCCAGGTGCTGCTCGTAGAGGGTCGCTGGAATGACCTGAGGAACGCCTCGGGTGTCAACGTCCATGCGTGCCTCCTGTGAGTCGAGGTGGTGCGAGAGCCGGCGGTGAGGCGCCAGTGCTGCCATCACCAGTCGAGTCAGTGTGGGTGTCATGACGGTGCGGTCGGCGAGCCACCCGAGCCGCCCGTCGGCTGTGGCAGGTGTCAGCTCGATCCATGGCAGAAGGAGTTCGATGGCTGCCTCGATGTCGAGTGCCTTGAGGATCCGGTCTGCCGTCGCCAGGGCTTGTCCGCGCAGTGCGGGATCGGTTGGTGGTCGCAGTCCCCACCTTGGTCCACGACTCTGACTTCGCCGCGCACCTTCGTCCGCGAGGCGGTGGGTCCAGGCAGCGACGGACGCGGCTTCGGGTTGGTTGCCGAGGTGCAGCAGGAGGGTGGTCAGGTGGCGCAGGTCGGCCAGGTATGCCGGTGGGCTGGCTGGGTGCCCGAGCACGGTCACGTCGTGGCCGGCGATGGCCGCGTCCACGCGCCGTTGCATCGCCAGGAGTTCGGGGGTAGCCGATGCCGCTGGGATGGTGGTCAGGTCGTGCTGGCATTGCTTGGTGGGTCCTTGCCCAATGGGGTTGCTGCACAGGGTTGCTGAGCCGACGCGGCGGAGGTGTGAGTGGCGTTGGTCCCGGAAAGGGCGTTGGCAACTTGGACAGGTCGCGGTGAGCACGCAGCGATGGCGCGCGCAGACAGTGGCGACTAACAGTCGCCACGCGGTCTGCCAGCAGCCGGTCTCGATGAGACAGGGCGGGCACAGCTGGGTGCCGTGGATCGGGGTCCAGCCTCGGGCGGCGATTTGCCGGTAGGAGTGCCGATCGTCCGGGTCGAGGCCAGTCAGGTCGAGCGCTGTTCCGTCAAAGGCGGCGAGCGTGGCGCCGGCCACGAGCCTCTCGTCGACTCTTGCCAGCGTTGCCAGTCGACTGATGGTCGCTGGCGCTGGCGCAAGGGTGAGGTATCGGGTGCTGACTCCGGGCTGGCGGGTCAGGGCGAGCAGTTGGGCGGTGGTGAGGTCGTTGGCGTCGGCGAGGTGTTCGAGCCAGGAGTCGATCGACTCGCCGTGTTGTGGCGCGACGCTGACGGGGAGTGTGGCGCTCACGCCGACTCCTCGTGCGCATTGTGCGGGTCACGGATCCGGTAGGTGTCGGGGTGTCCGTTGCGGTAGCCGCGCCCGCCGGCGATGCCGGTGTAGAGGGTGAGTTCGGCGAGGTTGCCGCATTCGATGACGATGGGGCAGCCGGTGCAGACTTCGGCGGGGGCGATGAGGGTGCGGGCGCGTTCGTCGATGGCTTCGGCTGCGATGTAGGCCTTCTCCCAGGCAGCCCATCGTGCGGTGAGGTCTTTGCAGTTGCCGTCGGCGAGGTTCCAGGCGGCGTCTCGGGCGAGGATTTCGCGGCTGATGCCTCTCATGCGCGCGGGTCCGTGCCTCGTGCGGCCTGGCGAACGCCGAGGAGTTCCTCGACGATCAGGCGGAGTTCTTCGGCGTAGTGCTGATAGAAGTTCGCGTCCATGTCCACGACCGGGGTGTTGTCCATCTCGTGGAGGATCCGGTGAGCATCTTGGCGAACCCGCTGGGGTCCGCTGTCGTCGGTGGGGTTCATCCGTAGCTCCGAGTGACGGCGTCGAACGTGGCCGTCAGGGTGGGGATGGTTAGCAGGTCGGTGTCGGCGAGCAATTGCTGCCCTGCCTCGGCCAGAACGAGGCGTGTCTCGGGGTCGAGGCGCAGGTCGAAGGTGTGGATGTCGCGGTCGGGTCGGTGTGGCCATCGGCTGCTGCGCATCGGGCCACGGGTGAACCGGGTCCAGATCCAGGCCAGAGCCAGCTCATCGGACGCGCGGTCCTCGGCGACCCAGCTGGGCAGGAGCCGCACGGTGGCGGCGGGCAGCCGCCTGATCGTGCGGAGGGTGTCGCGGCGGCGCTGGTAGTCGACGAGGCCTTCGGCGAGCAGCGCGTCGAGCGCCGCACCGAGCTTCTCGGCGTCTCGTTCTCGCAAACCTTGCCTGCTGTGGATGCCGTTGATGAGCGGTGAGAGGGGTATGCCGTGGACCCCGAGCGCCTGCGCGGCCACGTCAGGGTCGGCGTCGCCGTCGAGGGCGTGGGTGATGAGCAGGTGGAGGGCGATCGCGGCGCGGGTCGCGGACAGCCATTGGCCAGGTCGGCGCGGGCCCTCACTCGGCGGCAGCGGGAGCATGGTCGGTAGGTGGCACGGCTGGAGTCCGTCACGGGTGACGTGGCGACGGATGCGGGTCCGGAACCAGGCGAGCCGCTCACGGTCCCCGGCCGTGAACTCGACACTTGCGCGCGTCGCGGCGGTGCTGCGTCGCGGTTGGGTTTTCGGGATGAGCCGGTGGCCGGCGAGGAGCAGGAGCGCCCCAACGGTCCTGGGATCCGGCGCCGGGTAGGCACCCCACAGACGGGCTTCGCCGACATCGAGCGCGGGTAGACCACCTACATCGTCCGCCGTCGCTGCAGTGACTATTCCAGCGAGCTCGTGGCAGCGGCGACGGAGCCGGTAGAGCCGCTGCCGGTGCCGCCGCTCGGCGATGGATGTTTCCGCCAGCTCGGCGAGCACGACCGCCAGGGCGACCACGCGTTCGTCCGCCGGGCGGGCCACGTGGGTCGAGCCGGGCCGCACGAGGTAGCAGCCGCACCGCTGGCAGATGGGCATGAGCGCCGTCTGCCACAGGAGCTCGGTGTGCCCGGTCGTGATCGTGCACGCGGGGCAAATCCACTTCACCGAGAAGTGGAGCCGCCAGCCGTGCCGGCGCTGGGCGCCATGGCCTCGGACCACCAGCGGGTACCGGTTCATCGTCATCCCAGCGGCAGCGCCGGGTTCAAGGTCGGCGAGTGCTGCAACGGTAGCGAGCTCGGTACTGGGGATGTCGACGTCGCGGCGGTGCCTGGGGAGGACTCGGTCGCGGCGGATGCCGTTCGGATCGGCCAAGCGAACGGCATACGCGGTCATGGGCTCCCCGACGCGCGGGGTGAGGCGCACGGGGAGAGCGGTCATGAGACTGGCACTTTCACGTGACGGCGCCGCGACGTCTGTGGGGTCGCCGTCTTGAGGTCGGCCTCGCCAGCGTGGGCCCGGGCAGAGAGGGCGACGTCATCGAGGTGCTTCACGGTGATCGTGTCGGAGCCGTCATCGAACGCGGCGAGGAGGGTGAGTCTGTCAACCGGTGCTGGCTCCGGTGTGACGGTTTGATTCGGCCCCACTCGGCACCCCTGGTTGCGACTTCCTTTCGTTGTGGATCCGGACTTGGTAGGGCGGGCGGGCCAGGTACGCCTGCT
>Ga0209793_1001782_pt1 | contig 12081 bp, 11 predicted proteins | sample EBPBio122009_DNA_FD_185863 | JGI IMG/M metagenome (GOLD analysis project Ga0209793, IMG submission 185863) | Wastewater treatment Type I Accumulibacter community from EBPR Bioreactor in Madison, WI, USA - Reactor 1_2/2/2009_ DNA (SPAdes) (version 2) | ecosystem: Engineered > Bioreactor > EBPR >... | reverse complement strand
GTAGCGACCCTTCTATGTTTGTCAATCCGAGAGTGGTGTCCCGGCGATCGTGTCTTCGGCGATGTCGTCGGCCCTGCTCGCGGCGGTCAGTGCGCGGTGGATCTGACGGGCGAGGTAGCGCTTGAGGACGCGGCGGATCTCTCGTTTGGTGAGCCCTTCGGCGACTCGTCGTTCGACGTAGGCCTTGGTGCCAGCGTCGTGGGTCATACGCACGATGACGGCCATGTGCAGGGCTTTGTTGAGGCGCCTGTCGCCGCCACGGTTTAGGCGGTGACGCACCGTGTTGCCCGATGATGCTGGGATGGGGCTGACGCCTGCGAGGGAGGCAAAAGCGGCCTCGGAGTGTAGGCGGCCCACGTGGGACCACGCGGTGAGGGCTACGGCTGCGGTCACCGGGCCAATGCCGGGCTTGTCGAGCAGGACGCGAGCGGGGCTGTCCTTGAGCAGCGCAGTGGTCGTCTTCACGTTAGCGGCGAGTTCGTCATCGAGGTCGAGGGTCCGCTTGGCCAGCCGCACGGCTTCGGCGCGGGCCATCACCGCTTGGATGTCCTCGGTGCGGGTACGCCACTTGGCGATCTCGGCGATCTGCTTGCTGGTCAAGGGTTTGCGCGCGTCGATGCCCAGATCCAAGACGCGAAGCAGCGCGGTGAGCGCGTTGATGGTCGCCGTGCGCTCTGAGGTCATGTGGTCGCGAGCGGCCATCAGAATCCGCAAGCCAGCACGCACGCCGTCGTCCTTGCGCAAGTGGCGCTGCCGATCGACCTGGACCGGGAGGACAGCGGCGGCGATGCGGCGTGCGTCCAGGGGGTCGGACTTGCCGATCCCGCGATTGGCCTTGGCGTTCATGCGCGCAGCCTCAACGACCTGGTAGCCCGCAGCGCTGACCGCGCGGGCCAGCTGAGCGCCGTAGGTGGCGGCGCACTCGATCACCCAGAGCACCTCAAGATCGCCGCCAGTACGACGGCCGGCCCACTCGATGGCACGGGCCATACCCGCGGAGGTGGCCGGGAACTCGCCGTCGTCAACGACCTCACCATGAGGAGTCGCCAGGATCGACAGGGCGTGAGTGCGGGCGTGGGTGTCCACGCCCACGACGAACGGATGAGCTTGCGCCACGATGGTCACAGCGGCAGGGTCCTTCCTCTTCGGCGGCAACGGTCCGGCCGCAACGGCCGGCGCCGGCCCGGGTAGGAATCACCACGGGGCAGGACTGTGGATGAGTCACAACGCGCGTGCTGGCACGCGTGGTTGGACAGCCTTCTAATCAGGTCACCGAGGTGGGCCGAGGACGGCGCCGGCCACCCCGCACCAACGGACAAGTCGCTACCAAGGCACCCGATGCCGGGGCCAGTCAGACACAGAGTCACACCAGGACGGGACGGCCGGAACCATCCTCACAGCCGGTCCCAGACCAGCCACCCCCAGACTCACAGTCAGAGTCGTTTGATGCTCTGCATGCACCGTCAACGGTCGAGCTGGTGCGACGGGTGGAGGCGCTTCGGCTCGCGGCTGAGCGGACTCGCGCCGTCGTACGGTCGTGGGCTCGGCGTTGGCAGCAACTGCGAGAGCAGACGCGAAGATCCTTCAACGCATGGGATGACGACGGTAATCCGGTGTACGTGGAGCCGTCGGAGATGGAAGTCCGTCCGATGCGAGAGGGCATCCAGTCCGCTCTGACGGCGGCACTCGATGAAGTGGGTCCTGCGGCGGAGACGGCACGAATCGAACTCGCTGCGGTCCGAGTGACAGGTAGACAGGTTGCTCCCTGGTGCGATGCCCTGGAACGGGCGATCACAGAGCTGATCGACACGGCCTCGACCTGGACAGGACGCTCCGACGCGGCATCGGACACCGCGTTCGACAACGCACTGGAGAAACTCCAGCGATCGGTTACCGATCTCGTGCGCGCATCGCGTGGCGAAGATGTCGAGGTGCCGGAGACTCCACCAGTCGCCAGCAGGGCCGAGGCGGTGGACCCTCTTGCGGAGCACCGAAAGCTCCTCGATGAAGCCCGACCGTTCCATCGAGTCCGTCACCGTCTGTACGACCCCGAACTCCGCGAGCGTGTTGCAGAGGCAACTGGCAGAGCCGCAGCGATCCCACCGACCCCGCACTTCCTCGGGATCGGTCTTGATACCACTGCCGCTCTCGCGATTGCGGTGGCAGGCAACGCCAGCGAGGATGAGCGACTCGACCTTGCGGAACGGGATCGACAGCGGCTTCCAATCTGTGCTGCGGTCGCGCTATTGCAAGAGGCCAGTCGCCGTAGCGACGAGCAGGATGCTCCTGCCGTTGCCGCGGATGAGAACCTGCGCCGCTTGTGGTCGGAAACGGACTGGGCGAGTGGGGCCTCGTGGGTAGGCAACGATGTGAACGGTCAGTCGATGATGTGGGCTTTCGCTCGCGCGACTTCAGAAGCGGAAGTGCGTGATCGCTTGGCACATGCTCTAGAGACTGCTCCTCAGTTGCTGGCGTCTCTTGTCGTCTCCTGCGCCGGCTGGGTGGAGCAGCTCGACTCTCAGACGTGGAACCTCATCGGATTCGATCGCAACTACCGCGACCTTCCTCCCTGGCTACCCGTCAAGGTCATCAGGACGCTGGCAGCAGATGTACTTGCGGTCGACGAGGGCCTTAATGACGCGGACGTCCTGAACGCGCTTCTGCGGCACGCCCTCAGCGAAGTGGAGTAACAGTCAAGTGGACCCCGTTGCGCGACCGACGCGCCACCAGCGCATTAGCGTCGATGCTCAGCACATGCTCGCGCTGGGCGAGTCGGGGCGGTATGAGTTCAAGCGGGACGCAGAAGCCGTCTCCCCCAAGGTCTTGGCCGCTTTGGCCAACTGGGTCGCGCTCGACCCGACCCGTGAAGTCGCCCACCTCCTTGTCGGCGTCGATGAGGTAGAGGATGCCAAGACCGGGCTGGTGTACGGGGTGCCGTGTGGCCTGCCGAAGGGCCTCGACAGGGCAGTCGCGCGTATCCAGGACATCGCAAGTAAGACCCGACCCATCCCTGTCGAGGTCTTCATCATCGAAGAGGCGGTAGACGAGGATGTCCCGTTCCTTCGTGTCGAGGTTGGGCCGACGATGCCGCCGCATTTCGATGACGAAGGGCGACGACAGACCCGACAAGGACGGTCCACGCGAGCGCTCACCGACGACGAACTGCTCCGCATCTACCTCGACAGGGAGGCTGGCAGTTTCGCCGCGAGGTTCCGGCAAACAACCACAGAGCTTCAGTCGGCCGTGGGCGTCGTCGGGAATCAGGTCGACCAAGTCGCTGCGGGCATCGAGAAGCACATCGCCGAGCCGATCGCGCGCATGACTGTGACTGCGGAGGAGGCTGCGGACGCTGCGCATTCTGCCGCCTCGGCAGCCGACTCGGCCAACGCCGCCGCCGACACAGCGTCGTACGAGGTGGAACACGTCCAACGGCTGGTGCGGGATCTCCAGGAGGTCGTGAACGACCTCGATGACGAGTCACACCAGAATCTGGTGCATCGGGTGGCACAGGTACGTCGGAAGGTGTGGTGGAACTTCACGGTCGACACCTTCGAGCACACGTCTGCGCGGGCCGGCAAGCTCGCCGACCAACTCCTAGAGCTGCTAGCCAGGGACGTCTCGGTCGATCCCGCCCGAAACAGCTGGGAGCTCGCCGTCTGGCTTGACCTACTTGCTGATCGCCGGGCGCAGCGCCGCTCACGTGGAACGCAGAAGTGGTGGGGCGAGGTGATCGCTGAGGTGCAGAGCTTTCTGGAGAGTCCCGCGTATGCCGCGCCCGACCTGCCTGACCTGCGAGCGGCGATTCAGGCGGACATCGACCACGAGGTAGATGACCCCGAGAGCATAACGAACCAGTTCCGTGCCCTCTTGGACGATGACTAACCGGTCGCGCCAAGACAGAAATGTCGGATGCCCGATCCAGCCTCGTGCGCGAACCAAAGAGGCGACCATGTCAGATCGGCTGCAGGTCGGGGCCGGGCGGCGTAAAGAGCCACCGCTAGGATGCCCCTTTGGTTCTTACCCGACCGGGCCTTCGAGGGTCGGTATCGGGCCGCTGCGGGTGATGCGGAACCGCGGGGTGCTGTCGTTGATCCGCTCGGGAGCGGTCGAACCGTACGGGGCGAGCCGGCCGTCCGCGGTGACGATGTGCTCGCCGTAGCGCGCGCCGACCGCGATCAGGACGGTGCCGTCGACGTCGGCCGGAGGCCAGCGCACCGAGTTGAGGTGTCCGGTCACGTCGAGGAAGCCGCCTTCGGCGACCTTGGGGACGGCGCGGATGTAGCCGGAGGCGTGGCAGGCTCCGTCGGTCTCGATGACGAGGCGCTGGCGGATGATCCCGGCAACGATGAGCGATCCGCCGGCCAGCACGTGGACGCCGCCGTGTGCTGCGCCGAGTAGCCGGGTAGGTCCGGTGACGCGCAAGAGCGTGTGCTGGTCGTCGTAGAGGATCAGCTCGTCGCCGGTATTGCGGATGCGCTCGGTCATGCCCTCTCCACGGTAGCCCGCCCGGCCGACGTTCACAGTCGACGTGCTGGCTCGACTCGTTGAGCGTCTCTGCGTGGTGCGTTGCCGGCGAACGGCTCACCGACCGACTGACCACGGCGCAGCGCAGCAGAGGCGGCGCGGTACTCGGCCGCCTGCTGGGCCTTGGTGATGTCCTTCGGGTTGCCCAGCGGCGCAGACCCGTGGACGCCGTAGCGGTGCCGGTACAAGGCGATGGTTGTCGCATGAGCCAGCCACGCGGCGCGTGCACGCCCGGCGGCGGGAGCGCGGCCGATGCGCTTCGTCCAGCCCTCTCCTGCGTCGAGTGCGTGATGGAGGGCACGACGCGCGGCGGCTTCGATGAGTCGCTGGCGTTCGGTGAGCGCGGCCTGCATGTCGTCCGGGATCGGCTCGGCAGGTGTCGGGATGAGCCCACCGACTCGCCGCGGGCGGGTACGTCCGCCAGCCAGGCTGGTCGTGGCGTGGTCGACCCGCTTGGCGAGCACGGCGGCCGGGTCCGCCTGATCCTCGCCGGGCGCGATCATCGGGGCCAGGGCGGCGAGCGTCGTGGTGACGTCGTGCCCAGCTGCTTCGTGTCGTGCGAGTGCGCCTTCGAGGTGCTCGTAGTAGGGGCTGGTAAACACGTCGTCGGCCACGTTCTCGGAGAAGGGTGCGACATCGAGCAGCGCGGCCCAGCGGTCGGTCTGTGCTTCGTGGGCGAGCAGGTCGTACTCGGCCAGCAGCACCGGCAGCGAGGCGTGCCGGTCGACCTCGAGCTTGAGCGTCTCGGTGGCGGCCAGGTCGGCGTCGCTGCGCGCGAGCACTCGTGCCAGTTGCTCGATCCGGGTCATCTCGTCGGGCTGATCGAGGTGAGGCTCGACCTCGTGCGGGTCGGGCTGGATGACATAGGCATGGTTGCTCAACCGCCCACGGGTGAGCGCGACGTAGAGCAGTTCGCGTGCGGCCTTCAACGGGTCGATCAGCGCGTGCACGGTGTCCACGGTCATCCCCTGCGCTCGGTGGACAGTGGAGGCGTAGCCAAGCTCCACCTCCTCGCTCACATACGAGGCGGTCAGCACGAGGGCCTTGCCGTGTGGACGGTCGCCCTTCCCGAGCCGCCGTACCGCCAGCGAGCCGTCCTCAAAGCGTCGCGTGACCTGCCAGCGATCACCGTTCTTGACCCACGACCACCCGGTCGAGAGGCGACGCTCGTTGCGGCGGGTCACAACGAGATCGCCGACCCCTGCGGCGGTGCCGTCGTGCAGGGGCACGCCGTCGGCCTCGACGCGGCCGGCTTCGATCAGGTCGGTGCGGGCGCGTTGGTTCAGCTCGCTGACCGCTTCGCCGTTCGCGGCGATCATCAGTGTGGAGCGTCCTGCGGCGCGGTCGGTCTGCCAGGCGTCGTAGAGCGCGTCGAGCATCGTGTCGAGTCCGCCGTCATGCAGACGCCCGTGGTTCTCGTAGGTCTTCAGCACGCTCGTCTTCCCGTGGCGCAGCGCGAGGCTGGCGGTCTTCTCCCACTCGTGGGCGAACCGGCGCACGTCGGTCAGCTCCGGGACACCGCGCCGGTGACGGGTGAGCATCCCGAACGCCCCGCCCGTCTCGACTGCGGACAGTTGAGCCCAATCTCCGATGAGCACGACCTTGGCCCCGACCTCGGCGGCATGAGCGGTGATGCGATCCAACGCCAGCGTCCCGGCCAGCGAGGCTTCGTCGACGAGCACGAGCTGACCGGGCTGGAGGTTCCAACGCCCCTTGCGGTGCTCGTAGAGGAACTTCGCCGTGTTCTCGGCCCGCACATCCAAGCTCTCACCGAGGACTTCGGCGGCCACCGCGGACGGGGCCAGACCGATCACCGACTCCTTGCCGTGCGCGGCGGTCCACGCCCTGTGCAAGGCACGCAGCGCGGTCGTCTTGCCCGCCCCGGCCGGGCCGACCAACAGATCGAGCGTCAGCCCGGAACGCGCGATCGCCGTAATCGCAATGGCCTGATCCGGCTCCAGCCGGACTCCCCTGATCTTGCGCGAGGCATGTCGGGCCACGAGTCGCGCAGACAGCGACGGCGCGCCCTCGGCGGCAGCGTGGCCCAGGAGCCGGGTCTCGGCGTCCAGGATGTCCTGACTCGAATACGAGATCTGGTCGGCAGGCTGGAAACGGTTGGAGCCGTCCAAGCTCGCGTAGTGATCGGGAACAGCGCGGTCATACTCCGGCGTGAGCCGCAGCGATGCTCCCTCGGCCCGTTGCACGATCTGATCCAGCACCGCTGTCCGGTCGCCGGTGGTGACGAACCGTACGCCCATGAGCTGCCGCATCGCCTCGGCATGCAGGTTCAACCGGCCCCAGGTCGCCCGGCGGTTGCCGACCTCCATCAGCACGACCGTCGCGATGTCCTCGACCTGCTCCAGACCCACGTCGTCCGCGCGCAACCGCGCCTGCGTGGAGCCCTGCGCCAACAGTTGCTCCGCCCAGGTCGGCGCGTCCTCACCGAGCACCGCAGTCGCACGTTCGCGCCACTCGGTGGTCAGCTCGGCCAGAGAGTGCAACTCCTTGTCCGGTCGGGTCTCCAAGGTGGCCTGCTGACGCAACCTCGCAATCGTCCGCGCCGATGGCGCATGTCCGTGCTCGGCGGTGTACTCGGCGATCAGCCGATCCTTGACCTGCTCGATCCCCTCCACGCCCATGCCGCCGGTGGTGCGGCGGGAGAACTCCGCGACCAGCGCGGCCGGCACGCCGTCGATCTCCCAGCCGGTGTTGCGGTCCTTCCCGCGATCCACCGGCACCCACGAGACGCCGAGCAGCCGGGTCGTGTGGTCGGTGAGGAAGGCGTTGTACGACGCCGACAACGCCACCACAGCACGATGCAGGGTCCGGGAGTCCAGGGTCCGCCAACGCCCATCGACGCCTTGGACCTTGTTCGACACGACAACGTGTGTATGGAGTTGCGGGTCGGCGGCGCGGGAGTCGTAGTGATCGAACGCCGTTGCGATGATGCCGACGACGGGCATCCTCGCGATTCCGCCGTGCCCGACTCTGGTTGCCGCGACCCGATCTTCCAGCATGGCGAGCGTGTCGCGCATGGCCGCGTGGTGCGCCTGGGCGATCAGAGACTGCGTGCCCGCGTCGGCGACGCCCCACACGGCGCTGAGCGACTTCGGTGGCGAGAATGTTAGGTCGAAGCCCGCAACCGCGGTGCGGGGCTTCTTCGCAACCTCCTCCTCGCGGATGCGCTCGATCGCTGCGTCGCGTTGCGTCCCAGTCAGCGCGGCGTCAAGGCGTGCAACCCTCGCCGCAATCCGTTCGCGTGGGGGTTGCAGCCGCGGATACGCCGACCCGAGCTTCGCACCCGTCACCGGATGGACGCCCTCGCCCAGCAGCCGGGCGAGGTGTTCCTCGGTCACCGTGTCCCCAGCGGCGAGCGCCGGACCCTGCCCGGTGTCCAGGCTCGCAAGGCCGGTGCCGAGCCAGGTCCCCGGCGGGCAGCCGGACTCGGTGTAGTAGCGAGTCAGCGGAGTGCCCATGCTCCGATCGCCGTCGCCCGCGGCCACCGACTTCAACAGGTATTCGTAGCCGCGGCCAGACGACATCACCCGGATCGTCATCACCACGGCCGGCCCCTCCCGAGACAGCCGCGGGACGGGCCGTCTCAGGGACCAGGTGCGCTCCCCGCGCCGGCCAGCACCCTTGGTGCCAACCGTGTGGGGGAAACGACAGGCTTACCGGGGCGGCTGGTAGCGATGATCTAAACGGACGACCGCGCGCGCAAGCTTGCAGGCCATTTGATAAGTGCGCATACTAGATGGATGGTGGTTCTCGATTCGTATGCTGCTCGGACGGCTCATGGGGCGGAGGCGGTGTTCTCACGGTGGGCTGATCCCGAGGGCTGGCCGGAGTGGGATGCGGAGGTTCGGGAAGTCACGTTCGCCGGGCCAGCGATGATCGGCGCGCGGGGGCGGATGCGTCCGGCCTCCGGCCCTGCTGCGTCGTTCTCGGTGACGGCGTTCGAGCCCGGCCGGGTGTTCACGAACGTCTCATCGCTGCCGGGAGCGAAGCTCGTCTTCGAGCACCTCGTCACCCCGGCACCGGACGGGGCAGCGGTCGAGGTCGTCGTGCGTGTCGAGGGCCTTCTCGCGCCCTTGTGGAAGCGCGTTCTCGGCCGGAGCCTGGGGAGTGCGGCACGGTCGAGCGTCACGGGCCTGCTCGCATACTTGGACGCGGCATGAGTCGCGGCTGGCTGGGTGTGGTCTCTGCCGCGCATGTGCGTCGCGGTGTCGAACTCGGCATCGCGCAGATCAACCACGGCCAACGCGCACCCCTGACACGGATGCAGCCCGGCGACACCCTCGTCTACTACTCCCCGACACGACAGCGCGGCGACCGCACCCCGTACCGGTTCTTCACCGCGATCGGCACCGTCGCCGACGATGACATCTGGCAGGCCGACGAGGGCGACTTCGCTCCGTACCGGAGACGCATCGACTATCTCGCGGCGACCCCGGTACCGCTCGCCGACCTCCGACCGCGCCTGCACCTGACCGGGGAACCGAACTGGGGCTACCAGCTTCGCACCGGACTCGTGCTCCTCGACGCCCACGACGTGCAGATCATCAGAGAGGCGATGCACGCATGACCGGCGCACTCGACACCGTCTACCCCGACCCCGAGGCCAGCACCGGGCTGATGCTGTGGCGAGTCACGAACTCCTGGCAGCGCACCATCCGAGCCGCACTCGCCCCGTTCGACCTGACCCATGTGCAGTTCGTGCTCCTGGCCGTGCTCACCTCGATGGATCGCTCGGCCCCGGTCACGCAGCGCGACCTCGCGGCACGCGCCGCGACCGATCCCATGATGACCTCACAAGTGCTCCGCGCCCTGGAGAGCAAGGGCCTGATCGAACGACTCGCGCATCCGACCGACGGAAGAGCGCGAACCCTCACCCCGACAGTCGCCGGAGTCAGCCTGGTGAACCGTGCGAACGCCGCCGTCGAGCACGCAGACCGCGCCTACTTCGCCGCCCTCGGCGACGATGCCCGGGGCTTCACCCGTTCCCTGGCAACCCTCGACGCAGAAAACGTCGAGCCAATGTAGGCGCAGCCGCATGACCGGGAGAAGCGTTGCCACCTCATGGCACCCTGCGAGCTGGGGGTTTATGCCCCTGCTGAGCTCGCACGCCGCGTGTCACGCGAAGGTTGCCAAAGTTTCATATCAATCACTAGTGATGTATCATCTGTGATGAATGTGGTGCAGGGTGCATCCGTTCGGAACGGAGTGCGTCATGGATCTGACGGAGTGGATCATCTCGGTTGCGCTGATCCTGGTGGTCGTCCGCCAGATTCGCGGCCGGAAGCTCACCCTCATCGGCCTGCTGTGGCCCGTCCCCTTGGTCGCGTGGGGGGCGATCAACTACCTGGGCGGCGTCCCCGCCTATGCCGCCGACTGGACGTTCGTCGCGGTGGACTGCGCGGCGGGCCTCGCGCTGGGTGTCGGATGCGGCCTGCTGACCGATGTCTATATCGAAGACGGCGTGGTCAAAGCCCGTGCGCGGTGGCTGGCCGCGGTGCTCTGGATCGTCGGCATGAGCAGCCGCCTGGCGTTCGGGCTGTTCGCCACCAACGGCGGGGCCGAGAAGATCGGCGAGCTCAGCGAGAAGCTGGGCATCCACTCCGCGAACACCTGGGCATCGGGTCTGATCGCGATGGCACTGGTCGAGGTCGTCGCCCGCAGCGCCGTGCTGTTCGTCCGCTGGAACCGCCTCCAGCAAACCGTCACGGCCTCCCCGGTGCCCGAGAGCCAGGAGACACCATGACTGCCGTAAGTTCAGACACTAGTGATGGAATAGAGACATGCGCGCCGCCGACCTTCACCGCCTCGCACGAGAACTCCGCGAGATTGCGCTCCGCGCGACCGAGAACAGGGGCGACGACCGCATCAACGCGGGAGAGCTGGCCGTGCTGGAAGACATCGCCAGGCACCCCCACTCCGCGATCAACGAGGTCACTCGCCGAACCGGGCTCGCCCAGAGCCTCGTCTCCCGGATCACGCGGGCGATGGCCGACGCCGGAGCGGTCATCATCGAGCCCGACCCCTCCGACCGCCGGAAGGTGCGAGTCAGCCTGGACGAAGCGACACGGGCGGCAGCCCTCGACCGGGCCGACAACCCCGCCACCGAAGCTATCGCCGCAGCCGTACCAACACTCACTGACGAGCAGCGGGCCAGTCTCGAACACCATCTCGCGGAAGCCGCCAACCTGCTCTACCTCGCGGCGGAAGAAGAACAATCAGACGACTGAACGCCTCGCGTCCAACCTGGGTTCTTGATGGAGCTGGGCCGTGCACCAGTACCAGCCGGTTCTCGCCCGAACCAGCACGGTGCATCGCCCGGTGGGGCCGGTGGCGTATGACTGCGTGAAGGTCATTGTGGTGCGCGACGGCTCCGCGATTCTGTTCAGCGAGTTCGGGCAGAAGGCGGTCAAGGTCGGCGACGTGATCTTGCTCGGCGCGAACGTGCTGTGCGGGTCGGAGCCGGAGGGCCACATCACCGTCACGACGGTCTACCTCGACACTGACTATGTGCTCGATCAGGTGCGCTGGCAGTACGCGGGCTTCCTCGAAGACCGCCTCAAGGCTCAAGGATTCGCCGAGACCATCTACACCGAACCAGCCCAGATCCTCCGGCTGGGCGAAGACCGCGCCGGGATGCTGTTGCCCTGGCTGGACGAACTCGTCGCCTTCAGCCTCGACGGAGACTTCGTGCGCCACTACTACCGGATACAAGCACTGTGGTTCCAGATCATGTATGTGGTCGCCCCGTTCATCAAGGTCTCCCCGGTGCGCATCTCGCCCTCGCAGCGTGCGCATATCCGGCCCACGCTCCCGAGAGATCGTCGCTTCGCACCCCTGCGCGTTGAGGCTCGCAAAGCCGCTGGCCTACTGCGTGAAGCTCCGTCCCAACGTTGGACGCTGGAGGAGCTTGCGGCCGAGGTGCATCTGTCGCCCTCACGGTTGTCCAGTGTGTTCGTGGAGGCGTACGGCAAGACGCCTCTGGCGTTTCTGACGATGATCCGCGCTGAGAACCTGGCAAAATATCTCCGAGAGACAGACCTCACGGTCACCGCCGCCATGCAGCGGGTGGGGTGGCACTCCCGCTCCCACGCTACGAAGCTCTTCCACCAGTACGTCGGCCTCACGCCCGGCGACTACCGACGGCTCCGCGTCCAGGCAGCCTGACGATGTGAGCCGAATCTGCCAACTCTGGGCCGGTTCTTTCAGACCATGAGCCTCCGGCCGTTCGGACGCCGGATCGACTGGTAATCCGGTAGAGACTCGTCGGGTTCTTCGCGAAGCCTGATGGTCACCGTCTCGTCTCCTTGTCCGTCTCGTCTCCCCGATCCTCCCGACGCACCTCACGGTCGTACGGTCGCCCCGCTGCGGGGTGGCCTCTGGCGGAAGGAGGCCCGCGATGGACGAGGTACGCGTGAGTCTGTCAACCGGTGCTGGCTCCGGTGTGACGGTTTGATTCGGCCCCACTCGGCACCCCTGGTTGCGACTTCCTTTCGTTGTGGATCCGGACTTGGTAGGGCGGGCGGGCCAGGTACGCCTGCT
>Ga0209793_1001777_pt1 | contig 12121 bp, 13 predicted proteins | sample EBPBio122009_DNA_FD_185863 | JGI IMG/M metagenome (GOLD analysis project Ga0209793, IMG submission 185863) | Wastewater treatment Type I Accumulibacter community from EBPR Bioreactor in Madison, WI, USA - Reactor 1_2/2/2009_ DNA (SPAdes) (version 2) | ecosystem: Engineered > Bioreactor > EBPR >... | reverse complement strand
GTAGGCGCTGACGTCGTTGGCGTACACCCGGAACGGACGTCCCAACCGGGTCGCCTCCAGCAGTTCAGCCGCGGCCGCACCAGTACCGGACAGCGCCGCGGCACGCTGCTGTGCCAGAGGGTGCAACCCAGCGCCGAAGAGGTTCTGCATGTGCTCCGTCGTCACGCGATCACCGACCGATAGACCCTCGATCCCGCCCATCCCGGAGCCGAGCCATACCCCTGGTGTCTCGCCCTTCTCGGCGTAGTACGACGCCAGTCCGGTATGCCCCCTCTCGGTGCTGTCCATGGCCGCAACCTGCCGGGTCAGGTAGTCATAGCCCGACCCCGCGGTGACCTTGTGAAGGCTCATCGTCACGCCTCCCTAAGCGGAGCAGCCCGGCGTGACTCGGACGCCGGCCGACCACAATGCAAGAGGTGTGTGGGACTTGTGGATTGGTGGGGTCGGTGGAGGGGACATCGGTTGGAAGGGGTCTGCGGGTCGGCTAGCGAGAGTCAGGGCTGGTGTGGTTGTCCGAGCAGACAGGTCGTCGACGGCTTAAGGGAGACGAGACGAGGACGACAGGGGCCGAGATGAGCGACGAGCAGGAGCCAGTTCGGATCAGGAGCAATGCCGAGCTGTGCCAGATGATCACCGAAATCGAGGGGCAGGCCCCTGATGAGAGCCTGGTCGTTATGCTGATCCGCCAGGGCCGCCTCAGGCTGTTCGCCCGCAGAGACCTGGCGGGCTGCCAAGCCCCTGGAGCAGTCGAGGAGGCTCTGGACACCTTCCTGGAACGAGTGTCTGAAGCCGACGTTCGGTTCGTGGTTTACACCAAGGACCACCTCGCGGGCTGGGACATGCTCGGTCGCTGCGCCAGCCACTTGCCGCACGGCACCCGGTCCGGTGCCCTCCTCGTGGATGGCGGCACCTGGCACGAGGCGGATGGGCGCCACGGAAGCGTAGACCCGAACCAGTCGCGCAGCATCTCTTCAGAGAACGGTGGGCTGCGAGGTCTGGCGGGTGCCGATCCTGTTGACGGTTTGGACACTGCGTTTGAGACCCCTGAACTGGCCGCTCGGCTTCTCCCCGTACTGGATGGATTGCCGGAGGCCGATGATGAGGCGGCGATCAGCGCCCGCATGGGCGGACTGATACGCCGCAACCTGCCCGTCGTGACACCAGGCCCGCAGGAGAGCGGGGTGGCCGCCGAAGACGCCTTCACCATGGCGATGCTCACCCATCATCAGATTGGTCGTCATGTTGCGCTGCTAGCGATCACACCAAGTAACGCTGGCCAGCACCTACAGATGTGGCGAGCTGTCGTCGCAGAGATACCGGCCGTTGTCTCCGAGATGCCGCTGTTCATCGCCGGAGTAGCCGCCTGGGTCAGTGGCGACCGCGGTACCGCCTCGTCTGCGCTGGCTCGCTCGATTGCTGCGGCGGCCAAAGGGGGCCCACGGCCGTCGTTGCTGCTGGCTGAGCTGGTCGATAGAAACGTCCCCCAGGCGGAGTGGGGGCCTCTGCGTGCTCGCGTGCTGAGCCGGGCGGATCCTGCGGTTCAGGCCGCAGTAGCGACCCTGTCTACCCGACCAACCTGGGAGACGGTCAACCAACATTTGCTGCGCCCCCGCCCTGATCCTCCTCAGAGACCGCCGGCGCCCCGTATCCCGCGCTGACCCCACCCTGACCTCCGGTCACTTCCTCCCGACCTGGTCCGGAGGGCCGAACCCCTTGGTGTCCGAACCAGGCGTGTTCAGCGGCTTAGGAAGCAAGAACACAGTTGACCGGCGAGGGAGCGGCGATGAGTGGGAGGCAGGTGGCGCGGCAGCAAGCCCGGCGACGGGTCGCAGAGACGCTGGCTATCAAGCAGCGCGAGCGCGATGCACGCGACAGGCACTGTGCTGAACTGGCTGTGCTCGTGGTGGCAGCCTTGGCGGAGCGGGATGCGACCGTGGAGATGGCGGAGCGAACTGCCGCGGCCGCGGTTGGGCAGCTGCTCGAGGCCGGTCTCACGGCGGTGGAGGTCTCCGACTGGTGCGGCGGGATCGGCGTCCGGGAGGTCAACCGGCTGTCAAGGCTTGCCACCCTGTGCGGTCAGGAGACTTCTTCGTCGTGATCCGGCCGTACTACAGCGACGAGTTGGTCAGCCTCTATCACGGCGACTGGCGGACATTGCTACCCGCCGGTTTTCGGGCAGACCTGATCGTGACCGACCCGCCCTATGGTGAGACCAGCCTCGACTGGGACCAATGGCCCACCGGGTGGCCGGCTATTGCTGCCAAGCACTCTGACGCCATGTGGTGCTGGGGATCCATGCGGGCGTTCGTCGCGCACTCTGCAGAGTTCTCGGACTGGACGTTCTCGCAGGATCTGGTCTGGCAGAAGCACAACGGGTCGGGCTTCCATCGTGACAGGTTCAAGCGGATCCACGAGCACGTTGTTCTCTGGTACCGCGGCCGGTGGGCGGACCGGTGGCACGAGGTGCCGACCACCGCCGATGCAACTCGGCGAACCGTGCGGCGCAAGGCTCGCCCGCCGCACACTGGCCATATCGGGGCACATGCCTACACCAGCTTTGATGGTGGACCGCGCCTCGTCCGATCGGTCATTGTGGCGCCGTCTCTTCATGGCACCGCCATTAACGAGGCAGAGAAGCCAGTCAGCATCAACGAACTCTTGATCAGCTATGCGTGTCCACCGGGCGGTCTCGTCGCCGATCTGTTTGCCGGGTCCTGCGCAACGTTGGTGGCCGCCCGGTTGGCTGGCCGCCGGGCGATCGGGTTCGAACGGCGGGAGCAGCAATGCGAACGTGCTGCGTTGCGTCTAGCGCAACTCCCTCTCGATCTTCCGATCGGTTCGATAGCAGCGCCGGCAGGCATAGCGGATCACCTCGCGCCTGGTCATCGAGTCCAGACTGGCCTTTGACATGCCTGCGCGCTCGGTGTTGTGGAGTTGCTGGGCTTCGGGCTGCGTAGGTACGCCCGCGCCAGGCAGCAGCTCGGCGCGGGAATCGTGGTTCAGTTGGACCTCACACTGGACCGGCACCGGCTGGCGGCAGTAAGCCCGCAGATCGCCGAGGAACACACACGCGTCGCTCGCTCCTGCAAGGAACTGGCTCGTGCGGTAGAAGCCAGCCAGTCCCTGAAGGTCGATTTTCGAGATGTGACCTTGATCGGCCTAGCACTGCACCAAGACGAACCTGAGGCTCTCCGGGGTCTCAGGCCGGTTGAGGTTCACCCCGAACCGTGGAGGGTTCCTTATGCCGCTTCTCGGTTGAGGGCGGTGGTCTCGTAGGTGATGGGGGCCATCATGCCAGCGCTGCTGTGCCGGCGGGTGTGGTTGTAAAAGCCGTAGCACCACTCGAGCACGACGGCCTGGGCGTGTCGGGTGTCTGCGAACCGGTGCCGGGACAGCACCTCCCATTCCAGGGAGGAGAAGAACGCCTCGGCGGCGGCGTTGTCGAAGCAGGACCCGACCCGGCCCATCGACTGGCGGATGCCCAGCTTGCGGCACAACTTGGCGAACGACTTCGCGGTGTAGGTCGAGCCTCGGTCGGTGTGGAACACCACCCGCTGCGCCTCGTCGTCTCGCCAGATCGCGGCCTTGCCGCCCCGGGTCGCGACGGCCATCGTGATCGCAGCGCAGGCCAGCTGCGCGTCCGGGTGCAGGCCGGTGGCGGCACCCAGGAGACGGCGGCTGTACAGGTCGATCACGGTCGCCAGGTACAGCTTGCCGTGGTCGGTGGGAATCTCGGTGATGTCGCCAACCCAGCGGCAGTTCGGCGCCTCGGCGGTGAAGTCCCGCTTCAACAGGTCAGGGAACTTCGGCGCGGTCCGATCCTGCTTGGTCAGACCGTTCCGACGCCTGATCCGCCTTGCCACAAGGCCTTGGCGGGCCATCGAGTCGGCCACCGTCTTCTCCGAGATCGTCCACCCGGCATCCCGCAGGTCAGCGGTCAGCCGCGGCGAGCCGTGCAACCCCCGAGCCGCGTCGAACCCGGTCTTCACCGCGGCGTCGACCTCGGCCCGGCGCCGGGCCCGTTTCGTGCTCGGGCCGCCCACCTGGGCACGGGGCCACCACTTGTAGAACCACGACACGCTGACCCCGAGCAGGGCACAGCACACCGCGACGGGCACCCGCCAGAAGGTCTTCTGGTCAGCGATGAAGCGTGCCACGCTCACTTCGTCGCCTCCTTCACCCACAAGACCACGGAACGCTTGAGGACATCACGCTCCATCCGGAGCTCGGCGACCTCGGCCCGGAGCCGGCGCAGCTCCTCATAATCGTCCTTGGCCAGCTCGCCGTGACCCTCCCGGGCGGCGCGGGCCTGGTTCACCCAGTTCCCCAGCGTGCCCTCGTTCACCCCCAGATCCCGGGCCACCTGCGCGATCGGCTTGTTTGTTTCCTCAACAATCCGGACCGCTCCCTCACGGAACTCCGGATCGTACTTCTTGCGCTTCTCAGGCATAGCTACTCCTTATAGCTGATGCCTCCACGATCCGGGGGGAACCTCACAGGGGTGCTCGCCGTCGTAGCGACTTTGCCGCAGTGCGGCGGCCATGCGTTCGAAGGGCCACGACTTGCCGATCCTGGCGGCGGTCTCCATCGACTGGCGGGTCCCGAGTCCGCCAGCGCCGCGGCACAGGGCCACCATGTCGGCGTAGCTGGCGAGCACACGCCGAAACTCAAGCCGGGCCTTGGCCGCGAGCTGAGCGATCCTGCGATCTGGAAGGACCCAGCCGACAAAGGCCATCGCGATCGTGCCGACGGCCGGCACCGTCGGCGGGAGGCCTATCAGGTAGGAGTACAGCCCCATAGCGAGCGGAGTGCCCACCAGCACCACAGCCACTGAGGCGACCTTCTCGCCGTAGTAGGTCCGCAGCGGTATGGCCAGCAACTTCAGATCCTTGGTAGGGGTACCTCGCCACAGCCAGGTCGGCAGCGTTCGCATCGCCCACACCCCCAACCGGTCCCGCGCCGTTACGTCTTGCTCAGCCACTTCATCGGCGGCCACCCCGCCGCCCGGTGAGAGGCGGGCCAGCGCCTGAGCAAGCTGTGGCCGGCTCGGTGACAAGTACCAAACCAGCGTCGCGACACCGCCACCGACAAGGACGCCCGCCAGTACCCACAGCTGTAGCGCGGTCATCGCGGCACCTCTGTCTTGATCGCGATGCGCGGCGGCGGGTCGTCGGAGACCATGCGACGCAGCCAGACCAGCCCGGCAATGAACACCGCCGCCCAGACCGCCAGCACGAGTTGTCCGACCGGAGTTCCGTAAGGACTCAGGAAGTCTCCGACGAAGGCAAGAAGGACCGTCCCACCGACCGACAACACCGTGATCAGGCGGGCACCACCTCGCGCCTTCTCCCGGTCTGCCTCGATCTCGCGGCGCGAGCGGACCTCCTCAGCCACCGACTCGGCCAAGCTGATCAACATCCGAGGTAGCCCATCGCCACGGTGGCGAGCCCCGATCACCAGAGTGCTGACCACCATGTCTGCGGTGGCGTCTGCAAGCTCTGCACCGAACTGCCACAAGGCGGTTTCGGTGTCGGTCTGCGCGCGCATCCTCGCCGCCAACCGCATGACCTCCGGCTCTATCGCCTCCGGCACCGCCCGGGCGGCCGCATTGAGCGCCTGCTCCACAGTCTGCCCAGCTGTGACGACCCCGGCGAGGTTGCGGGTCCAAGCACTGAGCGCGTCCAGCTTCGCAATGCGACGGCCATCGTCGGAAGTCACCAGCAGCACAGGCAGGCCAATCACCGCCAAGGGCAGCACGACCACCACCATCATCGGCGCACCGAACAGGGTCATCAACCATCCGGCCGCGAAGGCTGCCACTGCCGCGAACCGCTGCCAGCGCGGCATCCGGACGATCCATCGTGGCAGCCCCGGCCGGAAGCGGCGCCGGGATGGGGTCTGTGGACGTCGCCGCAAGCCAAGGACCCCTAGCAGCAGACCGGCGGCAATCAGCGCACCGGCCAAGGCGGCGAGGAAGCTGGCGCTCATGGTCGGTCTCGCCACAGGTGAGCAGTGGTGGCCTCCCGCTCAAAGGCGGCCTGGTTGAACCCGGCAGCCACCAGATCGCCCCAGATACTGTCTGCCCGGGTTTGCGCCACCGCCGGCCGGCCGGGAACCTTGCGGAACACCGTTGTCAGCGCAAACCCACGCGGCCACTCACCCGGAGTCACCTCCACGATCTCCGACACATACCGTCGCTTCTGCGCGATCTGACCGAAGTCATCAATCGGGGTAATCTCCGAGTGCATCTGGACAACCAGGTCCAGCGTCGCTGCCAACTTCGCCGCGACCAGATCGTGGCTGATGTGGGGTCCGGCCTCCAGTGCGCAAGTGATGATCTTGTTCACCGCCACACTGGCGTTCGCCGCGTGCGTCGTGGAAAGGGAGCCGGTGCCAGACTCCATGACCTTGATCATGTCCATCGCCTCGGCACCCAGGACCTCACCGACGATCTGCCGGTCAGCCCGGAACCGGAAACTGCTGGTGATCTGGTTTGCCGTTGTGCGTTGACCAGCCAACTGGCCGTCGGCGCTTCGCTCCCCAGAACCGGCTCGCATCTCCCAATCGAACACCACCGCGTGCTGCCCCTCCAGCTCAGGCAGGAACAACTCACGTTCGCTTTCGAAAGTAGCCACGACCTCCATGCGCGGAATCTCGGCACAAAGCGCCCTGACGAGCGTCGTCTTGCCTGCGCCTTGCGCCCCGGACACCAGGATCGACTTGCGGGCACGGACGGCCGCGCTCAAGAAGTCGGCCATAACCTCTGAGATCGTCCCCCACTCCACCAGATCGTTGAGAGTGACCTTTCGGATGCGGTGGCGGCGGATCACCAGCGAGGGCCGGCCCGTCTCCAGGGACGCGGCCAGCCGCGAACCATCACTCAAGGTCAGGTTCAAGAAGGGGTGCGACGGTGTGAACGAACGCGGGTTGTCAGACCGACCAGCGATGAACCTGATGGAGTCCACGAGTTCGGCGTCGCTGTCTGCCACAGCAGGCATCTGGTGCATGGAGCCGTCCGAGTGCTCGACGACTACTCGCTCATGACCGACCACCAGGATGTTCTCGACCCGATGATCATCGACCAATGGCTGAAGACGTCCCAACCCGAAGGTGCTGTCGAAGATCGCCTGCGCCAGCGCCTCTTCTTCAGCCTCCCCGGGGGCAATCGCACGCAGGGTGACATTCGTCTTCAGCTCCTTCGCCAGAAGCTCCCGAATGACCGTCCAGCCCTCGGCCTCCTCCTCGACCTGACCGGCGATCTGCACCAGCCGATCCGCCAGCCGCCGGGCGACCTCACCACGCAGACGCGCAACCTCCTTCCAGTCGACCGGACCCACCGGGCGCGGCGGGTCGGCGCTAGCCCCAGCAGGGATCACCTCGCCGGCAGGGGCGAGGGCTTCTGGCATCCCCCCGGCCTCATCCGGGTGCCTGTAGTTCGACCTGACTCGCCCAGGACGCCTGCCGGCATACATCGGCAGCTCCGTGGGAAGCGGCACCCGCTGCGCTTCAGTCATCGGCCAGCCTCCCCGCCTGACCAACACGCACTTCGCCCGAGTCCACCCGCCCTGGAGCCCCGAGCACTGCCCTGACCGCCTCACCAGCCGCGCGAACGCTGCGCAGATAGCGGGAACCAAGGAAACCCCGTTCAGCACCGTCCTTCCGGTTAACCAGCCGCCGCCAGCCAGACATCGCAGGGTACGGTGCACCGTCGGAGAAGACCGCGGCCCGACGCGGATCCCAACTGATCTCGCCAACCACCCGCAACCCGAGCGTGTGCGACACCTCCGCCGACCCGTACGGACGACCTGAACCCACCAACATCACTCGCACGTCATGCCCAGGCAGGATGTCCTCAGCCAACGCACCCGCCCACGACATGGCCGCCGCAAGAGCCGGCAGCGTCGTATGAGTGAGCAGGACGGTTAGGTCAGCCCCGCGCACCAGCGGTTCCGGCCAGCCATCAAGGCCAAGCCTCCCGGCGTCGATCAGGATGTCCTGACCACCGGCACTCATCTCGTTCACAACATCCGCCAGCGGCTCCCACAACCGAGCCAGACCAGCGGCCTGCTCATGCGAGCGAGAACCCACCAGCACCGACGCCATCGAGTTCTCGATCGGCAAAGCCAGCTGTGGCAGCGTCTCGGCCAGCAGTCCGTCACGATGAGCAGTGACAAGATCCACCAGACCGGGATGATTGCGGCTGCCCTTCCACCAGCCGGCGAGCAGGCCAGAGCCACCAGTCGGATCCGCCTCCACCAGCAGCACCGGCCGCGGCCACACTGTCGCCAGCGCCAGCGTGGTCGCCGTGACCCCAGGCGAGCCCGACGCGGAGACGAACGTGACGACAGCCATCGGCACTCACCGCTCTCGCGAGTCCAGCACGACCGCCAGATCACCGGTTGCGGCGCGCGCAGCCAACTCAGCCGCCTGATCACTCGACACCACTACATCGACCACGGTGTGCGTGTCCCCAGCTGTGACCGTCAGCACCCGCGCCGTCACCGTCACCGGCGCCACGGTGACCTCGCCAGCCTGACCTGGCGTGTGTACCAGCCGAACCGTGTCCCCAGCAAGCAATGGCTCCGCCGGCATCAGGCCAGGAGCCACCGGGATCCCCACCACAGACTCCCCCAGCTGGGGCACCACCTGATCGGACACCTGACCAGGCGAGAGCAGCGTCCCGGCGGCCAAGTCGGTCACTGCGCGCTTGCCCACCAGAGTCTCCAGCTCAGCCCCAGGAACCGTCCTCAGCTGCGGATCAAGCGTGATCCGCACCGTCGTCAACGCCTCCACAGAGATCAGCTGACCTCGCTGAAGATCGGCACGCACAGCGACCACCTCGGATGCGGTCGAAGCCGAAGCCCAAAGCCACAAGCCCAGCACACCGCCAGCAGCGACCAGGGCCACCCCGATCACCACCATCAACGGCCGACGCTGCAATCTCGTAGGCTCCGGAGCCGCCGACACCCTAGCCCCATCCAAACGCGCCCGCTCGGGCGCCGCCACCATGCCCTGCTCCTCCGCGACCGATCTCTTCACTGGCCACCTCGCGTCACAATCACCTGCACCTCACCCACCCGAAGCGTCCGCGTGGTCGACAACGAGAACGGGATCTCCCCGCTCTGCCCATATCCCGACCACCGAGCCACCCAGTTCGCTCGCGCCCGCACCGTGTAGTCGCCCTGGCGCTCATAGACGTGGCCACATGTGGGCGACTTCCGAGCCGAGCCATCCCGGCCCTCCGAACCCAGCCGCCACGGCGTGCCCTTGCCACACCGCAGACGAGTGCCATCACCCATCGTCCAGGTCACCGACTCCACCCGCGCGGTCAGCGTGATTCCCGCGGCACGGATCGTCGTCGGTCCCCAGGTTGTTTCGCTCGGCTCATCCACCCACAGCCACACCGGCATCCCAACTACCGTCATCACGTCTGGATCCAGCGGCGTCAATCCAATCGCCACCGGCCTTAGCGTGACCTGCGCCAGCACCGAACGGGCAATCTGCTGCGGAGAGCTGGCAGCTCCCTCGATCCACAGCAGCAGGGGGAGACTGCCCTCCGTGCAGCGAACCTGAACCCAGCCGGATTCACCAGGTGGTGGGTCCATCCGACCGTCCGGATACTGGTTGCATTCCGGCAGGCCCCGCGGGATGTCAGGATCGCCGTCGTTGTCACCGCGCGGCTTGCTGGGCTTCGGTACGGTCCCTGGTAGTTCGACTCTGATGAGGCACACCCCACGATCGCTGTACCTCCGACACGTCGCATCGGCGTTTGCAGGCTGAGCCACCCCCGTCATGGTCAACAGGACCATGACGAGCAGGCTTAGCCCTCGCACGCGCCGCCGGATCATGGGCAGGCCCCGTTGATCGTCTCCGCGCCGTACACCCTGAAGATCTCTTCGCCTGTGGGCTTCAGTGCGGTGTACTGGCGCAGGTTGTATGGCGGGTTCAGGAACTCTTCGTCCGTGACCGGCTTGCCGTCCTCGTCGACAACCTGAAGATCCCGCTGATCCCAGCAGCGGGTGACATGGACCTCGGCCCCTCTGCCGTTGTCCTGAACATCAGTTGCCGAAGTGGAGGTAGCCGTCCTGACTCCAACTTCCTTGTAGCCGCGCTTGGACATCTCAAGGAAGTAGTCAACGTTGCCCTTCACCATGTTCTCGCCGACTGCCTTCGCGAACATCGCGGTCATCTCCGCCGCAGAGAACGCCGACGGATCGGCGGCAATCTCAGCGGTGACCTCCTCGTAGCGCTCCACCGCGCCGACGGCGGCTGACTGCGCGTTGTTCCAGGTCGGAGTGGGACTGGGTGTGGGCGGACTCACCGGCACCGTTGTGGCGGTTGCGCTCGGGGTGGCCGAGGTGGGCGTTGGATCGACCGTAGGCGTCGTGCAAGCTGAAAGCAGGATGGACAGCGCTCCCAACGCAATCCAGCGATTGTTGGCCACGGCGACTCCTTCCTCGCCAGACATAAGCCGACGAGGAGCCCCGATCCGGACAACAACCACCAACAAGTTGGGCTCGCTCCGGCGCGGCTCCGACAATCAGCACCGGGTTGAGTTTTGCGCCCCACGTCCCAGAGAAAGCGCAGGATTGCGATGACCCGTGGGGGTGGGGCGTCTCTACAGTAACTCGCAGAGCCAGCAAATGGGAGGGATGAAGGCAGTCCGTGCAGGAGCTGTTCCTGTGACAGAGAGGGCCGACACGCTCGCATCCCGAACCAAGGCTGACTGTGGCTACGCGACCGCCCGCTGGTAACGCGGGGGACCCGAAATGGCGAAAGCTGGGCGCAGCCGGCCTTGATCGGACAGAGCAGTTCTAGTCACCGGCTCGGGCGAACACTCCTCAACTGCGGTAGCGCATGGTGAGCATCATGCCGGCTTGGGTGTGGTAGTCGTTCTGGCAGTGGAGCGCCCAGAGGCCTGGGTTGGTGGCGTCGAGCTGGAGTGTGGTGGCGCTGGTCGGCGGTACCAGGATGGTGTCTTTCCTGAGCCCGTTTGGAAGCGTGAAGCTGTGGCCGTGCAGGTTGAGGGGGTGTGCCCTGGTGGTGTTGTTGATGACGTCGAGTTCGGTGCGCTGGTTCTGGACCAGTTCGAGAGGTGTGTTTTGACCGTATGGGGCACCGTTGATGACCCAGCGATAGGGATCGGCTTGCCCGCTCAGTTCCACGGTTACCCGCGCGTCAATCTGCGGGGTGGCGGGGACTGCGGGCTCGGCGGGGCGGAGATCTGTACCTTGGGTGAGCTGGCTGGTGAACTCGGTCAGCTGGATCTGGGGATCAGGCGGGGTCCCGGCCCCGGTTCGCACTAGCGCGAGTCCTTGGCCGGGCTTGTTCCAGGGCTTCGCGACCAGTGGGAAGATGCCGTCGCCGAGGGTGACCAGAAGGTCGTAGCGTTCGCCCATTCCGAGGTAGAGGGCGGAGGTTTCCTGGGGTTGGACGGGGTGGCCATCGGTGTGGGTGATGGTCATCCGATGTCCGCCGAGGGCCAGGGCGAAGATGGTGTCCGAGGCGGCGTTGATCACCCGCAGCCGTAGCAGGTCTCCCGGCTTTCCCTGATGGGTAACCGGTGCGGTCGGTACGGCACCGTTGATGAGGTAGTGGGGGTATCGGATGTCGCCGGCGTCACCGAAGAAGGGAACGCTGCGGGCCGACAAGGCTACTGCGTCCTGGCCAGCTCGAGTCGGCTGGCGGCTGGCGACCAGGCTGCTGTACATGTCGTCGGGGGTTGTGGTGGCGAGCCAGTCATCCAGGATGACGATCCATTCGGCGTCGTAGTGGCCGGGTTCGGCGGGGTCGTCGATGATCAGTGGCCCGTAGAGGCCGCGGTCCAGCTGCAGCCCGACGTGAGAGCGGAAGAAGTAGGTCCCCGGAGCAGGTGCCGTGAACTCGTAGCGGAACTTCGTGCCGGGCTGGATCGGATCCTGGGTGAGGCCTGGGACGCCGTCGACATCGTTGGTGACGGCCATGCCGTGCCAGTGAACGGTGGTCGGGGCGGGAAGCTGGTTGTCCACGGTGATGCGCAGCAGCTCTCCTGCGTGGGCGCGGAGGTCGACTCCGGGAAGGGTGTCGTTGTAGACCCATGCCTCGGACTGCAGGCCGCCGCCCAGATCGACGATCGCCGGCG
>Ga0209793_1001772_pt1 | contig 12164 bp, 6 predicted proteins | sample EBPBio122009_DNA_FD_185863 | JGI IMG/M metagenome (GOLD analysis project Ga0209793, IMG submission 185863) | Wastewater treatment Type I Accumulibacter community from EBPR Bioreactor in Madison, WI, USA - Reactor 1_2/2/2009_ DNA (SPAdes) (version 2) | ecosystem: Engineered > Bioreactor > EBPR >... | reverse complement strand
AGTTCGATCTGCGGCAGCGCCCGGCGTGGGCTGACGACCAGTTCGACCGGGACGGCGAGGCGTCCGGCGACCTCGCCGAGCGCGCCGGAGAGCCCCGCCTGCACCAGCATCGGCGGATGCACCCCGCTCGCCACCTGCCGCACCCGGTCGATGATGTTCTGGATCCGGGCCTGCAACTCGAGCACCTGCTGGTCGCTGTCATCGACGGACGGCGCGGACCGCAGCCGGCTCAGGTCAAGGGTCAGGGCGAGCAGTTCCTGCTGCACGCCGTCGTGCAGATCGCGGGCGACCTGGCGGCGTCCCAGATCCTCGGCCTCGAGTACCCGGGCCTGCGCCTCGCGGTTCTTCGCCTGGTTGTCCAGGCCGGATCTGATGTCCAGCAGGGTGGGCCGGATCGCGTTGATCGCGGCGCCGATCAGGTCGCCGCGAACGAGTCTGTCGGCCCGCACCCTGACCACCGCCAACGGCCGGCCGGCCCGGTCGGCGATGACGTGATCCCGCGCGGCGGCGGACGGGCCGGCCCCGCCGGCCTGCTCGGGCCTGCCGGCCTCGTCGGCGGTCAGCAGCCGCTGGTCACCGTCGACGAACCGGGCGAGCGACGGCAGCCACAGCAACACCCTCAGGTCCGTCCCCAGAACCCGGCGCAGCGAGCCCTCGACCGCGGCCAACTGCGGTCTGCTGCACTCCCGCACCACCCGGTTGACCAGGTTCATCTCTCGCCAGCGACGCACCGCCTGCTCGGTGAACAAGGTGATCGGCACGCTCGTCGCCAGGGTCGCCTGGGCCAGATGCGCTCGCACACCCCGGTCGAGGGTGGTGCCGGGTGAGATGTATTTGACCTCGATCACCGCCGCGGCGACCGCCATTATCGCCGAGGCGAAGAAGAGCGGCGCCACTCGGGACCTTTCGTCCGGCGACACCCGCCGCAGATGCTCGAGTGCGGCGCCGACAAAGCTCAGTCCGAGGATGAGGTAGCTGCAATTGACCGCAATCTGATAACCGTGAGTGACACCTTCTGACGGTTCGAATCTCTGCGGCCAGACGACGTCGGACGAATACCCGTAGGTCATGGGCGGCAGAAGCAGGTAGTTGAGCACCTGCGGCACGGTCAGGGTCAGCGCCGCCTGAAAGACCCAGAACCGCTGTGCCGCACTGCCGTACCGGTCGTGACCGAAGAGCAGAACCCCACTGCCCAGGGCGAGCAGGAACCACCCGTGCAACATGTTGCCGGCCAGCGGGCCGAGGCCCGAGTCCCGGGTCTCCACCCACGACACCGCCTGGATCATCGCGGCGACCATGAACAGCGCGCCCATTCGCCGTCCGGTTCCGTTGCGCACATATGTTCCGCCGAGAAAGGCCAGAACACCGCAAACAATTGTCGCCACGGCACCCAACGCCGGATTCCGCAGCCAGTACAGCCAACCGCCGGCCAAGGCGAGAACCATCACCAGCGCCGCCCATCGGGCAGGCAGGAAGCGTCCGCCGGAGAACACGATCCGGCCCACGGCAGGCCACATTCCCGGGGACATACTCAAGATCGTCCCGACCGATGGTCCGGAATGTCCATATTCTGCGTTCATGCAGAATATGGACATCACCCCACCCCGCCGTGATCATGCAGAACTGCGCACCCCGCCCCGCGTGCAGTTCTGCATGATCACGAGGGTGGGGCCGGGCAGTTCTGCATGATCACGGGGTCAGGCTCGCGAACTGCCCAATCGGGCGAGGGCGAGCACGAACACGGTGGAGGCGAACCAGCCCAGGATCGTGGTGATGCTCAGCCACCACTCCAGTGCGGTGCCCTCGTCATCGGTGCTCGGGTACCAGGCTGCTCGCTGGTTGAGATCGATGATCGGGACGACGGTGTCGAGGGCGTACAGGGTCGGATTGAAACACCGGACGGCGCCGTGCCCGCAGTTGGCGACCCGTTGCGCCGCAGTCAGTTCGGAGAGATCGACACCGGCCGGTTGTTCGTCGGCAGGTGCCGGGCCGGAGGTCGTGTAGACCAGCCCCGCCTCGCTGGCGGCGCGCATCGCGCCGGGCCCGGGCAACACGGTCAGGCTGAACACCACCGCGAGCACCAGCGCCGCCATGAACCAGGCCATCCGCTGAGGCCGGTGCCCGTAGCCGACACAGAGGTCGATCACCCTGTCCGCGAAGCGATTCCACCATCGATCGAGCCGGCCCACCCGGTATCGGCGCAACGATCGGCGGAACCCGATCAGCATGTCCTCGCTACCGCGGAAGTCCCCGTTCTCACGTAGCACCCGGGAGGCCTGCTCCCACGGCCCCGGGTCGATGCAGCCGGTGTCGTACAGCCAGGCCACCCGGCTCGGTGCGTCCCAGACCGCCGGCGACCAGTTCTGCGCCTCGCCGAGCTGCACCGGGGCGAACCGCTGATACCGGAACCCGTCGAGATGGGTCTGCTCGGGCCAGTCCGCCGTCGGCCGGTCGGCGAGGTAACTCGTTGTCGCGTCGGTGAAGTCCACCGCTCCGGTGATCACCGACCAGCCCAGGTCGGTGCCCGAGGAGATCGTCGCCGAGGTGGCGTCCACGGCACAGCCGCGGGGGTTCGGCTCCTGCACCACGCGCCCGGGCTCGGGCGGCGTCCAGGCCAGCGCCGCGTCGTCCGCCGCGAGCCGCCCGCCGATCGAGACCCGGTCCAGCACCAGCACGCCGATCGAGCGAAACCCGTTGCGCAGCGCCACGTTTCCACCGATCTGCGCCTGCCGCAGGCTGATCGAGCGGTCACCGGGATGTACGATCTGAGCGCCGTGGGCGTCGAGCCCGCTGGTGATCCGGGCGGCCCGCAGGTTGATACTGCCGCCGTAGATCTCCATGCGGCGCATCCACAAGTCGCCGCCGATCCGCATGCCCACGGCGCGGATCGCCCGCCCGTTCGAGGGGCGCGTGATGCGGGTGTCGGCGAGGCTGATCGCGCCGCCCGCGACCGCTCCGGAAAGATCCATCGAGCCCTCGATCGTGGCGCGTTCGACATCGAACTGACCGCCGATCTTGCCCTGGCTGAGGTCGAGCGCCAGTTCACCGGCGTTGCGCAGCTGGATGCCGGTGAGCGAGGCACCGGCGCGCAGTTCCGCGCCGTGCAGGTAGATGCCGCCGTGCACGTGCGTGTCGCCCTCGACCGCCGCCCAGCCGTGCACCACCAGCCCCTGCGCCACCAGGACGGCGTGTTCCATCGTGTCGGAACTGGCGTAGGAACTGTTCTTCGCGCCGTCCGAGGGGGCGGCCAGATCGGCGTTGCGGATCAACAGCCGGCCACCGATCACGCTGCGGCCGGCCTCGATGCGTCCGCGAACCAGCAGTCTGCTGCCGTCGGCGGCGTCGTTGATCAGGAAGACGCTGCCACCGATCTCGCAGGAGGCGATGTCGAGCGCCCGCCCGTCCCGGGGCACCAGGGTGGCGCCGGTCAGGTCGAGCGATCCGCCGATGTGCATGCCGAGCAGGCGCACCTCGGCGTTGGCCCGAAACCCCAGGATGAACCGCACGTCGCCGGTCACCAGGGTGCGGTCGGCCTGGATCGCCCGGTCCGCCGTGGTGTCGAAAACCGTTCGGACGGCGAGGATCCGGCCACCGATCTGAGCCTCGGTCAGCCACACGGCGGCGGTGCGGGAGAAGTCGCTGGAGCGCCGGTGCGCCTCGCTGACCCGGGTGCCGGAGAGCACCAGATCGCGGTCCAGCCGCAACCCGCTGGCGCGCAGGCCGGCCAGTTCGCTGGACCAGCCGTCGTCCCCCTTGGCGATCACCAGCTCGTGCAGTCGCGCGCCTTCGAGCCGGGGTGCCTTCTCGGTGACGCAGTCGACCAGCCGCAACGGCTGCCGGAAGTCGATGGCGCGCAGATCGAGCACGCCACGCAACCTGGCCCGCAGCAACCTGATTCCGGTGGCCTCGGGCTTGCCGACCAGGTGCAGCGCGGCCTCGCGAAGGTGCTCGGCCCTGATCTCGTGACGGCCGCGGCCACTGCGGGCGTCCAGCACGTGACCACCGAACGAGGCCTCGAGGAGTTGTTCGACGGCATCGCGCCTCGGGTCGAACGCGATCGTCCCCGCCACCTGCGGACCTCCCCGGGCAACCACCCTGACGCCGGTCGACATGCACCGAAATGCCTGGCCGAGGGTACCGCCCTCCCCGCGGTCGCGCCGAAGGGCACCGACCCGAGGGCCGGAGCATGCGGTTCTGCATGATCACGCCGGGGGTGGCGTGCAGTTCTGCATGATCACGGCCGCATGATCACGGCTGGTAGCCCTCGACCTTGAGCAGCGGCGAGATCAGATCCATGTCGGACTTGCCGTTCGGCCGGTTCCAGGAGGCCACCAGGGGCTCGACGTCGCTGTCCTTCACGGTGTTTCCGTCGGCGTAGAGAATCGGCTTCTCGCCACCGACCCAGTCGCCGACGTACATGCCGTACTTCTGCAGCGCGTCGAAGACCATGACACCGACCTCGGACAGCCCGGCCGGCTTGGCCACACCCTGAGGAATTCCGATCTTGGAACCCATCTTGATCGGCCCCGAGCCCGAACCGTTGTCCCACGCCGTGGCCGGCCATTCCCACGACTGACTGCTGCCACCCATCAGGGTCTCGTTGGTCAGCCCGACCACCAGGGCGTGGTCGATCTTGCCGGCCTTCAGATCGGCGCCGGTGATCAGACCCGCGGCCCAGGAGAAGTTCGACGCGCGGACGCCGTCGTTGTTGCCCTTGGTACCGGCACCGGCATCGGCACAGGCATTGCCCTTCGCCCAGGCCTGATGCTGGCCGTTCAGCCCGGTGCTGGTGATCACCCGGTTCGCGGTGTCGATCTGCGAGAGCCAGACCTCGACGTAGTCGCAGGTCGCCTCGTCGATCACGACCACGATGCGGTCGCTGTCCTTACCCATCGACAGGTCGGCGGGGGCGCGCATGGTGAAGGTCTCTGCCGGACGATTGCGGTTGAACGTGGGCGCGACATAGTCAGCCATCTTGAAAGTCCACAGCGGATCCGACTGCTTTCCGCGAACCACATAGACGGATTCTGAATTCACCCACCAACCGCGATCGGCACCACTCTTTTCTTTCTGCAGCACACCGGCTTCGTACCAACGTGAATTCGACGCCGTCGCGGTGTTCCACGGTGAATCCTGCGCGAACAACCTGGCCATGTTCAGCTGGCCCACCTTGCTCTGCGAATTCGCCTGGCCGGCGGATCCGGCCTGGGCCCGGGCACCGGCCGCGACGCTGCTCCCTGATCTCGACGGGGCGCCGTCCTCGGCCGACGCCGCGGCACTCGGGGCGGCCGGTCCGGAGCTCGCCGAGCTCGAGGGGCCGGCCGCCTCCGAGGTCTGGGTGCTCGAGGCGACGGTGTCGCCGTCCGCGGACGTGCTCGGGGACGCGGCACCGGCGGCCGGCCCCGCCTGGGGAGCGGCACCGGCGAGGGACTCACCGGCAGCGGTCATCTCGGTGTTCTGCCGCTCCGAGACCGTCGTGTTGACGGCCAGGATCAGGGCGATGAGGGCGGCCGGGGCACCGACGCCGAGCACCAGCTTGCGGGTGCGCCCGGAGAAGGCGGACGACGAACGACTCCGGTCCCGACGACTGGCGACCGGACCGTCCGCCTGCGGCCGTGGTTCGGCCCCGCCCCTCGGACGTCGAACAGCTACCCGCGATGTCTCCTGGTTGTGCCTACCCATGCCGTCCAACCTAAACAGGGAATGGGAGTGCTTTCGACGCAGGAGCGCATAGCCCCAGGTGGTTAACAGAACATTGCTCTGCCCTTAGGAGAGGCATATCTGCAAGATCACGAACGACTGCCGGGTGCGTTTTGCAGCATGTTTCTGTGACCAATTACCCGGCATTGTCCGATGAATCATCGCTATTCCGCTCAGAGGATGTAGAGCATCTCCTGGTAGGTCGGCAGCGGCCACAGGTCGTCGGCCACCATGCTCTCCAGGGCGTCGGCCGCACCGCGCACCTTCAGCATCGCCGGCACCAGTTCGCCGCAGGCGTAGGTGGCCTCGTCGTAGGAGGTCTCGGCGTGGTGCATCTTGTCGATCGCCGAGTCGAGGCCGGCGATCGCGCTGGTCAGCTCGCCGATGGTGTCGGTCAGCGTCTGCAACGGGACGCTGTCGAAGTCGACGCCGAGACCCTTGAGGTTCGTCGCGGCGCCGGCCAGCTCGCCCTGGTAGCGCAGCGCCGCGGGAAGGATCTTGGTCTTGGCGACCTCGACGGTCTCCTTGGCCTCGACCGCGACGCTGAGCACGTACTGCTCGAGGTAGACCTCGTAGCGGCTGGCCAGCTCGCGCGGGCTGAGCACCCCGAACCGGTCCATCACCTCGATCACCGCGGGGTCGGCGAGCTGCGGCAGGGCGTCCACCGTCGTCCTCAGATTCGGCAGGCCGCGGGCGGCCGCCTCCTCCTGCCAGGCGTCGGAGTAGCCGTCGCCGTTGAACACGACCGCACCGTGGTCGGTGATGATCTTCTGCAGCACCGTCTGGACGGCGGCGTTGAACTCCAGCCCGTCACCGAGGCCGACCTCGATCTGGTCGGCGACGTACTCGAGCGAGTCGGCCATGATCGTGTTGATCGCCACCATCGGACCGGAGATCGACTGCGACGAACCCGGGGCGCGGAACTCGAACCGGTTGCCGGTGAAGGCGAACGGGCTGGTGCGGTTGCGGTCGCCCGGGTCGGCCTTGAACGGCGGCAGGGTGTCCACCCCGACGTTGAGGATGCCCGGCTGCTTCGAGCCGGTGATCGTGCCCTTGGCGATCTGGTCGAAGACGTCGGCCAGCTGCTCGCCGAGGAAGATCGAGATGATCGCCGGCGGCGCCTCGTTGGCACCGAGGCGATGGTCGTTGCTCGCCGAGGCCACCACCGAGCGAAGCAGACCGCCGTACAGGTGGACGGCGCGGATGATCGCCGCGCAGAAGACCAGGAACTGGGCGTTCTCATGCGGGGTGTCACCGGGATTGAGCAGGTTGCCCTGGGCGTTGTTGCCGATCGAGAAGTTGACGTGCTTGCCCGAGCCGTTGACGCCGGCAAAAGGCTTCTCGTGCAACAGACATGTCATGCCGTAGCGCTCGGCCACCCGCTGCAGCGTGGTCATCATCAGCTGCTGGTGGTCGTGGGCGAGGTTCGCCTTCTCGAACAGCGGCGCGATCTCGAACTGCCCGGGAGCGACCTCGTTGTGCCTGGTCTTGGCGAGGATGCCCTGCTTGAACAGCTCGCGGTCGACCTCGATCATGTATGCCAGCACGCGCTCGGGGATGGCCCCGAAGTAGTGGTCGTCGAACTCCTGCCCCTTCGACGGTTTGGCGCCGAACAGGGTGCGTCCGGCGGCCATCAGGTCGGGCCGGGAGAAGTAGAAGTGCCGGTCGATGAGGAAGTACTCCTGCTCGGCGCCGGCGTAGGAGACCACCGTGTCGATGTCGTTGTGCCCGAACAGTTTCAGCACCCGCTCGGCCTGCTTGCTCATCGCCTGCTGGGAACGCAGCAACGGGGTCTTCTTGTCCAGCGCCTCGCCGGTCCAGGAGATGAAGACCGTCGGGATGCACAGCGTGTTCCCGTTCGGATTCTCCAGGATGTAGGCCGGGCTGGTGACGTCCCAACCGGTGTAGCCGCGGGCCTCGAAGGTGCCGCGGATGCCGCCGTTGGGGAAGGACGATGCGTCCGGCTCACCCTGGATCAGCGTCTTTCCGGTGAACGTGGCGATCGATGCCCCGTCGCCGTCCGGCTCGAGGAACGAGTCGTGCTTCTCGGCGGTCAGACCGGTCAGCGGGTAGAAGACGTGCGCGTAGTGCGAGGCGCCGTTCTCGATCGCCCAGTCGCGCATCGCCGAAGCCACCGCGTCCGCGATCCCCGGGTCCAGCGGAGCCCCCCGGTCGATGGTCGCCATCACCGAGGTGTAGACCTGCTTGGGCAACCGCGACTTCATCGCGGCCGGTCCGAAGACGTTGCGGCCGAACAGGTTTCCCAGCGGCTCGGCGAACTCCTTGGACGGCGCCCGGTACGAGGTGACGGCTTCGACGGCTTGGCGGCGGGACTGGCTTCCACTCATGACGGATTGCTCCTAGTAAAGGGGCGTTCGGGTCTGGCCACGGACAACCGCAGCAGCAACGGCCACGGCTGCGCGACCCGAAAAACGCTACGAGCGGTTTGTGTCCGATATGCGTCCGAAATGTTTCACCGCACCACTGACCCCCCGCCCCGGGCGTGATCTAAGCGACGTCCCGAACCCGGTTCTCAGTGCTGTCGGACGGCGCCCACCCGTGCAGTTCTGCAGGATCACGGCGGGGTTGGGGGTGCGGCGGGGCGCGGCCCCACCAGGCCGTGATCATGCAGAACTGCACGAGCCGGCCCGACACCCGCGGGACACCTGCTGGCATGGGCGGCAGGGGCAGGTCATGCTGAGACGTGCCCAAGCCCCTGCTGCTCGCCGTCGATGGCAACGGCATGCTGCACCGGGCGTTCCACGCCTGGGGCGAGGGCGGGGAGACCGATCGCGAGGGACGGCCGATCTGGGCGTTGCTGGGGTTGCTGGTGTCGATCTCGGCGGCGGCTGCTCGGCTGCGACCGGACGCGGTGTTGGTCGGCTTCGACTGCGAGAGCGAGTCGTTGCGGCGCGATGACTATCCGCTCTACAAGGCGCAGCGTCCGGAGAAGCCTGCCGAACTGCGTTGCCAACTCCTGGACGCACCCGCCCTGCTGACCGCGGCCGGCATCCCGGTGGTGCAGTCGCGTGGTCACGAGGCCGACGACGTGCTCGCCTCGGCGGCCGCGACCTGCCGCGGCGCGGGCTGGCGCGCCGTCCTGATGACCAGCGACCGCGACTCCTTCGCCCTGCTCGACCAGGACGTCTCGGTGTTGCGCGTGATGGACGGCGGCCTGACCGACTCGCCGCTGCTCGGCCCCGACGACCTGGTGCGGCTGTACGACGTGCGGCCCGACCAGTACCACGACCTGGCGGCGCTGCGCGGGGACCCCTCGGACAACCTGCCCGGGGTTCCGGGGGTCGGCACCCGTACCGCCGCGCGACTGTTGCACCGGTTCGGCTCGATGGCCGGCCTGTTCGCCGCCGTCGACCAAGCCACCGACCAAGCCACCGACCAAGCCACCGACCAGGGCCAACCCGGCGGCCAGCCCGACCAGCCCGGCCGCCCCGACCAGCTCGGCGCGCTGCTGCCCGAGACCGCCCGGACGCATCTGGCCTCCGCAGCGGGACGGGCCGCCGTCCGGCGCACCCGCGAGATCATGCGCCTGCACGCCGACCTGCCGCTTCCGGACCCCGAGAGCCTGCGACTGCCGCTGGACGGCGCCCGGTTGCGGACGGCGCTGCGCCGCCGCGACATCAGGCTGAACAGGTCGCTGTGGGCACTGATCGGCGAGGCCCCGCCGCCGTGGGAACCGAACGGGTTCGACAAGGCGCCGTCGGCGCTGCCGCGGGTGGAGGCTCCGCCGTGGGCGCTGAGTCAGTGGTATCGGCCGGACCTGTCGATCGAGCGAACCACACGGGAACGAGCACGAACCACACAGGAACGAGAACGATCAGTGACGGATCCGGTGCAACTGGTCGAACTCCCGACAGAATCGGTCGAACTACCGGTCCCGCCCGAGCCGATCCGCGGAGGACAGTTCTCGCTGTTCTAAGGATTTTCAGCTTCCTCCAAGCATTCTTACTCTAACGTGAGGGAAGATTTACCGGAGGGTTGGGACCACGTGCCCACGGCATCCCCGTCGATCCCGACCTGGCACCGCTCGACCGCGTACAACGCGATTCGTATCCGCCCGTACCGACAAACTGCAGTGGCGCCGGACGACTGGGCTTGGGGGGCTCGTCGCGGCGCTCGCTGAGCTACTGGAGATCCAGTGTCGCGCTCAACACGCCGACTGGGTGAGACCGACCCGACCCAGCCACTCCACGTGACCACCGACGCGTCAACCCAGCCACTCGAAGGAACCGGCATGACCGGAGGACCTTCCCAGGAGAGCGACTCCTACGCCTCCGGCCGCCGCTCCACCCGGCGGGACGGCGGCGGCGGCGGTGGTGGCGGCCGTGGCACCGGGGGCGGCAATGCCCAGCCCCGCCGCGGGGCATCGCGGCGGGCACTGATCACCGGCCTGGGCGGCACCGCGCTGCTGGGCCTGGGCGGCTGGTACCTGGCCTCCCGCGACCGGGGCACCGAGCCGGCGGCCACGCCGTCCGCATCGACCGAGCCCTCGGCCGCGGCCGAGCCGAGCGCGACGTTCAACGGGCCGACGATGGGCGGCTGGTACGCCGGCGCCTCCGGGATCGGGGTGGCCGACGGCAAGTTCGCCAGGTGGCTCGGCCAGCCGGTGACCATCGCGGCCACCTGGGCGGACCAGGACGACTCCGCCCAGCGCAAGATGACCGCGCTCACCCGTGAGTACCGCGACTGGGACCAGGCGATCGACCTCGCCGTCGGCGGCACCGTGCTCGAGAGCGACGAGAACTACGCCGAGGCGGCCAAGGGCGCCTACGACGACCGCTGGCGGTCGGCGGCACAGGTGATCGCGGCCCGTCGCGGCAACCTGCAGGCGCCCACCTTCGTGCGCTGCTTCCACGAGATGAACGGCGACTGGTACAAGAACTGGGAGCTCAAGCCCGACAACATCGAGGCCTACAAGGCGTCGCACATCAGATACGCGAAGATCCTGCGCGAGGCGATGCCGAAGGTCTACATCACCTGGTCGCCGAACTTCCGTGACCACTCGGGCATCCCGATCGAGCAGTGGTACCCGGGCGACGAGTGGGTCGACGTGGTCGCCCCCGACTACTACGACGACGCCGACACCGATGCCCGGTACAGCGTCAGCGCCTGGAACGCCGAGGCCGACGACGTCGACAAGGTCGGCAACCCGCTCGGTGTCGAGGCCTGGCGCCGCTTCGCCGAGAAGCACGGCAAACCGCTGGGTTTCCCCGAGATGGGCCTCAAGCCCGACTTCGGCAGCGACCACCCGGAATGGATCAAGGCCTTCAACGCCTGGCTGAACCAGCACCCGAACACCGCGACCTGGGAGTTGGGCACCCCGATCCCGGCCGAGGCCGCGGGCAAGGTGCTCTACTCGTGCTACTTCAACGTCGACCACGGCGGTGACAACGGGTTCACCATCTACGGCACCGGCGCAAACCCGAACTCCGCCAAGATGTTCCGCTCGCTGCGCTGGGGCCGCTCCGCCTGAGCCGGGCAGCCGGTTCACACAGCGGGCACACAGCCGGAGTTCAGCCGGCGGTCAAGCTCGCTGTGCTAGAAGGAAGACATGTCGGTCTCGCACCGAGCCACCCAGCCGCTGGGTGTGTTGCTCACGGTGTTCGCACTCGCCCTGGTGCCCTGGACCATCCACCTGGCGAACACCCTGCCCGCGCGCCAGCTCAGCCCGCACTACCGGGCCGCCTGGGTCGGCTTCGACATCGCCCTGCTGCTGATGCTGGCCTGGACCGGTCTGGCCGCCTACCGCGGCTCGCCCCGGCTGAGCACCGCCGCCTCGGCCGCCGGCACGTTGATGCTGGTCGACGCCTGGTTCGACGTGACCACCTCGGCGAGCCGCGCGGACGCCAGGCTCGCGCTCGTCACCGCGCTGATGGTCGAGGTGCCGCTCGCGGTGGTCTGCTTCTGGCTGAGCCGCCGTCCGTCGCGCGCACCCTGATCGCGGCCTGATCACGGCCTGATCGCGGCCCGGAGAAGAGCCGGACGCCGCCGGGCCATTGACACGGCTGCGCTGTTCGGATCGTCTGATTCAGGTCGCTGATCCAGGTCGGTTCGGAGGTGGGTCGATGACGCAGCGGACAACGGCACGCTGGTTCGAGGACGGACAGGTCTCGGTCGTGGACGTCGACCGGGTCGGCGAGCTGCTCGCCCGACCGGACGGCTGGCTCTGGCTGGACGTTCCGGTGATCGAGGAGAAGACCGAACTGCTTCTGCTGCAACAGTTCCGGATCCATCCGCGAGCCGTGATGAACTGCATGGAACGCAACCACCTGGCCCGCACCCACGTCTATCCCGAGCACACCCTGCTGATCACCCACTCCCCCGAGCCCGCCGAGACCGGGCACGTGCACTACCTGGAGCTCGACCAGATCGTCGGTGAGCGGTTCCTGATCACCACGCACGGACCGACCAACCCCGCGGTGCCGTTGGCGACCACCCTGCGGGAG
>Ga0209793_1001770_pt1 | contig 12184 bp, 10 predicted proteins | sample EBPBio122009_DNA_FD_185863 | JGI IMG/M metagenome (GOLD analysis project Ga0209793, IMG submission 185863) | Wastewater treatment Type I Accumulibacter community from EBPR Bioreactor in Madison, WI, USA - Reactor 1_2/2/2009_ DNA (SPAdes) (version 2) | ecosystem: Engineered > Bioreactor > EBPR >... | reverse complement strand
CGAACCCGGCGATACCGATGATCAACCCGGCCAGCACCAGCAGGTGGGACAGGTTCCACAGCGGGGAAGCGAGCATGCCACCCAACGCCTCGTCGACGGTGTCGCCGGACCCGTGTGGGTGCAACAGCCCTCCGGCAGCCATCGAGATTCCCGCGATGGCCAGCAGAGCCGCGCCAACTCGCCCGCCCGGCTCCCCCACGCGTGCCGCACCAGTCCCCGTCAGCCGCAAGTCGGTCGACTCCACGGACTCCACCGCCCGGCTCACAGCGCACCAACCAGCGTGTTGTGAGTCGCCGCGATCTGCCACTGCCCCGCCGTACGGACCAGCATCGACGTCGACATCGCGGCATGCCGCCCCTCGAGCGGCCCAACGGGTGCGGTCAGCACGTTCCGCGACACCACCACCACAACACCGTCGGCGATCTCGCGAGTTGCGATCAGCTCCATCCGATTGACGCTGCCGGCATGCGTGGTCGCGAAGATCGCCGCATGGCCGGCGGCGATCGCATCTCGACCCACGGCGTAGTCCCCGCGAATGGTCACGAACGTCGCGTCCTCGGCGTACATCGCCCCGAACGCCGGTCCGTCGCCGCGGTTCCAGCTGTGCTCCAGTCGTTGCAGCACGTCCCGCGCGACGACATCTGCCGCCGATGTCTCGGCCGGTGCGATCAAGCCCATGGCTTCCCCTTTGAGCCCTGATCCACCGGGCCCTATTCGGTGGTGATTTCCGGTTGGACTTCACCGGTGGATTCTTGGGGTTTGCTGGTTTGGGCGTGGCGGGTTCGCCGGTCTGCCCGGCATTTCCACTGTCGGTTCCTCGGTTGGGCCCTGGTCGGGCGGATCGGTCAGGCGGCCAGGGCCGGTGGCCGGGTCGCGTGGTCGAACATCTGCTGCCAGGCGTGTTCCCACGGCCAGTCGGTTGGTAGGTGCACGATCTGGGTTCGGGCATGGTTCGCGATCCGGCCGGGCAGCTGGATCAGCTCGGCGCGGATGCTCGCCGCCCGGGCCCGGGCATGCCGCTTGCCGGCGAGGACGCCGAGAGCGCGGGACAGGTTGAACGCGGTCACCGCGAAGGCGAGCCAGGCCGCGTTCGCGGCGTACTTCCCGGAGGGCAGGTGCGCCAACGGCCCGTCTTTGAGCTCGGCGATGACCTGTTCGATGATCGCGTGACCACGATGATGTTGGTCGGCGGCGATCGTGGACAGGGTGGTGTTGGTGATGAACCCGTGGTGCCGATAGGCGGCGAACAGCTCACCCTGCACCGTCCCGTCAGATGCTTGGGGTTGGAGTCGTCTGACCCGACGCACCACCAGCCGGCACCCGATCCGGTGGGCCTTCTTCTTGCTGGAGAACGCCACAAAGTCGATCTCGGCGACCTCGGCATCCGAAACCCAATATCCGCCCTCGGGCAAGGACGGATCGCTCTCCCAGACCGCGTTCGGGTACTGGATCGGGGTCCACGCCTCGTCGGGGATCCGGGTGATCGCGCCGGTCACGGCCTTGTTCATCTTGACGGTGACCGAGAACCACATCCCCGCTCGTCTCATGGCCGCGATCAGGTCGTGGCGGTAGAACGCCGAGTCGGCCCGGCCCAGCAGCCGAGCCGTGACCCCAGCGTCGCGGACGGTGGTCACCGCGCGGGCCAGCATCTGCGCCGAGCCTTTCCCCGACGCCGTGTTCCCCTTCCGCAACGACGACGCCACGATCACCGGCGCCGCCAACGGCGTCGAGATCACCGCGAGCATCGCGTTCAACCCGTAGGTCTTGTTGTAGCCATAGGCGGCGGCTTGTTTCTGGTAGCCGTGGACCTGCCGGATGGTGTCGTCCAGATCCAGGAACGCGATCCCGTCGGTATCCGCCCCGCCACCGATCAGGCCCGGCGCCCGCTTGGTGAGCCGGGACAGCAGCCGGGTGTTGACCGCGTCCAACTGCTTGACATGCCCGTGGGTGAACGACCGCAGGAAGCTGCCATAGGTCGATGGTGCCCGGATGCCGTCGAACAGCTTGTCCATGCCACCATGCCGCAGCCGGTCCAGGTCGTCGATGCTGTCCGCGCCGGCCAGCATCCCCGCCACGACACCGACCGTCTTCGCCACCGGGTTCGGCGATTCCACCGACAGATGCTCACCCAACAACTCGTGCAAACCAGCCGATTCCGCCAGCCCGAGTGCCGGGACCAGGCCGGCATCCCCGACCAGGTTCGGATCATCGAACACAGGCTGGACCCTATGAGATACTCGCACTACGAGGTGCCCCTTCTTGACCGGCTCGAATGATGATCTAGACACTCACCATTCTCCCTGGTCAAAGGGGCATTCTCGGCTCAGGACACACCCACCCAGACACCACCAAAACCCATGATCAACGGTGGATCAGGGCTGAGTAGAACGGAATGCGATCTGGTCTGATTTTTCAGCAAGTGGTCTGAATGAGCAAGAGATCTGGTTCGACGTATTGGCAACCTGGGTCACAACCGCGGGCCACCGGACCCGTCGACGCGAAGGGGTGCTCTCGTGGTGGCACGCGTGACAGTGCTGTCGGTGGTCGACGCAATCGCCGACGACCTCCGCAACGAGATCCTCCGCGGCGAGCTGGTGCCCGGGGACCCGTTGACCGAGGCCGAGGTCTCGGAGCGCTACGACGTGGCTCGCGCCACCGCCAAGGCGGCCATCGAGCGCCTGGTCGCGGAGTCCGTGCTGGAGCGACGGACCCACAAGACCGCGCGCGTGGTGAAGCTCGGTCCTGACGAGGTGCGGGACATCTACCGGGCCCGCGCCTACCTGGAGGCGGAGGTGCTACGCCAGCTCGCCGCCGCCCGTACGGTGCCGGACGACGCGGTCGCCGCCAACGCCGAGTTCGAGCGCCTCGGCGACGTGTCCAGCTTCGAGATCATCGGGCCGGACATGCACTTCCACACCGCGCTGGTTGACGCCCTGGGCAACACCCGGACCAGCCGGATGTATCGCACCCTGGTCAGCGAGGTGACGCTCTGTCTGGCCCAGGTGCACGGCCGCCAGCTGGTGAAGCCGACGCTGCTGCACGCCGAGCACGCCGAGATCCTGACCCGACTACGAGCGGGCGACGCGGACGGAGCCACCCTCTTGTTGGCCGAGCACCTGGGACGGGCGCGGGAGCGGCTGGCCGAGGCGCTCGGCGGCCAGGCCGGGCCGGAAGCCACCACCCCCTCCAGCCTGGGACTGGCCGACTGAGGCCTGCTCGCCGGAGAAGGGCTTCTAGGGAAGAATCAGCGCCGAAGTTCCCTCGCCCTCACACTGGCCGAGTCAGGACCTTACCGCTCCCCTGGCAGGACATCGCCATCCAGACAGCCCGCCGCAGCCCGGATCATCGGACCACCTACCTCCACGAGATCCGCAGGCATCGTGATCCAGCACGACCAAGCCAGCACCACAGCCACTTTCATGTTCGACAACTTCGGCGACAGTGGCGTTGCAGACCCTCGTCCGTTCGTGGGCGGCCGAATGTCTCGCCCAGATGTGCGTATTCCTCGCCGGCCAAGTGCTTCACGAAACCCAGTGAGGTCAATGCCCGCTGGTCCCATCGGGGCGCCGCCGCAGGTCCTGTCCCCGACAAACCGTCAAGGGCGACCAGCACCGCCGCTCGAGGGCTCGCGGCCGAAACCACAGGTCATGGCGTCAGCCCAGCCACCGGGCTTGACCCACCGCGCACTTCACCAGCGTGCCGCACCGACGAATGGTCCCTGATGTCATCGGCGATCCCGTCAGCGGTCTGCGACTTCGGCCAGAACGTCAGCAAGCTCGACAGGGCGGGTGATCATAGGCCAGTGACCAGAGTCGATATCGACCAACTCGACACGTGCGGAAGCAGCTAGTTCGGTCCCCACGATCCACTCCTGCGCCTCGGCAGGGGTGAACTCCAGTGGATGACCGGCTGCTGACAAACGATGAGATCAACGTCGTGGTGGCGGCCGCCGATACCGTGATCATGGCCTATTCAACACATTCACCGAACTCGACCTTGGGCAAGGCGTATGTGTTGGGCACGTCGATCGTGGCGGCTGGCTCCCGGTCGATCCATCGCTTCGTACGCAACGTGGGCTTCGATCTGGTGAGCCCACTCGAGGTGAACGCTATTGCCGAGAATTTGACCTTGGCCATGGACCGGGCTGCGCCACCGCGCCATCCCGGAGCACTCTCAGCGATCGAGTTCGCGGATCAGCTTCTGGACCGAAGCTGTCGACGACGGTGAACCGTGGCCGACGCGGAGGGATCGCCAGTGGCTTCAGCGTCGTTCTTCTGTCCGGCGTGGGTTCGTCACTGCTCAGCAGTCTCGCGATCATTCTGGTCATTCGCGCACTTGCCCCCGAGGAATGGGGCCAAGCCGCGGTCCTGATGAGCGTCGGCCAGCTCCTTGGCGCAGTCTTGAGCTTCGGTACTCCCATTGAACGAATCCGTCGGTATGCCCGCACGGAGCCAGGCATCCTCCCCGAAGTGGCGACGCTGGACGCGCTGGTCAGGATCGGCACCGGCGCAGTCGTCCTCCTGATCGGGATAGCCACTGTGCCCTTCTCGGCGGACGCGAGCAGCGTGCTGCTGGCGGCGGCCGGTACGTATGTGAGCCTCGGGGCTCCCAATCATCTCGTGGGTGCCAGGCGGTTCCTGGCCGCGGGCACCGTCACGCTGGCTGAAAAGGGCATCCTGCTGGGCTCGGTCCTGGTGGCGATTGCCACTGGCCGGGTGATGGTGACCACGCTTCCGGCTCTGATCGGCATGGCCGGTCTTCTCGCCGGCGTACTGAGTCTGCTCTGGCTCAGGCCTCGTTGGCGATCGCTGCCGCTTCGACAGTCGCTGGCAGCGATGCCCAGGCAGTGGGCGCAATCCTTCGACCTGGGAGTTGCCAGCCTTGCCCCGTCGATGCTGCTTCTGGACGTGACGATCGTGCTGCTCGTCGCCGGCCAGGTCCAGGCGGGCATTTTCGGAGTGGCCACGAAACTGACGTCGCCACTGACCGTGGCGGCGTCCGCGATCGCATCGGTCCTGCTGCCGTACTATTCACGCGGAACCGTGCCGACGGCAAGAATCGGGCGAGCCTCCGTCGTGGGCACCATCGGGGCCATGAGTGCCGCTCTCCTGCTGATCGCGACGACCGCCACCTGGTGGGTCCCGGCAGTCTTCGGTGCGGCGTACGAGGCAGCGTCGACGCCTGTTTGTCTTTACGTGCTCAACGCCGGATTCGTTTTCGTGACGCGTGCCGCGGCTGCGACTCTTCAAGCCTGGAACGATGACAAGTTCGTTGCGAGAGCAATACTGGTCCAGTGCCTGACAGCTCTTGTCGGCATCGCGTTGGGTGCTCACTGGGCGGCCGCAACGGGCGCCGCGATGTCTTTGGTCTCGACGAATCTGTTCTTGAGTCTGGTGCTGCTGCGACGCGTGCTGCGAGTCAGATCCACCCATTCATGAATACGAGGGCCGTCTGCCCGGGGCGGCCAACGCCAACTCGAGCCGGCTGGGATCGGCTGCCAGGTCCTCGGGCGCCAAGCCCTGCACAGGCACGTGGGTGATCAGCGGGTGACAACGCCGAATGCCGTACTCACCGGCACTGAACAGTGCCTCGTGCAGCTTCTCACCGTGCCTCAAGCCGGTGAAGGTGATCTCGATCTCCTTGCCGGACTGGGAAACCAGACGCCGGGCCACGTCGAGGATCCGAACCGGCTCCCCCATGTCGAAGACCAGCACCTCCCCGGCCTCGCCGATCGCCCCGGCCTGGATCACCAGCTGGCAGGCTTCCGGAACCGTCATGAAATAGCGGGTGATGTCCGGGTGGGTCACGGTCACCGGACCACCTCGGCGGATCTGTTCCATGAAGGAGTGCAGCACCGAACCACGACTCCCGAGGACGTTGCCGAACCGGACGGAGATATAGGTCCCGTGCGCGTTGGCGCTGTACCACGCCGTCAAACGTTCAGCGGTCCGCTTCGTCCGACCCAGGGTGCAGCTGGGGTCGGCGGCCTTGTCGGTCGACACATTGACGAAGTGGACGCAGCCGACCTTGCGCGCCGCCTCCAACACGTTCAGCGTCCCTTGGACATTGGTCTTCCAGCCCTCTTCTGGATACTGCTCCAACATCGGCAGGTGCTTCAGTGCGGCGGCGTGGAACACCACCTCCGGACGATGCAACGCGAAGACTTCCTCGATCACCTGGGCGTCGCGGATGTCGGCCAGCACCACGTCGGGGGTGTCCAGTAGACCTTTGCCATAGATCGACAACTGGACGGCGTGCAGCGCCGACTCGTCGCGATCGAGCATCACCAGCTCTTTCGGTCCGAACCGGTGCACCTGTCGTGCCAACTCGGATCCGATCGACCCGCCCGCGCCGGTGATCAGTACCACCCGATTGTTGAGATAGTCGGCGATCTCGGCCACGTCGGTGTGAATCTGCCGACGACCGAGAAGATCCTCCATGTCCACCTCGCGAATGTCGCTGAGATGGACCTTTCGGCCAACCATCTCGTCCACCCGGGGGCAGCACCAGGAACCTCAGTCCCGCCGCCTCGACTAGTGAGGCGATCTCACGGACCAGCTCCGGCCCGGCATCGCTGATCGCCAGGATCACCGTCGTGGCGCCACGGCGCTCGGCTTCGGCGACCAGCTTCGAGCGCTCGCCGACGACCGGAACCCCCAGCAATCGCAGATAGCGCTTGCTGCGGTCGTCGTCTATCAGACCGACGACGTGAAGGGCGGATCCGCCTCCATCCGCAACAGCCGAACGAGCTGGTGTCCAGCATCGCCCGCACCGTAGATCAGCACTCGCTCGGCCTGTGTGTTGCCGCGAGTACCGGCGCGCGTGACGTACGCCCGATATCCCCACCGCCCGGCAGCCATCAGCAGCAACGCGACCGGCGGAGTCAGCACGGCCGCCGCACGGGGAAAGACGTGGGTGCCGACGATGCCGAGGAAGATCACCCCGAGCAGCATCGAGACGAGCAGTGTGGAGGTGGCCAGACCAAGGGTCTCGTCGAAGCTGGCCGTCTTGTACCGCCCGCGGTACAGCATCATGAGCGCACCGATGATCACCTGCAGCACGCAGGCCAGCAACGCGTACTGGACGACAGCGATGTGCTGCACGTCGCTCAAGTTGAAGTTATAGCGGGAGCCAACCACGGCGGCCACAGCAAGGAGCCAGCTCGCGCAGTCCCACAGGACACGCACGAATTGACGCAGCAGCGGCCGATCACTCAGCACGACTGGGGGCTCCCCTCTTCGGCACTGCCCCCGCAGCGCTGCCTCAAACCGGTTGGTCCTGGTTTGGTTTGCGCGCCATAGTAGCGAGATAGGCCGGGCTCCAGTCAAATTGGCACCAGGCTGTCACGTTCCTTCGCTCCTGCGCATTCTGGGTTGCTACGATCGCCTGAGCACTGGTGCAGCGACCCAGCTAGGGCCGTGCACTCGGGAGCAGTGCGATCCCGCCCGCACCAGCATCCCCGAATTCGAGTCCGTATGCATCTGCGCTCTGTCCAGCCGAGCCGACCATGGTGAGCACGGAGTCTGACGACGGTCGACCTCCGCTGCGACGTCGACGCCGCGTGGTGCTCCCGATCATCCTGGTTGGCGTTGCCCTGGCGGTGGTCGGTGCGCTGGCGGTTGGTTCCGTCTACGCGCTGCGGGTGGATTCGGCAGTCAACCAGAACTTGCGACGGGTCGACGACCTGCCGGCGCAAGTACCCGCCGACCCGTCCGAAGCGCCACGGCCAGCGAAGAATTCCAACAGCCAGGCGGTCAACTACGTCTTGATCGGATCTGACAGCAGGGACATCAGCAACGCCGGGGCGGGTCGAAGCGATGCCTTGATGGTGCTGCACCTGACCGGGGACCGTCGGGCCGCGTACCTGATTTCCTTCCCGCGCGATATGTATGTGCCGATCCCCGGTCACGGAAAGGACAAGATCAACGCCGCGTTCGCTTACGGCGGCACCGCCCTGACCATCCGCACACTCGAAGGCTTGCTGGATGTCCGGATGGACCATGTCGCGGTGATCGACTTCGACGGGTTCGTCGGATTGACCGAGGATCTAGGTGGGGTCACCGTCTTCAACGAGCACCCCTCGGTCTCGGGCGGCTGGGCATTTCCGCTCGGAAAGGTCACGATTCGCGGCGAGCAAGCGTTGGCGTACGTCCGGGAACGCAAGCAACTGCCTGGCGGCGATCTCGACCGTTCACAGCGACAGCGCGCGGTCGTCGCCGCGATCATAGGCAAGGGACTGAGTCGGCAGGTGATCACTGACCCAGATCAGTTCATCCGCTTCGCCGGGGGTGCCGCCCGCCACATTACCGTCGACCGACAGCTGAACGAGCGCGAGCTGCGGTCCACGGCGCTGTCGCTGCGGCTGACGCCGGATGATCTTCACCTGATCCAGGCGCCGATCCGTGGCTTCGGCACCTCGCCGACCAAGCAGAGCATCGACCTCGTTGACCAGGCCAAGCTGGACGAACTGGCAGCAGCGATGCATGACGATCGGATGGCTGACTACCGGACCAAGTACCCGGAGGGATGAGGAACAGTCCCGGCGCTGGCACTGTTGGTGATGGAGCAACCCAGCGAACAGGAGCAAGCGATGTTGTTCTCCCAGCAGAAGGTCACCATGATCGATCCCGCCCGCGCCCTGCGCGGACGTGATCACTCGGTCTTGAAGGAGCCCACCTTCCACGAGGTCTTCGGCATCCCGGTCACCTCGGTCCCGAAGGGCTCGGAGGTCATCTATCTCGGTCTCGGCTGCTTCTGGGGTGCAGAGAAGCTCTACTGGAACACCCCTGGGGTGACCAACACCGCCTCGGGCTACGCGGGCGGGTTCACTCCGAACCCGACCTACGAGGAGGTTTGCAGCGCGCGGACCGGTCACGCCGAGGTCGTCAAGGTCGTCTACGACCCGAGCAAGACTGATGTCGAGCAGCTGCTCAAGGTGTTCTTCGAGAACCACGACCCGACCACGGGCATGCGGCAGGGCAACGACATCGGGACGCAATACCGCTCGGTGATCTACACCACGACGCCCGCTCAGCTGGAGGCCGCGACCAAGACCAGGGACGCGTTCCAGATCGAGTTCACCCGCGCCGGCTATCGGGCGATCACCACCGAGATCGCTCCGATCGAGGAATTCTACTACGCCGAGGACTACCACCAGCAGTATCTGGACCGGAATCCCTTCGGCTACTGCCCGGTGCATGCCACCGGGGTGACCTGCAACCCTTGAGCGGCCGTCCACGCTGTTTCAACATCAAACCGGGCGCGTGGCGTCGCTGAGCGGCCTGCTCGCTCATCCGGATGATCAGCCGACGCGGCCCCAGACATCGAGCAGCCCACAGAAACGACCTGATCAAGGAGGCGGCTCCGGGCTCAGGGCGTGGCAGCGCCGGTGAGCACTCGCAGCTCCGGCACCGTTCTGGCGAGACGCTCAAGAATGCCGCGGCAGTGCAGACAGGCGGCGAAGTGCCCACCGGGCCCAGCCCGAACGGTGGCGACGCCGCCGACTCTGCCGCCGGTAAGAAGCGCGTCGTTGACGGCGAGGATCTCCGCGTGTGTGCCAGGGAGGGATCCGGCGTACGAACGCCCGCCGCCTGGAGTCGTCCCGACGCCCGGGAGCTCGAGCCCGCCACCGACATATTCCTGGATTGCGTGTCTCATGCGTGGATCGAGACCCGACGACCCACCGTGCTGCCGATATGCGCGTTCCAGCCACGATACGTATCGAGCCGGGTCGCTCACCCGCAGCACCGATGCGTCGGCAGGGCCCTCCAGAATCTCGAGGTCGCGCAGACGCCGTGTGACCCGGCGCTGCGCATCGCCGGTATAGAGGTTGTCCCGGATATGAGGCCCCGACGCACCTCGGGCCGCTGCCGTCGCGGGGTTGCCGCCGCCGCCCGACCGGACGGCCTCGGCATAGTCGGTCAGGGTGTCGGTTTCGCTGCGTAGGGGGCCACGGCCGACCGACGTCGGGACCTCCCCCGGGACCTCGGGAAGCCAGCCGTGGGTGAAGTCATCATCGAGCCCTTCTGCCGTATGGCCGCGCAGTCGCGGACGACCGCGCGTTTCGGGGACCTCAGGAGTCGGGAGACGGCGCAGTCGGCGAGCGACCGCCTCAGCCAGCCGCGCCAGCCTCGGAAACCGCCTGAGGATGGGCAGCAGCCGCGCGGACAGCCGCGCGAAGACCGCAGCGGCGGCGAGTTCGGGTAGACCGATGAAGGAACAGATCGTGTACACAATCGCCGGTCCCACGATCTCGCCGACGCGGTAGGTGAACTCGAAGACTCCCGCGCGCGAGAGGCGCACGAGCTCGGCACCCCAGCCGCGGCCGATCTCTTCACCGATGATCCGGCCGGCCTCCCGGCCCTCAGGTGAGACGACCACCTCCAGGATCGCGGCCGCTTGGGTAAGGATCTCGTCGATGTTGACGACCAACTCGTAAGCGCCGCGGATCGACTCGACGACATCCGAGCCGATCCCTACCACCGTGCCCGCGAGAAAGACCGGCGGGAACACCGCATTCAGGATCGTGCTCTCGAGCATCCGCTGGGCAAGGTCCTCGGCAGCCTGCGGACTCACCGAGGAAGACACGCCGAGATAGAGCCCACGCACGAGCCCGTCGACGGAGTTCATCACGTGGGCCAACGGTTCGAGGAGCGGACTGACAGCCTGGCCCGCTATCGGCAGCAGGATGCCGGGACCGCGCATCCCGTACGGCCCACGCCGTGGCGAGCTCAGTGCCCGCAGCGTCCGTGACGGATCCTCGTGCGGCGCGGAGGGCCGAGGCCGGTCGGCGGCGCCAAGAAGGGTCTGCAGTCGCTCCCGGGGGAGGATCGGGGAGAGGACCTCAGTCACCGGAACCAGATTGTCCGGGTCGGTGAGATCCACCCCACGCAACTCGGCCACGACAGCGTCGTAGAGACCTGCCTGGCTGTACGGCATCAGGGAGAGTCGGCGCAGCTGATCGAGGTGATCGTCCAGCCGCGGATCGCGGACGCGCTGCACCGTCCGCTGGGAGGCGGGACCGCGCGCCCTTGCACCGGTGCCGGCGAGAAGCAGCAGTGCCGCCTGATTGCCAGCGATCCGCTGCACGCTGAGCAGGTCAATGCCACGTGACCTGCCGACCTGGACCCAGCCGGCGGATGGGGCGGTGGTCTGCACTGCCGGAGCCTGGACGCCCTGCGCGCACCCGTCGCCGGGCCGCGCAACAGCCTCGACATGCGGTCCAGCCTGGTCGCGCACCACGTCGTAGGGCGATCCGGTCATGTCGTCTCCCTTGCCGGCTCACCGAGTCAGCAGATCTCAAGACTCCCACTCCGCGCCGCTGAGCCGCATCGCATGGGTGCAGCCTTGTGGGAATCCGAGGCTGCCCGATAGGGAAACGAGTCCAACTGGTCACGAAAGGCGACCGCAGGCGTTCCTTGCCAAGCAGCACTACGGTGACTATTCGGAATCCCTTCGGCTACTACCCTGTGCATGCCACCGGGGTGACCTGCGGCTGAGTCGCCTCAGCCTCGATCCACTCAAATCACCGGTTCATCGACTTGCCGGTGAGCTTGCGCCAGACGAGGCCGGCTGGCACCCGCTCGCCGAGCAGCACGTACATGGCGGTCGCGTCCACGATCATGGTGCCCTCCAGCTCCCGTCGCTCCGATCCGGCACCGGCGAAGAGCAGCTGGTCATCGGGTTCCAACACCAGGTCGAGCGTCGGGGTGAGGGTCGCCTCCCCACCGCGAAGCAACAGCAACGGCACCACGTGCAGCTGCCGCTCCCGGCCCTCCGGGTTGCGCAGCAGGTCGCCGAGGGTGACCTTCCGCTGGGCCAGCCAGCCATGCAACGCCGGGGCCTGACGGTCGTTCAGTGTCACGGTCCACAGTGCGGGCAACTCCTCACCGCAGTGGATCAGCAACTGTTGCACGATCTCGGCCGACCAGGCGTCGCCCTGCCGGGGAATGCCCTGGATGAAACGCCACAGCAGCGGAGTGCTGACCTGCGCGTAGACCTCATGGGCGACGACCTCGGTCGGCACCAGGAGCGCGTCCAACTTCATCGCCTCGAACAGCGCTGCGCTGGCGGGCCGGTTCTGCCTCGCCGCCAGGAACAGGTTCGGGTTGATCCTTCGGGCATTGGCCAGCATCGACAGATTCGTCGTGTCGTCGTCGGTGCCGGCAACCAACCCGACCGCGGT